>Ga0116191_1001674_pt1 | contig 17740 bp, 17 predicted proteins | sample AD_UKC111_MetaG_FD_89897 | JGI IMG/M metagenome (GOLD analysis project Ga0116191, IMG submission 89897) | Active sludge microbial communities of municipal wastewater-treating anaerobic digesters from Hong Kong - AD_UKC111_MetaG | ecosystem: Engineered > Bioreactor > Anaerobic > Digestate...
TCGTAAAGCGCGTGATAGGCGGACATATGGGCTATCATCAGCCATTATTCCCGCTCATGAAGAGCAATCAGATTGAGGGCTACAATATATCCCAGGGAGTGCTTTCGATCATGACCAGCGAGTGTGTCGCGGGCAAGGACGGTTATCTGACCAAGGTCGGCCTCCGCACGCAGCAGGATCCTCGATATGAGGGCTGCAAGCTCAATGAAGGCATGGAGACCGAGGACGTGGTCGAACTGAGAACTATCAACGGCGAGGAATTCCTCTGGTTTAAAATGATCCGGCCTGACGTCACCGTGCTCAAGGGGAGCTATGCGGACGCAAGGGGAAATATATCGTTTGAAGCGGAACCCGCGAACAACGACGCCATGGCTTCCGCCATGGCGGTGAAGAACAACGGGGGTAAGGTCATCGTATATGTAAAGGCTCTGAAGGAAGAGCATTTTTATCCGCGTCTCGTCACCATTCCGTATTTTCTCGTGGACGCCATCATCGTCGACCCGGATCATATCCAGGCGGCGCCGCATCGTTAATTTTGCATACGCATCTACGGTAATGATGGGGGCAATGGTAAGCTGGTGGATGATGGCGATCTATCATATGAGCTACATACCGGCTTTACTTGTGGCAATCATTGTCAGTGTTATACTGAACGTCGTTATCTATGAGACGTGTGTGAAGAAGCTCGGCAATCTGTTGGATAATGTAGCATGGATCATCACACTGTTCGGCGCGTCGATCATACTCGACAACACTGCGCGAATGGTGTTCGGTACGGAGCCCCAGGCGTTTCCGTACTTATTCGGCGGTAAAGTGATCCATATTCTCGATGCGAACATCATGCTTCATGAATTGATGATGATCACGATAGCCATCGTCATCGGAGTCGTATACCAGACGGTAATCAAGAAGACAAGGTTCGGCAGAGCAGTACGCGCTGTCGCATTCAGACCGTCCACGGCTGAACTGATGGGCATCAAGAGCGAAAAATCATCATAGCCTGCTTTGCGATGGCCGGTGCCGTTGCGGCGATCGGCGGCGCGCTGATTGCGCCGATCACCTTTGCCAGTTACACCATGACCCTTTCCATAGGGCTGAAAGGATTTGCGGCCGCCGTACTGGGCGGATTCGGAAACACTAAAGGAGCATTTGTCGGAGGCCTGATACTGGGACTCATCGAGAGTTTCATCGCCATATTTATCCCCGCCGGGATAAAGGATTCCATCAGCTTCGTCATTATGATCATTGTGATAATATTTTTACCGGGGGGGATAATGAGTGCTAAAATATTTAACAAAAACGGACTCGCTTCAGAAAAAGTATAGTGCGCTCTATAGCATATTGATAGCGGCATTGCTGATCCTTTGCCTGGTATTTCCGTTTGTTGCGGGCAATTATTATATAAGATTTGCCATCGTCATGTATATCTACATCATATTGGCTATCGGTTATGACATATCCGCAGGATACTGCGGCATGCTGACCCTTTCGGCCGCGGCCATATTCGGCGCCGGCGCCTATGCGTCCGCAATCGCCATTACAACCTTCGGGATGCCGTTCTTCGTCGGTATGCTGGCGGCAATGGCCGTTACCGGACTGATCAGCTTATCCATATCCTTGCCTGCATATAAGGTGAAGGGTCACTACCTTGCGCTGATCAGCCTTGGTATTCTCGAGATCGTGCACAGAATCCTCAACGACTGGACTTCTGTCACACAGGGAGCGGCAGGATTTTTCCTTCCTTCCTGGACCATATTCGGTATCAGCCTTACGAACTATTCAAAATACTACGTCATATTCTTCTTCTTGATTCTTGCCGTATTATTTGAATGGGGACTGGTAAAGAGCCATTGGGGACGCGATTTTATTGCGGTCAAGAATGACGAGATCGCAGCGTCCGGGGTAGGGATCAACAACAGGAAATACAAAGTCATTGCGCTTCTGGTAAGCTCCATGATGATCGGAGTCGCCGGCTCGCTTTACGCGAGTTACAGTGAATTTATCAGCCCCGACACCTTTGGATTCTACCTGACGATTCTGGTCCTGTTAATGGTCGTGATCGGCGGAACGGGAACCCTGAGCGGGCCTGCCATCGGCGTTGTCGTCGTCATGATCATCCCGGAATTTTTCAACGCGTCGCCGGACCTGAAGCAGATCGTCTTCGGCGGACTGCTGATCGTACTGACGCAGATTCTGCCGGGAGGGATCGTGGGAAGAGTAAAGAAACGCTTCCGGGCGATTGACGATAACAGGCATATAAGAGATATCGGCGACAGGCCGCCGATCAGCTTTGAAAAATACAGGGTGGATGAGGAAGGACCCGAGAATATCCTTGAAGTGAAGAACCTGACGAGAAGGTTCGGCGGACTGACCGCTGTCGGGAATCTGGACATTACGGTGAAGAGAGGCACGGTGCATTCCCTGATCGGCCCCAACGGAGCAGGAAAGACGACCACGGTCAATATGATCACGGGGATCGATAAGCCCACCGAAGGCAGCGTCTTCTTCAACGGCGAAGATATCACCGGCATGGAACCCTTCGTTGCGGTGAGACGCGGGATCGCCCGGACCTATCAGCACGTCAGACTGTTCAAGGACATGCGCGTCATCGACAACGTGGCGATGGGCGGGAGGATCTATTACACATACAGCATGGCGGGAGCGATTTTCCATTCGCTCAAGAAAAGAAAAGAAGAAAGAGAAGCCTATCTGGAAGCCTATGACTGCCTGAAGCTGATCGGACTCGAAGACAAAGCGGATTTTGATCCGGGGAGTCTTTCGGCAGGACAGCAGAAGCTGCTGGAGATCGCCCGCGCACTGTGCGAGAAGCCGAAGATCATGGTTCTGGACGAGCCCTGCGCCGGCCTGAATGAGACGGAAGTGGCGGAGCTCTCCGAGATCATCAAGAAAATCAGAGACGTCGGCATCACGGTACTGATGATCGAGCACCATATGAGCATCGTAATGGGAATCTCCGATTATATCACGGTAATCGACTACGGCAAGAAGATTGCGGAGGGCACTCCTGCGCAGGTATCCGTAGATCCGGCGGTCAGAAAGGCTTATCTGGGAGAGGAGGTGCCGGTATGCTGAAAGTAGAGAATTTATCGATCGCTTACGGCAAGACGGAGGTCGTACATCACGTGTCGTTTGAGGTGAAGCAAGGCTCGGTTGTAACCATCGTAGGAGCAAACGGAGCCGGAAAGAGCACGATCCTCAATACCATTGTGGGCCTCCACAGGGCAAAAGAAGGGAGTATCCTGTACAAGGGCGAAGACATCACCAGGACCTCTCCGGATAAGCTCGTCAGAAAAGGGATCCGGCTTGTTCCCGAAGGCAGACAGATCTTCGCGGAACACACGGTCGAAGAGAATCTGCTTCTCGGGGCATACGCGGAAAGGGATCCTCAAAAGATCCGTGAGCGTATGGAAAAAATGTTCAACCGCTTTCCAAGACTTCAGGAAAGGCGAAAGCAGTTCGGCGGTACTCTGTCGGGAGGAGAGCAGCAGATGCTTGCAATCGCACGAGCTTTAATGACGGAGCCCGATCTGCTCATTCTCGACGAGCCATCCCTCGGACTTGCGCCGATCATCGTCGCCGACGTCTTCAAATTGCTGACCGAGGTAAAAAAGACCGGCGTAACGATCATGCTGGTGGAACAGATGGTCGATAACGCGCTGAGCATATCGGACTACGCATATGTTCTGGAGACAGGAAACATCGTATTTTCCGGTACCAGAGACGAGGTCAAAAACAGCGACGATATTGTAAAAGCCTATCTGGGCAATGTATAAATGATCATACCTCTTTATATATCCCCCTCTGAAGGACGGATGAATTAAAAATCCGGCCCCTTCAAAGGGGGTTTTTTTCTGCGCCGGCTGCCGGACGAGCATATTGTATTTCCGTGCAGATTGAAATACAATAATACCAAGAAATTCTAAATGGAGGTGGAACCATGTCCGTACTGATTAAAAATGGGACAATCGTTACTGCGGAAAACGAATTCCGGGCGGATCTCTTCATCAAGGGAGAATCGATTCATGCCATCGGGGAAAACCTTGAGATGGAGGCAGATGAGACAGTCGATGCAAAGGGGAAATATGTTTTGCCGGGCGGAGTAGACCAGCATGTCCATTTCTCGTTCACCTACAAGGGAAGTAAGGTTAGAGGGTTTGAGACCTCAAACGCTGCTGCGGTCGGAGGTACGACGACGCTGATCGAATTCGTGAACCAGCTCCAGGGGAAAGGCCTGGTGGAATCCATCGATGAATACCGGAAAACCGATGCGGACGGCATCGCCATGGTCGACTATTCCTTCCACAGCGTCATGACCGATCCCAGGCCCGAGGTCATTGAAGAGATCCCGAAGCTGGCGGAGGCCGGATACCCGACCATGAAACTTTTCATGGCGTACAAGGGAATGTTCTTCCATGCCGACGACGATGCGATCCTGAAGGCGCTGTTCAAGGGAAAAGAAGCCGGAATTACAGTGATGGTCCATGCGGAAAACGCGGAAATGATAGATGTACTCTCAAAGAAACTGATTGCAGAAGGAAAAACCGCGCCATACTATCATGCGGTTTCCAGACCTCCCGTCGTGGAAGCGGAAGCGACCAGGCGGGCGATCTACCTGGCCGAACTGGCAGACGCCCCGCTTTATGTGGTCCATGTTTCCGCCAAGGAGGCGCTGGAAGAGATCAAGCAGGCCTATATCAGAGGTCAGGCCGTATTCGGGGAGACCTGTTCCCATTATTTGGTCCTGGATACGGAAGATTTGGCCAGGCCCGGCTTTGAAGGAGCAAAATACGTCTGTTCGCCCGCTTTAAGGACGAAGGAGCACAGGGATGCGCTTTGGGAGGCCGTCGAAAAGAAATGGCTCAACGCCATCAGCTCCGACCACTGCGGCTTCGATTACGCGCAGCAGAAACACATGGGCTTCGGAGAGGGCAATTCCTTTGCCGATATCCCAAACGGCGCTCCCGGCCTGCAGAACCGCCTGAACATTCTTTGGACCTATGGCGTATGCGAGGGAAAGATCACAAGAAGCAGGCTCGTCGACCTTTTTGCGACCATGCCGGCAAAGATCAACGGTCTGGAGAAAAAAGGCCGGATCGAAATCGGATGTGATGCGGACGTCGTAATTTTCGATCCCGACTATGAAGGTGTCATCCGTGCCGCCAACAATCTCGAGGGGGTTGATTACTGTCCCTATGAAGGTTTTTCTCAGAAGGGCAGGGCGGAAACGGTATTCCTTCGCGGCAGAAAGATTGTGCAGGATGGAAAATACATCGGGGAAAAAGGCCAGGGCAGATTTGTCCCGGGGAAACCCTTCGGCGATGCGTACAACAGAAAAGCATCCTGCGATCAATAGGAAAAGGAGCGGCATTAACTGCTGACGGTTAAAGGCGATGAAAATATCAGGAGAGCGGCTTCTTGCCGATCTGAATCAATTAAAACGGTTTACCGATACGCCGGGCAAAGGCGTAACGCGATTTTCCTACGGCGAAAACGATGAAAAAGCCAGGCAATATCTCAGGGAAACGGCGGAATCCTGCGGATTTTCCGTGAGAACGGACCCCGTCGGGAACATGGTTATCGGGCTGCCCGGATCGGGGGATCAGGCAGAAATCATCCGCATCGGGTCCCACATCGATACGGTGCGGAACGGGGGCTGGCTTGACGGGATCTACGGCGTGGTCAGCGGCCTGGAAGTATTGCGTACGCTGGCGGAAAACGGAAACGGCCGCGCATCGGACGTCGAGGTCGTTATCTTTGCCGAAGAGGAGGGTTCCAATTTCGGTTCCACGATGACCGGCAGCAAGTTTGCTGCCGGCGTCTACGGGGAAAGCGATCTGGATCGCCTGAAGGACGAAGAAGGCCGTACCTTAAGAGAAATACTGCGGCAATGCGGGTATTCTCCATATAGAAAGGAAGAAGTGATCTGGGACTTTTCCCGTGTGAAAGCTATGCTGGAGATCCACATCGAACAGGGGCCTGTCCTGGAACAGGAAGGCAATTCCATCGGGATCGTGGATGCGATATTCGGCATGACTACCGTCGAAGTAACGATCACGGGAACCGGCAATCATGCGGGAGCCACGCCGATGCGGTACCGAAGGGACGCCATGGCTGCGGCCGCCCAATGCATCACGGAAGTTGAGCGGATTGCCCGAAAGGATCCCGATGGAATCGCCGTGGCTACCGTGGGAAAAGCCGCCGTTTTGCCGAACTGCTCGAACGTGATCCCCGAAAAGGTCATATTCACGGTGGAAGTGAGAGAGAAACGCAAGGAACGCATCGATCAGGTCATAAGCGAAATAGAGGAGGCAATCACACAAATCTGCACGCAGAGAGGGACTGCCTGCGAAATACGGAAGCTTGCGGAATCCAGACCGTATCGCATGGATGAACGCCTCATTAAGCTGATGAGCGGACTGGCGTCGGAAGCCGGTTTCGGCTATCAGATCATGGACAGCGGTGCGGTTCACGATACCTGCGTCATCGCGCCCCATGCGCCTTCCGGCATGCTGTTCGTTCCCAGCAAGGGAGGCAGAAGCCACGTGCCATATGAGGATACGGACCCGGACGATCTGTTGAGGGGAGCGCAGCTGCTTCTCGATACGGTGCTTGCTCTCTGAAAAGGGAGCATTTTGCTTTTTTTTGTTCACTATCTTGCGGAAATAATACCGTTGTTGCAACATGTCGAAAAAAGTATAATAATATAAGGGATAATTGCCATAAATTTAATAAAACAGTTATTTATGGATTGATTCATGTAGCGATAAAACCGTTGCCGGTTGAAAAAGTCATTCGAAACGCACAATGATCGGAACGAAAGGATGTCCTTATCAATGGAAGTTTATGCAAGACAAATCCTGGAAAACATGCCCATGGCATGTATCTATTGCAGGCTTGAACTGAACGATGAGGGCGAAGCGGAAGACTTTTTTATTCTTGACATGAATCAGGCTTTTGAAAAAACCACCGGGCTGGACCGCGGCGAAACGGCCGGAAAAAGGGCTACCGAAGTATTTCCGGGCGTGGAGCACGACAGCTTCGACTGGTTTTATTTTTATGAAAGAGTCGCCATGTTCGGCGAAAAAAGGGATACCGTCATCTATTGCAATCTGACGGAACGATGGTACAGGATTACGGCTTTTTCCCCGCAGAAGCAGTACTTTATTTCCATGTTCCTGGACGTTACGGAAGAATACCGCACTCTTTTTCTTCTGGAAAAGAAGTCGGAGGAAATCACAGCGCTGAACATCCATGACGCCCTGACGGGCTTATACAACCGTAGATTCATCGAGAGTGAAATAAAGCGGCTGGACGCAGATCCGGAGCAGCTGCCCGTTTCGGTCATTATCGGGGACGTGAACGGGCTGAAAATAACCAACGACGTCTTTGGACAGGAGGCGGGGAATCAGATCCTGAAAAATGTTGCGGATGTGCTGAAAGGCGCGTGCCGGGACGGGGACATCGCAGCCAGGTGGGGAGGAGACGAGTTTCTCGTGCTGCTGCCCGGGACAGCCATCGAAACCGCAAGGGAAATCATTTATAAGATCGGCAGAAAACTTCCGGAATCAGGAGAGGGAGCGACGCGGGTCAGCGTTTCCCTGGGCTGTGCGGTAAAGGACAGGAAGGAGCAACGCCTGTTTGATATCATGAAGCATGCGGAACAATCGATGTTCCAGAATAAGTTTTTGGAGAAGAACAGCTATCGAAATTCTCTGATCAATACCCTGCTCGCCATGCTCTACGAGAAGAGCACCGAAACCAGGGAACACTCCGACCGGCTGAGGGAGTACTGCCATGCCGTCGGAAGATGCTTGAATCTTACGGATTTTGATATGAACAACCTGTCCCTGCTGGCGCTGCTCCATGATATCGGAAAGGTAGCCATCGATCCCAATATTCTAAAAAAACCCGGAGCGCTGACAACAGAGGAATGGGTGGAAATGAAAAAACACCCGGAAATCGGTTACCGGATCATGATGAATTCTCCGGAGCTCTCCTCCGTATCGGATTATATCCTTTCACATCATGAGCACTGGGACGGAAGCGGATATCCAAAGGGAATCAAAGGGGAGGAGATCCCTTTGCTATGCCGTATTCTTGCGGTTGCCGACGCCTATGACGCAATGACCTGCGACAGAAGCTACAGGGGCGCCCTGAGTCATGAAGAAGCGGTGGCCGAGCTTCTGCGCAATGCCGGGAAACAATTTGACGAGGATATCGTGGCACTGTTCTCCAGCACAATCAATCAGTACAAATAATGCTCTTGACATTCCGGCAAAATGGAGATACGATCATTATATAGCCAACGTTGGCTAAATGAGATAAGAACGAGGTGATCCGTTATTACTCGCTTAATGGTGCTTGGCCTGCTTGCTGCAAAACCGATGACAGGTTATGAAATACAGCAGGAATTGCAGCTTTATCATGCGGATAAATGGGCAGGGATATTATCCGGATCCGTTTATCATGCGTTAAAAAAACTGGAGCAGGAAAAATTGATCGAGCTGGATTCCATCGGAAAGACAGGGAATCGTACGAAAGCCAGTTACCGGCTTACCGAGAAAGGGCGCAATGAGTTTTTGAAGCTGTTAAAGGAAGGCTTGTCGAAGAATTCCGTGGTGTATCCCACAACTCTATATACCGCTCTTTCCTTTTTGGATGAGCTTCCAAAACAGGCCGCTTCCGAAGCCCTTGCCCTGCAAAAACTGGATTTGACGAATGAACTGGAATCCATGAAGGCAGGCCGGAATGATAAAAGCAAACATTATCAGATACCGGAGCATATCACCGCCATCTTTGATAATATCTATGCCCAGATCGAACTGCAGATAGAGTTCATCACAAAGCTGCAAAAACTGATCGAAGACAGACCGTAGGATGATGTAATTCTTTATTACAGCCCACTCATTCCCATATGAGCGGGCAATTCTTCCGGCAAATAGCCAACGTTGTATAAACAAAATTAGTGAAATAATGGTATGATAACAAAATGGAGGGAATCGCATGGAAACAAAATCGAATCAAAGAAAGACAATATTTTTCCGGCGCTTGTGCACAAGGACATTCTGGTATGATGTCGCTCTGAAAACAACCATATGGAAAACGATCAGAAAAACATCAGATTTGCTCCGTCATATTGTCAATTTACCGGATATGTCTTCTGAGGGGAATAACGCACCGGAACTGATGCAGGTGGCCTGCAAATGGGATATGGTTTCCTGGACCCGGGGAATCGTTCCGGATAGGCATAAAATAAGCTTTCAAAGGCCGGTAACGCTCGGCCTGGAAGGGATGGACTGTGAATTTATCTTTGATCGGCTGGATAAACAAGGCAGATGAAAAAGGAATATTTCCCAACAATGACCACATGGTCATTGACATCGGAACGCGAATGTCATATAATGACCATATGGTCATTAAATTGACCAATCGGCTTGCTGCCGGATTGCATCACCGGCCGGGTTGGCCGCAAGGCGTGGAACAGGAGGAACCGGATATGGAACCGATCATAACGTTGAAGAATGTCGTCAAGGAATATATCATGGGTGAAGTCACCATCAGAGCAGCAGACGGAATTTCCTTTGAGGTCTGTCAGGGGGAGCTGGTGGTGGTTCTCGGCCCCAGCGGGGCCGGCAAGAGCACCGTTCTCAATATCCTTGGCGGCATGGACAACGCGACCTCAGGCGAGGTTCTGGTCAATGGGAACGATATCACAAAATTCAACCGGGATGAATTGACCATGTACAGGCGGCGTCATATCGGCTTTGTATTCCAGTTCTATAACCTGATGCCCAACCTTACCGCCCGGGAGAATGTCGAGATTGCTGCGCAGATCTGCGAGGACCCTTTGGACGCTGCCGCAATCCTGGAAAAAGTCGGACTTGGTAAGAGGCTGGATCATTTTCCCGCCCAGCTTTCGGGGGGAGAACAGCAACGGGTTTCCATCGCGAGAGCGGTCGCCAAGAATCCCACCCTGCTCCTATGCGACGAACCGACCGGCGCGCTGGACTACGTTACGGGCAAATCCATATTGAAACTGCTGCGGGACGTAAACCGGGATTACCGGAAAACCGTTATGATCATAACCCACAACAGTCCCATCGCTCAGATGGCGGATCAGGTGATCAAAATAAAGAACGGCAGGGTGGAAGCGGTGATCCGAAATGAAAATCCGACGCCTATTGAAAGGATTGAATGGTAATGCGGATCTTTTTGAAAAAATTCTACAGGGATCTGCAGGAGTCGAGGGAGCAGTTCGTATCGGTTCTTGCGGTGGTGATCATAGGGGTTATGTTTTATACGGGAATGTATTCAGCGCTGGAAGGGATGTCCGGAGCGGGCCGGGAGTACTTCGCAAAATACAGGCTGGCAGATGTGTGGGCCGCGGTTTATCGCGCCCCGGAGGGGGTCATCGAACGGATCGAAGCTATCCCCGGCGTCAAAATGGCGGAAGGGCGTGTCGTGCAGGACGTCAGAATCTTTATGAAAGACCGGAATGCCATGGTCAGACTGATCTCTCTTCCCGATCAAAAGCGGGATACGGTCAACGATATCATGATGCAATCGGGCAGCTACTTTTCTCCGGACACGGGAAATCAATGCATCGTATCCGAGGCCTTTTTCAAGGCAAACCATATGACCGTCGGGCAGACCATCGAGCCCATTATCAACGGAGAACGGGTGAAGCTGTCCGTCGCCGGAACAGCCAAAAGCCCGGAGTTTACTTATGAAATCCGGGATGCGACGGAACTTATTCCGGACCATGAAAAATTCGGGGTCGTCTATGTCAAGAAGTCATACCTGCAGACGATCCTGGATTTCAAGGGCTCGGTCAACGATATCAGCGTACTGCTGGATCAGGACGGCGACGTCAAAGCGGTGAAGGATGAAATGAAAAAGATCCTGGACCAATACGGTCTGATGGAAACCATCGAAAGAAAGGATCAGATCAGCTACGCGATGTTTCATTCGGATGAACAGGGGCTGAAATCCATGGCGGCGATTTTTCCCATGCTGTTTTTCATCGCATCGGCGGTCATCATTTATATCACCATGACGAGGATGATCGAAAATCAGCGGACGCTGATGGGCGTGCTGAAAGCGCTGGGCTACAGTAACGGGGAAATTACGCTGCATTATCTCACATATCCGATCCTGGTCGGCGTTTCGGGGAGCATTCTGGGATCCGTGGCCGGCGTGTTTTTCGTGGGTGAATACCTGCTTAGCTTCTTTAATCGTTTTTATAATATGCCGACGGTGGATTCGGCGGCGAATCTGAAGCTGGTGGTGCCGGCATCCCTCATCGCACTGTTCTTTTGTGTCTTTGCGGGTTACAACGCCTGCCGGAAGGAGCTTCGCCTGGTCCCGGCCGAGTCCATGAGGCCAAAGCCGCCTGCAGCGGGAAGGCGGACGCTGCTCGAGAACTTCCGCTCCTTCTGGGAACGGATCAATTTCAGCTGGAAAATCATTTTCCGTAATCTCTTCCGGTATAAACGGAGGTCTGCCATGGCTTCTGTGGGAATCATCTTTTCCATGACGCTGTTGCTCATTGCCCTCGGTTTCCATAGTACCATGACGGATATGACGAGGGTCCAATTTGAACAAATCCAGAAATTTGACCTGAAGATCAATTTTTCCCGCGTAATGGATACCGACGAACTCAATACCATCAGAAGCCTGGCGCATGTCGAATCCGTTGAGCCGGCGATGGAAACCGGAATGGAAATCACAAACGGGTGGAAGAAGAAGGATATCGCGATCATCGGCCTTGAAAGAGGATCCAGGCTCTATGGCATTTACGACCTGGAAGGCGAGCCTGCGATCCTGCCGGATGAAGGGATTCTTCTTCCGCCGCGGCTTATGGAAACCCTGGGACTTCGCACCGGCGACCTTGCCGCGCTCCGCTCCTATTACCCCGGAAAAAATGAGAAAAGAGACAAAAAAACAGTTGCCGTGAAGGGGGTAATCGCTCAATATATCGGCCAGAGCGCGGTCTGCAGCACAGGCTATATCAACGATCTTCTGGATGAGGAAGCGGTGGTCAACGCAGCGTATATCAAGCTGGAGGATCCGAAATACGAGCAGGAAGTTACGGATCGGCTTGCGGATATGATGGCGGTCAGTACGATCCAGTCGAAATCGGATATTGCCCGCAACACGACCGAGATGCTGAAATCCATGAACACCGTGATCCTGTTCATGCTGTCCGGCGCCAGCATCCTGACCGTAGCGGTCATATACAACATTACGAATATCAACATCTTTGAGCGCAGAAGGGAGATCGCGACCCTTTCGGTCCTCGGGTTTACTGTATCCGAACTGAAGAGCCTGATTTATAATGAGAATTTCTTTATCAGCGTTTTCGGGCTGCTCATCGGAATACCGCCGGGAAGGTACCTGGCCGGACTTGCGGTCAGTATGCAAAGCAACGACAACATACAGCTGTCGCTGGACATGAAGCCTTACAACTACCTGATCGCGATGATCATGATCATATTTTTTACGGCGGCGGCCAATTTTTTGCTTCGAAATAAAATCACTTCCATCGATATGGTTGAATCACTGAAAAGCGCCGAATAAGGAGGAGAGGACGTATGAAAGGGAATATCATAAAAAAGATCAAAGGGATATTAAAAAATAAAAAACTGGCCGGGGGCGCCGGCGCAATAATCGTGATCCTTGCCGTTTCCCTGGGCTGGTCGATATCCAACCGGGGGATGGAAGCGGACACGGCCGAAGCGTTTCGGGGCGAGGTTAAAAAGTATGTGGAAGAAGTGGGAGAAGTCCGTTGCAGGGATGCGACGACCGTATATCTGGAGGGAAGCGGGCGGATCCTGAATATCGCCGTTGAAGAGGGTCAGGAGGTAAAAAAGGGCGATCTGCTGCTGCGCATGGACCCGGTCAGCATGGAAATCGCTTTCAAGAATGCGGAGGAAAGCCTTAACGAAGCCAGGACCCGGTATGCCGCCGGCGATGAGGCATATCGGACTGCGCTTCAGGACTACAACAATACGAAGTTTTTAGCCGGGGAGGGGGCGATCAGCCAGTGGGATTTGACCCAGAAGGAAGCTGCGCTGAAAAACGCCGAAGCGGCTCGGGCCGGATATCAGGCTATACTGGAACAGGCGGAACTCAACCTGCAGAACAGCGCAGTCGCATTGAGCAGACAGCAGCTCCTGTCGCCCATAAACGGGACGGTGCTGGAAAAAAACGTGGAACTTAACGAGCCGGGCGTGCCGGGAGCAGCCGCGTTTGTCATAGGAAACGGAGAAGAAATCGAGATCGAAGCTAAAATCCTGGCAGAGGATGTAACAGAAGTAAAAGTGGGGGATCCTGCGGAAATCATCGCGAGAACGGAAGAAAAAAAGGTGCTGAAGGGAGTCGTGGCGAAAATCGCGCCGACAGCCACAGACGAGATCTCCTCTTTGGGTGTGAAACAGAAGAAGGTCGCCGTGACCATCCGGCCTCTTGGGGCTGCTGCTTCTTTGAAGCCCGGATCGGAAGTAGACGTGAAGGTGATTACGGAGATCAAAGACGGAGTGATCGCCGTACCTGCCGGCGCCGTTTTCGAGTATCAGGGCGAAAGCTGCGTTTTTGTCGTGGAATCGGGAAGGGCAATTATCAGGAGAGTAGAAAGGGGGATCGGCAACGAATCTCTGATGGAAATCACAGAAGGACTGAAGGAGGGGGAGACGGTGCTCTCATCGCCGGACAACAGCATCGAAGAGGGAATGAGGATTCGGATGGATTGATCCGTACACAGATTCGTATTATATGATATAATGGTTCCATAAAGCTTTGAGAATGTACAAAAGAACAATGGGCACGGCGGAAAGCCGGAAAGGAAGAGTAAGCACATGTTTGAAACCTTTGAGAAGCTGCCGGAAAGCAGGAGAGAGCAAATTCTGCAGGTATGCATGGAGGAATTTGTCCGGCACGGCTACATCAACGCCTCTACCAACAGGATCGTAAACCGGCTCGGGATCTCGAAAGGCGTATTGTTTCTGTACTTTAAGAATAAAAAGAGTTTATACCTCTATCTTGTCGAACATGTTTCCAAACTGCTGATCGATGATTACTTCGACCATTTCGGCGGAGGACCGGTCATGGTCATCAACGTCTTCGATCATCTCGGAGAATATTATAAAAAGCTCCTGCAGGAGAAACCGGAACTGATCCTGTTCATGCTGGAGGCGTTTGTCAGAGCTCCTGCGGAGATGAAGGAAGAGGTAGAAGCCAGGCATAGCCAGGTTCACGGAAAAGCAATCAGTTATCTGGATAAAGCGGGATTTCGCGAGGGAATCGACATTGAGACGGTGGTCGATTTGCTGCATATCGTTTCTTATCATGTGGGCCAGATGATATTTGACAAGTATAAAGACAAGGATATCTGTGAAATTAACAGAGAGGAGATCAACAGGAACATCGATTATTTTGAAGAGGTGTTTTCAAAATATATCGATATCCTGAAATACGGCGTCTATGAAAAGCGCCCTGTGAATCATAAGAAATAATGAAGCAACACCCGTAAAAATATGAAGCAACACCCGTCATCGGGTGTTGCTGCTTAAAAACGGCATGACCCATTTCATCGTGTCATACACGACATGACTATTGTTTTCAATGACTCTGAGCTCTGCTTGCGGAACCAGCCTTTTCAGCAGTTTCACCGCCCCGGCCACGTCAGCGGTAGCGTCATTTGCCCCGGCAATGTACAGCACCGGCATGGTCAGCCTGCTCAGTTTTTCATCATGGAGCACCGGCAATGCTCCGGTCAGGGGGTTGAAATGTTCCCCGATCATTCTGGTGACATGGAGCACTTCCTCAGGGATATCGTCATTTCCGAAAACCAGCTTCATCATAGACTTTCGTCCCTTTTCCCCCATCATGAGATACAGGATCGTCCTGAGAACGAAGGACGTCTTCGTAGGAACGATTCCGGCGGGAGCGATGAGCACCAGCTTCTCGACCCGCTGGGGGTAATCAGCAGCGAATTTCAGCGAGATCCATCCTCCCAGCGAATTACCCATCAGTATGGCCCTGTGGATATCAAGGCCGTCCAATACATCCTTTAACCATCGCTGAAACTCATCCGTCGTCTGGTCCAGCCGGTTCTCCTCGCTGTTTCCGGCGTCACCCACAATATCCAGGGAATAGACGTGATACTGTCCGGCCAGAACAGGAATATCCCCAAACCATGCGGCACTGTTGCTGCAGGAGCCGTGGATCAGCACGACAGCCGGCCTGCCGGGATCTCCTGCCTCAAGCACATAGGTCTTGCCGTAGGCCGTATCCACGTATCGCTCCTTGTAAGCGAATCCCACATTGCCGAGCAATTTACTGTAATGGCCCAAAATAAGGCGTCTGCCTTCATCGGTTTTATAGATCTTTAAATCTTTTTTCATTGAACAGCACTTCCCTCCTCTTTTTTATTGATTCAAAAGCCAGGATTCCGCCTCTTCGACGTTTGAGAATGACCGGAAAGCATTTCCTCTATTGCTCTCGATGAGGAACTCCCGGAACCTGCCTTGTTCGGCGTCCTGATCCAGTAAGACGGCGAATTTTATACCATACAGTGCAAATTTCTGCAAGATAGATCCGGCCAATCCGGTGCCCAGGCGAAAGAACTCATCGGACAGTCTTTCTCCGGGAATCAGCAGGAGATTCGTACTATTTTCCGCACATGCGGACAACAGTTCCAACGCATCACTTTCCATCATGATCAGGTGGCCTGTAGGGTTTAATCTAATATAATTCCTTCCGCTTTTTCCAATAACCCGATAATCCATTCTGTCTGCCCCCCTCCCGGATCACCTTTCAGCGTTTTCCAGCAGTGAAGCGACAGCATCCAGTATGGACCGGGTAAGGCTTAAACTCCCCCATATCATGACTCTGACCTTTTGCTCCTGCATGATATATTGCGTCTGCAGGGAAGACGCTCCATATTCCGGCGGTTTTGAATTGACTATGGCGGTCAATGTATTGGCGATCCGCATCGATTCGTTCGTATCGAGGACGGGAATATCGACTACCGCCGAAACCTTGATTTCCTCTCTTTCAATCGCTTCTCGTTCAACCGGCTTACCCAATACGATCCCCGCAGCAGCAGCACCGCTGCCGCCCTCCGTAAATGTGCTCAGGTCATGGCCGCTTACCCGCCAGCCTTTTCCCACTTTGTTTGCCCGCAGCCTGCCTTCCCTGATATACCTCTGCACTGTTTTCGGATGTATTTTCAGCAGTTCTGCGATCTGATCCACGGTATAATATTTCTCTGTCATATGTCTGGCTCCTTTCCCGGCCCGCTTTCTGCGACGCGGGCTGTCCCCGGAATCGCAAATTCCCGGCTTTCGATTCCTCAAAATTATCTATAACAGCATTATAGGTAATAATAAGGAATATGTCAAGAGATTTTTAGAAAATATTGCGAATAATAGGTAGTAATAGGAAACGATAGAAGGTTTTCTATCGTTTCTATCTTTTTTCTATCGTTTCTATCCTTTTATTGTTTTTATCGTTTCGAAGAGTCTAGCAGGAGTTTCGAAGGAATTTCGAAAAAAATCCGATTTTCTGCACCGTTTTTCAATTAAAGGTCAAAAAATGCGCATTTACGGGCGCTACTGATCGTAAAAGGTCCTCAAAACGTGATAATTATGTTCTTTAATTGAAAAACGGTGCAAATTATTACGTTAAAATGCAAAATCCAAATTAAAGCAATAATAACTAATCATTGTAATTACGAACAAATTATGGTACCGTGGTTTCATGAAAGAGTATTTGAGTCATTTTGCAGCCGCGAAAATATGGGATATCCCATATTTCGAGGCCATTCTTGCAACCGAAATTGAAGAAATTGACGTTTCCGGTATCACAGTTTCCGAGCAGGAGAAAAGATTTCGCAATAACGGGAAATGGGTCCATTCGTGCGCACTTGATCTTCCCGCCGGTGCGGTAACGACTCGCGACGGAAGATCTGTTGCCTCCCCGGAATTGTTGTTTCTTGAGCTGGCAGACAAATTGAGCATCCACCGGCTCATCCTACTTGGCCTTCAGTTATGTTCGCATCCGCCGGGTCTGCCTTCCAGGGCAATCACAACAAAACAAAAGCTTATCAGGTTTCTTGCCAAGACTCCGGGACACCGGGGGCGCCGCAAAGCCCTTCGGGCGGTGAAATACGTGGCAAACGGATCTGCATCGGTTATGGAATCGCTTGCTTATATGATTCTGACGCTGCCTTACTCTTTAGGAGGGTACGGCCTTAATGGGGCCGTTTTCAATTACGGGATCAAGCTGAATCATGAAGCGAAAGCACGCCTTGGTCAAAGCCGATGCTTTACGGATCTGTACTATGAACAGGCGAAATTGGCAGTTGAATATGAAAGCTTTGCTCATCACAACAGCCCGTCAGAGCAAGGTAAGGATGTGGTGCGGTCAGCCGTGCTTGAAAGACTGGGTATCAATGTGATGCATTTAAGCACCATCCAGCTATACGATCGAGATGCCTGCAAAGACTTTGCTTATAATCTCGCGGATCGCCTCGGAAAGCGCATCTATATACGCACGAAGAGGTTCGACAGAATGCATACCCTGATGAGGGAATTGCTGCCGAAGAGTGAAATGCTGCCGAAGGAAAAACCGGTATCTTAACCCTAAAGCGAAGCAAGAAGGGATTTGAATTCGACATAAGTACATTCCAGGATTCGACATTCCTGTTGATTTTACA
>Ga0116191_1001676_pt1 | contig 17732 bp, 19 predicted proteins | sample AD_UKC111_MetaG_FD_89897 | JGI IMG/M metagenome (GOLD analysis project Ga0116191, IMG submission 89897) | Active sludge microbial communities of municipal wastewater-treating anaerobic digesters from Hong Kong - AD_UKC111_MetaG | ecosystem: Engineered > Bioreactor > Anaerobic > Digestate...
AATAACATCTGCCTAACTTCGGGCATCTCCTTCACCTCCATTCTGATGCTTCAGTTTTGCCTTCCTTATCCCGGCCAACATCCAGAGTTCTCCGGTGGTAAACGCGAACCAGGCCGTGATGAGTGCCGTAGGCTCGCTGCCCACCTTGAGGAAGCAATAAAAAACCGCCGCAGAGAAGGCGACGTTCAAGAGAACTACGAGAGCCACTATTTTCTTTGAAAATTTGCCCATACTATCACCGTCCTGCAATCCGCAATATGAGGTCCACTACTACCCCGCCCAGCGTGGCGGCAATTCCCCATCCTATGCTGTTCAAGCGTTGCTCGATGCGTTCAAGATGCCCGTTTGTTTTTTGACGCCAGTTCTCCAGTTGTTCAACCCTCTCTTCCAGCCTCGCCTGGGATACTTCAAGCAAGGCTACTTTTTCGGACATTTTCATCCCTCCCGTGAAAAAAATATTAAAAGTTACCTGCAGGCGGCGATATGGTAAAATATAGGCAAAAAGGAGGCGTGTTTATGAAACGATGCGTGGTTGCCTTGCTTATTGCCTTGTTTATGATGTCCGGTGTTAATTTGCTTAGTGTTACTACAGCATGGGGTCGTACTCCGATTGCTGTGGAAATCGAACGTCTCGACGCTAGTGGTAAATGGAGCAATGAATACTTGAATCAAAGCGTCATTGATATGGTTTACCTATCGCAACAAGGTACAGTAACTACCTATACTTACATGGGGATAGATGAAACTTTAACAGTTAATGCCTTCTCGGTCTTACCGCAGATTCCCCTTGAAGCCCACGATAAACTCACCCGCTTCATTTTTGAAATGACCAACCGTTACCGCCCGGGAACCGATTTAGCCTTAAGCGGGACCGGATCACTTCCCACCGTTCGTACCTGGACGTATGGTGAAATGAAAAATGAAGCGATGTGGGCTATCGTTTATGGTCTAAAAGATTGCCTTAACAATCTTCCCTACCAATGGCAGTCGGGGAACTCCTCTGACAGCAGTGATTCCATCTCATATATAGACAAGTATTCGCCTGAAAACATCACAACCACACTAAAAGCGATATTCAATATTGGTAACATTACTTACAGCATAGGGGAAGAAACCCTTACAATGGACGTTGCTCCTGAAATCAAAGATGACAGAACCTTTGTTCCTGTACGCTTTCTTGCCTACGCTTTAAGCGTTCCCGAAGAAGGCGTACAATGGAATGGAGAAACACAAACAGTTACTATCACCAAAGACGAAACAGCTATTGAATTAAAAATCGGTAGCACCGTTGAAACCGTGAACGGTGAACCTATTAAAATGGACGTTGCCCCCTATATCAAAGAAACAGGAACGGGCGGTAGGACAATGCTACCGGCCCGATGGATAGCAGAACCATTAGGAGCTACGGTCACATGGGATGAAACTACTCAACAGGTAAAGATTGAGATGGTTCAGGAGCAGGGTTGATAAGCCCTGCTCCTTCTATTTCGTCAAGCATGGTTTTTATCTCTTCCGCTCTTGCTTTAAGTTGTTTAACTTGACGAATTATATTTTGCAGTTCGTTTTCTAGGTTTTGTTTTACTTCTTTGACGCTTTCCGCATTACCCGCATTAATCCGCTTTTCTTGCGTAATTACAATCTCTTTCTTTTCTCTATCCCATACCACTTTCCGGTTCCTCATCAATTATCACCCCCAATTCGTCTTCCCAGTTTGAGGTTAGTACATCTTCCTCTACAAAACGGTCTTTTTGGAACCGCGCATCAGTAAATCCCTTTCTGATAGCAGATAGAGACCAAAAAAAGATTGCATTGCTAGTAATATCTGTAGATTTAACTAAGAAATAAGTATCACTCATCTCAGCTACGTAGAGTGTTTCAGCTACGGTCGGGGTTAAATGCACCAGCCAGGGTGTTTTATCTGAATTAGGCACGATACATTCTAACAATATAGGGTCAATTTCGATTTTACATTCACCATTAACTAGTTGCGCTTTACCTTCATCGATATAACGCACATCAGGTGATTCACGGGCTGCTAAAGCAACTTTTCCTTGACTCGTTTCCTCAATAGCGTTTTTAGGTAAGCCACTTACATTAAGACCTCCCGATACATACAAATCTCCCCAAACCGTTGTGCCTGGCGTTGAACCGTCGCCTATCATAACGTCAGGGGCATATAACCGGATGAAAGCCCCTTCTACGATAACATCTTTGTTATATCCCCCACTGCCGCTTCTGCCGATGACTCGCAACCCATCTCCTAACATATCGTCATAGACAGTAATCATTCCACGTATGTCGTTAACGGAAGTATCCGAAAAAACAATTGAGCCACCATTATCAAATGTCCAGATTTCTAAAGCTGATTTATTATTTTTGACTACACTTAACGGTTCATTGCCGGGAGCCAGTTTAATATAATCCGTAGATGATTCATCGCCAGTCTTAAACAGCGTCGAATAAATCTCCCCGTTTATCACCTTCGCCCCATACTTCCCCGCCGCATACTGCCCTATATGCGTCCGCAGGTTGCCGGAAGCGTCGTACACCCTGATACCGCCTTCGACCGGCGGGGCTAAGAGGGAGATTTCGCTGTTCTTGCTCCACAGCCCGAAGCGGCGCACGGTGGGCTTCAGGTTGCCGTCGAAACTCATCTTGCAAGTCGTCCACTCATCCACCGGCAGCGGCTGGCCGCTCTGGTAGGCGGCGAGGATTTCTTCGTCGGTGCGGTACTTGGAAGAAAATCGCAAGTCGTCAATCCAGGCGGAATAATTATTGACGATGCTCACCGTCGCCGGGAAAGAAGAAGCCACGCCATTTGGCAAATCCTTGGTGTAATGTACTCCATTGACAAAAAGAGATAGTTTGTTCAAGCTGGCAGACCAGCGAAGGGCGATTGCGTAATAATTATTTGCTGTAATTATCCCATTTGGGGTTCCAATACCACTGTTAGCTGCTCCATAATCAAAAAATGCACGTCCTAATGAGTTAAAAAACAGCAAAAATCTCCCGTTGCTTGTAGCCATGCTGAAAAAGTTATTATAATTCGCTACTATAGGCACTTTTACCCGAAACTCAATCGTCCCCTCCTGCGGGTTCAGCACCGAGCCGGGTATTGTCAGGGTTTCGGGGGAGCGGGTGGAGCCATGATATGAAGTACTATACGCCTTATTCTCCATTTGACACTCGTCAACATAGATAATTACGCCCACTGCAACTTTAATACCCCACGTACCTGTAGTTCGTGTTACATTGTTCTTTTCACAAATATACCAGCCGTCTCCAATAGCCGTTATACTGTCAAACGCAACGACCGCATTATTGCATACCGCCTGCACGTGGCTGGTTGTAAGTACAGCACCGTCCTCACGCTTGACCTTAAACGAAATAGAATAAACCTGATCATTTGTACCGGGAGACTGATATATAAAAAACCCGTTTGAGCCTCCATCAATTCTTGCTCCATAAGAGCCGCTACGCTTGTAACCTGAACCCACACTCCAAGTTCCCGTGCCGCTATACGCATGACTACCCCAACCCGTTGTATCACCAGACTCAAAACCTGAGTTTGTGAAAACGTTTGTCGTCCCCTCTTCCACCAGCACCGCCCCATCCGGGTCGCCGAACGCGCCCGTACCGAAGCGGGGCACGTCCACGGCTACCTGCTGGCCGTCTTCGTCGTAGGCGACGCTGTTGCGGTCGAAGGTGGCAGTCTGGTCATTTTCTGTTTCAAAACTGCCTAAATGTGCAACAAGGTTTTCTTCCTCATCGTACACTTTCACTCCATCGCCTGTGTAATGCGTATACCCGTCTGCCGACTGACCTTCCATGCGGATGCCGTCGAAATCTATTGCCACTTGCCACGTCTGGCCGCCATCCTTCGTGAAGCGGATACCCTCTTTGGAAAGGCGGATTTGCTGGTTCTGGTCGTCCGGGTTAATGATGTAGAGATAATCCCCATCCCAATAGAAGTTGCTGTTGCCTAAAATTTGCACCAGAGACGTGCGTATTTGCCCAGCGTTGAGCAGGTCTGCAGTAAAGCCGTCCCCGGTACCGAAAGTGCGCCAGACCCACTCCCCGGTAACGGGATCTTTTTCGTTTGAAATAGCCAGCAGTCCGCCCAGCAGACGCAGGGCCTTGGTCGGGGCAGCCGGGTTATCCACGATAAGGATGCCGTTATTGTCGGTCAGGGTGACGGAGCCGTTGCCGGCTTTGACTTCATTGTTCAGGGTGTCGATAATGCCGGTCAGCCAATCTGTCGGCACCGGCCCAGTGAAAGGCGCGGCGTTGTCCCATACGCCCTGGCGGTCGCGGACTACCTGGACTGTCTCCTGCACTTTGAGGTTTTCATCTGCTATGGTCGGCGCGAAGTTGCCCAAGGTGATGCGGGTGTTCTCAGGCCGCAGCAGATCGCGATTGATTTCAATTACCCGGGCCTCAACAAGCAAAGCGGGAGAGAAAGCCCGGTCTATCACCCGAACGGTATCGCCCAAACGAACTTTCTCATGCTCGTAGCCGCTCAATCTTTCCAGGTCGGCCACGTCCAGGCGGTAGGTTATGCGCGGATTTTTGCGCTCCTGTAAGGCCTCCCAGGTTTTCTGCAAGAGCCTAGCCGCATCGGTTTCCTCTGGGTCGTCGTAAGTTCCAAAGCGGTGTCTGCCCCCGGGACGGCCCCATCTTGCCAGGGCCTCTGGGTCCTCTACCCACTCTTGGCCGGCGGGTTTGTCCACCGGATCAGGTGGCGAGGTCCAGACCACGTCGGCAAAATCTAGCCGGCGGCCGTAGCCCTCGCCGACTTCGACACCTTTTCCCCGGCCGTAAAGGGCGGTTTTGGTCTCGGTTAAATCAACTTCGCGCTCAATACTCTTTATATCCTTGCTATAGACAAACTGCTTCCCGGTGTCGGCACCTCGGCGGGCAAGCAGATCGACGTATCGGGCGGAGATGGTTCCACCCTCGACAATAACTCGGAACTGAAGTTCGCCCTTCCAGGTATTGACCACCTTCTGGACAGCGGAAAGAGCTGACTCATAGTAGAAATTAGTGCTGTTTTGGCCCAGGTTGTCCACGGTTCCAGGTTGCCAGCGGGTGCCGGAAAGGGCCTGTGTAAGCGCGAAATGGGCGCTGCAGTCTGTGGGCCTGACATCCTCTATAAAGTCGTCAATGAGCTCGTACAGAGCATGCTCACAGAAGGCCGTCCGGGTCAGGCCGTCGCCGTGGATATCGGTAACCCGCTTAATCTCAAATAGTTGCCAGTTCAGATCCAAATCCTGAAAAGCCACCAGGTTTCCCTCGGTGACGTACTGGCTGTCCAGATGATCGGCAGGAACGGTAAAGGTGAAGGTATTCTCGCCGTTGAGTTTTTCAGTATGAATGGCATCATAATAAGGACAGGCGGTGCCGTCGTTTTTCAGCACCGCCTGGAGTTGTTCGTTAAGATTAAAGATATACAGCATCACAGCCACCTCAATCATTCTCGTCTAATTCAAACCACTCCTGCAGTTGTTCTCGGGTTACAAGGCTGTGGTACGCATAATTTACTGGAACAACTTCCAGATTTCCAGCGATTTCCCAGTATTCGCCTGTTTCCAGTTTGCGCCACGTTAGCGGATTACTCTCCTTATCAAAGATTACGAGGTACTTCTTACAAGCCATCACAACCACCTCGGATTAAACTTCACCGTCGCCGTACAAACCGCCGCCGGGGTAATCGTCATAGTGCTTTCTCCTGGCGGCAGGGCAAAGAATTCGCTATTCTGCCAGTCAAGCTTATCTATGGCCCTGACCCCGTTAATGAGCACTGCACCGGTAGCACAGTTGACTTCCAACGTGTCTCCGATCTGGAAGGCATGGACTACCCGGACGTATTTGGTGCCTAGGGTTACTTTCCATTCACTGGCAATAGCTGTAAAGGTAGCATTGAAAATGGGTAGGGCCTCGAATGTGCCTGGGTTGGTGATGGTGGCGGCGTCGCTGATAAAGTTTTCCTGTATTTCGGCGCCGTAGGCCAGGGGTTCGCAGCGGAAAACCAAACTGAAGGTGGCCAGCACAGACAACTGCTCCGGATCAATGGCGCCATCAAGTTTAGCCAGATAATATCTGTCCGGATCGTCGTCGAAAGAAAGAATAGTTCGCTCTTTCGTATAGAGCCAAGCCGCTATCTGCCTGGCCTTTTCGCGTAGGTTCTCCCTGCTTACCCCCATGAAGGCGCACTCTAACTCGATGATTCGATCCTGCAGTTCCCCGGGGAAATGATAGCTGCCATGCCGGTCGGGGATCTCGAGGTAGCGGTCATTCACTGCCGGCAGCAGTTGCCGATTTCTATTCTTCACCGCAAGGCCGAATTCGCTGCAATGCCGTCCGTTGAAGCTGAAACCATAACCCATTTATGCCAGCCCCTTCGCTCTTGCTGCTCGCTGTTGGAGAGTGAATAGTTCTCGGGCGATCCGGTGAATGTCCTGGTCGTCTCGTACATTTACCGGACCGTACATATTCACCGTAACACCACCGATAGCGCCGGCCCGATCTAGGGGTATAACAGCTTCCGGCCCGGCTTCACCCACGCCGATGATCGACGGCCGGGTGAAGATACCTCCCTGGGCATACCAGTCAATATCAAAGTCCGGATATGGAATTGATATCCCGCCTATTGATTTATAAGCAGTGCTCACAGTTATGTGAGGCAACTTAGGCTTTGGTATTGTGATTCGCATATTTGCGAAAGCACTTTGGATATTATTAATAATTCCAAGCAATATGCTTTTTGCCGCTTCAATCGGGGTTACGATGGCGTTTTTGACCCTTTCCCATACGGATGATGCCGTGTTGACTATATTTTCCCAGACGTTGGAAAGATTGTTTCGTATAGCGTTCCAGATGCTTTCCGTGGCGCTTTTGATGGTGTTCCAGTTAATTCCGAGCCTTTGCGCCAGGAGCACTGCCCACCCAGCTGGGCCAACGGCCAGGAATAGGATCTCGTCGCCCCATTTTTTGAAAAAATCCTTGATACTGTTCCAGACAGTCTCAGCCGTTTTCTTGATACCATTCCAGATATCTTCCAGTTTTTTCTTTATATCGTCCCAATTTTTATATAAAGCTACACCTATGGCAATCAATCCGGTAACCGCTGCCACGGCGATGCCAATTGGCGCAACTAATGCCCCAATGCTAATGCCCATAGCCCCGGCAGCAGTTGAAATAGCTATCAATATTGGTGATAAAGCTGTGCACGCTCCGATTATAATGCCGATAGCTGTTGCCACTGCGGTTATTGTCGCCGCTAATGTAGGATTGTTCGATGTCCATTCTGCTATCTTTGATATAATATCCGCAACAATCAATAATACGGGTTCTAATGCACTTTTCAAATCTTTGAAAGCTTGTTGCAGTCGTACAGCAGGATCGGAATCCAACTCCTCTACTGCTCGATTGAGAGCATCTTGATTCTCCCGCGCTGTGGCTAAATGATTTTCCATATTCAATATAGTATCTATTATATTTGTGCCTTGGTCCTCCCACATGGTGCCAAATATTTGAACACCAAGAGCATTTCTAGTGGTTTCATCCTTAATAGATATGAGCGCCTGTGCTACTTCCTGCATGGCCGTTCTGCCGGCCTCGCCGCCTGCTGCTACAGCTTGCCCCCAAGTCTGTAATTGCTGGGTAGATATCTGCGTGTTAGTTAAAAGTTCTTGAGTTGCTTTTGGTACTTCCTGGCCAAACTCCGCTAAACGAATACGGCCCTCTTTAAGTCCGTCCAATAAATTGTCAATATTCCATGTCCCAGTTTCAATACCAGCCGCAAAAATGGCCTGTATCTCCCGGGCGTTGAACCCGGCCATTTTTAATTGGGTTCCGTACTCACTGATTATATCTAATTGTTCTGGTGGGAAACCTACTTTTAAAAGTGCATTAGTAAGTGCTAATGCCTCTTCATTTGAAATACCCAAAGATTTGCCAATTTCATTAATTTCCTGTATAAGTTCAATAAAATCTATTCCACTATAGGCTTTAGCGATAACGGCTGCGCCTTCTACTATAGAGGCATTTTGTTCGTCACTTGCCTGCTTATTCAGCGCCCATTGTCGTCTTACGCCCTCTAGTGCTTCTTCAGCATCAACTCCATATGCTTCGATACTCCTTACAGCTTCTTTAATAGCCTGCTTCGATTCTTCAGGAACATCAAAAGACACCTCAATTTTCGTGTCTAAAGAAGAAGTATCAAGCGCTTGTTCTATTACCCCGGCTATACCGCCTCCAGCTACAAGCGCGCCGGCCACATTTTCAAGTTCTAATCCTAAGTCTTTTACTGATTTTTGCGCCTCACCAGCTTCTTTGCTCAATGCGTTTAACTCTTTGCGCACATTTTCAATAGAATTCCCATCATCAACAGATTTTAGCGCAGCGCGCATTTTATCCAGATCAATATTTGCCCCAAGTGCAGCCTGCCCTATTTTTTCAATTGCTTGGTCAAGTTGGTCTGCTGAGGCTTTACCGCTTTTTATCGCATTTGTCAGCTTATCTCCCAAGGCATCAGCAAAGTCCTCAACGCTTTTTTCAGTAGCAGCAAAGAGTATTTCAAGCTGTTTTGTCGATACAGCAATTCTCTGTTGCTCCTGTTCCATCGCCGCTAACTCTGTTCTTAACTTTTCGAGCGAGCCTTGTGTAAACTCTATTTCACGCCTAAAGGCTCTGTATTGGGCTTCGCTGATGTCACCGCGTTGAAACTGCTCTTGGACTTGTTGTTCAACTGCTTTGAGACGGTTCAATCGTTCCGTTGTCGCTTCGATTTGTTCGGTCAGGAGTTTCTGTTTTTGTGCTATCGCCTCGACGTTGCTAGGATCAAATTTAAGTAGTTTTTCAACCTGCTTAAGCTCTGACTGGATTGATTTGCTCTTTTTGTCCACGTCAGCCAAAGCCTTAGACAGTCCTGTGGTTTCAGCCCCGATGACGACATTGATGCCTTTTATACTTTCGGCCATGTTTCTCACCTTTCAGTAGGAATTTTTAATCACACAACGAATAAAAAAAGAAAAAAGGGGGTCCGATTTATGTCCACAAAAGATAAATGGGAGCCTTGCCCCAGGTGTGGCTCTAATCGTGTGAGAGCTGACGAAATAGGTACTTTCCTAATGACCATTGGAGTAATGCTGCTAATTGTTGGGCTAGCTCTTATTCTCATTCCTTTCATCAGCTTGCCTTTATTGCTGGGCGGTATAGTTTTCACTGGATACGGTATTGTAAAAAAACGTAAAAACAAAAACCTATTAAGATGTGCTGACTGCCATAACACATGGAAATATCAGCTTGAACAAAGCAAACCCGTTTAACTTAGTAACCTGTCAATATCCTCCTGTGTCGCCATGCGCGGCTTTTCTTTTTTGGATCCGGTGAAGATTTCAACATAAGCAAGGAGATCCCGGACCCGGAATTCGTTTATCTCGGAAAATGTCAGCCCGGCCTTTTTCCCAATTGCAATCAGTTCCAGGTCTATTCTTTCAAGCTCCGGTTGTCCTTTGCTTGCCTTTCTGGATACCTCCACGAAAAAAGCCATCTGCGGCTTCATCCATGATGGCCAGTATCATTTGCGGGTCCGAAAAATCAAATCCTTCCAATTCGGATAACCAGGTTTCAAAGCTCGGGAATTTATTTCCCGGACCAGCATCGGCTTTAGCCATCGCCCAGGCAATCTGCATTATTACCACTGAATCAAACTTGCCGGGGTCGCTTTCGATGTCTCGCATTTTTACTAAGTCGCCGACTAAGTCAGAACCAAATGCTTGCTTGTAATATAAGAGGGTCAAGGCGCTGGCCCTGACCCTGATAGTCTTTTCACCTATTTTAATCTCTCTCAATCAATTACACCCCCGGCACCGTCACTGCATTGAAGAAGGCATTATATGCGGCAACATTGGTGTCGCTCAATTCCATGACTCCCTTGACCACGTTCTTGCCATTGATTTCAATAGGCAGAATAGTGAGGTTCAGCACGTCAGTGGTGGGCTCGATGGTTTCACCTTTGGTATTGTGCTCTTTACCAGGCCGGGAGGCCTTACAGCGATAATACACAAAGCGCCGGTTTTTGGCATCGCCCTGTACCTGCCCCATCAGCGCAAACTCTTTCTGGATGCCGTCACTAACCTCAACAAGCATTCCGTTGGTATCGACTTCCCAACCCAGCATCTCAGCAAGCACGCTATCGGGCACCAGGGCCATTTCAAGTTCTGCAGTGTAGCCGTTGTTGCTGGTCATTGTAAAATACGGTCCATTGTCAGCATAAAATGTGCTTTCCTCGCCTTGGGGAGTCGGGGTAAATCTCACAGCTCCTGGAATAGCAATAGGTGTGCCCCAGCCGGTGGTCCCGGCAGCAATAGGCGTGCTTGCTCCGACGGTCACGCCGGTAGTTCCGGGAGTGAAGGCTATCTCCAGCGTTGGGTCGTTGGCCGCTACCACCTTGGCCGCTAAGTAGATCACCGCACCGATATGCGAGGCCACATAATGAGTACTCACATCGGTGCTATTATTGAGCACGTCCACGACCGCACTGGCTACCTTCTCGGCTGTTCCATGTGATTCCGTTGAAAGGGGCACAATACAAGCTTCTTGTCCGCCGGTCAAGGGCGCACCAGTCACAGTTACGGTTATCTCCCCGTCAGTGGTGCAACCAGTCAGAACTTCAATGCTTTCTACTTGGGCCACGCCCATAAAGGCTATATGAACCTGCTCAAGGCCGAAGGTCACTTTGTTGGCCATATTTTATCATCCTCCTATAATCTGGACTTCGTAAATTACCTGGCGAAGATTCTCGCTGTCCAGCCAGGTTTCAATTTTGTTGTACGGCAGGCGTAATTCTTTCAGTTTGTCCTGTACCTTTTTTTCGGCGGCAGGGTCTTTGTTTTTGGTGTAAAGCTCAATCTGAAAATTGCTTATTTCGATGTAGTTTTGATTGTCAGCCTGCATATCGTTGCTATAAGCAAACTGATAAGTTATAAATGGCGGGGTTGTTGCTGTGGTAAATTCGCCGTAAGCCACGGGCATGCCAAGGCTTTTCAGTGCAGCATAAAGCTCTGCCTGTGTCATTCTCCCCCTCCCTTCTTGATAATCCGCTTGATCTCGTCGGGTAATTGTAGAGCGTATTTTTCGTAAGCCGGCCGTAGATGCGGATAAGCAGAAACCCTGCCGCCACCCCGCTTGGCATGGCCGAATTCGAGCAGATGGACCCGCCGGTAGTGCTTCCGGTTCCAGATGACACGCCGGATCCGGCCATATTCATCCTGTTTAGTTTTGACAAAGGTTTTGGCATATTCCCCGGTGCGCTTCGGTGCAAGATTCTTTGTTTCCCGTAGGACTTGGTCGGCCACCTCGTCAACCTTCTTCTCAATGGCAGCAGAGACATCTTCCGTATACTCCCGGACCGCCTCAGTAATGGCATTGGCAAGCTGGTCGATTGAGATATTAGCCATCGGCGGCCACCCTTTCGCAGGTTAATTCTATCTCTTCAAATCCAGTTGCATAAGTGCGAATAACCCTGTACCTGATTCCCCCAAACTTCACCAACTTTTCCCCGTTATATTCATAACCATGTACGACAAATATCAGCTCCGGCCTCAAACCGGTTACGGCAGCGTTATAAAACTCCGACCGGCCAATCGACTTCAATCCGCACAGTATCACGGTTTCTGTCTCGACCGGCACCTGGTTGCCGATCTCATCCTCTGTGATGGTCTGACTAATCAGGGTCAGTTCATGGTCGTAAGTCACGTTACCACCACCCACTGCCCGTCCACTAGGTCAACCGGTGTCCAGGCCCCGTCAATATACATCTGCTTGCTGCCGTCAGGGAGAATATAGACGGTATAGGCCGCGGGCTCAAGTGGCAATTCGGCCACAACCAGCACGGCGTCGACTCGAAGATTAGCCGCCCCGACATGAATCATCAGATTATGCAGCCGGTATTGGAGATGCCGAGGCATTGCGCCATCGCTATCCCGGCTCTGGTAACGCCACGTGGCATAATCAACAACAAACATGAGATGAGAGAGGTTGGCCCCATCAAGGACCAACCCCTTTTCGTCCGCTAGTTCTGTTAATATGCCGTCAACGATAGCGGCCAGGTAGGTGTCCCGTACCGTTGACTTTATACCTAATCGTTCTTTGACTAGTGAGACGATCATCGTTGTGTCCATATGATCACCTACTTTAAGCAGTCTTGGTCACTGTGACTGTATAGATCATCTGAGTCGTTCCGTAGGTGACTGTGATCTCAACCACATTCTCCCCTAAGTTCCATGTTGCCGCGGTACCGTTTACGTGGTCCACACCGTTTACTTTGATTGCTATAGTTGCACCAGGTTTAGCCGCCGTTGCTGTGATTGTGTTCGTCGCATTTGTAGTTTCGGCTGTATAGCTTGTCACCGACGGACTAAACGTCGGGACCAGCTCAAGCGTCCCTATCGTCAGCCCCGATAGGGACGCGTCTAAGGGTTTGCAACGTCAGGAGCAAAAGTTACAGCGGTAGTCGGTGCAATATTAGCGATATTGACAATTATAAACCCCTCGCCGAACACAGGCATGCCATCATAGCGAGCGGTCCCCTTGAATACGGTCTGGTCCTCAATGAACCGGACGTGTTCGGAAGCCGCCAGCTGCGCCCCTGCTCTTTCGGCCAGGAGATACAGCTCTCCATAACCTCCGATAATGTCATTGTCGGGAATGAAAGGCAGCTCCACGATGTCGCCGCCCTCGACCGGCATCGTCCCGTTCATGCCGGCCACAATCGCGCCGGCAGCGTTGAAGGTGATCGCTTTGGACAGAAGCGTCATCCTGGTCTTGCGGTTCATGGCCCAGAAGGTCCCGCCGATGCTGTAGTTGGGTTTTGCTACGCCCAGGTTGAGTATTAGGGTCGCGAAAAACTCTTCCGGCGTCATACCAGTTGGGTCAAACTTGAGCAAGTTGGTCGTGCTCAGATTAGTCCATGCCGGAGCATTTGCACCCCAATCGGTTGGCTGTAGGGTCTGGGCAAGCCTGGTAGCGATACCCAAAGGCATCTTGGTGCCGGTGCCGTAGAGGATTGCCTTGTCAACGCCTAGCCCGATGGCCTGCCCAAGTGCATCCAAAATCTCGTTAGCGAGATTCAAGTCACTGTCCTCAAGGATAGCATTGGGAATAGGAATGAACCCACCTACTTTGTATCCATCAACCTCAACCTGGTTAAAGGACAGCGCCAGCTCGTTGAGCTTGCCAATTGCCTCAGTCCATACACCTTCCGGAACGGCACCGGTGATGTTCTGGCGTGCCTTCCCGCCTACGGTCTTGACCCGGACTTTGGTAATGAGCTTACTGTAGCGGTACAGGTTGTCGCGAAGTAGGTCCAACATTACATCTGGAATCGTCAGTTCTGCACCGGTCACAGCACGCTTCTCACCCATCATGCTCCGCACACGAGTAAGAAAATCTTTAACATCTTCGCGATTAATGAAGCTTTCAACTTCGCCCCGGTTTATGCCCTGGAAAAATCCTCTTTTCATTCGTATCTCTCCCCCTTGAAATTGGTTTCTCTCCGCGCTTTGAGCCGGAGGATTGTTTTTAGGTTCTTTGCTGTTGAGCTGTTCAAGCTCTCCCTCTAACTCCGCAATTTCTGCCTCAAGGCCCGCCTTCTTTTGTTTGAGTTCTTCCTTTTCAGTTTCTATCTTGCTTATTTCTTCCTCCACTACTGCAATTTCTTCATCGGTTTGAGCCTCTGCCAATGCTGCCTCTACTTGCTCTGCTCTGGTTTGCAGGCCTCTCTCCTGTTCTTCTAGCTCCGCCAACGCAGCTTTACGCTGCTCAATCTTTTTGGCAATCATCAGTTGTTTAAGCATCTTCTCATCCTCTCCCTTAACTTATTTTTCTTGGCCTCAAGAAGCCTTTGCCGGTGCTGTTCAACTTCTGCTTTTCTTGCTTGCACCCCGGTGTCTTCGTAGGCGGGAAAGGTGCAAATACTAACTTCGTGCAGGTCTATTTTCTTCAGTCGCCATTTGACGGTTCCGTCATCCCGCCACTCGGTTTCCTCTTCTATGATGTTGAAGCCAAAGGAGCATTGGTCCACATCCCCTCGCTTCACCCTCTCATAAAGGTTTACTGCGTCACTGTCATTCGGGTTAATCTTCACCCGGCCCCAAAGACCGAACCTATCTGTTTTAAGCTCCAGGGTCCTAGCTTTGTTTCGGCCCAATACCAACGTTGTGTCGTGGTTTATCAATGCCCTAATGTCGTTGTTTAAGGTTTCGTCAAAGGCCTCTGGTGCTATCTCCTCGTAAGCACCCGGCCAGAGTTCCGTCTCGCGGTTGAATACTGCAAAGTAGCCTTCGATATACATATCCTGGCTATCCGGCTCTGCCCTGGTTGTAAGCTCCGTTTGCAGGCTTCGGGTTTGCTTAATCTTCCTGTCCATCGCCATCACCTCCCTGAATGAGTTTCTTTTGATCACCAATCATTCCGCGGGGAATGTAATTCTCCAGGATGACCAATTCTGACAACCCCTCTTTTGGCGACATACCCAACCAGTCCCTGACCTCATTACCGGCCATAATACCACGAACGTACATATTGCTTCCAACGTCAGACAGCTCTTTGATGTCGTAAGCATACAGAGCCCTGGGGTTGAACCGGAAATACCATTCCGGCTTGAAAAGTAATTTTCTTGTAAGTTCCTGCTCAATGCCCTGGGCAATAGGCATGAGGGTTGACCGGATAAACGTGTTATATTCGTCTTTCTTGAAATCACCCACGCCCAAAAGAAAAGCCGGCACACCGAAGATGCCGGCCACGGTCCGCTTGTCGATATTCACCGCATCGTTGAGTGCCAGATCCTGAAGTGAAAGCGGTTTGACCTGTTCCACCTTGACCAGTTCCGCAGGGATAACCCAGGGCTTGCCGCCCTCGGTCTCGCTGACATACTTTTGGAGAATTTTATCCCTGCCCTCGGCGCTGGATAGCTCTTCCGTCATGGCATCCACGGCAACAATGAGCGGCGGCTTCCATTTGTCGCTCATAAACCCTTTTTTGGTCTTAGTCGCCTGGCGCAGATTTTCCACGATGTCTTTTAAAACTACCTGATAGCCCCGGCCTATCCAGGGCCGCTCCGGGTCCGGGTTGATGATGAAATGCAGGACCTCATCATAGGAGTAGCTCTTGCCCTGGTACAGCACCTTGTAGCCATCAGGTCCGTCTATAAATGAAACGCCAGAAGGCTTGAGCGGTACCAGATCGTCAATTAATCCATCTGCCGTCATTTTCGGATATACTACCGCATTACCTTTGCCGTCAAGGAGCATAGTGTAGACTATCCAATAGACCCACGCCTTGCGGGTCATCAATGAGTAAGGATTTATATCCACCTTGCGCGAGAGTTCGTTTTTTACACGCACATCACCGTCCTCTGTGTTCTCCATCAGGTGGATGGTCATTGATGATACGAGGTCCGCTATCTTGTGCGCCGCTGTGCGCACTTCGGGATTGTCCGACAATCGGGTGTATCCCGAGATACAGAGCGTTTCGTAGGCGTCGTTTGACAGCAACCAAGTCCTCGTTTGCCGCTTGCGTCTGAAACGATCAAAGAATCCCACCGCCTCACCACCTATCCCTTGAGCCATTCCTCGGCTTTGGATGATTTCTCGAAATTCTCAAGCATCCGGATTGCAGCAAAAACCGCAGCATCGAAAAAGTCTATCCTTTGTTCGGGCATGACTTTTTCGTACATGATCATGTCGTCGGTCTTCTCGATTCCGCGAACATTCTGCACGCAATACTCGAAGGCCTGGGAGTGCAGGTAGTAGAACTTTCCGTCCTTAGCCATCTTCTCTATGCGTCTGAACCCCTCGGATTTCTTGTAGTAATACTGAGGCTGATCGACGATATTGAACCCGGCCTTTTTCATCGCCAGGAAGAATTCTCGTCCAAACTTCCGGTCGAAGCCTACCTGCTTAATGCGGAAGCCCATCTTCCGCATTTTCACGAACCAGTTTACGATGTCGCTGTAGTTCACGGTCGGCGTGTTACACATGTCAAGCCAACCATCGTCTTTCCAGCCGAATAGCGGGATATTGTCTTCTTCTGCTTTCCTTGTTGCCGCCACGATGGGGAACCATCCGTGAGTAATAACAATATCCACTCCTTTGTAGTTCCCGTAGAGTGCCGCCGCAGTTAAGTCATGGAGTTTCGAAAGATCAGCACCACCGAACCAGTCGATTTTCAGTTTCGCAAGTTCTTCAATCGTCCAGGTATACTGCCGGTCAGACTTGCGAAATTCCTCGATATTGAAATAAGCCTTCATGGCCGCCGTGTAAACATTGAGGCTCTTCGCCAGAAAGTCTTTGCGCTGTTGCGGGTCGTTCTGGGCCTGGAGCGCATCATTCATAATGTCTTGCGGTCGGATTGTTACTCCATAGTTTGGGTTAGCCTTTTCATGCTCAACAGGGTTTGTATAATCTACGTCGCCGTTGTCATCCTGGTCGGCCTTGCAGATGAACACGAAATAAGCCTCGTCCTTTACCGTCTTGTCCAGGATTTTCTTACAGTATTGCAAGCGTTGGTAGCAGAATGAAGTCATATCATCGCCAGCCGTGGTGATCCCTATCATCAGCTTGTTGGTGTAGGCCTTCATGGCCTCTTTGATGATGTTGTACTGCTTCGGCTTCTTGTAAGCATGGATCTCGTCTGCTATGGCGATGTTGCAGTTAAGCGAATCCTGCCTGTCAGGGTTCGCAGCCAGGGCCTTGATATAGATTGAGCCGTCGCCCAGGTTGCCGCTGATACTATGCTCCTGGTTATTGTCCAAGACCCGGAAGTTATCACGCTCACCTAATTGATCCAAGTTGAACAAGATAAAATTAAAGCTCTGAAGTGATTGCTCCAGAGCAGCGCCGACTATATAGCACTTAGAACCGGACCGTCTTTCCAGCAACCCCAGCGCCCAAGCCAGGGCCGCTGCGAACCGGGTTTTTCCGTTCTTTCTGGGGATAAAAATAAACGCTTCCTTGAAGCGCCTAATCTTTGTCCCCTTATGATAAAATCCCACCAGGTTGTAAATGATGAACTTCTGCCAAGGCTCCAATAAAAACGGCTCACCTCGTAACGGTGAGCCGTCTAATTTTTCCCCCTGGTCGTGAACGAAGGTTTTTTCGATAATACCGATTACAAATTCAGCATCTTTAGGGTTGAATTCATACTCCGGATTTTTCAGGTCATCCAAGAATCTTTTGCAGCATTGAATTTGTTCTTTACAGGCCACCTTCCGGCCTTCAACAATGCTCCTGGCATACTCCATTACCAGGTCGAGGTTTTTAGGTTTCTTTTTCAAGGCTCTGTAACGCCTGCGCCAACTTGGATTGTGCCGCCTTCTCAGCGGTCACTGCCTCTAATGCTTTCGGGTTGAGACATAACCTGTCAGAGTATGCCAGTATGTCCTTTCGAAGCGCTTCAAGAGTAGCAACAATGGGTGCTTTTTTGGCACCGCCTTGACCGGTCTCGATCTCACATCTGTAACCCCCAAGCTTAAATTCATTGGTGAGGAGGCAATACTGCTCAACTAGTTCGGCATAAATACTAATAAGCCGGTTATACTCAGGTTTATATACCCCCAGTTTTTTCATATCGGCTATTGTTGCCCGCTTGACTGTTTCCTTGCTGGGTATTCTTGCCACCTACCTCACCTCCTGAAAAAAGTTTGTGAAGGCCGCTCTATTGGAAAAGGT
>Ga0116191_1001678_pt1 | contig 17731 bp, 17 predicted proteins | sample AD_UKC111_MetaG_FD_89897 | JGI IMG/M metagenome (GOLD analysis project Ga0116191, IMG submission 89897) | Active sludge microbial communities of municipal wastewater-treating anaerobic digesters from Hong Kong - AD_UKC111_MetaG | ecosystem: Engineered > Bioreactor > Anaerobic > Digestate...
CTCGGATCTGGAACCGATCGAGGAAAAACGGATCAACGACGCGAATCTGGCGCACTGGGCGAATTTCCTGGAATGCATGCGGACACGTCAGAAACCGATTAGTGACATCGAGACTGGCTACCGTTCCACAGCCACGTGCCTGCTGGGAAACGTGGCCCTGCGAAGTAAGATGCACGTCGATTGGGACGCCAAGAAGGAGACGACTTTGCAGGAATCGGCCCGATCATACCTCACGCGCGAATACCGGGCGCCTTGGAAACTGGTTGTTTAAGAGGATGCTGGGTACACCCTTGCGAACATTACGGGCAGTGGGCCGCCCGGGAGTAACAGCAGTCAGTTCTTCGGCGGTCCCCAGATGACGGCCTTGGTGTAAGCATTTCTTGGGGCTATACCCATGATGCCAAAGGGATCGTAAGGGCCGTACACGACGTAGTAGGCCGTCACGATTCTTCCGTCGCTGCGCTGTACGGAGATAGGATAACCAAGGTCGCCATGGTCGCCGTCCCAGGCGAGCACAAATCTGTGTCTGGAGTCCCAGCTCTCGCCGTTATCCCTGCTAATCATGGCCTGGACGCCGAAGGGCTTATGCCGGACCCCGAAGGTCAGCAGAATGCGACCGTCAGCCAAAAGGAGGAGGTCACCTGGATGTTCGCTCCTCGACGTAACTTGTTTGGGAGCTGTCCAGGTATAGCCTTGGTCGAGCGAGAAAGAAGTTGCCAGATGTTTATCCTCATCCGCCGATCGCATGACCGCCAGAAGCTTGTTGCCGGGCAAACGAAGGAGCGTTGTCTCGTTGTAATGCCGCGCGATCAGCGACAATCCTCTCCAAGTCTTCCCAGCATCGCGAGAGCGCAGGAGGAAACAGAAAGTGCCCCGCTGGTTTTCCGGTTTGATGGGACTGTGTTCGCCAGCGAGCGGGAGGTAGCCACCATAGCATGAAAGAAGAATCGTGCCGTCGGGCAGCGAAACGATCCGTCCGAAGGGGGCAGCCCACGTGTATGGTGAGGTATTCACTTTGATTGGGCTGTCCCATGTGAAGCCTTTGTCCCTGGATCGGATTACGTAAGTATCGGTACGGTATTCTTTGCGCGACTCATAGTCCGGATGTGGGTCAGCACCTTCCCACTTGGATGAGAAAGCCGCGAACAACAGAGTGCCGTCGCGCAGCGCGCCTAAAGCGTCGGTGCTATCCAATGCGTCCGGAATGTCGAAAACCGTTATGGGCGTCGACCACGTCCGGCCACCGTCTCTTGAACGTGCCATACTGGCACGGCTGGCCTTCCCTACGTGGGGTGCGCCAGTCTTGCATGTGAGCAGGATCTCACCGTCCTTCAGCAGCAACATCCTGGGAAAGTAACCACCCTGCGCAACGGTGAGCCGCTCGGCAATATCCGGTATTGTCAGATGAGCCTCGGGCTGGCCCTGCGAAGAGACACACGCATAGAAAAGCAGTACCGCCATTCGAACTGACAGGCCACGTCTCATCTTGCGTAAAGACCACGCAGCGCCCGCCGCGACGCTTATGCCTTTCCCGCACTGCTGAAGAGGTGCATCAGGTCTTCCACCACTCGTTGAAGCGCGAGTCTTCCGGCTGCAAGGACGTCGTTGGGGAGTCCCGAACCAACAACTTCGTAAGGATTGTAATCCGGTTTTACGTGCGCACATGCCACCTTTAGGGCGTCGAAGTAGCGTCGCCTCAGAATACTTCCTACGTTGACTTTCCGAATCCCCAAACGAATCGCTTCCACCAGATCCTGGGGACACACGGAACTCGCGCCGTGCAGCACTAACGGCACCGGCACGGTGTCCTTCAAAACTGAAAGCTGTTCGAGATCCAACCGCACCTGACTGCGACTATGCAGGTGTACCTGTCCGACGTTCACGGCGAACGCGTCAATACCGGTGTATTCGACGAAAGTCCGAGCCAGATGAGGATCATCGGAGGTCAACTCCCGCGGGGCGTGGAACAGATCGCCCCCCATCCCCGGCAAGGAGACAAGTTCGGCTTCTACCGCGACTGAGGCCGAATGAGCCCGCCTCACTGTCTCGCGAACGCGGTCCATGTTCTCCTTGACGCCGAGGGCGGGATCGCTGAACATCACTAAGCCGAATCCCAATTCAACCGCCTCGGAAACCGCTCGAGAACAAGGGCACTCGTTAAAGACGAGACAACATGGAGACGCCAGATTCCGGCAGGTTTCGAGTCCCAAGGCAGCATATTGACGCAAGTGCTTCTTGCCACCGTGACTGGACAATTGAATGCCGCTGAAGCCGAGCATCACCGGAGACCTTACCGCTTCGGCGGCGTCAGCAACTGCCAAGAGCGATTCCAGGTTCCAGGACTCGAAGTAGCCGACGGCATAATGGCCAGCTTCGGCTGCCGCCACTAGTTCTTGGAATGGCACGATCGCCATCAAGCCCTCCCCAAGGTGTCCCCGATCCGTAACCCGAGTTCAAGACACAGCTGTGCTGCCGGCTTCACGCTCTGCGGATCCAGATCCATTGAGCGCACTCGAACAGCGCCATCGCCCGCTCTCACTGTGCAGCCAAATCTATTCACCAGAAGCAGCGTCCCCGCCGCTGCCTCGCTACGGCAAGTTGTAGCCACCGCACCCGCCATATAGATGCGGCCATAGCGAGTGTCGCTGAAACAGCGACCTGGTGAAATATGAATCCAGCGTCTCAGGACTTCCGCGGATTGGCTCCAGTCCAACCGGAAGTCATCTTCATGGACGGCCGAATAGTAGGACGCTCCTTCCTCTTCCTGCGGTCTGGGATGCAGCCGGCCGCGGCCGGCATCCTCAACCAGCCGCCGCATGAGGTCCGAGCTTCTCTTCAGGATGCGGTCGTAAAGGCTCTCGACAGTATCGTCTTTACGGGTCCGTACCCGAAGCTGGTAAAGGATGCCCCCCGTATCGAGACCTCGGTCCATTGTGTGCACAGTCATGCCGCTCCGTTGCTCGCCATGACGAAGCGCCCAAAACACGGGGTGCTTACCCCGGTAGGCGGGCAGCAACGAAGCGTGAAAGTTGACGGACGCAATCTTGGGCACTGCCAGGATTTGTTCCTTCAGAAGGCTCATGTAACCGGCTGCGACGAAGAGGTCTGGCGAAAGGGGTCTCAGCGCCTGAACGAAATCAGTGGTATTCGGATTCTCGGGCTCGAGAACCTGTATTTTGCGCGTCATTGCATCCGCACTGAAACTCGGGACAGCGCTGGAGGTGCGCGTATTAGTAGAAAGTCGCTTGGCGGGCGGCGTATCCACGACGGCCACCACTGTCGCGGTTGTCTTGATAAGGTCCTGAAAGCAGGAATTGCTAAAGATGCTTCCGGAGTTGCCGAAATAGACCACTTTCAACATGACGGCGACTTTCCTGTCGGAAAGTGAATCGTTTTAAATGCTGCTGCCCGCTGTTCCAGTGGACCCTCGATGGCCATGCGCTCAATACTTGACCCGAGTTGAATACCCTGACAGTCGGTATGATCCAGCATGTATTGAGCGTCCTCCGGATTGACCAGGGCGGCGCCATGGGCCAGCAGGATCACGTCGGGTTTGAACTTTCTCGCAACCTCATAATGGAATTGGCTCAGCTTGGCGGTCTCCTCAAGCGAGCGACCGCCTCCATAGCCGGTAGTCCCCCCACGGGTGATGCCGGCGTGGAAGATAAAGATGTCGGGCGCTGCATCACGCATGAGTTTTCTCGTGTCCTCCTCGTTGAATGCGTAACCGATGGTTAGCAGGTCTAATTCGCGCGCGATGTTGAGCATGTCGAGCTCGAGTTGGTAACCCAACCCAGTGCCCTCCAGCGTCCTTCTGAATTCGCCGTCAAACCACGCCACAGTGGGGAAGTTGTGGACACCGGAGAAGCCAATACGCCGGATATCCTCCAAAAACAGCCGCATGTCGCGCAAGACATCCACTCCGTTAAGGCCGGCGACTACGGGCACTTCCTTAACTTGCGGCAAAACCTCTCTGCGGCCGATCTCGAACACGAGTTGATTGGCGTCGGCCATGGGCAACATGCCGGCAAGCGATCCGTATCCTTGCATGCGGAAGTAGCCAGTGTTGTACACGCCAAGGATGTCAACGCCGCCGCGCTCGATAAACTTTGCGGCAATCCCGTTTCCTGCCCCTGTCATCACCAACGGTTCACCTTGGCCGATAGCGGAACGGAGGCGTTCCAAAAACTCGTTCCTGGAATAGCGTCTAGCCACTTGTGCGTGCCTCTTTCTCATGCCGCGCCTCGATGAGCGAAATTAGTAGGCGGGCTGCCTCTTCCGCAAATACAGGGTCCTCGATGTGCGTTCCGCGTTCCACCAAGCGAATATTCGGCGGCAAGCCCGCCTTCAATTCCCTGACAAACGCGTCGTCCGCTTCGGGGTCATAAAAGTCCTGTCCGGCTACGTCATAGCTGTCGTATCCGGTGGCGGGAATCAGAAAGACGGCATCACCAGCGGTGTAACGTAATCTCCGGGCCACTTCTCGTCCGACCTCAGCCATTTCCTCGCGGTTCAGGCGCACATCAGTAATCTGCGGACTGTGCCTTATCATCGTCCGGGCACGAAATCGTTCCGGGATGGTCTCAGGCTCATTGAACACCATGACTTCAATAGCACCAGGACACAGCACTTGAGGAATATTGAGTTTGCCTGCGGTGGTTAGACGTTCGGGACCACCCGCGAGCAGAGCACGGAACATTTCGTTGGAAACTTCGATGGTGGAATAGTCAAGGACGGCACCGATGATACCTTCCTTCATCATTTCTTCCATGGCCCGCCCGCCCGATCCGACGGCGTGAAACACGATCGTTTCGTAACCGGCGGCTTCGAGCACCTCCACTGCCTTCATCACACCGCGCGTCGTGATTCCCACTGTGGTCGCAGCAATAAGAGGCTTCCCGCCCCGCTCCAGTTGAACCTCCACCTGTGCCATCCCGCAGACGGCTCCTGCCGCGTTGGCGAGGATCTTCCGGCTGACCGGATTCAGGCCGAGAATGTCGGTCACCGAGAACATCATGGTAATGTCCTTGATGTCGACCCACGGCGCCACGTTCCCGGAAGCCATTGTGGAAACCATCACCTTGGGAAAACCGTACGGCAGGGAGCGCATCACCTTCGTGCTGAGGGTGGTTCCCTGGGTGCCGCCCATCGAGACAACACCATGCACCTTGCCTTCCGAAACCAGGCGGCTAACGATCCTAGTGGCGCCAGCAGCCATGACTGGCGCCGCAACGTCCCGCGTGGGATGTTCCAGAATGCCCGCCAGCGGTATCCCGCCTGCCTCGGCAACCTCGGCGCGGGAAATGTCCGCTCTGGCGGCCGGTATACCTATCACGCCCGTGTCGAGGAGAAGGGACTGGCACCCGCACTTCTGAATCTGTTCGCGTAGGTACTCTGCTTCTCGCCCCTTGGTGTCCAGCGTGGCCAGGATGACTATAGTCTTGGCGTTCATGGGAGACGCCACCCAGGCAGTTACGCCTCAATCTGCTTCCGAAGCCAGGCGACCGAATCTCTGACGTTCTCCTCGCCGTCGCTCTCGATAGAGAACACGCCTTCCCAGTTGTGCTTCTTCAACAACTGGATACATTTGCTGATGTTCTCCGCATTTGCTCCCGCGCCGATAGGGACCACCGAAGCCGAAATACCCGTGTCCTTGCCCCGCGCAACTGCGGCAAGTTGCGGACTGACGTCCTTGCAATGTACGTGCGAAACGTACTTGCGAACCTGCCTGAGGAACTTCACCGGATCCCGGCCGGAAATGAACGTGTTGCCCGTGTCGAAATTGATGCGAATGAACGGGGACTTGAAATACGTCACTATCTCAAGCAATATTTCCGGGTCCGTGGTAAATGGTCCGTGGGGCTCCACGTTGATGACCACATTGTGGTTCTCCGCGACACGCACGCACTGGCTGAGGTGGTACTTGATGATGCCGATCTGTTCGGCGTCGGTGAGGCTCGGTAACTTGGATGCGCCGTCCGTTGTATCGACACGGGGGATTCCCACAAGACCAGCGAAGATAATGCCTCGGCGAATGAAGTCGATACACTCCCAGCGGTTGATGGGAAAGGATACATCCAACTGCGAGACCTTCAGACCGTGCTTCTCAATTTTCTTACGGACCTCGATCGGATCGCTCTTGAGGGAAACGAAAGGAGCAAAACCCAATCCTTCGAAAAACTCGTCGCCGTTGACGGCCTCGAGTTCCGTGTATTCAACTCCCAGTTTGGCTATGACACCGAAGCAGTAGTCAATTGGTTTGTCAGCGTGGCGCCAGTTATCCACGTTAACCCCGATGTGAATCATGAGCTCCCCTCCTTCTTCAGCAGATTCTGCGCCGTCACATGGTCCGTGACGAGAACGTCAATCAACTTCCCCTCGAGGGCGCCGCGGATCGCCCGCAGTTTGGCGGAACCGCCCGCAACACCCACAACATGGCCGATACGCTTGATTTCTCCCAGCGTCAGACCTATCACACGTTCGTCGAGTTCCGAGGCAACAGCTCGCCCGTGTGCATCGAAGTAACGCAGGTTGATGTCACCAATGGCGCCCGCTTTCATCAACGCCTCGAGTTCAGCCCATTGAACAATGCGGCCTTCCTGCACCAGTATGGATTCCGGACGCGGAGCACCCAGGCCCATCACCGCCATACTGGCCTCGCGTGCTTTCTCCAGTGCATGAGCGACGTAGCGATCCTTCACCATGGCATTGCGTGCACTCCGGCTGCCGGCCACGCCTTGAGCCGGTAGCAGGATCGCCTCGGCGTCCAGCGCTTTCGCCAGACGGCGAGTGAGTTCCGCACCGTGAGCCTCGTGATTTGGATCTCCCAACCCCCCTAGACCCTGGATCACACTAACGCCCTCAAGGTTCATTTTCGGTCCGTACGACACCGCGTTTACCATCCCCAGCAAGGACTCACCCCAGCTGATCACGATTCGGTCTTTGGAACGGATCACACGCAGGAGGTATTCGGCGGCAGCGGCGCCCACCTCGCGGGCTACCGTGGGGTAGCTGTCATAGTCGGAGGTTGTGACTACAACGGCTTCGCGAAGTCCGTAGCGGGTTTCCAAGGATTTCTCGAGATCCGAGAAAATGCCCATAATAGGGCGAATGCCAATCTGAACGATGCCGTTCTCCTTCGCTTGATGTAAGAGCCGCTGGACTTTCTGCCTTGACAGGCGCAAACGGTCGGCAATCTGATGCTGAGTTAAGTCATCCTCGTAGTACAGCCGCGAAATCTTGACTAATAGCCGGGTGTGATCGATGTGGATCATGCGGATGTTTTGTTATTCTCTCTTGTGAGCAAATGCTCTGTTTCGTACAATTGTAAAGTATATCCCCGGCACGTCCGGCTGTCAATGACTGGTCATCCGATCGCGATCGTACCGGGAAAGGAGAGGGCAAGATGAAAATACCGCTTGTTTCGCCGGCAACGAGGAGGATCGCCATCTGGGCATGGCGCACCCTGGTGTTGCTCGCCCTGATGTGGGCATACGCCGCGATGCGGGATCCGAACTCTACGCTTCGGGCCGATGCCCCGAGAAGCTGGTGGGCTGTCGCCCACGATGCACGGTCTTTTGCCGGTCATTTGCTGAGGGAGTACCCGGAGACGCTCGACGCGGTGGGGCGGGCGGAGATTGAGCACGCGACCCATGAGTACAACCGGGCCATGCAGGCCGCCTGGTTAGTTGGAAACACGAGGATTTGGCTGAACCCACAGCAAAGAGACAAGTCCTTGAAGGAGTCCGATAGTTTGCTGCAGATAGCGGCCCAAAGGCTCGACGCGGCGTTTGCGCGCTTGCCCGACATGGTAGAACTCTCCGCAAATATGCCAATGATACTGAATCGTACCATCGCCTTGCCTTTCGGATCGGGTGTTGTGCTGTTGCACCGGATTGGGCCCGCGGTATCGACACCCGAATTTGTCAGAAAGACAGTGGATCTTTCTTCAGGCACTACGCTCAACGTTGAGGTCCCCAATGCGACGGCCTATTTTTGTGCCCTGGAACTCATCAACGCGCAGGCAGGTTCCAGAACACACCAGATACGTCTGACCTCTGGCTCGGACCTCGTGGCCACACTCGACCTGACCGTCAGTATCCCGCCTCGCGTTCCACTGAAAGTTGAAATCCGCAATGAGGCCGGCAATCCGACCGAGGCGGCAGTCGGTCTGTATTCAACAAGTCATAGGTTCCTGACGCCGTCCAGTGCACTCGATTTTGGATCGGGCGGATACGCTTACGCTCCTGTTTCGTATAGGGACACCAGCAACGCAAAGTACTGGCCCGGCGGGGAAGGCTTCACAAGGTGTTTCTTTCTCAAGGGTGGCTTCGAGATGGACCTGCCACCGGGTTCTTATCGCCTCATCGCAACCAAAGGGCCCGAGTACTTGCCCGTCGATCGGACTTTTCAGTTGGAGGTAGGCAAGACACAAGTGGAGAAACTGGAACTTCGACGCTGGATCGACATGTCCGGGCGCGGCTGGCACTCCGGTGATTGCCACATTCATTACGCGAGATCCTCCGAGGCGGCGAACCAACGCTTGTTACTGTGGACGCAGGCCGAAGACCTGCGCATGGGTAACATTCTGCGTATGGGTGACGCCCGGCTAACCTACTTCGAGCAATATGCCTTTGGCAAGCCCGGACGCTTTCTCCACGATCGAGGCGCGCTTGTACCCGGACAGGAGGACCCGCGCACTGGCCTTATGGGACACACCATCAGCCTGAACCTCCAGGCGCCGATCCGGGATGCCGCTCGTTACTATCTCTACAGCCACATTTTTGATGAAGCCCACCGGCAAGGGGCACTCAGCGGTTACGCGCATGTGAATAACGACAACTTCCTCGTTCACCGGGACATGACGATCAACGTGCCGCGAGGGAAGGCGGACTTTGCGGAGATCTGCGAATTCGGCGAGGTTGGCACCGAGTTGTTGTACGAGTTCCTGAACCTTGGTTTCCGCCTCACGGTGGTTGGCGGCAGTGATGTCCCTTGGGGACGTACAGTGGGCGACTCGCGGGTCTACGCGTTCACCGGTACTCCATTCGATCCGGATCTGTGGTTCGATGCCGTTCGGAAAGGCCGCACTTTCGTTACCACCGGCCCGATGCTGGAGTTCACCGTGGATGGCCGCTTGCCGGGTGAGCAGATCAAACCGGCAAGAGGTCAGAAACTGAAAGTCAGCGCCCATTTGCAAGTGGGCTCATCGAGGGTACCTCTGGGAAGGTTGGAAGTCATCGCAAATGGCCATGTTATTGGGACTTCCGACCCGGTCGGCAGATCCGCCCACCTCGACCTCGTCGTAACCGCTGACAAGAGCATGTGGATCGCGGCGCGCACTATTGGGGCTCACTCTACCCCTGTCTACGTTGTAGTGGATGGAAAGCGTCACTGGAATACGCTGGAAGCGGCTAACCTCCTGGAGAAGAGAATACGGACCTTAGACGAGATGGAGAAGATCATCGCTAAGAACGGCGCCGCCGTGAACCAGGCTCGTCGAGACCCGGAATGGGAGAATGTCCAGGCGTTCCGCCTCGGCAGCAATGAATTGCGCGGGATGATCGCGGAAGCGCGCGCGGTTTACGACAGGCTACACCTGGAACTCGTGGAAGAGACGAAGGGCCGTGACTAAAGCCGGCACAAAGGTCTTCCCCGTCCGGCAGGCTGCTGAAAAGCGACCCTTCGTAAGTCCGTCCGAAGGTTTCGAGAGCTTATCGGAGGTCGAAATTGGTCAAGAACAGTTGCGGCGATGGTCCGGCGGAACCGCCGGGACTACGGCCGGCACCCCGCCTGGCCGCTCTTAGGCAGCCTGCGCCATGTGGTTTCGCATCCGAACCAGGTTGTATGCCGCCGCCGCGAAGGTGAACATCCATCCAAGCCGGTCCGGTCGCCGGAACTTGGTCTTGCGCTGCAACGCCACGGTCTTCCACCAACCGAAGACTTCCTCCACGCGTTTCCGCTGGCTCGCCGCATAGCCTTTGTGCTGCGTCGTCCGCCCGTCCACCGCGCTTCACCGCCGGTTCGCCACATGCGGAGTCACCTGCATGCCGCGCAGTTCTTCCATGAACCCTTTGGTGTCGTAACCACGATCTCCACCCAGCGTCACTCGTCTGCCTGTCGGCTTGTGGTCCAGCATCGCAATCGCGGCGTCGCGCTCCGCGGTTCCGCTCGCCAACGTCAGGCGCGTGTCCACCACCAAACCGCTGCGGTTCGCAGGGACCACATGCCCCAGATAGGCTAGCGTGGCTCCCGTTCCTCGTGCCTTCTTAAACCGCCGCGCCAGCGGATCGGTTAGCGACTGGTGCGTCCGGTTGGATCGGTTCTCCTGGCGAAAGCTGACGTCGGGATTGCTACCGCCACCCTGCGAAGGCGTGCACTTCGGAGCCCAGCCGGCCGGCCTCTTCTGGAAGCTCTCCTGCCCGGCCTAGGCTTCCACCAGCGTACCGTCCACGGTAAAGTGCTCGTCGCTCAACAGCCGCTTCTGCCGTGCCTGGCTGACGATCAACGAGAAGAGCTCGTCAGCCACGGCGCCTTCCAGCAACCGCTCGCGGTTCTTGGTGAACACCGTGGGATGCCAGACTGGCTCGTTCGCCGACAGCCCACAAACCAGCGGAACAACAGGTTGTACTCGAGTTGCTCCATCAGCATTCGCTCACTACGGACGGTGTAGAGCATCTGTAGCAACAGGGCCCGCAACAGACCTTCCCTCGGAATCGACCGATGGCCATCCTCGCTATAGATCTCGCTGAAGCGCCCGTCGAGCGCTTTCAGGGCCTCGTCGACCATCGCGCGAATCGGCCGCAGTGGATGATGGGCTGCGATTCGCTCTTTGAGGGATCCGCAGCTGAACAGCTCGTGCTGCTGGAGGTCTTCGCCGCGCATATTACAAAGACGTCTACACCATTCTCCAGGTCACTTGTTTGGAGCGAATTTCAGCAGCCTGCTAGCTCTTGGAGCACTTATGATCTGCCGCTGTTACTTTGGGCCGCTTTGAGCAGCGCGTTCATGTATCCGATGCTATATGCCAAGCCGTGCCCGCCCATCGCCGGAAAATGATCGGGTACCACAATTCCCTCGAAGTTGACGTCTACCAGGGCCTTCATTACCTTGTACATGTCGTAGTAGCCGTCGTCCATCAAGCTCTCCGTGAAATGAGGCAATGGCGCGGTTACGTTTCGGAAGTGCACCTTGAAAAGCTTCTTGTGTCTACCGAAGTAGTGGATGGTTTCGACAACGTCCTTGCCCATCAATGGCCCGCCCTCCAGCCAGCAACCAACGCACAGGCATATGCCTATGTTGGGACTGTCGGCGATTTCCAAGGCCTTCTTGTAACCGTCAAAACTACTGAAGATGCAGCGCGGAACGCCCGCCAGTACTGGTTGCGGCGGATCGTCCGGGTGAATGCCGATCCGCACGCCGGCCTGCTCGGCGACCGGCACTACTTTCTTGATGAAGTAGATGTAGTTATCCCAGATCTCCTCTTTCGTGAACACGCGGCCGTGAGAAAGAGGTTCCGCAAAGATCTTCGTGCCCAAGTGTCCTCGCTTGTTGGGGCTGGCCATATCCATATCTCTGGCCTCATAGCCGCGAGGTGTTGTCACACGGCCGCTTGACCAGATGCCGTTTCCCATGTGGGCATAGGTCGTGTAAGGGATGCCCGCTTGACCCAGGTAGCGTATATAGTTCAAGTACTCTTCGATCTTTTGGTCGCGTCCCGGAAGGTTCAGAGTGACCTCCGGCATGTTATGGAGGCTACCGCTCGGGCCGACGCCACTCCCAATGTTGTACACCTTGAAACCGCCGGCTTCCCACTGCTGCCGCATCTTGATGAAACCCTCGGCTGTGGCGGTTTCCGGCGTCGCCCCGAGGCTTAGCCACGTCACCCCAAGCTGTCTGAGGTACAGCATTGTCTCTTCGGTCGGTTTTCCAGCCGCCGTGCCGATTTTGATGCCTGGGGGAATCGGACGAAGCGGAGCGGAGCCTCCACGCGCGAGAGACAGCAGCGCCGCTCCACCCAAGATCGTCCTGGAGAACTCTCTTCTATCAGATAACAACGAATGGCTCGTCATAGTCGTCTTTGGCTCCTCTTCTTCGATATGACTCACCTAAATCCCGGACAAGGGTCTCACACTTGAACGCCTCATTTTGCCCCTCTGCGAGTCGGCCGATCTCGCCGACTCCGTCCTTCTGCATATAGCTCAAGTAAACGTGGCAACTTGCCGTGCTCGGCAACCAGTTTCCTGGGCACGCCGCGCACCCAGACACGGTCCACTTCGATCCTGGTCCAGCCTTCCGGCAACGTTGCGGTGTGCCTCGACCAGTCCTTTTCCGAAATGCGCAGCCCGGTGAAGCCGAAAAGAACCGTTTGAAGCAAAGAGCCGAAATTAGTGAGAAAGCACGTCGGGCCCTTCTCATGCTCTTTCGTCAGCCCATAGGGATCGACCCAATACGGTTCCCACGATTGCCGGAACAACTCGGATGCACGTTTCCGGTCTCCGAAGAAAGCCGCACTTGCCGCCACCCCGGCACACATGAAACCGGGCGTGATCGCTCTTGTGCCGCGGAGCTTCTTTTCGTGCTCGTAAGTGTTCTGCATCAGGTCGGAAGGCAGCGGGGGGTCGTGCACGATCAGGTAGTCCAGGTTTCCCAACGAATAGGCTCGTTTCTCGGATGCGTTGTCGTACGGCAGGACGATTCGCCTCTTCGTATCAATAGGGACAACGATTCGTGCGGCGATCCGCGTCCACGAGGCCGGCGGGACGTATCCCAGCATTCGACAACAATGCACCGCAGCTTCCAACACCATTCTCGCGGCAATGTTCATGTACGAACTGTTGTTGATGTTCAGGCCTTCGTCCGGCCCCATGATGTTCAAGATCTCGAAGCCGCGCTGTGTGAAGACGCCGCGGCTCTCGATCCACTCGGCCGCCGTACGGAGGACCGGCCACGTCCCCTCCTTCAAAAAGAATGGATCGCAGGTAGCGCGCTGATACTCCCAAAACGCGAGCGCCACATCGGCCGTAATGTGCTGCTCCGTCCAACCTGTCGAAGCCCACGTCGGCGTGGCCTCCGAACCATCGATAGCGCCCTCCCAAGGAAAGTGCGCCCCTCGATAGCCGTATAGCACCGCGAGTTTCCTCGCGGCATCGAGGCCGCGCAGCCGGTACTCCAGCAGGGATCTAGCCGTCTCGGGAGCCGTGATGACAAGCGGTAGCAAAGACCACGTTTCCGTATCCCAGAAGCTGTGACCGTAATAACCGGTAGCATCCGAGAGCCCGTATGGGCTCATGCCCGTGCGACCCGAGCGGTGAACACTGGAGTGAAGGTAAAAGAACGCTGCGTCCAGTGCTCTTTGAGCCGCAAGATCACCATAGACTTTAACACGGGATTGCCACAGCTCATGCCACGCTCGGCGATTCTGTTCGCGCAGAGCCTCAAAGCGCACACTCTCGCCCAATCGCATCATCCGGATGGCTTGTAATTCGGGAGCTGGGTGATACACCTGCGGTACCATCGACGCTATCGTGTGCACGCGCGTCGGATTCCCGGCGGGCGCATTAAAGAAGTAGCTCTTGCTGAACCGCGAGCCCGACGATTCCAATCCGGTGTCTTTGGTCCACTTCTCGTCTGCAAACAATCCCACAGCGATGCCGAGCCTGCCCGACCCACCGTCGCCACTTACACCAATCGCAAGGATGCTGCTGTTATCCGGTGCGCCGCGCGCGAAGACGGTCGCAGGAATCCCCGAAAGGTCGATCCGCGGTTGAACTTCAACCTCCATCGCTATGGAAGGTGTGAAGGTGATTTCCTGGCAGATCAGCGACGGTACGGATCTGGAGGCGAACTGAACCACGGTCAAGTTGAGCGTCAATCCAACCCTTGGCGTGAAAGCAAGTTCGGTGATCAGTTCCGCTGTCGCCATGTCGAGCGTCTGGCGACGAACCGTGAAAAGCTCCGGATGATCGAGAAGGCGTTGACCTCCGACTGCGATGTCCGTCTCGAGCGGATATGGAGCGGGCGAGAGGCTCTCAATCCGGTAGGGAACGTGGGCAAATACGAAGCCTGATACGGCGGCCCGCCCTCGGGCAAGAGGATTTACCCCTGGACGAATGCCAATCATGCCATTGCTTAGGTAGGCGGGCCTTGCAGGCGCCGTGAAATCCGTTCGCACAATTCTGGGGAGGGGTGGGGGAGACTGGGCAAGCGCGGCGGATAACCAAAATCCCAGCAGGATAAGCGCGCTCGGCAAAATGGTCATTTTGTCACCGTAAACCGGTCGAGTTCCTCTCCTGATGCCGCAATCTGCCGGACCTGCAACGTCCTGCCGTCGAGGTCTGCCACGGTCAACGAGTTGGTGTTCGCAATGAACTTCGTGGTGAACGCCTGCCAGGTGGACGGTTTGCCTGTTTGCTCGGGAGTCACGGGATTCCTACCCCCGGCACCCGAGATGATATAGATTACGCCGCTTGCCTTGGTGTTCCTCATGCCATCGAAGGAACGGTCCAACGTGAAATCGCCGTTTACGGTCCAATCTCCGCCACGGCCCCAATTCGCTCCTCTCACGGTGCCGTCCGCCCCGGGCTTTGGAAGAAACTTCAGCGGCACCGAGCGTTGGTAAGTGTGGACGTGGCCTGAAAAGACCATATCGACTCCGCCCTGTTCAAAGACATCCGCTAACAGGCGCATCCTCTGGTTTCGTGACTCGACGGTGGACGAGTTGAACGGCGGTTCGTGAAACGCGACGAACTTCCAGCTGGAACCTTCCGCCGCGGCCAAGTCCCTTGCGATCCAGTTGCGAAGGCAGTAGTCGGTGTAGTCCACATATGCGTTTGAGTCCAGGATCGTCCAATGGGAATTACCGTAGTCAAACGAGTATGTCCCCATCCTTGGGAACTTCCCGTCCGAGGCGTCCATGAAGGCCCGAAGACGCTTCTCTTCGCCCTGCAACGCAATCACGTGCGGCCCCCTCTGGTCCGCGACGGGTCCATGCGTGGGAAGGAACCAGTAAGCGTAATAGCCTCCCCCATCCGGGTACGCATCGAGATCTGGATTACCGGCATCGTGATTTCCCAATGCCGCGAAAAACAGTACGCTGCGCAGCAGAGGTGCACCAGCCTCCGGAGATGGTTCGTCCGCATTGTAGATAGGGAAGAAGTGAGTGCGATACTCGGACAAGCGTCCGCTGAGCTGGATTACATCACCTGGAATGACGACAAAATCAGGCTGGACCTTCCAAGCTCGATACGCGATCGCCTTTTGGGGCGGTGTGTTGGTTCCACAATCGCCGAAGACGGCGAAGCGCAATGGTTGCGCGGATGCTTTGCGCGCTTTCCCTCTTGCGGCAAACACAACGTGCCCGTTCCTCAGCACCCGATAATCGAACTCCCTGCCTGGGCGCAGCCTAGTCAACCACCACCGGTAAATCCTGTGTGTTTCCATTGTTTCCACGGCAATGCGTCGCCAGCGGAAGTAACTGACCTCGAACCACGGTCCGCCGTCGGACGGCTTCACCTCCACGTTCCACTTCGCATCCGTATCGGGGGTGTGCCAGACGAGCATCGCCACTTCGGCCGGCGACAACCTCGGAGCATTCCCCAACTGCAGGTATGGCTTGACCAGGAACGGTTCACGGTCAGTAAACTCAGACGCGCCCGCCGGTATGAACAGCAACAGGAACGTCGCGGCGGTCCTGCTACTTGGTGAGAATGAAGCGATCAAGTTCTTGCCCATCTCCGGATACCTGACGCACGGTCAGCCTCTTACCGTATACATCCACGACCGTAAGCGAGGGCACATCAGCCACAAAGGCGCGAGTGAACGGCTGCCAGGTGGCGGGATTATTGGTCTGCTGCGCTTCGTCCAATCCGCTGCCCCCCGCTCCGGTAATGATGTAAGTAACGCCGTTTGCCCGCGTCCGATTCAACCCGTCGTAGTCGCGATCGATTTTGATGTCGCCATCCACTCTCGGCGAATCGCAGACCATCCGGCCGCAGGGCCCAGGCTTCGGTAAGAAGCGAACCGGCAGCGAGCGCTGGTAATTGTGGGTGTTACCGTTGAAGACAACATCGACGCCGCCATGTTCCAGCACATCGGCGATGACTGCCATCTTCTCGTAGCGAGCCCCTCCATTCGAGTCAAATGCGGCCTGGTGAAACGACACGAACTTCCACGTGGCGTTCTTTGCGGCGGCCAAGTCGCGCGCTACCCAGTTGCGCAGCTCATAGTCGGTCCAGTCCACGTACGCGTTTCCGTCGAGCACGGTCCAGTGGGAATTCCCGTAGTCGAACGAGTACATAGTCATCTTCGGGAAAGTGCCTCCGGCGGCGGAAAAGAAGGCCCTTCTATCCTCCTCTGCACCGCGCAAGGGCACTGCGTTCTGCCCATTGATACGCAACTCCGGTCCGTTCAGCGGTAGATTCCAATTCACGAAGTACCCAAGTGCGTCGGATGACGTCCGCAGATCGGTGGCGCCGATATCGTGATTGCCTGGCGTGCTGAAGAAGAGCCGTGCACGGAGTAACGGGACGCCGGACGTCGGAGAAGGCACGTCTGCGTTGTAGATGGGGAAGTAAAGCGTGCGGTATTCTGAAATCCGCCCTGAGCCGCCCTGGATCATGTCGCCGGTGATGAACACGAAATCCGGCGCATGCCGGTAAGTCTGGTATGCGACAGCGCGTTGGTTCGGGCTATTGGTGCCGCTGTCGCCGAAAACCACGAAACGGTACGCATGGTTTACGGGCGATCTGGCCTTTCCCCGGGCAGTGAAGACAACGCGGTTAGATTTGAGGATCTCGTAATCAAACTCTTCGCCAGGCATTAGGTCCGTCAGTGCTGCGGTGCACATGCGATAAGGGTCTACGCCCCTGATCGCCACACTGCGGCAAGAAACTGGCGAGGCTGGGCGCCAGTTGGAATGACTCGGCGATCGCGCCTGGACTCGCCACTTCTCCTCCATATCGCTCGCGTGCCACACGACGGTGAGCCGCTCAGGATTCGACAACGCCGGGTTTTGACCCAGCTGCAGATACGGTTTGACCACAAAACTCTCATCAGCCAGGCCGTTTGGGGTAAAGGTGAGCAGTATCCCGAACGTAAGGCTGATGAGAAGGAGGCGCGCCATGGCAATCCACCGGCTAATCGCTCTGAGTCGTAAGCGGGCCGATAGCAACGTGATCGTAATGCAAGAATGTCTTTGTGTCAAGCGAGAACGAGCAAATGCTTAACAAAGGGCAAATAGTAGAGCACTCTTTTCTGAACCCACCGCAACAGGCGCCACTTGGAGACTCCGACGCGCGTTCTTCTACAGGATTACGCCGGCGTGCCATCATCCAAGCCCGCAATCTCAGCTGGAACCTGCAGCGCCTGTGGGCAGATTCTCTCGCCGGGTTTCGCCCGGCGGCATGACGAGCAGCGTTTTGGCATCTGGATCACAAGACAGTGGTATGTCGAAGTACTTTGTTGACACATGTCACCGCCTCGATTAATCTACCTCTTGGGCTTTACAGGTGCTCTAATGTGAGCACTTGCTCAGGTGATCACTATGGAGATCCTCCGACTAGTCCCCCGCAGGACGTTCCTCAGAACAGCTGGCGCAACCTTCGCCACTGTAGCCTGTGACGCGCGTCCTGCCCACGTAGCCCCGCCCACTGCCGTCGGCTCAACAGTCGAGGATGTGAAACGGTATGCCAAGGGCATCTTCATCACCAATGGCCGTCAACCGCTCCGCCAA
>Ga0116191_1001683_pt1 | contig 17696 bp, 14 predicted proteins | sample AD_UKC111_MetaG_FD_89897 | JGI IMG/M metagenome (GOLD analysis project Ga0116191, IMG submission 89897) | Active sludge microbial communities of municipal wastewater-treating anaerobic digesters from Hong Kong - AD_UKC111_MetaG | ecosystem: Engineered > Bioreactor > Anaerobic > Digestate...
CCAGACGTCCTATTTCTGCTCCGCCAGAACGCGGTCGATGACGGCGACCATCTTGTCATATTCCGCGCTCTCGGTGCTCGTGTAGCGCGAGCGGAATTCGGCTTCGGACATCCCTTCGGCAAAGGCGAGCGCGTGGACCGGCAAAAGCTGCGCCTCGGTGATCGAGGCGAGCCGCCGCCGTTCATCAGCGGCTGTGTCAGGCGCGGCGGCGCGTTTTGCATGGTGCGTGCCCGAGCGGTCGGCGGACAGGTCGACGAAGGAAAAGCCCGAGCCTTGCGGCCCGCTGTCTGAAATTTCCTTCCACGTGCCCATTTCCTGCGACACATTTTCGCCGAACAGGCTGGTGAGCGCGGCGGACAAGACGAGGTGCTTGGGCAGGTCCGTCCGGCCAATCAGCATAAGCGATTGCGGTGGTGCGCGGCAGATTGCGGTGCGCTGCACGGCATCACCCGCCAGATTGCCGACATTGGGCGAGACGGTGAACATGGCGAGCGCGACAAAGGCCGCGCGGTTGGCATCTTCGGGCGATGCCAACCCGGTCGGCTGCGCGAAGGCGCGCTGGACCTGCACGGCAAGGTCGGTTGCGGGGGAAGCGGCCTGCGCGCGGGCAAGCGCGCAATAGGTCGTGGCGACAAGGGCTGCGTCCACCGGATCTGACTGGACGTCGTTCAACTGGCGGAACAATTTGGTGTTGCGCGGCAGGTTGAGCATGGCCTGCACGCCGACCGGATTGATCGCAACCCCTCGCACCATGTCATCGAGCGGCGCCAGATGCGCACCGCGCAGGTTGAGCGCAAGCCGCGCTCCCTTGGCAAGCGGACGCACGATGAAGGGCGGCAGATGCAGCCAGCCAATGCCGATGCTGGTATCGGGAAAGCGCTCTTGCGTATTGCGGATCGACACCGAAACATTGGCCCAGAGCGGCCCGACGGGCACACTCGCCTGCAGCGTTGCGGCGTCAGGCTCCTGCACCACAGCCACGCGCTGCACATCGAGCGCGCGACCGAGCAACAGGCTGCCGCCGCGCGCTTCCACCCAGGAGAGGAGAAAGGGCTGCGGCTTCCCGGTGCCCGAAAGACCGCGAATGCGCTGAAACGCCATGTGCGCCGCTGTGACGTCTGCCGAGGAGGGCGGCGGCGCTGTTTCCACAGCGGGGGACAGGCTCAGCATCAGCAGTGCGAGCGCGAGCAACAGGCCGCCCAGCCAGATCAGCACGCGCACCGGCCAGGGACGGTGCGCAGGCAGTTGCGAGGGCGTGATTGCAGACGGGGAGGATGCCATGTCCGCCACCTAGCAGTATTGCGTTACGCTGTGCTAGCATCGACAAAACATGACCGAGGAGAGCGCGATGAATGTCCATGATTTCACGGTGAAGAAGCCCGATGGCAGCGAGCAGAAGCTGTCCGACTATGCCGGAGGCCCCATTCTCATCGTCAACACGGCGTCAAAGTGCGGCTTCACGCCGCAATATAAGGGTCTGGAAGAGCTGCAGCGCAAATATGCCGACAAGGGGCTGACAGTGCTGGGCTTCCCCTGCAACCAGTTCGGCGCGCAGGAACCGGGCGATGCCGCGGAAATCCAGAATTTCTGCTCGCTCACCTATGATGTCACCTTTCCGCTGATGGCGAAGGTGGATGTGAACGGCGACAAGGCCGAGCCGTTGTTCGAGCATCTGAAGTCGGAAAAGCCGGGCGTTCTCGGCACCAAGTCGATCAAGTGGAACTTCACCAAGTTCCTCGTCGACAAGACCGGCAAGGTCGTTGGCCGCTACGCGCCGACCGACAAGCCCGAAAGCATCGAGAAGGACATTGCGCGCCTGCTGTGAGCGGGGGGGCTGATGGATGCTGAAACAAGTTCAGCATGACGTGGCGAAGCGTCATCCCGAACTTGTTTCGGGATCCATTGACTCAGGCATTTGAGGAATGGGCGCAAAGCCGAGATCGACAGCGAGGTCGTGCCAATCGCGATTGTCTGCCTCAATCAGGTTGATCTTCCAATCCCGATGCCAGTTCTTGAGCTGCTTCTCGCGACCGATCGCCGCCACCATGTCCTCGAAAATTTCGTAGCGGACGAGGCGCAACACGCGATGCTCATGGGTAAAGCCCTTTGTGATCCCTTCGCGATGTTCAAACAGTCTGCGTTGCAGATCGCTTGTGACGCCGATGTAGATCGTCCCATGTCGGCGGCTTGCCAGGATATAGACGCAGGGCTGCTTCGCCATTCCGGCAGGCTATGATGTGATGGATGCTGAAACAAGTTCAGCATGACGGAGGGGGGGAGGGCTCGACTTATCCCCAAGTCTGTCGGGCGAATCTGTTAACAACGCGGCTTGCCGTGCTTAAGGTTCGCCCATGCCCTTTTCGCCCTTTGTCCCGCTGCGAGTCTTTTCCGCTTATACGATGCTCGAAGGCGCTATCGAGCCGAAGGCGATTGCCAAGCGCGCGAAGGAGCTGGGCTTTCCGGCGGTCGCCGTATGTGACCGCAACGGGCTTTATGCCGCGCCGCAATTTTCCGAGGGCTGCAAGTCAACCGGCGTGCAGCCGGTCATCGGCACGATGCTGTGCGTGTTGCGCAACGGCCGACCGGACGGGACGGCGCCGGTCTATGACTGGCTCGCGCTCTATGCGCAGAATGAGACGGGCTATGACAATCTGTGCGCTTTGGTCTCCGCCGCGCATCTTGACCGGCCAGTCGAAGAGCCGCCGCATGTCGATTTCGCCAAAGTCGCCAAGCATACCGAAGGGCTGATCGCGCTCACCGCAGGCGGCGAGGGCGCCTTGTGCCGCCTGCTCGCCGAAGGCCAGCCCGATGCGGCGGAAGCCTATGCGCACCAATTGTGCGGGCTGTTTGCGGGGCGGCTTTACGTGGAAGTCTCGCGACGTCTTGATCCGGTCGAGGGTGCGTCGGAAGAGGCGCTGCTTGATCTGGCCTATCGGCTTGACCTGCCGCTCGTCGCGACTAACCCGGTCAATTACGCGCAGGCCGATTTCCACCCTGCGCATGATGCGATGCTCTGCATTTCCGCCAGTGCCTATGTGGAAAGCCAGGACCGCGCGAAAAGCTCTCCCGATGCATGGATGAAGCCTGCCAAGGACATGCAGCGTCTGTTTGAGGACCTGCCCGAGGCACTCGCCAATACGCTTGTCGTGGCGCAGCGCTGTGCCGTGATGGCGCCCAAGCGTGCGCCCATTCTGCCCAGCGTCGCGGGTGATCGCGAGGCGGAGGCAACGCAGTTGCGGGCAGACGCGCATGCGGGGCTTGAGCGTCGCCTTGCGCACATCCCGGATGCGGATCGTGATGTCTATTTCAAGCGGCTCGACTTCGAGCTGGACGTCATCGTGCAGATGGGGTTCCCCGGCTACTTCCTGATCGTTGCCGACTTCATCAAATGGGCCAAGGACAATGGCATTGCGGTGGGGCCGGGCCGTGGTTCGGGTGCAGGCTCTGCCGTGGCATGGGCACTTACCATTACCGATCTTGATCCCATCAAGCTCGGCCTGCTGTTCGAACGCTTCCTCAACCCGGAACGCGTGTCGATGCCTGACTTCGACATCGACTTTTGCGAAACGCGGCGTGGTGAAGTCATCCGCTATGTGCAGCAGAAATATGGTCGCGACCATGTGGCGCAGATCATCACCTTCGGAACGATGAAGGCACGCGCTGTTCTGAAGGATACGGGCCGGGTTCTCCAGATGAGCTATGGGCAGGTGGACCGGCTGGCCAAGTTGGTGCCCAACCACCCGACCGACCCGTGGACGCTGGATCGCGCGCTCAACGGCGTGTCTGAGCTTGCCGCCGAGTATAAGAACGACATTCAGGTCCGCCAGCTTCTGGACCTTGCGATGAAGCTGGAAGGCCTGCCGCGCCACAGCTCCACGCACGCGGCGGGCGTCGTCATCGGGGATCGCCCGCTCGACCAGCTCGTGCCGCTCTACCGCGATCCGCGCTCGGACATGCCGGTCACGCAGTTCGACATGAAATATGTCGAAGGCGCGGGGCTGGTGAAGTTCGACTTTCTGGGCCTCAAGACGCTGTCGGTCATCCAGCGCGCGCTCGACCTGATTGAGCGGCGCACGGGCGCGCGACCTGATCTTGAGTGGCTGGGCTGGGATGATGAGGGCGTTTATGCCTTGCTCCAGAAGGGCGACACCGTCGGCGTGTTCCAGCTGGAATCGGAAGGCATGCGCCGCACGCTTGCCGCCGTCCGCCCGTCCAACTTTGGCGACATCATCGCGCTCGTTTCGCTTTACCGACCGGGGCCGATGGACAACATCCCGCTCTTTGGTGATCGCAAGAACGGGCGCGCGCCGATTGAATATCCGCACCCGGCGCTCGAAGGCATCCTGTCTGAAACCTACGGGATTTTCGTCTATCAGGAACAGGTGATGCAGGCCGCGCAGATCCTGGCGGGCTATACGCTTGGCGGCGCAGACATGCTCCGCCGCGCCATGGGCAAGAAGATCAAGGCGGAGATGGACGCCCAGCGCGAAACCTTCGTGAAGGGCTGTGCCGAGCATAACCAGATTGACGCGGCGAAGGCGAACGAGCTGTTTGACTTGATCGACAAATTCGCAGGCTATGGCTTCAACAAGTCGCACGCCGCCGCCTATGCGCTGCTTGCTTATCATACCGCGTGGCTCAAGGCGCATTATCCGGCGGATTTCTTCGCCGGATCGATGAGCTTCGACATTTCGAACACCGACAAGCTGTCGATCTTCATGGACGATATGCGCCGTCTTGGCGTGCCCTCGCTTGCGCCGTGCATCAACACGAGCGGTGCTGACTTTGAGGTTGAGCCGCACGAAGGCACGCTTGCGGTGCGCTATGCACTGGGCGCGCTCAAGGGCGTGGGCGAAGGCGCCATGGAGCAGGTCGTGGCCGAGCGCACCGCCAAGGGCGCCTTCACCTCGCTCGATGATTTCGCGGACCGGATCAGCCCCAAGCTGCTCAACCGCCGCCAGATTGAAAGCTTGGCCGCAGGTGGCGCGTTTGATGTCATCGAGCCGAACCGGGCAGGCGTGCATGGCGTGGCTGAAACATTGCTTGCGGTCGCTGCCGAGGCAGAAAGCGCGCGCACCAGCGGGCAGGGCGGGCTGTTTGGCGGCGAGGAGCATAAGGTGCAGGCGGTCAAGCTGCCGCCCGATGCACATTGGTCGCTCGCAGACCGCATGGCGCAGGAACGCGAGGCGTTCGGCTTCTATTTCTCGGCGCATCCCGTGGACCGCTACAAGCACGTTGCCTCGGCGCAGGGCGCGCGTGATTACGCGGCCTTGTGCGCCCAGCCAGCCCCTGCCGATGGCGGACGCACGAGCGCTGTCATGGCGGTGCTGGTGGAAGATGTGCGCTGGCGGACTTCGGCCCGCGGGCGGCGCTATGCCAATTGTGCCATGTCCGATGCGACCGGCCAGTTCATTGCAAGCTGCTTTGACGAGCTGACCGCCAAGGAGCTCGAAGAAGTCGCCAAGGTCAACGCCTGCGGGCTGCTGACGGTTGAGCTGGATCGCCAGCCGGGCGAGGAAACCCCGCGCATCACCGTCAAGCGCATCCAGCCGCTTGAAGGGCTCGCCGCGAACAGCCGGTTGAAGGCCGTGGTGCGGACGCGCGATGCGGGCGTGCTCCATACGCTCTCGGTGCTGCTGGCGGGCGAACGCGGCGGGCGTGGCGAGATCATCCTCGATGCCGATCTGGGCGCTGGCGAAAGCGCGCGCGTGCGGCTGGGTCGGACCTTCGCGCTCGATGCCGAACTCGCCGCGCGGATCGAGGCGATCAGCGGCGTGGACGCTGTCGCGCTGTCTGCCGCCGATGGCCCGCGCCTCGCGCTTGTCTCGTAAATAATCTCACGCCGAACACACAAAGCGAATTGACGCCGCCCTACCGGCTCGTGCCATAACGGCAGTATTGGACAGGGGCGGGAACAAGATCGGCATGGCACGCGGGGGGGATTGGCATCGCCTTGGGATTACCGAGCTGCACGCGGCGTATTCGCGTGGGCTGACGAGCCCGTCTGCGGTTGTCGATCATTATCTCGCGCGCATCGAGGCGCTGGATGGCGGCTTGCGCGCCTTTGTGGAGGTGGATGCCAAGGCAGCGCGGGCGGCGGCTTTTCTGAGCGACGGGCGCTTCGCCACCGACACGCGCCGTCCGCTCGAAGGCGTGCCGATTGCCGTCAAGGCGAACATCGCCGTCAAAGGTCTGGAGCATGGCGCGGGCATGGCGGCGCGCAGCGGCATGGTGGCCGAGGAAGATGCCGCCGTCATCACGCGGCTGCGTGAGGCGGGCGCGATCATTCTCGGCACGACCAACATGCACGAGGCGGCCCTCGGCGCGACCACCGACAATCCGTTTACGGGCCGCTGCATCAATCCGCATGGCGATGGCCAATTGTCGCCCGGCGGCTCTTCGGGCGGGAGTGCGGTGGCCGTTGCGGCGGGGCTGTGCCTTGCCGCCCTTGGCACCGATACGCTCGGCTCGATCCGCATCCCCGCGTCGCTCTGCGGCATTTATGGCCTCAAGCCCACACACGGGCTGATCTCCGCTGCGGGGCTCGTGCCCCTGTCTGCACGGTTCGATGCAATTGGCCCGATGGCGCGCTCGATGGATGATCTCTCGATCCTCACCAATGTGTTGTGCACGCCCGATCTGGCAACAGCGATGCGCCGCTCGCGCTTCCTGACACTGGCCCATTCAGGCGGCACCGAGGTTTCGCCCGAAGTCGCCGAGCGGATTGGCGCCATCCTTGCGGACTTGCCCGACCAGCAGGGCGACATTGCCGTGCGGCCTGATTGCGCGCGCGTGCGGCGCGCGACCTTCCTCATTTCAGCACGCGACCTTATCCCGACGCTCGTGCCGCTGGGCGAAGACCGCTGCGCGCGCATTTCAAACGAGATCACGCGCATTTTGGAAGTCGCGGTGGATCGAGACGAAGGGCGCAACCGCGATGATCTTCTGCTCGTCGATCAGATTGGCGAGATGCTGCGGCGCGAACTGGGGAGCAACGCCATTCTCGTGACGCCCACAACGCCGCAAACGGCCTTTGCGCAGGGCACGCCGCTGCCCGAGAGCATTGCGGATTTCACTGTGCTCGCCAATGTCGGCGGGCTGCCTGCCATCACCATCCCCGCCGGGCGCGACAGTGCGGACCGACCCATCGGGCTTCAGCTCATCGGGCCGCAGGGGAGCGAGGCGATGCTGATCGCGCAGGCGCGGATGATCGATGATCGCATCCGCAGCTATGCGCCGCCCCCGGCTTATTGGTAGAACTCAGTCCGCAAAGAGCAGGACGGGCGTTTCCAGCAGCTTCTTGACCGCCTGCACGAAGCTTGCAGCATCCCAGCCATCGACCACGCGGTGATCGCAGCTGATCGAGAGGTTCATCAGCTTGGCGCGCACAATGTCGTCGCCCACAAAAATGGGCCGCTCGACGATCTTGTTGGGGCCAATGATCGCGACTTCGGGTCGGTTGATGACCGGCGTCGTCGCAATGCCGCCCAAGGGCCCGAGCGAAGTGATGGTGAGCGTGGAGCCTGAAAGCTCTTCCGACTTCGCCTTGCCCGTGCGCGCGGCCTCGGCCAGCCGGGTGATTTCGGTGGCGAGTTGCCAGACATTCTTTGCCTGCGCATCGCGGATGACAGGCACCATCAGCCCGGCATCGGTCTGCGCCGCCATGCCGAGATGGACGGCGCCGTGGCGCGTGACGATGCCCGCTTCATCATCATAGCGCGCGTTGATCATCGGGAAGGCTGGGATCGCCTTGCAGATGGCGACGATCATCAGCGGCAGCATGGTCAGCTTGGGCCGGTCGCCCCGATTGTCGTTGAGGTCACCGCGCATCGCTTCGAGCGCGGTCACGTCGATTTCCTCGACATAAGTGAAGTGCGGAATATGGCGCTTGGAGGCGGCCATATTCTCGGCGATGCGGCGGCGCATGCCGACAACCTTGATCGGCTCGTCGGCGCGCGTGGCCCCTGCCGGGCGATAACCTTGACCCTGATGATAGGTGAGGAAGGCATCCAGATCGGCATGGCGGATGCGTCCGCCTTCGCGGGCCTTCACCTGGCTCAGGTCAATGCCGAGCTCCTTGGCGCGGGCGCGCACGGCGGGCGAGGCAAGCGCCTGTGCAGACGGCTGCGGCACGCTGATTTCGGTCGCCTCGGGATGCGGGGCCGGGATGAAGTGAACCGGCGCCACCGCTGGCATGTGCTGCTCATGCGGGGTTTCCAGATCGGTGCCGTCGAGCATGTCAGGCGCGGCTTCGGCGAGGGGCGCTGGAGCCGGAGCCGGAGCGGCCGACGCTGCTTCCGCAGGTGCTTCTTCTTCGCCTTCGGTTTCGATCACGAGCAACGTCGAGCCGATGGGGATCATGTCCCCCACATCGCCCGCGACGGCGATGACGACGCCAGAAACAGGCGATTCCATCTCGACCGTCGCCTTGTCGGTCATCATGTCGGCCACGCCCTGGTCTTCGGACACATGGTCGCCGATCTTCACGTGCCACGCGACGATCTCGGCCTCGGCAATGCCTTCGCCAATGTCAGGCAGGCGGAATTCAAAGCGCGCCATCGCGTCAGTCCTTCATCACTTTTTCGATTGCCATGCCGATGCGGATCGGCCCGGGGAAATAGGCCCATTCAAGGCTGTGCGGATAAGGCGTGTCAAAGCCTGTCACGCGCTCAATGGGGGCTTCCAGATGGTAGAAGCAGCGCTCCTGAATTTGGGCGGCGAGTTCCGCGCCAAAGCCGGAGGTGCGCGTCGCTTCATGGATGATGAGGCAGCGGCCGGTCTTCTTGACCGACGCCTCGATCGTCTCGATGTCGAGCGGCATCAGCGTGCGCAGATCGATGACGTCGGCATCGACGCCGAGTTCTTCAACAGCCGCAAGGCCGACATGCACCATCGTGCCATAAGCGATAACCGTCAGATCCTGCCCTTCGCGCACGACCGCGGCCTTGCCGAGCGGCACGGTATAATGGCCTTCCGGCACTTCGCTTGCCGGGTGCTTCGCCCAGGGCTGGACGGGGCGATCATAATGGCCGTCAAACGGGCCGTTGTAGATGCGCTTGGGCTCAAAGAAGATGACGGGATCATTGTCTTCAATCGCCGCGAGCAGCAGTCCCTTGGCGTCATAGGGCGTGGACGGGATGACCGTCTTCAGGCCCGCGACATGCGTGAAGATGCCTTCGGGTGACTGGCTGTGCGTCTGCCCGCCGAAAATGCCGCCGCCAAAGGGCGAGCGGACGGTGATCGGCATCTGCCACTGGCCTGCCGAGCGATAGCGGATGCGCGCGGCTTCTGAGACGAGCTGGTCAAGTGCGGGATAGATGTAATCGGCAAACTGGATTTCGGGGATGGGGCGCAGGCCATAGGCCGCCATGCCCACTGCCACGCCGATGATGCCGCATTCGGTAATCGGCGTGTCGAAGCTGCGCGTCTTGCCGTATTTCGCCTGAAGCCCTGCGGTGGCGCGAAAGACGCCGCCGAAAAAGCCGACATCCTCACCGAACACGACGACATCGTCATCGCGGCCCATGGCGATGTCCATCGCGTCGTTGATCGCCTCGATCATGTTCATGCGCTTGGTGCCGGTCATCAGCGCGGCCCCTGTCCGGGTTCGGGCCATTTGCGCATCCGTTCGGCCAGCATCTGTGCCTGCTGCTCCTTCAGGTGCCAGGGCATTTCCTCAAACACATCCTCGAACATCGTCTCGAACGGCTGGTGCATCCCGTGGCCGAGAATGCCGTTCTTTTCGGCTTCCTTCTGCGCGGCCTTCACGGCTTCGGCGAGTTCAAGGTCCATCGCGGCATGGCGATCCTCGTCCCATTCGCCAAGCGAAATGAGGTGCTTCTTGAGGCGGGCAATCGGGTCCCCCAGCGGCCAGTGGACGCGCTCGTCTGCCGAGCGATAGGCGCTTGGATCGTCCGAGGTGCTGTGGCCTTCGGCGCGATAGGTGAAATGCTCGATGAGCGTCGGCCCCTTGTTGGTGCGCGCGCGTTCGGCAGCCCATTGGGTTGCGGCATACACGGCAAGCGCGTCATTGCCGTCAATCCGCAGCCCGGCGATGCCATAGCCGATGGCGCGCGCGGCAAAGGTCGTCGCCTCGCCGCCCGCAAAGCCCGCGAACGAACTGATCGCCCATTGGTTGTTGACGACGTTGAAGATGACGGGCGCGCGATAGACGGTCGCAAAGGTCATCGCGGCGTGGAAATCACCTTCCGCCGTTGAGCCTTCGCCGCACCAGGCCGCGGCAATGCGCGTGTCGCCCTTCGAGGCGCTGGCCATTGCCCAGCCCACGGCCTGCGGCAATTGCGTGGTGAGGTTCCCTGACACGGTGAAAAAGCCATAGTCAGGCGCCGAATACATGATCGGCAACTGGCGGCCCTTCAGCGCATCGCCCTTGTTCGAATAGATCTGGTTGATCATGTCGACGAGCGGACAGCCGCGCGTGATGAGAATGCCCTGCTGGCGATAGGAGGGGAAGCACATGTCGTCGCGATCAAGCGCATGGCTCTGCGCAACGGCGACGGCCTCTTCGCCGGTGCACTTCATGTAGAAGCTGGTCTTGCCCTGACGCTGGGCGCGGAACATCCGGTCATCAAAGGCGCGGGTCAGCGCCATGTTGCGCAGCATGGAGCGCAGCATATCGGGCGACAGGCGCGGGTCCCACGGGCCGATGGCCTTGCCCTCATCATCAAGCACGCGGACAAGGCCATAGGCCATGTCGCGTAGCGTATGCGTCTCAGCCGAGCTATCGGGACGCGGCGTCACCCCGGCGGCGAGCACGCCAATGTGGGAGAAATCCGCCTCTTCACCCGGACGGGCTGGTGGCTCCGGGATGTGGAGCTCCAGCGGGGGCAGGTTGCTGCGACGTGAGTCGATGTTCATAACAACGATTTGTAATAAAATTACGCGGGCATTGCCAGAGCCCTCTTTCAGGCTTCCGCATTTCGGGACTGCGGCCTAAGCTTTCCCCATGCTCAAAGCCTGTATCGCGTCGCTCGCCCTTGTGCCGACACTGGCGCTTGCCCAGCCGCAAAGCTGTGCGGTGCCGAACCCGCTGCCGCGCTATCGCCTGGAAACGCCGCCTGCGGGCGAAGTGCGGCGCGTGCCCGTGTCGGGATATCTCCTCACGCTCTCATGGTCGCCGCAATTTTGCCGCGACAAGGCCTCGTCGCCTGACGATGCCACGCAATGCGGGCGCGGCGCGCGCTTTGGCTTCGTGCTGCACGGGCTCTGGCCCGAGGGTGAAACATCGGCCTATCCCGCCTGGTGCCGCGACGCCGGGCTGATCGAGGAGGCGCTTGTCCGCCAGCATTTTTGCATGACGCCGTCTGCACAATTGTTGCAGCATGAATGGGCCAAGCACGGCACGTGCATGACCGATAAGCCCGAGAAATATTTTCAGGCGGCCTCGCTCTTGTTCAAGGCCGTGCGGACGCCGGACATGACTGCGCTTTCGCGTCGTCGCCCGAGCGTGGCGCAATTCGCCAGTGCCTTTGCGGACGTCAATCCCGGCCTCTCGCCAGAGATGCTCCGGGTTGCGACCAATCCCGGCGGCTGGTTGCAAGAGGTGCGTATCTGCCTTGATCGCAGCTTCCGGCCTGAGCGCTGCCCCAAGGGTGGCGGCGCGGCGAACCCCAAGCGCGCCTTGCGCATCTGGCGCAGCGCGCGCTGATTAAGGCCTAAAGGTCGATGATCGCGCTCGACGGGTGATGCCGGTCGAGATGCTTCTTCACGAGCTTCAGATTGCGCGTGTTGGAGCGGAAGAAGAAATCGGGGATGGCGCCGACAAAGGGGATCGCGCCCAGAAGCGCGTCAAAGCCGATATTGCCCGCCATGCGCACAAGCGTTGATTTGGGCATGCCAAGGTTGCGCGCTTCCCAAGCCAGATAGCTGCCAAGGGCTGCCGCAACCACCGAGCCCCCAATGGGCAGCACGTCCATCAGCACATCAAGGCCGACGCGCTGCTTGGTTCCGGGGATGGCGAACAGACCTTCGAGCAGGCGCTCAAGCCCTTCAATGCGGCGGCGGACGGCTGCCGGATGCTTGATCGCCTCTCCATGCCGCTGGTTGCGAGTGCTTTCGTGAGTAACAGCCATGCGCAGCTCCTTTGCATGACATATAGGTCGGCGTGGCCCGCTTTCTAGTTCCCCGCGCTCCCAAGCCGGTTGAGCGGATGGAGGCCGGTTGGGTTATCGGCATAGCCTGTAAGGCGCGGGTCAACGAGCGACCAGCGCAGGGGCAGCGCAATCGGGATGAAGAGCTGGTCGCTCGAAATGGCCTGATCGGCTTCGGAGAAGAGCCGGGCGCGTTCGTCCATCGTGGCGCGACGGGCGAGCGACAGCGAGGCGGAGGTCTCCTGACTGCAGACGGGTGCGACGCCGCAGGCGAACTGCCAGATATACCAGAGCGCGCTTGGCGTCGGCGCAACAGCATCAAGCAGGCGGAAGTCGGCGGAGCGCGGGTCGCGGGCGAGCACCGCCTCAACGCCAATCTGTCGCCAGTCGCTGGCCAATTGCGCGAACAACAGCCGCGCGCCGGGGCCATCGGGCAGACTGACGGAGACCTTGAGGAGAGACTTGGCCGACGCGTCGATGAGCGCGCGGGCCTTGTCGAGCCGCGCTTGGCGCGCCAGCGGCATCCAGTCGGGTCGGGCCTCGATATAGCGGTCAATGGGGCCGGGCATCAGCGTTTCGGTCGCGGCCCAGCCTTGCGCGCGCATCCGCTTGACGAAGGCCTCGCGATCAATCGCCATCGCGAGCGCGCGGCGAATGTCGCGGCTTCCGGCCGGGCCGTCAGCGCGGACGGGCTGCAGCCCGAAAATGCCGGGTACATTGTCTCGGCGCAGCGCGCGCGCGCCCGATGCGTGCGCCATCGGGTAATCGGCAAAGCTGCCGCCCAAAACGAGCGCGGCATTGCCCATGGCAAAGCGCGCTACGGCGTTGGCGCTCGGCTCTCCGCGCACGCGGCGCTCGCTGCGGGCAAGGATCTCTTCGCTCACCTCTTCGGCTGTGTCGGGGATCACGGGGCGCAGCACGCGGGCATTGGGGTAAGAGCGATGCAGGCGGAAGGGGCCAGTGCCCTTGCCGCCGCGCAGGATCGCCATGTCTGGCTGCGCCAGAAGGTCAAGCATATTGCCCTGCGGCTCGTTCAGGCGGATTTCGAGCACGCTGTCAGTCATCGCCACGATTTCGCGCACGGGTGCGAAGAGCGGCTTCAATGGGTTGCGGCTGACCGGGGAGAGGCTCGCGCGCAGGCTCTGGGCAACCTGCTCTGCCGTTACGGGCGTTCCGTCCGACCATTTGGCGCGGCGGATACGGAAGATGTAGCTCAGCCCGTCATCGGTCACGAGCCAGCGTTCGGCGAGCGCTGGTTCCACCTCGCCGCGCGCGTCATATTGCACCAGCCCCTGCATCAGCGCGCCGGTAAGCACGCCGGCGGGCGCGTCGAGCAGGTGGACATTGGGATTGGCCGCGCGCGCGCTTGTGCCAATCACGCTGACGGTGATCGCGGCATCATCCTTGCCGGAGCAGCCAGCACACAAAAGGGCGAGAGAAAGGAGCGCGCGACGCATCATGGACTACCGATAGCGCGCCATCCACGCGGCGTCACGGTCTTGGTGCGGACGGCGGGACTCGAACCCGCACTTCCAGGGGAAAGCAGATTTTAAGTCTGCTGCGTCTACCGGTTTCGCCACGTCCGCATGCGCGCGGCATCGTGGACGGAAGCGCCGCCGTCAAGTCTTTCGCCGTGATCGTGCACCAATGCCTCAGACGTTGAGGCGCGCCCGCATTTCCTTGCCCGGTTTGAAATAGGGCACTTTCTTGGCGGGAATGTCGACCGCTTCGCCCGTGCGCGGATTGCGCCCCTGGCGTGAGTCGCGACCGCGCGTTGAGAAGGCGCCAAAGCCGCGCAGTTCCACGCGGCCACCTTCGGCAAGCTGCTTTACGATTTCATCGAAAAAGATCGTGACAATCGAATCGACCTCGCGGCTCGACAGTTCAGGATTTTCTTGCGCCAGTATATCCACCAGCTCGGAACGTATCATACTCATACCCCCTCGCTGTTGCCCGTGCCTGTTCTGGCGCTTCCCCTCGAAGGCCAAAGTCCACTCAAACGCAAATCCTCCAGAACAGGCAGGATTAAGAGCGGACGCAACAGCGTCGCGGACAAATACTGCCATTTTGGTGGAATATGCAAGTAATTATCTCTTCACCATAGTTAGAGCCCGGCTTTGGGCTAACTCAATGAGTCGAGGCGATTTTCTAACGAATGATAGAAAAAAGGCCCGCCACACGCAACCGTGTGACGGGCCTTTTCAAAGGCTTGAGCCGTAAGGCTTACTTCTTGGTTTCGCGTGCCTTGAGGGCTTCGCCAAGAATGTCGCCAAGCGATGCGCCCGAATCGGACGAACCGTACTGGGCAACGGCCTGCTTTTCTTCGGCGATCTGCATCGCCTTGACCGAGAAGTTCGGGTTCTTCGAGCGGTCGAAGCCGATCACCATCGCGTCGAACTTCTGGCCGACCTGGAAGCGGTCCGGACGCTGTTCGTCGCGGTCGCGGCCAAGGTCTGCACGCTTGATGAAGCCGATGGCGCCATCGTCGCCAACCTGAACGTCGAGGCCGCCGTCCTTGATCGCGATGACCGTGACGGTGACGACAGCGTTCTTGGCAAGGCCGCCAGCGCCGCCGGTGGCAACCGAAGCGCCGCCCTTTTCAACCTGCTTGATGCCAAGCGAGATGCGTTCCTTTTCGACGTCGACATCGAGAACGACAGCCTTGACGGTGTCACCCTTGTTGTAGAGCGCGAGGGCTTCTTCGCCCGAAACGCCCCAAGCGATGTCCGACATGTGGACCATGCCGTCCACATCGCCGTCGAGGCCGACGAACAGGCCGAATTCGGTCGCGTTCTTGACTTCGCCTTCGACGATCGTGCCAGCCGGGTGAGCAGCGCTGAAGGCTTCCCACGGGTTCGACGCAGCCTGCTTGAGGCCGAGCGAAATGCGGCGCTTTTCTTCGTCGACTTCGAGGACGACAACATCGACTTCCTGGCTGGTCGAAACGATCTTGCCCGGGTGGACGTTCTTCTTGGTCCAGCTCATTTCCGAAACGTGGACAAGGCCTTCGATGCCGGCTTCGAGTTCAACGAACGCACCATATTCGGTGATGTTCGTGACGCGGCCCGTCAGCTTGGCGCCAACCGGATACTTGGCAGCGACTGCTTCCCACGGATCGCTTTCGAGCTGCTTCATGCCGAGCGAGATGCGCTGCGTGTCCTTGTTGATGCGGATGATCTGCACCTTCACGGTGTCACCAATGTTGATGACTTCCGACGGGTGGTTGACGCGCTTGTAGCTGATGTCGGTGACGTGCAGCAGGCCGTCGATGCCGCCGAGATCAACGAACGCACCGTAATCGGTGATGTTCTTGACGACGCCTTCGATCACCTGGCCTTCAGCGAGGTTCTGGATCAGACCCGAACGTGCTTCTGCGCGGCTTTCTTCAAGGATGGCGCGACGCGACACGACGATGTTGCCACGCTTGCGGTCCATCTTGAGGATCTGGAAGGGCTGCGGAATGTCCATGAGCGGCGCAACGTCGCGCACCGGACGGATATCGACCTGCGAGCCGGGAAGGAACGCAACAGCGCCGCCGAGGTCGACGGTGAAGCCGCCCTTGACGCGGCCGAAGATGACACCTTCGACGCGGGTCGACTTGCCGAATTCTGCTTCGAGAGCATCCCAAGCGGCTTCGCGGCGCGCACGGTCGCGCGACAGCACGGCTTCGCCCTGGGCGTTTTCGACGCGGTCGACATAGACTTCAACGGTGTCGCCGACAGCGAGTTCAGCCTTCTGGCCGGGAGCTGCGAATTCGCGCAGCGCAACGCGGCCTTCCGACTTCAGGCCAACGTCGATGACAGCCATGTCGTTTTCAATTGCGGTAACGGTGCCCTTGACGACGCGGCCATCGAGGCTTTCAGCGTTGCCGAGCGATTCCGAAAGGAGAGCCGCGAAATCGTCGCGGGTCGGGTTGGCGGATGATGCCATGTTAGAGGGTTCCAATCAAAGTTGTTTTCCGGCCAAGCGGTTGTTTCCGCTGGTCTTTTGGCCAGACTGCCGCGGCCACCCCATGTGGACGAAGCATCCTTTGGACAATGGAACGTGGGGTCGAAAAGGGGGAGGGAAGCTTAAAAGCCGCTCAGCGCCGAATCCGGGCCTCCACGAGCGCAATCGCCCGCTGGACGGCGGCGCCTATAGTCAGATTGGTCGTATCTAGCAAGTCCGCGTCCTCGGCTTGCCGCAGCGGGGCTGCACTTCGGCCTGAGTCACGTTCGTCGCGCGCGCGGATGTCGGCCAGAATATCATCATAGCTGGTCGCGGCATCCTCGCGGTGGCGGCGCTCTGCGCGCACTTCAGCAGACGCCGTCACGAACAGCTTGGCATCGGCCTCCGGCGCGATGACCGTGCCGATGTCGCGGCCATCGAGCACGGCACCGCCCGGCTGGCGGGCAAAGTCCTGCTGATAGGCCAGAAGTGATGCGCGCACGCCCGGATGACGCGACACGCGCGAGGCAAGCGCGCCTGCGGCTTCGGAGCGGAGTTCCGGATCGGCGAGCAGCGCCTCGTCAAAGCGACAGGCGGCCATCGCATCGGCCTCATTGTCCGGATCACCGCCCGCGCGCGCCGTGCCCATGCCGACCGCACGGTAGAGAAGACCCGTATCAAGGTGCGGCAAGCCATAATGCGCCGCCAGCGCCCGCGCGATCGTGCCCTTGCCCGAGGCGGCGGGGCCATCAACGGCGATGATCATTTTGCGCCAAGGCTTTCAAGCATCGCGGTGAAGATCGGGAAGCTCGTCGCCACGGGGCTCATATCGTCAATGGCAACGGGCGCATCGGAGACAAGTCCCGCAATCGCAAAACTCATCGCGATGCGGTGATCGAGTTCCGCCGCGATCATCGCGCCGCCGCCCAGTGCTGCGCCACCGCTGCCATGGACGATCAGGCCGTCTTCCAACTCCTCAACGCGCACGCCAATCGCTTCCAGCCCCTTGGCCATCACGGAGATGCGGTCCGATTCCTTGACGCGCAGTTCTTCCAGCCCGCGAAAGATGCTTATGCCCTCGGCACAGGCCGCCGCGATGAAGAGAATGGGGAATTCGTCAACCATGCTCGGCACGATGTCGGGCGATGTTTCGATGCCCTTCAATGTCGCGTGGCGCACGACCAGATCGGCCACCGGTTCGCCGCCCACGATGCGCTCATCGACCAAAGTGATGTCGGCGTCCATATCTTGCAGGACATGGATGAGGCCTGCGCGCGTCGGGTTGATGCCGACATTGTCGATCCGTACTTCGGAACCCGGAACGATGCTCGCGGCGACCATCGGGAAGGCAGCGGACGAGGGATCGCCCGGCACAATTACATGCTGCGGCTTCAGCTCTGCCTCGCCATGGATCGAGATGACGCGCGCGCCATCGGCATCGGTCGAGATGTCGAGCTTGGCGCCAAAACCTGCCAGCATCCGCTCGCTATGGTCACGCGTCGGCACGGGCTCGATCACGGTCGTGACCCCCGGCGTGTTGAGCCCTGCGAGCAGGATCGCCGACTTCACCTGTGCCGACGCCATCGGCAGGCGATAGGTGATCGGCACGGCGGGGCAGGCGCCGCGCACCATGATCGGCAGATATTGATTGCCCTTTTC
>Ga0116191_1001685_pt1 | contig 17685 bp, 16 predicted proteins | sample AD_UKC111_MetaG_FD_89897 | JGI IMG/M metagenome (GOLD analysis project Ga0116191, IMG submission 89897) | Active sludge microbial communities of municipal wastewater-treating anaerobic digesters from Hong Kong - AD_UKC111_MetaG | ecosystem: Engineered > Bioreactor > Anaerobic > Digestate...
CAAGTGCATCAGTGTGCAGGACATGGCGCCCTCCTCGATGGGCGCGTTCAAGTCGGACTGCTTGCGCGAACGCACGGCGTCGATGAAGTTGGCCCAGTTGCTGCCGCCCTCGCTGCGCGTGGGCCCGGGCACCTGCTCCTTGCCGATGTAAGTCCAGTACTTGCCGTAGCCGTCAATCACCATGTAGCCGTTGGAGCCATAGAAGATGTTGCCGATGGTGTTGCCGGGCTTATCGCCGCCAATGCCGGCTTCGTGGTTGGTGATCCAATGGCGCACGTCGAAGACCATGATCTTCTTCTTGCCGCCTTCATCGAACTCGTAGGTTGCCGTCAGGATGTTGGGCGTCTCCTGGTCGTCGTCGAACATCACCTTGGCGCCGATTCCGGAGACCTTGGTCGGGTGCTTCACGCCCAGGCCCCAGCGGCAGATGTCGATCTCGTGGATGCCCTGATTGCCGAAGTCGCCATTGCCGGTGTCCCAGAACCAGTGCCAGTTGTAATGGAACCGGTTCTCCGTAAATGGACGCACGGGCGCGGGCCCCAGCCACATGTCGTAATGCACACCGGGAGGCACCGGAGCCTCCGGCTTGCGGCCGATCGTGTTGCGCCACTTGAAGCACAAACCGCGAGCCATGTAGACCTCGCCGATCACGCCTTCGCGTAGCTTCTGCATAGCCTCGCGCAGCGCCACGGTGGAACGGCTGTTGGTGCCGTGCTGCACCAGGCGGTTGTAATGGCGCGCCGCGGCGACGATCTGCTTGGACTCGAACACGTTATGCGAGCACGGTTTCTCGACGTAGACGTCTTTGCCGGCCTGGAGGCTCCAGATAGTCTGCAGCGTGTGCGAATGGTTCGGCGTGGCGATGGAAATCGCGTCGATGGACTTGTCTTCGAGCAGCTTCCGGATGTCGGTGAAAGCAGCGGGCCGCTTCTTGCCCAGCTTCTCCACCATCTGCAACCGCTCCTTCAGGACGTTCTCGTCGATGTCGCACAGGGCGGCGATTTCGACGTTCGGCATCTTGGCGTAGGCATTGATATGGCTGCGGCCCTGGCCGCGTACGCCCACGCAAGCCACTCGAACAGTGTCGTTCGGGCTGGCCAAAACAGTCCGCGCAGCTATGCCGGCCGTGGAACTCATCAGAAAATACCTTCGATCCATATAACCTCTTGTCAAGATTGATCGCGCTCGCGCGCCTTAACTAATATACCGGAATCGACATTACACCGATTACGGCGCGACTTTGAGAACAAACGATTCGGAGACCAGGCTCCCATCGTTTCCCTCGGCCGTCAGTCTGTACCGCGTACTCGCCTGGGGCGCAACCTCGAAGCAGCGGCTGAGCGAGGGCCAGACAGCTTCCACGGGCGGGTCGATCCGCAGGGACTTCGCGTTGACCACGCTGTAGCAGATCTTCCCCTTCTCCCGCGGCCGCAACTGCGCGGGCACGGCATAGAACTGCAGGATCTTCAATTTCGTGCCGCTTAGATCCGAGGGCAACACATGACCGGCCACCTCGCGTTGGAGCCGGTCGCGCTCTTCGATCCGCCGGTTCTCCATGTAGCGGCCGATCATGACCCAGGCCGCATAGCCCACCGCGAGCGCCGTCACCACCAGCATGTAGCGTGCAATTCGTTTCATAGGACTCCATTTATATGGGACAACAGGCCGGAGGGATGGAGCAATACAGAGATCGGCGCTGGCAGTAAGCTGCCGTCTAGTCTTTCCGGATCTCCAGCTTCAGGAAGTGCGTGGCGCAGGAGATGCAAGGATCGTAGTTGCGGATGGCCTGTTCGCAGGCCCACGTCATGCGATCAATGGGCTGCCCGGCAAGCTGCGGAACGAAGCGCCATAGATCGTCCTCGATCCGTTTCTGATTCTGCGACGTCGGCGCCACGATCTTCACGCCCGTGATGATCCCGTGCTCGTCGATGATATAGCGATGGTAAAGCAGTCCTCGCGGCGCTTCCGTCGCGGCGTGGCCGGTCCCAGCGCGGTAGTCGAATTCGGCGCGCGGCGCGGGCGGCGGCTCATATCCGGCGATCAGCCGGAGCGCTTCCTCGCAGGCGAACACTAATTCCACAGCCCGCACAACGATGCTCTTGAACGGGTTCAGGCAAGGTACGTTAAGGCCCGCGTCCGACGCCGCCTGCCGGGCAGCCGGCGTCAGCTTGGCGAAGTGCAGGTTGAAGCGAGCCAGCGGCCCCACCATGTAAGAGCCGCGCTCGCGGAGCTGCGAATGCAGGGCGTTGGCGTGCTTGACGTGCTGCTCAAAGAAACGGTCCTCGTACTCGGCCGCGTCGATATCCAGGCCCTTGTTCGACACGATGCGTCCTTCGTTCAGAGGGTACTCGTCCGGGTGCGAAACGGCGACGAACTCGTAGTCCTGTTCGAACTCCGGCATCGGGAAGCTCGCGACCAGCTTCACGGTCTTGATGGAGGCTTCGAGGGCCCACTTCAGGTCCTCCACGATCGCACCCATTTCGCGTTTGGACGGCACCCGGTAGAAGCCGCCCAGCGCCACCGCGACGGGGTGAATCTCGCGCCCGCCAAGAATGCTCATCAGGTTGTTGCCTATTTTCTTGAGGCGCAACGCATCTTCGACGGCCGTGCGGTGATCCCGCGCCATCTCGATCACGTCCTGATAGCCGAGAAAGTCCGGCGCGTGCAGCATGTAGACGTGCAGCGCGTGGCTTTCGATGTACTCGCCGCAGTAGAGCAGGCGCCGCAGCAGGCGCACCATGGGGTCGGGCTTGACGCCCACGATGCGCTCGATGGCGTGCACCGCGCTCATCTGGTAGGCCACCGGGCAGATGCCGCAGATGCGCGCGGTGATGTCCGGAGCTTCGCTCGCATGGCGGCCGCGCAGGAAACTCTCGAACAGGCGCGGCGGTTCCGGGATCTTGAGCTTCACTTCCTCGACGCGGTTACCCTTGAACCTGACCAGCAGCGCGCCCTCGCCTTCCACTCGGGCCAGGACGTCCACTTTGATCGTGTTGGCCGCTTTGCTGCCGTTGCCGCTCATTTGCGTTCCCTCTCTTCGCTGACCTGGCGGAACTGCCAGCTCCAGGCATTGAATAACCGGAACGTCCGCACGATTTCCGCGTTGCTCTTGCCGGTCTGCTCGAACCAGTCCGCCAGCGAAGTCGCATTCGGAGTCTCCATGGGGCCGTAGCAGCCGTAACAGCCGCGCCCGAAGGCGGGGCAGATGGCGCCGCAGCCGGCCTGCGTCAGCGGACCGACGCACACCGCCCCCTGCGCCACGGCGATGCACACGTTGCCGCGCCTCTTGCATTCCAGGCAAACGCTGTAAGTGGGTATGTTGGGACGCCGCCCGGCGATCGTGGCCGCAACAAGCTCCACAAGCTGCAATTTGTTGATCGGGCAGCCGCGCAGTTCGAAATCGACGGGAACGTGTTCGGCCACAGGAGTCGACATCTTCAGCGTGTGGATGTAATCGGGCGAAGCGTAAACGTAGCGGACAAATTCGTTGACGTCCTTCCAGTTACGCAGCGCCTGTATGCCGCCCGCGGTGGCGCAGGCGCCGATGGTGACCAGCATCCGGCACTGCCGGCGGATGTGCTGGATCTGCTCGGCGTCGTGGTGCGTGGTGATGGAGCCCTCCACCAGCCCGATGTCGTAAGGCCCTTTCGCCATGTTGCGCGAAGCTTCGGGAAAATACGCCAGGTCCACCGCGCCCACTACATCGAGCAGTTCCTCCTCGGCGTCCAGCAGGCTCAACTGGCACCCGTCGCAACTGGCGAACTTGAAGACGGCGATCTTGGGTTTCTTCTTGGTGTTAGAGCTCATACTTGTCCAACCAGGTCCGCAGGCGGCTCCACGGGAAAATGGGGCCGTCCTTGCAGATAAAATGAGGACCGAACTGGCAGTGGCCGCAGAAGCCCACCGCGCATTTCATATTGCGCTCCATGGAAAGGTGTATATCGTTGGCGGCGAAGCCGCGAGTATCGAGTTCGCGGACCACGTAGCGCATCATGATCTCGGGACCGCAGACCAGCGCCACGGTACGCTCCGGCTGCAGGCGCACATAGCGGAACAGGGTGGTGACCACACCGACGTATCCGCGCCAGCTCAACCCGCCGTAGTCCACGGTGGTGAGTATTTGCGTATCCGGGACGTAGCCCCAGGCGGTGAGTTGCTTTTTGTAAAGCAAATCACGCGGGCTCCGCGCGCCGTAGAGCACCACCAGGCGGCGATAGTCGCCCCGGTGGCGCAGGATGTGATAGATGGCGGGACGCAGCGGCGCCAGGCCGATGCCCCCAGCCACCACCAGCACATCCTTGCCGCGCGCCTCAGTGAGCGGCCAGGTCGTACCGAAGGGACCGCGCACACCGACGGTCTCCCCGGCTTGGAGCGTCACCAGCCGGTGCGTGGCCTTACCCACCGAACGGACGGTGTAGACCAACCGTCCCGGCTCCTCGGGGTCGCCGCTGATCGAGATGGGCAGTTCGCCGACCCCGAACACGTACAGCATGCTGAATTGCCCCGGGCTGAACGGCGCCAAATCCGATCCGTTCGACGGCTCGAGCGACAAAGTAAACGTGTCGTGGGTCTCTTTCTCCACTTTTGAGACCCTCGCCTCGGCCGGAACCATGGGGTCCCCGGCCGGGGCCGCGGGGGGGTGCAGGGTAGCTGCGCTCATGCTTGTCTCGCTCCAGGAGGAGTATAGACGTCGATCAGTTGCAACCGGAGAGCTTGCAGACGGTCCGCCACCACGCGCAGCAGACGGTTCATGACGGCATAGCCCAGGCTGCAATCGCCCTCGCACGCCTCGCGCAAACGGGCGCCGTCGAAGGCCAGCACGCGGACCAAGCCCAGCGCGCGCGCCTGGAATTGCTTGTCCCGCCCGCCAAGCACACTCGACCATCCGAAGACTTCTCCTTCGCCGATGGTCTGAATACGGAACGTGTGTCCCGGCGCGTTCACTTCAATCCCGATCTTGCCGGAGATCACCAGGCAAAACAGGTTCGAAACGTCCCCCTGCCGAAAGATGATCTGCTCGTCCTGGTAGTGGACTTCCGCCGCCAGTCCGGCCAGCTTTTCAATGTGACTGGCTGGAAGGCCCCGGACGAACGGGTGCGATCCAAGCGTCTCAACGAGCTGTCTCATCTCCATGGTTCGCTCCTTGCTGCGCCGCGGCGGGTTGTTCCTGCCCGCGCAGGGCGGCGGCTTCCTCGGTGATGTCGATGCCCACCGGACACCACGTGATGCAGCGGCCGCAGCCCACGCAACCCATGGCGCCGAATTGGTCGATCCAGGCCGCCAGCTTGTGCGTCAGCCACTGGCGGTACCGGCTCTTGGCGGACAGCCGCACGCTGCCGCCGTGTATATAAGAAAATGTTTGGGAAAAGCAGGAATCCCACTTACGGCGGCGCTCGGCGTGATGGCCGGACACATCGCCGGAATCCTCCACCGTAATGCAAAAGCAGGTGGGACACACCATGGTGCAATTGGCGCAGGCCAGGCACCTGGCGGCCACCTTCTCCCATCGCGGGCTGTCGAAGGCGTCGTAGAGCGCTTCGCGCAGGCCGGCCGTGTCGATGCGCCGGCTCTGCTTGGACGAGGCCTGGGCCACGGCCCGCTGCGCCTTGGCGCGCATCTCCGCGTTGGACCGCGTGTGCTCGACCTCGGCCAGCACTTCCCCGCCCCGCGCCGTGCCCGCCTCCGCCAGAAAGACGTGCCGGTCTGGTTCCACGATCTCCGCGAGCGCGATATCGAAACCGGATTCGGCCTTGGGTCCCGTTTCCATGGATGCACAGAAGCACGTGGGAGCGGAATCGGTGCAGTGGACGGCGATCAGGAAGGCATTCTCGCGCCGCTGGCGGTAGATGGAGTCGACATAGCGGTCTTCCAACAGAATCCGGTCCTGACGCGCGATGGCGGCCAGTTCGCAGGCCCGTACGCCCAGAAAGGCGCGCGGGGAGGCCGGCGGCGCCTCGCCCGGCAGAATGCGAAAGGCTCCGTCCTCGCGGCTGGCCGATGACAGCGCCACCTCCGGCGGGTGCAGAAACGGCTTCCAGCTCACCGGTCCGATAACGTAGCCGAACAGCGCCTGGTCGTCGCGCTTGCGCAAGCGGTAACGGCCGGCGCCGTGTTCGGCTGTCCAGCCGGCTGGCAGTTCCTCCGTGCTCTCAATGGAATCGTAGACGACGGCGGCGTCGCGAATCGTGGGTCCAATGATCTGGTAACCGCGACGCTGAAGCGCAACCAGCAGTTGCCCGAGCGCGCCGGCGTCCACCACGACCTGCGTCCCTAAGGGGATCTCGTTCGTGGGCATCCGGTCCTAGCCCCCTTCCCGGCCGGCTTCGCAACCCTGTTGACCGCACTCGCAATGATCGCGGCCCCCAGTCGGCTCACGTCACCAGCTCAGTACGTCCAAACGCCAAAGGTTTACATCATATATGAAAGCACGGCAATCGGCAATTCACCAGATTCCCAGTGTCAACGCTCCGGTGTCAATTCCAGCTTCAAGGGATTGGCCCCGCCGCGCACATGATAGCGCGCACTTTCCCCGTTGAGGGTGAATTCCAGGGTTCCGGCCTTGGCGGTGCCGCCGCTACCCTTGAGGTTCTCGCGCGGGAAACGGACCAGAAGGTCCGTGAAACGGTATTCGGGACCGCCACCGCGCCAGTTGACTTCCCCGCGCGCCTCGAGCGAGCGCACTTCCTTATCGGGCAGCAAATCGAGCGATTCGCCGCGCAGAGTGCCTTTCATACGCAGGCTTTTCAAGAGCGCCTCGCCGGCGCCGGATGCCTCGGCAACGCCTTCGATGGCCGCCTTACCAGCGCGCCAGTGCATGTTCTCGACCCTTCCGGAAAACCTGTAGCGTGGCGCCGCTCCGCTTACGCTGATGGCGAGCGCGCCCACAAGAGCGCCGTTTTCAAACGACGCTGACACGGGCTTTATCGCCAGTTCGGCGCCGTCCCAAGTGAAGCCAGCGCGCGCCTTCTTGAACTCCAGCCCAGCCACAGTCAGCGTACCCGCTTCGATCACTCCTTCCGCCCGCCAATCGTCAAGCCAGTGCGGCGGCGCCGGGTGGCCAATATGCAGAGTCCGCTGCAGGAAACCGGGCTTCGGCTCCAGCGCGGGAGCCAGCAATGCCTCCAGAGCGCCGGCATCGAGATCCGGCGTCGACAGGTGCAAGCGGTACGGCCGCTGCGCTCCGGGGTAAAAGGATATCTCGCCACCGGCTGAGATCCCCTGGACCCGTGCGTCGATCCCGCTCACCGTGAATTTCGCCCCGGCCAGGGATACGTGCGCCGCGCTTACCCGAACAGGCCTGGAAAGCGCAACGGGGGCAAATGTCGCGCCGCGGACATCGGCTTCCGCAGACCATTCACCGGGCTTGTCACCGGTTTGCGACAACTGCAGCGTACCCGAGCAAACGCCTTCCCGGGTGACTTCCACCAGCTTTGACATTGGAGGCGGAACCGTGCCACCCAGGGCGCTCTTCAACGCAGCCATCGGGAGAGCACGGGCACTGAAACGCACGTTCAGAGCGCGCTCCAGGCGATGGTAATTCCACTCCACCGCCGCCGTCGAGTTGTCAAACCGCAGCGTCGAGGCGGGCATTTCAAAAGAGTCCCCCCTGGCGATCACATGCGCCTGCTCCAGTTGAGCGGCAGCCTTCCCCGGCAACTGCAGCTTCACGGCATCCAGCTTCAACTGGCCGCGAAAACCAGATTCAGGCGAGTAGACCACGGCGCCCGTCATATTCCCCTCCGTGACCAGTTCCTTCGAGACGGGAGACCCCAGATGCTCGATGGTTTCCACCACGGGTCGCAGCGGCATGTCGGCCGCGGTGAGGCTGGCAGCCCAACGCGGCGCGGTCAGGATGTCCGCGACCCGGAGGCGAAGTTCCATGCCCAGGTTTGGGTTATCGAGCCGGTTGGCATCCAGTTCGAGCCTCTGGCCGGTCGCATTAAACACCCCACGAAAGTTCAGCGGTACGCCCGCGGTCTTTGCCGGCGCCAAGTCCCAACGGTAGAGACTTTCTATGTTCAATTGGCCTGCGATCTCCACCGCATCGGACTGTCCGGCCAACCTCATATTGCCGCTCACCGCGCCGTGTATCCCGATATCTTCGCCGTGCGCCAACATCACCAGCTCGCCGAGACTGCTGCGTTCGAGTTCCGCCTCCGCCTCCAGCCGGCCGTCGCCGGGTGCCGGCCGCCAGCGCAAGCGTCCACGCATCGCGCCGAACGATTGCGATGCGCGATCGGTCCGTGCCGGCACACCCGTGAAGCGCAGTACTATGCTCCCATCGGACGCAGGGTTCACATACAGGTCCATATCCGCGTCCGAAAAGTAGTAGACCGACTTCCATTCGCCGAACTTCCAGTTCACGCGGCCGCCGCGCACCTGGATGGTGGGCCATGGCGCGCCTACGCCGCCCTGGCGCACGCCCCGGAACAAGAGCTGGGAATTCCATTGCCCGGCCTGGTTCCGGCACAAGTTCACGCTCGGCTCGACCATGCGCAGGTTCGAGAACGCCAGCCGTCCTGAAAGGAGGCTGCCGAGATCGATGCGGGCGTTCAGGCTCCGCACGTAAGCCACGGGCTCGGAACCGAAGGAGGGATCCTCGTGGATCACCACGTCCTTTAACGAGAAACCCGGCCCTCGAAGGAGGCTGAACCGCGGCTCGCGAAATTCCACCTCGCGCCCGAGTGAAGTTGCCAGCGCGGCGCGGATACGCGTCGCAAAGCGCTCGGCGCTGAGAAACGGCGCCGCAGCGGCCGCGACCACCAACACGAGCAGCGCGGCCCAGAAGAAGCGCCAAAGGAGTTTCTTGCGTTGCGCTGTCATGATGAAACCGATCTCTCCAATCTCTGATAGTCGTCCAGGGTGTCCACGTCGTCGAGCACTCCGGCGTCCCCGACTTCCACAATCCGGGTCCGCCCCGGACAGCCATGGACAACGGCGCGCGCGGACTCATCAGCCGCGAGCGACAGCAAGTCGTCGAAAAGCTCCTTTGAAAGGCCCACCGGATGCCCGCGCCGCGAGCCATGGCGCGGCATTACCACGAGCGGCGGGGGCGAACCTTCGTTCATCGCGCGAACCAGCGCCGCAATCGTCGCCGGATTCACGCGCGGGCAATCCACCGGGGTGAAGAAACAACCGCCGGCCTCGTACCGTACCGATGCCACGCCGCATTGCAGCGACGTCAGCTGCCCCGCCGGCCAGCGTTCATTCATCACAAACCGCACCGCCGGGCCTGGGCGCAAGCCGCCGCGCACGGCGTCCGCTTCCGCGCCCAGCACCACCACCACCGGCGAAAAGAACCCGGCGTATACGCGAATCAGCCGCTCCAGGAAAGTCTCTCCGCCCAAACGAAGCAACGCCTTCGGCATGCCCATGCGGCGCGAGGCGCCCGCAGCCAGGATGATCCCTGCCAGATTCACCTACTTCGCGCCTCGGACGCCCGTCCCGCCGTGGAGCGACATCGAGATCGAGCGCCAACCGGAGTCCGCGCCGCGCCGCACGGCGATCATCTCCGCCACCACGGAAACCGCGATTTCCTCCGGCGTCACCGCGCCGATATCGAGACCCATAGGGGCGAACAACCGTTCCGGCTGTTCGACCGCGACGCCTTCCTTCTCCAGTTCCTTCACCACCGAGATCACCTTGCGTCGGCTGCCGACCATGGCGACGTAGCGGGCCGGCGTTCCCAAAGCCCACCGCAACACGCGCAGGTCGTCGCGGTGGCCCCTGGTGACGATGAGGATGAAACTCGAGCCGTTCACCGCCAGCTTCGGAAAAACCTCCTCATACTCGCCGGCGATCACTTCGCCTGCTTCGGGAAAGCGCTCGCGGTTGGCGAACGCCTCGCGGTCGTCGATGACCACCGTGTCAAAACCGGCCAGCGTGGCGACCGAGGACAAGCTCTTGGAAATGTGTCCCGCCCCGAACACAAAGGCGCGAGGCTGTGGTTGAATCGGTTCGATGAACACCTCCAGTTCGCCGCCGCAGATCAGGCCGTTGTCGCTCGCGGCATCCTGATTCAGGGTGAAGTGCAGGCGCCTGGACTGTCCGGTGCGGATCACCTCGCGCGCGGCGTTGTATACTTCCGCTTCGACGCAGCCGCCGCCGATGGTACCGGTCATCGAACCGTCTGCGCGCACAAGTAACTTGGCCGTCTCATAGCTGGGAATGGATCCGCGTATCTCGACGATCGTCGCCAGCGCGCAAGTCTCCCCATTGCGGCGCAGACGCACCAGTTCCTCGTAAATGTCCATCCAGCGCAAATTATAGCGCGACGGCGCGGGAAGCCGGTTCTGGAGGTGGCACGCGGGTGTGCTATCATCCGTTCAAAGTGAATTGCCCCTCGCACGTGGCGCCCGGATTGGCGCTCATTTTCGACCTCGACGGAGTCATTGTCAACTCGAACTCCGTCCACGCCCTCGCCTGGAGAAAATATTTGGCTCAATTCGGCATGGATTCGGCCGAAATTGAGAGTACAATGTTTGGGAAGCGGAACGACGAGATCGTGCGCGAAGTATTCGGCGACAATCTCAGCGAAGAGGAAGTCGCCGCGCACGGCGCCGCCAAGGAGGCCATCTACCGAGAGATGATGCGGCCGCAACTCGAAGACAACCTAGTCCCCGGCGTGCGCAGATTCCTTGATCGGCACGATGGAACGCCGATGGCCGTGGCGAGCAACGCCGAGCGGCCCAACGTCGACTTTGTGCTGGAGCAAAGCGGCTTGGCGGCTCATTTTTGCGTAACCTTCGATGGCGCGCAGGTCGAGCGTCCCAAGCCCGCGCCCGATATTTATCTGATGGCGGCGGGCTCGCTCCACATAGCGCCTGGAAACTGCATCGTGTTCGAGGATTCCATGCCCGGGGTCAAGGCCGCGCTGTTGGCGGGCATGCGGGTGGTGGGTTTGCAGACGACGCACCCTGAACTCCCAGGGGTCCATCTGGGTATAAACGACTATCGCGATCCACGACTGGAGCCGTGGCTGAGGGCTCAAAACATACTCTCATGAACAGGCTGGCGTTCTGGCGCAGGGACCAAGGCGGAGAGGTCACCAGGCAACAGATGCGCGCGCTTTACGCGCTCAGCGAGGACATCCTGACGGCGGATTCTCCCACAGTGATCGCGCGGCGCCTTTCGGAAGTCCTCGAGCGGGCCCTGGAGATTTCGCACGTACGGCTCTACGTTTACGACCGCCGGACGCGAACGCTCGAACAGATGGGCTCCCAACGCGGCGACGCGCAGCCTTTCCCCGTGACCGAACCGCCCGGGCCGCCGGCCTCGGTTGCGGCCATGTCGTTCCGTAACCGGACGGTGCTGGCTGTTCCGGATTCCGCTGACAGTCCCTTCTTTCACGGGCAGAAGAGCGCGGACTGCCCGCGCGCGGCACTGTTCGTGCCCATGCAAGGGGCAACCGAACCGGCCGGCTTGCTGGAGTTGGATCAGGACGATCGTCCTCGCCACTTCACCGCCGTGGAGATGGCCGCCGCGCAGCACCTGGCAAACCTGGCCGGCATCGCGTTGCGCGGCATCGCCTGGCGGGCCAGCCAGGAACAACTCTTCCACGGGCAGCGTCTCGCTTCCGCCGCACAACTCATCTCTTCCATCGCCGGCCAGTTGAAGAATCCTCTGGAATCGATTGCCCAGACCGCGGAGCGCCTTGCAAAGTCTTCCACCGGCCAAATGCAGGCCGAACTCGAACAACTGAGCCGGGAAGCCCGCGGCGGTATCGACACCGTCTCCCGCATGCTTAACTTCGGCAACGGCGAGCAGACCGAACTCGTGGACGTCGACCTCATCGCCCTGCTCAACGAACTGATCGAGACGTGCCGCGCCTCCTGGGGATTGCAAGGAGTGCAGGTGGAAACCGCATTGTCCCAGGGTCCGGTGCTGGTGCGCGGTTCAGCCGGACAACTGGAAGGGCTGTTCTCGAACGCGTTTGCCTTCATTCTGGAAGAACTGGACCCCAGCGCGGGCAGACCGGTCTCGATCATCGTGCGGGAATTCGCCCAGGTTGTACATGTTGAAATCGCGTACCCCGCCGCGCACCGTGCCGAGCCGAGGACGGACCCGTTTTCGGAGGCCGCGCTCGCCTTCCGCGGCGGGCTCAGCCTGGGCGTCTGCCGAAGCCTGGCCCGTCATTACGGCGGAGACATGCGCTGGAGCGAGGATGCCGGCCACATGGCCCGCCTGGAAGTCGAATTGCCCTTCGCCGAAACCGGTCCACGACCTGCAACCGAACAAAGGGCGGCGCCCCGGCCGGGTTCGCGACTATTGACCATTTTGCTGGTGGATCCGGATCCTACGGCCGCGCGAGCATCCCTGATGGCGCTCTGCAACCGGGAACACCGCGTGGTTCCAGCCTCCTCCACCGAGGAAGCCAGCGACTTGATGCGCCGCTTCCGGTTCGACGCGGTCTTTTGTTCGCTGGATCCCTCTCGTGTGGACTGGCTGCGGATTTTCGAACAGGCGCGCCGCAAGGCCGGCAGCTTTGTACTGCTCGCCGAACGGTACGATAGCGAGTTGGCCGCTTCGGTTCAAGACGGCGAAGGGTACGTTCTTCACAAGCCCCTCGAAGGTCCGGAGTTGGACCGGACGCTGAGTTCCATCGAGAAAAGGGCCGAACGCCGGACGCACGGTAAGATGGATGTATGAAGAGCATCCGCCCCGCGATTCTCGCCATGGCCGTATTCGTCTTCCTGCAGGCTGGCTTGGCACAGAAGAAGTACAGCGGCCCGCGTCCTCCCAAGCCTGACGTCCCGTTCTTGTTGCACGCCGACAACTTGGTTCCAACCGAAGTCCTCGAAGCCAACGAAGAGAAGCGCAAGAACGAAACTGTCGCCTCTATCCAGGGCGCCAGTTCACCCGCGAGGACCCCCCTGGCCGAGCCGATCTTCCTTCTCGAAAGCGTTAAGGTCGACCCGGGCCAGTTGGAGTTGTGGAAGTTGGAATCGAAGGATGGACGGCGCCAACTGGTGCTTCCCGACAAACCTAAGAAGAACAGCCCGCGGCCGCTGCGACTGATGGTGACACGGCTGGATGGCGCGCTCTACCGCGTGGAAGTCAACGAGCAGTTGGAAAACGGCGAGTACTCGCTCAGCCCGCGCGGCTCAAACCAGGTATTCTGTTTTCAGGTTTACTGATGGGAGGCCGCGGGCGTCCCCGGCCAGGATCTGATTTTGCTTCGAAGAGTCTTCAGCGCGTTTGAGTCCCGGGATTTTCGCGTCATGTGGTCCGGCGCTTGCACGTCGAGCGTCGGAACATGGATGCAGAAGCTGGCGCAAAGCTGGCTGGTGCTCCAACTGTCTGGATCGCCGTTCCTGCTGGGACTGGACGCGTTCCTGGGCGAGATTCCCATTTTTTTCTTTTCGCTGGTCGGTGGCGTTGTTGCAGACCGCATCGATAGGCGGCACGTCCTGCTCGCATCGCAGTTCGTACAGATGAGTTGCGCTTTCCTGCTGACCGCTTTGATCGCTTTCAAGGTGGTGGCGGTCTGGCAGATTCTGACGCTTTCCTGCGTCGTGGGTTTCGCGCAGGCCTTCGGCGGCCCCGCCTACCAGGCGCTGATCCCGGCACTGGTGAAGCCCGGCGACGTCTCGAACGCCATCGCTATGAACTCGATCCAGTTCAACATGGCACGCGTCATCGGCCCAGTCCTCGGTGGTTTGGCGCTTACGCAATTGGGAGCGGCGTGGTGTTTCGGCCTGAACGGTCTTAGTTTCGTGGCCGTCATCATCTCGATCCTGAGCCTGCGCCTCAGGTTCGTGCCGAGAGGGGACGGCTCCTCCATACTCGACAGCATGCGGCAGGGGTTCGGCTTCATACGTGGCAAACCGGGAATGGCGGCCCTGATCCTGTTGGCGTTTCTGGCCACCATGCTCGGCGTCCCCCTGATGGTCTTTCTGCCCGTGTTCGCCAAGGACGTTTTCCGGCAGGGCCCCACGATTTACACGCTGCTGCTGGCGTTTTCTGGTGCGGGTTCGATCGCCGGGGCGCTGTCGGTGGCGGCCATGGGCAACCATCCGCACAAAGGGCGCGTGATCGTGATAACGATGGCCGTGCTGGGTCTGTTCATGGTGGGTTTCTCGCTCTCGCGGTGGCTGCCCATGAGCTGCGTGCTGGTCTTCATGAGCGGCGCATTGACGATCGTAGTCTTCGCCACCCTGGGTTCATTGGTGCAACTTCTCACGCGCGATGAGATGCGCGGACGCGTGATGAGCGTTTACAACGTCGCCTTCCGCGGCGGCATGCCCATGGGGAGCTTGCTGGCCGGCTCGCTGGCGCCCGCCCTCACCGCGCCAGTGGTCCTGGCGGTCTATGGTGTGCTGATGAGCCTGCTGGGGCTATACTTTCTGGTTGTGCAGCGTGAAGTGGCGGCCTTATAGTGAGTAGACTCGACATGCGAACCCTGATCACTTCCGGAGTGGCCCTCCTCGTGCTCAGCGCAACCGGCACGGCCGGCGAACTGGAAGACGCGCGTGACCGGCAGGACCGCGCCGCACTCGAAAAGAAGATCGCTGAACTGGCGGTGACCGCCGCGCGACAGCCTAATCAAGCCGAGGCGCACTATTCCCTGGCGCTCGCCCAATCCTACCTGGCCGAGATCGCGTTGGAACTGCGAGACAAGACCTTGGCCAAGAACTCCGCGGAGGCAGGCATCAAGTCCGCCGAGCGAGCCACGGCGCTCCGGCCGGATTTATCCGAATACCAGCGCGTCCTCGGCACCCTATGCGGGCAGGTCATCCCGGCGAACGTGCTGTCGGGCCTGCGTTACGGCAAGTGCGCCCAGGACGCGGTAGCTAAAGCTATCAAGTTGGACCCGAAGTCTTCCATGGCATACGTGAGCCGCGGCGTGGGCAACTACTATCTACCGCCCGCGCTCGGGGGAGGCCCGGAACTGGCCATCAAGGATTTCCAACGCGCCATCCAATTGAAGCCGGGGAACGCTGAAGCCTACCTCTGGTTGGGAATTGCTCTGCGTAAGCTGAATCGCAACGCGCAGGCCCGCGAGGCTTTCAACAAATCGCTTGAGTTGAACCCCCGCCGGGTCTGGGTGCGGCGTCAAATGGAGAAGACGCCGGCGCAATGAAAGGCGCGCGCTGGATCGTCGCCCTGGGCGTAATAGGGATTACCGCCTTGAGCTTTCTTGTCTACCCGGGTTGCACATACCTGCAGTCGGACACGCAGATCTATGTGCCGATCCTCGAGCGGCTTTACAATCCCGCCTTGTTCGCAAACGACCCGATGGCCACCGATCCGCACGTCTCGTTCACCATCCTGGATGAAGTGTCCATCGCCGTGCGCAAGGCGACCGGCTTGGGCTTCCGCGAGATCCTGTTTGGACAGCAGGCGCTCGCGAGGGCCGCGGGCATCCTGGGCGTGTTTTTCCTCGCCTCGGCGCTGGGACTCGCGCGCGGCCCGTCGCTCCTGGTAGCCGCCCTATTCGGGCTGGGCACTTGGATTTACGGCCCCACTGTGATGAGCGTCGAGTTGGAAGCCGTCCCGCGCGGGTTTGCCGTCCCTCTCGTCCTGTTGGGCGTGGGCCTGGCGGCGAACGGCCGGGATCTCGCCGCAGGCATCGCAGTAGGCGTCGCCTTCCTGTACCAGCCGCCCGCCGTGTACCCGTTCTGGATTGTCTACTTCCTGCTCACGCTGTGGCCCGGCAAACCTGAAGTCATGCAGCGGCGAATCCTTGGCCTCATGCCGCTGCTGGGAGCAGTGCTGCTGCTGTTCCTGATGTCCCGCTGGCAGATCGGCGAAACGGAGAAGCAGGAATTCCTCAGCCGCATCGACCTGGCGCAGGAAAAGCTCCAGCGGTTCCGCGCGCCTTACAACTGGATTTCCATCTGGGGTAGTACTCTGACCTGGCACTATCTGATTTCGTGGCTGCTGGGCCTTGCCGCCTGCTTCCGTCTGCGGCGCTCGGCGAGCCAGGACCTGAATTTCCTGTTCCTCGGGCTACCGGCCGTCGGCCTGGCCAGCGTGCCGGTTTCTTACCTCCTGCTCGAGAAATGGAAGCTCGCCATCATCCCGCAGTTCCAGCCCATGCGTGCTCTGCTGTTCGTCACGGTTGTGTTGCTGGTCGCCGCCGGTGCGGCCGGCTTGAAAGCCGCCTCGGACAAGCGGCTGATCGAAGGAGTGGCCTGGCTGTGGGTGGCCTTCCTCGTTCCCATGCAATTGCGCTTCGAGCAGCTTTGGACGCTACCGTGGTCCGGCATGGTGGCCCGGCGCGTGCTGCTGGCCCTCGCGCTGGCCGTTGGCGCGGGGTTGGCTGCCTGTTCGGGCAACTGGTCCAGACGCTGGTCCGCCGCCGCGCTGGCGTGCATGATGGTGCTGCCGTTCCCAATGACGCCGGCCCTCTCCGGGCTTCGGAAGGCCTCGCCCGCCGAACCGCCCGAACTACGTCAACTCGCCGGTTGGGCTCGCGCCGAAACCCCGGCTGGCGCGGTTTTCCTTTTCCCCGATGCCGGCAAGGGACTGGAGCCGGGTGTCTTCCGCGCCTTGGCCCTGAGGGCGGTCTATGTGGACTGGAAGAGCGGCGGCCAGGTGAACTACCTCCGCCAATTCAGCGAGAGGTGGTGGGAACGGTGGCGGCAAAATGCGTCGACCCGGCCCGGTCCGGAAGCCCTTCCCCGATACGCCGGTTGGGGAGTGGATTACATCGTGCTCCGCCCCGAACACCGCCTTCCCGGCCGCACGGCTGCTTATGAAAACAGCCGGTTCCTCGTGTACAGAACTTCGCTTTAATCCCCCTTGCGTTAGGTGATAGACTGTTGACATGAGAATCTGGACATTCGTAACCGCATTGACACTCGCGTTCACATTGGGACTTGCAGCAGCGGACACAGGTTACATCAAAGCCCGCGGCAAGCCGGGGCGCGCAGGCATTTTTGTGGACGGTAAGTACGTTGGGCCGGCCGTGCGATTTTCGGTTCCAGAGAAGTATGCCGTGGATCCTGGTGAACATGAGATCACTGTCAAGGATCCCCGTTACGAAGATTACACCACCAAGGTTACCGTTCAACCCAAGAAGACGACCAAGATCAGCTTCAAGCTCAAGAAACTCGAGGAGCCCAAGCCTCCGTTCGGAAGGTTTCGCTTCGGTGGCGGCGTGCCTGAGTCGTTCATCTCCGTGGCAGCGGGCGACACCAGCGCGGTCTACATCAACGGCAAGTTCTTCGGTTACGTAGACGAGTTTAACAACGCCGGCGGCGGAGTACTTCTTCCACCCGGCACGTATAAGGTTCAAGTATCCAGCCCGATCTATGGGGAGATAAACCAGGACGTGACTATAGAGGCCAATAAGGTCACGGTCATTCCGCTCCCCAAGAAATAAGCGTCTCTGCGGGCTGTGTAAGGTTGTTGAAATTACCGGAAGAGCCTTCTGTCCCCGGTCGAATGGGGACAGAAGGTTCTATGTATATTGCGCTTTGTTGCCCGGCATGAGGGACCTGCTGGCACGTTAGTGGGTGCGGGCGGCGTCCAATACTCCGATTAGTTCTCAGTATGCGTAAGACCTGTGCCATCGTTCCGATCGTTGCGCTGCTTGGGGCCGTCTCGCCAGGCATGGCGGCAACCGTGAACGAGATCGTGCGCGTGCTGGCTGGCAAGCCGGTGGAACCGTCCAGCCCGCTGAGAAGTTTGACGGAATCGCCGTCCTGGAAAGCCCACGCGGAGGAATTCGACCGCGTC
>Ga0116191_1001688_pt1 | contig 17638 bp, 21 predicted proteins | sample AD_UKC111_MetaG_FD_89897 | JGI IMG/M metagenome (GOLD analysis project Ga0116191, IMG submission 89897) | Active sludge microbial communities of municipal wastewater-treating anaerobic digesters from Hong Kong - AD_UKC111_MetaG | ecosystem: Engineered > Bioreactor > Anaerobic > Digestate...
TGGGGTGCAGATTATATTCATTTGAAAGCTCTGCTCGTGTTTGCCCTGCTTCATATAATTCCACTATATGTCTCTTAAAATTTTCGTCATAACTTTTTCTTGTTTTATCTGCCATTATTTTCTTCTCCATTATGATTTTATTATATCACATTTTCAGAGTTTAGTCCATATTTTTTGTTGGATTTTATGGGAGGTAACTCAGATTTTTAGCTTAGCTGCTGACTACCATAATTAGATTTCTATATAATCGATAAAAAATTATTCTACAATTTTATAATATTCGAAAACCTCATTTTTTAATCTGGAATAGCTGTCAATAAATTTTTGATTTGACGCAAAAATCTCATTATTGCAATAATTGCTGTATTTATCTAATGAGCCTTCTTCCACGGAAATGCTATCGCTGTTTGTTATGTCAAAATACGGAAACATGGAATATGAAACGAAATAAATATTTTCATCACCGACTGAATATGAATCAACGCAAATTAAATATTCGTGTTCGGGCATGAGCAAATTCAGATTATTTCTGTATTGCACCGAACGCTCGTAATATTCTGGATACTTTTCTTTTGAATATCCCAAACTTGAAAGCCTTGCAATACGCCTTTTATAAGTATCCATATCTTCGTAATAAAATCCTCTTGTATCGCTGTAAAGCTCAAGATTTATTCCTGTTAAGCTGTCATCTCCCTCAACAACACGATTTACCACAACGTATTCGCAATACATATCATTATATATTTTTTTATTTTCGGAGGGTGTTACAATTAGCACATTTCTGTTCATTCCAAGCTCTGAACTAATCCTTTTTCCGCTGTTGACCCAATCCTCAACTGTCAAATCAATGCTGTCAGACTCGGCACAGGATATCAGAACTGCGCTGCATTTTTTATAATTGTCATATCCGCACTCATTGAAGAAAATACTTTTTCTGACCGCAATTTTATTCAGTATTATCAAAATTATCACAGAAAGTAAAATCGTTAATATTTCAGTAAACATAAATTTATTCATGTTTAATCATCCCCCTTTTGAAAAAACGAAACTTCACCTTTATCCATTGTATATACAGTTTCGCACAGCTTATTTAAATATTCTGAGTTATGACTGCATATAAGCACAACTGCGCCACGGGCAGTTTCCTCTTTGCATATATTGAAAAGCATTTCTGCGCCCGAATCATCCAAAGCATTTGTAGGCTCGTCAAGAAGCAAAACATCTGGTTTTTCCATAATTGCTTGTGCTATTGCAAGCCGCTGTTTCATACCGAGAGAATATTTTTTAACTGTTCTTTTATCATTCGGATCCAATCCAACTCGTTCAATCGCAGATTTTATATCTTTGTCAATAATCCTTCTGTTAATATCTGAAAGCAGTTTCAAATTTGAATAGCCCGTAAATTCGGGATACAAACATATATTTTCAATTATAAGACCAAGATTGGGAATAAAATCCCTATCTTTAAACAGTTTTTTACTGTTGTAAAATATACTTCCCCCACTCGGTTTAATAAGACCTGCCAAGGTACGTATCAGCATTGTTTTTCCCGAACCGTTTTTTCCTTTCAATCCGTAAACAACTCCGCCGTTTAATGACATATTTATATTTTTAAGAATAATTTTCCCATTTATTTCTTTGCATAAGTCTTTAACTATAATTGTGTTCATAATCAATTCCTCACTTAACAAGCATTTTGTATATTAATAATTTTATAGAATTTTTAATATTGCAGTTCTTTATTAGTCAGACCTATATCAGAAAATTTTATGATTACAAGGCCAGTAATGGTTACTATCAAAATCTGTAATAACAATACTTCGAAAAGAAATCTGAAGGTTATATGTTCAGACAATAACCTCCAAAATATGTTTATTGGGCTTAAAAAAGCTGTTTCTGAAACAAGTGACAACATTACACTTATAATTACTAAACCGTATGTATATATAAATCCCAAAACCGTTCCCAGCAAAATTGAAATTATATTCTGAATCAGTGAAAAGAAGTACATAATGCCAAATACGGAAACAACTTCAACCATTAATAACAATTCATTTTGAAAAAATTTGACACCAGATAGCAGGTTTATGGATACAACAAGAAAAACGGCAGATAAAGCAGAAAATAATAGCAGTTTAAATGCTTTTTTATATACCAGTTTCCTCTGCTTTTGTATCTAATAAATTTATAAATTCCTTCACCGTTTAAATCCTTGTACAGATATGTTCCCCATATCGGTGGGAAAATTATTATCGGAAAGAACGATATTAAAATTCTGTATATGTTAATTGAGGATACATCTTCCGAACCCCAGAAAAACATACGCAAATTATTGTACACAGCGTCTGTTCCATCATCCGAATGAAGTTTTCTGACCGCAATCATTTCAAAATTAAGCAAAAACAAAGCCACTGATGGAATCATTATTTTAACAGCATTTTTCATAATTGGTCATCCTTTGCGTGAAGTTTAACAATAGAGAAAGATACCAATGTTATAATAAAACAAAAAAGCGCAAATAAGGCATAATTTTTACCCTGCAAACTTTCAGGTATGCAATAATCAGTCATAACAAGATTTACAAACATTCTGCCGCTTACAATTCCTTGTTCAAATAATTCACGGAATTTATATCCTGCCAACAATATTATTATCATAGGTAGCGCCGAAAAATATATGTAATTTCTGATTTTTAGAGAAATGGCAAAGGAAAATAATCCGCTTATTCCGCAAAATAACGACATTAAAAAAATCGATAACAAATTATATATCTGCGGGTGTTTTAAGAAAAGAATAAGCAAAGGGAAACTTGAATAATGTTCAATATAGCTTGTATTACCGCTGTAATCTTCGCGGATTAAAGCCGATAAAGTCTGACCTATGACATTTATATTGGTTTCGGGCATAAAAATTTGATTCAAAATTATGTTCAGCGTTAAGGGAACAAAGAAAACAAGGAAGCTACCTATAAAACATGCAAACGCTTTAGTTGTATAATATTTTTTAATACCCGTCCTTATCATAACAGTCGGACTGTAATTAAGCTTTTTTTCGGATCTGTACGATAAAGAAAATGGCATTATCGCCAGTATTGGAATAAAATAAATCGCAAATGCGCTTATGGGCGAATGAGCGTTAAATATGTACGCATACTGATTTGACACGGAATTTGAAATATCATTTTCTTTTATTATATTTTTAAGCATATAGTATATCGGAAGTCCGCAAGACAATACTGTCATTATAATAAAACTGATTTGAAATCCTTTTTTATGAAACATTATATATAATTGATTTCGCAACATGCTCAGTTCCTTTCATATAAAGATTTCACAAGTGCAGCAGAATAGCTTAACATTAATCTTCCCTTTGGTTATTATGATTAGCCCATTTGCTGCACTTGTGTATTTCATAAAACTTAAATAACTGACGTGTTATAGCTTAAGTAACTGAATAGTTTCCTGTTATGGTTCTTGTTTTGCTGACACTTGAATTAATAGCATCCATTCCCCAATATCCAGACATGCCATTGGGAAAATCATACCAAGTTTTAGAACCGGTAGATGTAAATGTCTTTGGATATGAAGAAGCACCGCAGTAGCAATCCACTATTACGTTACCCTTTCCTTCCCAGCTACTAATATTAAAGTTCGCCGTACTATAAGTTCCGTTATTATTGAACATAAAAACCTTGTATCCAGAACCATTAACTTCTTCGGCGGTAAAAGAGCCAGAACTTGCACTTGAATAAGCACTTACAGGTATTGACATAGTAAATACCAACATAACTGCAGATAAAACAGTAATAATTTTTTTATTTTTCATTGAAAATCCTCCTTTAAGTAATTGTGTAACATTATGTTGTACAACCATAATGTCACTGGGTTTTAACTGAATATTCAGTATCGTATATATCAATTTCGGCTTCAATGTTTCGTTGAAAATTGATAATAGTTCTTTGTACCTTTCACACCAAATGCACTACAAATTATCAATATTAACCATTTTACGGAATGCTATTTGACTTGTCAAGCACTTTGGCATATCGTACAAGTTTTTAGATGCAAATTTATTTCAGATTTTTTATGTTGAAATTCTGAAATAAATTGATATTTACTATTTGCATTGTTGTAGTCTCCTAATTTGGAATATATATTCAATTTTTAATTTCTATATAAAAGTATAATATTTTGCTCTAACATACAGAGCAAAATATTATACAACTTAGCATAAAGTCATTTTTTTATAGATTTGAGGATTATAGGTTCCTTGGGCTGATGATAGCCAAAGAATGAAGCCGCACCAGCAGCCTTTAAAGCTGATTCTAATCCAGCCTTAGCAAGAAGATTTAGTATTGATTTCTTTACATTCTTCATTAGTATCGCCTCCTTCCTTAATTTTTACTATTATCATAGATAAAGCAACAGATAATAGTGCCGTATCAATAACAATACTGTATTTAGTAATTTTAAAATATAAAACAAACGAAATAATTGAAAATAGTATACCAAGAATAATAGCTGTGATTTTATGCTTTTTTCTTGCTTCTTTTTTTATTGGCTTATACTTATTTTCTATCGGAGCATACAAAGCATAGATTATTACACAAAAAATACTTATAGCCAAGGACATATATAACGGATAATTTAAAAGAAGCTTTAAAATCATCATAACAATTATCAAATTGATAGCGAAAACGGAATTACATTTTAAATAGGTATCAGCATGATATCCACCACAACATTTTCGCATAAATACAAAAACAACCAAAAATGTTATACATTCAATAAACTGTGAGAAAATTATACCTAACATTAATGCAATAAATATGCTTACCATACCGGAAATTATAATTTCGAAACCATAAATATATATATCAAGCTTTTTGCCATCAATAGCATTATTTTTTAACAAAAAGCTAGCTATATATTGAGCCAAAGATGTAATCATTCCCATCACCCTTTTAACACAAGTATATAACTAGCTTTAAACATTGTCAATTTAAATGTCGATTATGGCATTATTTTTGTCGAATTTGGTAACCCACCTCATTTTTTATACGTTCTGAAAGTAAAAAAGTGTTTCGTTTCAGCCATATGTCAGCAACAAAAAAGTTATTTATTTCATAGTAACTTTTTATTCCATCATATTTATCAACAATTTGAGATATAGAATATAGTCCAAATCCATGTCTGTGTTTATCATTTTTAGTCGATTTTAAATCTTTGTTTTTTGAAATTACAGAACCATCAATTCTATTCTTTACCATAACACAAAGATAGTTCTTTTGATTTTTTATTGTAACAGTAATATTAGGCGAATTAACCTTACAGCTTGCTTCAATGGCATTATCAAGAAGGTTGGCAAGAAGCACACATATGTCAACATCCTTAAAGCCTAGAAAATCAGATTCAATTTCAACTTTTATATCTATTTTTTCTGCATGACAGCGCCCAATTTTTAAATTTAATATGCTGTTTATTGAGCTGTTATCAATAGAAATATACTTGAAAATACTTGTTTCATATTCATGCAGTAAATCTTTCAAATAGATTTCTGCGGCTTCTAGGTTTCCGTTTTCAATAATTCCAAGCACGCTTAGCAAATGGTTACGTAAATCATGTTCCGCTTTTTTTATTTCGTTGCTTATTTGTCCTGCGTCCTCAATCAAAGTTTTCTGTTCTGAAAGCTGCAATTTTAACATTGAGATTTTTAGCTTGTCCTTGTTATCTTCTTCGAATTTATTCATCATATAAATAATAAAGACATCCATTAATAAAATACATAATATGCAAATAAAAATTAATGTATCTTCATTTCTGGTGTTCATCTGTATTTTTACCAGTGCTATAGCTACGACAAAGGTCAAACACGACATACTGACAGATATAATTAATTCCTTGCTTCTTATATCAACAGGTTCTTTTCTCAATATAATTACTATAAGCTTTGCATAAAGGAAAAAAAGCAATTTTGTTAGAAACAAAGCAATTAATCTCGCACCGTCGTTTTCAGTGAAGATGAAATTATCTGGCATTCCAAATACAGTAGCTAATCCATATGTAACAACAACATTTATAACCAGCATTACTGAGTAGGTTATAATTGGTACTATTATTTTAAATAACATAGACCCATTAAGTACAATAAAAGCATAAATAATTGTTATAACAACAGCTAGGATTGACAGCCAACCTTCAAAAATATAAAATTTATTTACTATACTTATGTATGCAGTTAAAATCAGTATAAAAGAGCTATTAATAGTTTTCTTAATACGACCGGAGAATTTACACACAGTTGTTTGGTTTAGAATATTAACAATAATTGAGATTTCAAAGACCGACGCAAACAGCTCAATTACTTCCCAAAATATAGTCATTATATTCTCCTTGAAAAAAATTGAAACATTTCTTTTACTGCACTTACCTTATTTCTGCTCATTGGAAGTTGCTGTTGATTAATTAAAATTACAGTACTATTTTCAATTGAATATATGTATCTATAGCTTACCAGATATCGTGAATGAATACGTATAAAGCCATAATGTGCATATGTTTTTTCTATATTATTCAAACTATCACGTATTGTGTCTTTTGCTGATGTTGTAATGATATCAATATAATGATCATCGCTCTGCATGAAGATAATTTCATTGATGTTATACTTTATTTTTGAATTGGGAAAAACAATAAATTGATGTTTTAAATTAATACTTTCTATAATGGAATCTAATATTTCATCAATCTCATTGTCCAAGTATTTTTTTCTTATAAAGCCTAACGCTTTAAATTTGTACGCTTTATAAACAAACTCATCATGATTTGTAACAAATACGATTTCGGTATTTTCATTTAGTTTATTCAATCTGGATGCCACTTCCATCCCACTTATTTCAGGCATATCTAGATCAAGAAATATTACATCAAAATGCAAGTCAAAATTCTCAGCTAATAATTTATTAGCTGAATTATACAATTTGAAATCGCATATAACATTATGGTTTTTAAATGCCTTGCTTATAACTTTATAAATATATGAAAGTTCAATTTTATTGTCATCGCATATCGCAATCTTCATTTCAGTCACCGTCCTTTTGTATATTTTACCACAAAAAAATATATTTTTCAATGCTAATCGATATTGTTTTACTTTCTAATCTCCCTGATAAACTCCTCTAACCCAATGTCCCCATCAATTGCTTTCTGCCTTAGTTCAAGAGCAAAATCTGCCCACTCCTGAAACTCCGCCTGCGTAATTCTCTTTTTGAGATACCTTGCATAATGCTGTTTGTAAGCACGAACATACGCCAGCCAGATAGGGTCATTTTTCACCTTGTCCGCATATTTTTTTCGGTGTCCCAAGTCACGACAAACCTTATCCTCCATACCTTTCACAGGGCGAGTGCAGTAATCCGAAAAGATACCTGCCTCAAGTAAAAAGTATCTGTCGCAGTAACCACATATCTTAGGCAGATAATGTAGCTCCATACCCTTGAACAATTCAATATATAAGAAACCTCCGATTGTTGTGAAATGATAGTTTTCACACAAGACGGGGTTTTTATTTTGCTGTGCCTCGCAAGGCATTAGAACTGTATAGGAAACCGTCATAGCCCCAGACGGTTTCAGCTTTTCATAATCATGTATTTTATCATTAGTCGCTTCTAAAAAGTCAGCGACAACCTTTGCAGTTTCAGCATTATCAAGATATTTGCTCTGTGAATGAAGCTGTTTCAAAAACGGCTCATACACTTTTTTCACACGAATTAAATCCTCAACAAAAGTAACATACTCCTGCGCAAATGCTTTGAGCTTATCATTAAATTTCAAAACACCATCAATCAAATCTGTATCTTTGATTTCATTAAGAGGAAGCGTTGTGTAAAAATAATCATTATATTCAGGATGTCTGCGCTCATATTCATCCCATTCTTTTAAATCAGGTTCATTGTCGAAGAGCCACGTCTCCTCATTCAACAAGCAGAACAGCCTGTTCTCACCTCTGCTGAAAGTGTTATACGGCGGCAGCGAATAAATCAAATCATCCATTTTCCCAAAGAAAACAATTGCCTCCTGCATAAATATGTTGCAGGTTTTTGCCTCTGATTCATCTTCAGGGTAGTGCAGATTGTTTGCATAATATTTACACTCATGCAAGGTGTCCTCAAGGTCTTTAAATTTTTTTGAAAGATATTTTGTAAGGATTTCACCGAGTGTGTACTCTTTTTTACCGTTAATATAAAGTTTACTTCCATAAAAGTATGCATTAAACTCCATCATTTCGTTGTTTCCTCCAAGCATAAAAATATTTTTTTGAGAATTTTATAAAAGTAGATGTGACACTGATTAAAAATTGAGATATATCAAAAATAGTTGTGAAAATAGCATTCAATAGAGATATGGTATCACATCTATTGACTTGTGTCAAGGTGTCGGATATAATAACGGTGAGCTCAGATGAAAGTCATAGTGCGCAATGTGACTTTTAAGATTTTTAAACAGGAGGTTTTGCATATCGCCAACGAAATGATTTTTACAGAACTAAAAATCAAAAGTGTCAAAGCAGAAAAATTAGCAGCTGCACTCGGCATTACAGAACAGACCATTATGCAGGTTTTACGATTTGAACTTGACGAACAGGAACAGCTTCGTCTGCTATGTCTTATAAATAACTTGGCTAATTAAGGTGTTCACAACTAAAAATTAAGGAAAGTAACTTATAATAAAAATGCCTGCGGCGGCTCCCCGTCGCAAGCATAGAAATGTAATACTACATTTCACAATTTCTGCCGATTTTTAAGCTGCTCCAAAGGGCAGTAAAATCGCATATTTAGGGAACCCAGCTTCGCTATCCCTAAAATCAGAAATTGGCTTGTCATTGAAAATCTTTAAGCCCCAGTAAAAAACATACCGAGAAATTTATAGATAATTTGAAAGGATCGGTGTCCTATTGAGAACAAATCGCAAGTATAAAAATCTTACATTCACTTTTGATGAGTGGGAGCGTATCAGAAAATTATCCAATGAGTGCAATATGAAAACTGCCGCCTACATAAAGCAGATGGCACTGAACGGAAAGGTTGTAAATCTTGATTTTCAGAACTGCCATGAGTACGTTGCAGCTCTGAATAAAATCGGCAGCAACCTTAATCAGATTGCACGAGTGGTGAATTCAACGGGTTATGCTACGCCTGATGAACTGCGGCAGGTCGAGCATTTTCGGGAGGAAATATGCCATATATCAAAAGCATATCTATCAGAAATACAGTCGCAGGCTGCTTAAAATATATCGCCAATCCTGAAAAAACACAGGATGGAATTTTCATTACAGGAATCAACTGCTCTGAAAATATTGAAATTGCAGAAGAGGAAATGTGCCTGACCTATCAGAATTATTCACACAAAAACTTTTATGCAAAACTGCTGTCAGACAAATCTCCCATAAAAGCGTTTCATTTTGTTCAGTCATTTAAAGGCGATGAATGTGATGCTGAGCTTGCTCACAAAATCGAAATGGAATGGATACGAAAAGCGTTTGGTGAAAACTTTCAGGCGATAATTACAACGCATACCGATACCGACAATGTTCATAATCACATTTGTTTATGCCCTTACGATTTGTCGGGGAAGAAATTCAACAGCAATAAAAAGAGCCTTGCGTATATCCGTAAAATTTCTGATGAGCTGTGTCGTTCTTATGGTATTGGTGCAATGGAAAAGCTGATGTCAGATGAAAATCATGTTCCTGTTGGCATTGTTTACGGTGAGTGGAAACATAAGAAAAACGGCACATCTTGGAAAGAAATCATCCGTAATAAAATTGATCTGCTTGTGATGTCTACTAAATCGTTTGATGAACTGCTTAGGGAATTGGAGCAGCAATGCTACACAATTAAATATGGCAAATATATTTCTGTTAAAGCTCCCAATCAGCAGAGAGCTGTGCGTCTGAAAACTTTAGGTGTGAATTATTCGGAAGAAAATATTTCACGGCGCATTTGTGAACACCTTGATTCACTGCCTAAAATAAAAACTGTCGGCGAAATTATTTCTGAGGTTATGGAGCAGTTTAAGTATCAGACAAGGAAATTTTCCTTTGCAAAAAGTGTGAATGATAAAATTGCAGTGCTTTCAAATCAGCTTGCTGTCATCAATACAGAGTGCATCACATCAATTTCACAGGCAGAGGACAAGCTCACTGAAATAGAACAGATAGCAAAAAATACCCAGCTACAGCTTGATGAATTGTCCGAGCAGAAAAAATCCGCAGAGAATATCATTGCTGCGGCAGAACGGTATTTCAAAAAGTATGGCGTATTTGAAAAGGGCAGGCAGTATCCAAAAGCAAAACAACAGGCGGACAAGGCTTTGCTTGTTGAATACAATGTGAAGTCACTTGACGATATTTTGTTGTTCAAAGGTAATTTACAAGAGTATTCCGATAAAATTGCGACTTTGCAAAATACGTTAAATGAGGTTAATGTAAAAGCTGAAAGTTATCGCAGCATTATTGATACCTATAAATCAAGCGCTGATGGTGACTATATTTCAAGGCTTGTAAAAGCTGCTCATGATAAAATGGATGAACAGGAACGGATAAAACTGAAAAGTCTAGAAAGCGAAACTTATGAAATTTACTATCCACACGACAGAAATTTCGTCCCATGCAAGGAACAGAAACTTAAGCCGAACATTGACAATTATTACAATGCAGGCGGTGGAAACTGGATTGATGCTGATGGTAATGATATCGGTATGAAGCTTGAAAATGTGTATCGAGATAATTCGTTATCAATTGGTTCGGTTATTCTTGTCAAAACTCAGGCTGAGCAGAAAGCGTACTATGTGGATGAAGTCGGCTTTAGACCATTACCTGATTTTGCAAAATCTCGTTTAGTGCAGCAGAAACAGGAACGTATACAGCATGAAGAATTACAGAAAAAACAAGATGAACAAACAGCTGTGAAGAAAAAATCTCACGGCAGATAATAGGAGAAAATGCCTTACTCGCTGAAGCTCGCATTTTCCTCCGGAAAACATGGAGGCATGATGATTAGAAATGTACTCACGAATACCGCCGTAGTTAATACGGCAGAAAAAATATTACTATCTGAAAATATAACGAACAGCAGCCGAAAAAACTCAGTACATATAATTATTGAACATGAATATGTGGGTAAAAAATCCGCAAGGGAAATATTTCAAGTGATTGCAGAAGAAAATATTCGTATGGCAGTTAACGAAAATATTAAGAAAGCAGGTTGATAAATTGGGGGTAAGATGGTATAATTAAAGTAACATCTTACCCTGTTCGTATATGGAGGTAATTATGAACAGGAATAAAAATATAACAGCACTTTACTGTCGTTTATCGAAAGACGATGGAACCAATACTGATAGCATGAGTATTCAAAGTCAAAAGGATATGCTTTCGAGATATGCAAAAGATAATGGGTTTTCAAATTGCGAATTTTATGTTGATGATGGTTTTTCAGGTACAAATTTTCGCAGACCGTCATTTCAGAAAATGATTGAGGATATTGAAAGTGAGCTTGTCAGTTCTGTAATAACAAAGGATTTATCTAGACTTGGAAGAAATTATCTTGAAACAGGAACATACATAGAGGTATATTTTCCTAAACATCATGTAAGATATGTAGCGATTAACGATGGTGTTGATTCGGCAAATGATTTTGAAATGGATATAACTCCATTTAAGAATATTTTGAATGAAATGTATGCAAAGGATATTTCAAAAAAGATAAAATCTGCAAGAATGGCAAGAGCCAAAGCAGGAAAGTTTGTTTCTTCTATTCCGCCAATTGGTTATATGCGTGACCCGAATGATAAAACGCATCTGATAATTGATGAGAAAACAGCACCCATTATCCGTAAAATATACGCTTACGCTTTGGATGGCGTGGGAGCGCATATTATTTGCAACCGTTTGCGTGAAGAAGAAATACCAAGACCTGCATATCACAGAGGGCGTTCATATCATAATAAGTCATGTGACCAAGATAAATATTATTGGGCACATAATTATGTAAGTATGATTTTGAGAAACCCAATTTATTCAGGGCATCTTGAGGTGCTTAAGACACCAAATAGGAGCGTGCATTCAACCTCAAAGGTATATATCCCACCATCTAAAAGAGAAGTTGTATACAATACTCATGAACCAATTATTTCACAGGAAAACTGGGATGCAGTCCAGAAAATCGTATCGTCACATAAAGGAATACAAGCAAAAGAAGATGGATACGATAACATTTTTAAAGGATTGCTTTTTTGCAGAGACTGCGGATATAGTTTAAGCTTTAAGACAGAAACACGCAGAAAAAGGGCTGTGACATTGCAGGAGAAAACATTTTATTGCTGTACGCTTTATAGATCACATGGAAAGGGATCATGTTCTGAACATAAAATAGAAGCCGTGGATCTGTACAATTCTGTTTTAAATGATATTCGTAAGCATGCAAAAGCAGCTAATATTGACCGTGAAAAATTATCAAGAAGAATTATTCGTCAGAAAAATATCCGCATGAATGATGATAAGGCTGAACTGGAACGAGAGCTATTAAAGCTTAAAAGGTGCTGTTCAGAAATCGAGGATAGTTATGCTTCGCTTTATGATAATCTTTCTAAAGGTATCTTAACTGATAATCGCTTTAAGATGATGTCTGAAAGATTTGATGATGAACAGAAAAATGCGGAATTTCGCATTGCTGAGATTGAGGAACAATTAAAGCAAAGCATTTCACAGACTCGTGATATTGAAAGCTTTATTGATGAAATTGGTATGTATGCTGACATTACAGAATTAAATCCTAAGATTTTGAATATCTTGATTGATAAGATTGAGATATCTGAGCGTGAAGTAATTGATGGTGTGAAAACTCAGAAAATACGTATTTTCTATAACTTTGTGGGCGATATTAACGCAGAAGAATAGTTGTCACCTTATTAGACTATTCATCAGATGACGAGAGAGCCGGAGAATCCCTTTCAATTGAAAATCAAAAACTCATTCTTACAAAATATGTTCAGGAACAGGGCTGGAATATTATTGATACCTACGTTGATGATGGCTATTCAGGAACAAGCTTTGAACGTCCTGGAGTAAAGTAATTATTAGAAGATGCTCAAAACGGAAAGATAAACCTTATTATTGTTAAGGACTTAAGCCGTTTCGGAAGAAACTATATTCAAGTAGGGCAATACATTGATTATATTTTTCCTATGCATAATGTACGTTTCATTGCACTCAATGACAATGTGGATACGATAAATCAGAACAGCACAGCAATGGATATGATGCCAATAATGAATGTCTTTAATGAATGGCATGCGGCTAATACTTCAAAGAAGACTAAATCTGTTATTGAGGCAAATGCAAAGGCTGGGAAATATCGCACTACTTATGCTCCATATGGATATGTCAAGGGTAACGATGAAAATAAATTGCCTGTTGTTGATGAACCAGCCGCAAGTATTGTCAGACGTGTTTTCTTGGAGCGTTCTCGTGGTATCAGTCCTAGACATATTGCAGACAAGCTGAATGAAGAAAAGGTTTTAATTCCATCCGATTATCAGTATGCGAAGCTCGGAAAGCCAAATCCACGTAGAACAGCACATTTATGGGGTACCAAAACCGTGAAGCAAATCCTGAATAATCCTATTTATCTTGGTAATCTGTATCAGCTGAGAACTTCAACGGTTTCTTATAAAAACCACAAGGTTGTTAACCGTGAAGAGGAAGATTGGGTTGTTGTTCCAAATACTCATGAACCGTTGGTATCACAGGAGATGTGGGATAAGTACAGAGAAATTGCAGCTTCAGTCAGTCAAGGAAAGAAAACGAAAAAGTACGAAACCATGCCGCTTAGTGGGTTAATGTTCTGTGCAGACTGCGGTGAGAAAATGCGACTTTGCACAAATAATACCACAAATGGCAGTAAAAAGTTGCCTCGGAAGTACATTCGTCATAATTATCAATGCGGTGCTTATAGTCGATTTGGTAAATTTCATTGCACAAGCCACTATATTAAAATGAAGGATATTAATGCTCTTGTTCTTACTGACATTCGTTCTATGGCGGTTCTTGTGATAGATGATGAAGATTATGCACGACAGCAGTTTTTATCAAAAAAAGAGCAATTGAATTCTCGTCAAACAGCTGAGGAACAGAAGCGTCTGCGTGAAGGAAAATTTAGGCTTAATGAGTTGGAAACGCTTATTCCATCCATTTATGAAGATAAGAACCCGTCCACATAGCTTAAAATCTTCTTAAAAGAGTATGTAAATTGGAAATAATGCACATAGTTTCTTCATAACAAGTCTTAATTTCATAATCCTTTGAAAGTCGTCTTGACCATGTCATCCATCCGAAAGTGCGCTCAACAATCCATCGGATAGGCTGAACTTCAAACTCATTTTTAATTCTTGGGGATATATCTATTTTAATATTGTGAAACCAATTGAATGTGTTTACAAAAGTACCTCGATAGCCTTGATCTGCACGGCCGCCGATAATCGTCGGATAGCGGTACAGTGCTTTTTCAAAAGTACATACTCCGCCCTTGGTGTCATGAATATTTGCAGCATGAACATGAACGCAAAGTAAATTTCCCATCGTATCTGTTACGATATGTCTCTTTCTTCCTTTCGTTTTTTCCCCCGTCATAACCACGTTCATCACTTGCTGAGGTCGTTTTTGCTGACTGTGAATCTATTAAAGCGTACGTAGGATTTTCATTTTTTCCTTTTGCAATTCGAGTTTTCTTAACCAACATTTTCTGTATCTCTTCCCAAGTTCCCTTCTTTTGTGCTCGGTAGTAAAACATTGATACAGCTTTCCACTTTGGAAAATCTGAAGGCAAGTTCCTCCATTGGCATCCCGTTTTTACAAGGTACAGTACTGCATTCACGAGTTCTCTTTTTCATATTTACTTTTATTGCCCACAGGAAAAAATTCTTTTATCTTTTCCCACTGGCTGTCCGTTATATCACTTGTATATCTCATCCTTCTATTATATCACATTTTATTTATGTGGACAAGTACTAAGGTTCTTGGTAAAATCCCTGAAGATGTTTGTGTGAAGTTGCTGGAAAAATATCAGTCAGAACAGAAAGCTCTTTCGGCAGAAGTATCACTGCTTGAAGAAAAACTCAATGCAGTGATACAAGATGAACATGATGTTGAAGAGTTTATCCGCCGCTTGAAAAAATATACCGATGTGCAGGAGCTTACTCGTGAGATGTGCCTTGAGCTGATTGAGTACATAACCATTGATGCTTATCAAGATGAAAAGCCGAGAGATATTCATATTTACTACAAACTTTTAGAAAAACCACTTGAAAACAAGAGATATCTTGATATACCTAAAAGCAAAGAAACCGCCTAACACAGGCGGTTTGAGAAGATGATATTATTGTGTGTCCTTTTGAGATGTTGAATACAGCCAATACATACAGTCATGTGGATATGAAAGAAAAATTTAAAATGGTTGATTGCCTTGAAAAAAATCTAACACTTTGATTTGTTAGAAAAACACGTTTGTTAGAAAAGTGTTAGAAAAATAGTGTTTTCAAGCAAAAAAATAAACCGCTTGAGTTACTTCAAACGGCTTACCTACGTTGGTTGCGGAGGCAGGATTTGAACCTACGACCCGTAATTTTATTTAGTGATACAACTATCGTTTAAACTTCCTAAAAACTTATAATAAATAGTAATTCTTTGAGTATATCCGTTATCGTTTTTAACCTTATCTCCAATAACAATCTTATCAATAAATCGGTTAAGAAGTTCCTTATCAAGAGCCTTTACATCAGTGTATTGCTTTATAGTTTCAACAAAGTTTGAAACATTAAATTTTATCTCGGTTTGTTGATTTAAATGCTCTTTCAATTCCTCTAAACGAATACTCAGTTTTTGCTGTTCATCTTCACATTTACTTGACATTTCCTTGAACCTCTTATCAGAAATAACACCATCCAGTCTATCTTCGTAAAGCCTGTCGAACTTATTATCTAAGGCTTTAATTCTGATTTCCAATGCTGAAATTTCTTCTAAAATTCGTTCTTTTTGATGATTATCCGTACTGCCCAGCTTTTTCAGAACTTGCTTAATAAAATCCTCTTCATTAAGCTTTACTACTTTTAGCTTTTTCTGAATATCAGCAAACACAATATCGTATAAATCATCTTTTAATATGTAGTGAATTGAACAGGCTTCCTTACCTTTACGCTTATAAGTGTTGCAACTATAATAATTCTTGCGGCTACTAGTATTGGCAACTCCTAAAGCACATCCACAGGTGTCGCACTTCAAAAGTCCTGCAAAAATGTTTACATTACCAGTTTTACTTGTGCGTTTTCGACTATCAAGCCTTTTGTGAGCATCATTCCACAATTGCGGTGATATAATTGGCTCATGAGTATTCTCAACCATTATCCATATACTTTCAGGCTGTAAAATAACTCTTTTGCTTTTGAATGATATTTTACGTTTCTTACCGTTTATTGTGTGACCGAGATAAACTTGATTTTCAAGCATTTTTCGAACTGTTGCAAGATTCCAGTCATAATGGTCTTTGTTATAATTCTTACCATTTAGTTCAGCTTGATAAGCTGTGGGGGTAAGAATTTTTTTATTGCTTAAAACACGAGCAATCTTATTGTAACCATACCCGTGATATGCTACCATCTCGAAAATCCATTTTATAGTCGGTGCAGTTGATTTATCAATTTCAAGAACATGCTTATCATCAACAGATTTTTTATAACCATATGGTGCTGTTGAGCCGATAAATTCACCTCTTAAGGCTTTTGTTTTAAAGGCTTGGCGTGTTTTCCTTGAACAGTCGGCAGGGTAGTATTGATTAAAAATATTCTTCATTGGAAGCATTAAATCCAGATCAAGATTTTCCCTTTCAGTATCAACATCATCACCAACGGCAATAAATCTAACACCGTTTTCAGGAAATGTTTCTTCAATCAGCTTACCTGTTTCAATATAATTTCTGCCAAGTCTTGATAAATCCTTGACAACAACCATATTTACAGCACCATTATTCAAGTCTGACATCATTCGCTTAAAATTAGGTCTTTCAAAGTTTGTTCCTGTAAAACCATCATCACAATAAAAGTCAAACACATTAAAGTCATTAGATTTGCAATAGTCATCTAAAATCTTTTTCTGTGTTTCAATAGAAACACTTGTACCATCCTGGACATCATCTCGTGAAAGTCGGCAGTAACAAGCTGCTGTATATTTGCTATGCTCATTATTAATCATAATAATCCTTTCTGAGCAAAGCGGTTGACTTTAATAATTATAGCATAAAACATCCTTAAAATCAACCCTTTGCCAAATTAATCAAGCCGCAATTTCTATTGCTGCAGTTATGTTACTTTCACGTATTTTTCCTGAAATGTAATCTGAATAGATATCAAAAATATCTTCATCACCAAAGATTTCATCAACTATATATTCAACATTGCCTTTAACTATTTTGTTTTCCTGTGCCGTATCTACGGCGGTATTTGTAAATAATTCATTTCTTCTCAATTTGATCCTCCTATAAATTATCAGTATTTTTTAGCTGCCTAAGTTTAACTTAGGCACTGAATAA
>Ga0116191_1001692_pt1 | contig 17618 bp, 8 predicted proteins | sample AD_UKC111_MetaG_FD_89897 | JGI IMG/M metagenome (GOLD analysis project Ga0116191, IMG submission 89897) | Active sludge microbial communities of municipal wastewater-treating anaerobic digesters from Hong Kong - AD_UKC111_MetaG | ecosystem: Engineered > Bioreactor > Anaerobic > Digestate | place...
CCCACAGCCATATTGAACAACAGGAAGAACTGTTTGTGGAAATAACGGCCAGCCGAATTTTGTGCACTCACATCATCGATGTTCATTTCAAAGTAAGGAGACTCGTCGGGATATTTATCCAAATCGATGTACATGCTAGCCTTGGTATCCGTCCAGACAAGGGTAAACAGATGGAACGCACCATCCTGCACACTATAAGGAGCTGTATAACCCTTGGCATAATTGGGATGATTGCCATTGGTGTAAGGTCCCCAATGCATGGCACCATTAAAATAGCGGTCTTGCGTACCAGCCTTGATACCCGCACTGTTACCAGTTTCGAGAATGTCCATCTCGCCGCAATAAGGCCATGTCACACCGCTGTTCATGTCATTGCCCATCATCCAAAAAGCGGGCCAAAGTCCGTTGGCGGTCTTGGGAAGTCGGATGCGCGCCTCTATCTTGCCATGTTTGAAAGCGGCCTTACCCATGGAATTGACACGGCCGGAGGTGAATTGTTTACCTCCATAACTCTCCTTCTTACTTGTGATAATCAAACATCCCTCACCTGAGGGGGCATTGCCTACAGAAACATTTTCATTGCGGTAATATTGCAATTCGCCGTTTCCGCCACCGTTTCCGTTCACCTCCACATTCCATGCTTTGGTGTTCAATGATGTGCCATTAAATTCGTCACTCCACACCAGTTGGTAATCGCCAGCAGAACTGGCAAGTGTTTTTGCATCAGCCTTCACATAGAATGACGACAACAGGAACAAAACTACATAGATATTAAATGTCTTATTAGTCATATTTTTGAATGATATATAATTTAGTAATTAACCTATTAGGAATTTCACAGCCCAAAATTAGATATTATTTTGACACGCACATTCCAAATATAGATACGCAAAAACTCACTTTTGATATGAACGCCATTTTTAAAAGAAAGAAACATCCACATTTATTTTACATAAAAACGAGGATGAATGTCGATAAACAAAGGATTCCTTAAAATTGCGAATCCACTTTCTTCATCAAGCAACAGTGATAAGGAAACTGTCAGAAAACTCGAATATTTACAACAAAAAAGCATCGCCATTTATGAAATTTAAAATTAAAACGAGGCAAATAATGACAAAACGTAATAAATTTGATGTAAAACAATTTGCTCCACGATCATTGACCTATGACAGCACCACTTTGTATCTTCGTCACCATAATTTTCATCAACTTAATGTCGGATAAACGATTCACCAGTACATACAAGGAAAACAAAAAGGTTGTCTTCGTTTCTTGACAACAACAAAAGAATAAATTCAAATGTAAAAAAAGAAATACAATGTTCAAACAATCACATAACGAATCATACCATGTCAAAAAAACATTATCATCTTTATGAGGTAAAATTTTGATAATCAAAGGATTTTTACTACCTTTGCCTGCTATAAAATCTTATACAAAAAACGATTCTGCAACCGATTCCCAAGAAAGATATACCTATTCAAAGATTATCAAATATACCAATCATCAAGTACGGACGAATGAAAAAATCCATATTATTAACACTGTTCATCACATTCTTTTTCAATGCGAATGCGCAACAACCTACACTGAGGAATTTTACCATTACACAATATAATGGCGGAACACAAAATTGGTGCATATCACAAACGTGCGATGGCAGAATGCTATTCGCCAACAACAACGGTGTGCTGGAGTACGATGGAGATAAATGGTTCTCGAAATCTATCTTCAAAAACAACAACGTGAGAGCTGTGATGTTTGACAATGCCAGCAACAACGTCTATGCTGGCTGCACCAACGAATTTGGGTATTATCAGCAAAATGGCACGGCAAAGCAAATCAACTATCACTCCATATCGGCGACACTGCCTGCCAAAGAACGTGATTTCAGAGAGATTTGGAATGTTTTCCGTCTGAGCCATGACATCATATTCCAAGCTGGCAACGACATTTTCATCTACAGTGGCTACGGCTCACTGAAAGACATCAAAGTGAAAAGCAGGATAACATGCTCTGCCCCGATAGGCGGGCGCATCATCGCTGCGACCAATGAAGGCGTCTATGTAATAAACAAGAACGGGGCCAGCGAGTTGCCAGGCACAAAACCACTGCGGGGACTAACCATCAGAGCAGTTCTACCGTTGGGCAAGCACATTCTGTTTGCCACTGCATCCGACGGTGTCTTCTTTTATGACGGAAAGACGACGACACCTTATTTAATGGACATATCCCAGCAACTAAAAGACTATCAAATATTCTGTGCCGCCATCAACAATAAATATATCGCCTTCGGAACAATCAGAAACGGACTGATTATCAAAAACCTGAAAACAGGTCTCACATCTTATGCCAACAATATGACTGGACTGCAAAACAATACCGTTTTGTCGATGAAATTCGACAAGAGGAACAACATCTGGCTGGGACTTGACAACGGAATATCTTATGTATTACTGGATATGCCATACCGCGACATGACAGGCGACAAGTACAGCATTGGAACAGGATACGCATCCATCAGATACAATGACAGGCTATATCTTGGTACCAACCAAGGACTGTTTTATATTCCAAGCCAGCTCTCGTATTCCCCAAATCCGGCCACGCCGGCACTTGTCATAAGCGGACAAGTGTGGCAACTGCAGAACATCGGAGGCACACTATTTTGCGGAAGTGACGAAGGGGCGTTCATTGTCAAAGGCAACTCATGCCACAAGTTGCAAGGTCCCGACGGATCATGGAACTTCCATCCGCTGAAACGGCACCCCGGATATATATTGGCAAGCGACTACATCGGATTTTACATCATCAGGAAAGACGGCGACAACATCACATTCCGCAATCGCCTCAGAGGTTTCAACGAAACAAGCGGTTCGTTTGAGGAGGATACCGACGGCAGCATTTGGATTAAGCATTGGCTCAAAGGCATTTACCACATCATTCTAAACAACAACCTGACCGCTGTAAAATCTGTCAAACTGTTCAATAAGACCAACGGACTTGGTGCCAACGAATGCAATGAAATATGTAAAATCGGTGGCAGAATATACATATCATCCACAAAAGGGATATTGCACTATAACAAGAAAAACGGCAAACTGGAAAGAGACAAAATATTAAACGACATATTCCACCAACCTGAGGGGTCACTGAAAATACACGAAACGCCCAAACATGACTTATGGGCGATGAGGAGCAACTATCTGGCAATTGCCCACCGCTACGGCAACCGATATGATGTAGACAGCACATCATACAGAAGTTTCATCAACCGACTGCAGATGGGTATGGGCGACATCGGCTGCATTGACGGCGATCACACGATATTCAATTACGACAAAGGATTCTATCTGGTGAAAAACAATTATGGCAGCAATGCCACAGACGATAAACTGATGATTCGTCTTGTTACGAGCACCAACGACTCTGACTCGATAGTTTATTCAGCATTGTTGCCAAACAAACAGCAAAGTATCAAAATTCCACACAACCTGAACTCCATCAGAATAGAATTTGTGCAACCTGAGTATCTCGGAGAGAACGCCATAGAATATTCCTGTTACCTGGAAGGGACGGACAAACACTGGGGACAACGCCAGACAAGCACATCGAAAGAATACACCAATCTGTCACGGGGGACTTATATTTTCCATGTAAGATCATTCGACAGCATCAGCGGCAAGAGTCAAGAGACAGAAATGAAAATCACCATTCTGCCAGCATGGTACGAGACGACATTCATGATATGCCTATACGTCATACTTGCCATCATCGCTTTAAAATACATTATTTTGCAACTAAAGAAACGTGCTGAGAGAGGGTTACTTGCCTTGAGAAAAGAAGAGGAAAGAAAAGCCAAAATACAGGAGGCTAAACGTTTGATAGAAAAAGAAAGAAACGATCGAGAATTGGCTGAAATGAAAACTGCACAGCTAAACATGGAACTGAAACACAAGTCGAGTGAACTGTCAGACTCGATGATAAACTTGATTCACAAGAAAGACTTACTCCAGTCATTGGATGAAGAGATGAAAGACTTGCTAGAAACGTTAAAATACAAAGAATACGAATCAAAAATAGCACAAAAGATACAAAATATCAGAAAAGTTCTGAGTAAGAATTTGAACGAAGACGACAACTGGGACACCCTTGAGAGAAATTTCAATTTGGTGTATGACGGATTTATTGATGAACTCATTCGTCGTTTCCCCGACTTGAACATCGTAGACCGCAAACTTTGCGCTTATCTTCGTATGGGTCTTAGGAGCAAAGATATAGCATCACTGCTCAATACTTCCACGAGAAGCATCGAAACTGCACGTTATCGTCTGCGTAAGAAGTTGGATCTAGATGCCGGTGACAACATCATAACATTCTTGACGAGCATCAAAAAAGACTGAAGAACACGTTCGTACGATATGTTCATGAGTCTACCGATAGATTTCCCCTATGTGAAATATCGTTCATTACCGATTAATGGCAATCATAAAAAACGGGGAGCAAGAACTGCCCCCCAACTAACTTAATGACAAAACGTAATATGATAAATTGTTATTTCCAACGGGCTGAGATCACGCTATATGCAGGCAAGACAAGTTTTATATTTTTCGTTCCGTCGCCTACTGACAGATTGCGCTGAAGATCGGAATTGTTGCACAGTACAATGGCGTAAGTGCCATCCGTATTTTTAAAAGCAGAGAAACTCAATCCCGTCGATGCCAAATAATTATTATCCACACCCACGCGCACAGCTCCAGGCTTCACGACAGAGGAAAGCTGACCTATCACATAATAATGAGAATTACGCTTGATAGTCTTATAGTCATGCACATTGATGTCTACAGCTCCGAAACAACTTTGGCATCCACCGTCCAAATTGGGACCCATGTTAGTGTCAAGCATCAGATTCCAAACAACGACAGCAGTGCAATATCTGTTTACTGTGCCCAAAGCAATGTGCTGCATATCATCAATCAAGCGCGATTTCAAGTTGCGCCCGTCATTCCATGTACCAATTGATGCTTCTGAGAACATCAGTCCCTTATCGGGTCGGTTGTCATACATCGTGTTCAGAGCAGTCTCTTCACCTAGATAGTTATGGAATGCAGCACCTACCACATACTCGGAACCCTCTGTGCCATCAATAGATTTATAGAGATTGAGCGGATAGGAATAAGCATCATAATTATGGTCATAAGCATAAATTTTGGTGGAGAGTCCCTCTTTCTTAAAAGTCGGCGTGAGCACTTTCAGAAAAGCAGCCTCTTCCTGCCACGGCATATACAACGATGCACAGTTGCCCTTGTTGAGCGGTTCGTTTTGAGGTGTGATGGCATAGATGGGCACACCTGCATCCTGATAAGCCTTGATCCATTTCACCATATATTCAGAATATGCCTGATAATAATCAGGGTTGAGATGACCGTCGGTCCAGCGGTTGTGCGGTGTTTTGCTTTGTAGTGTTTCCACTTTCATCCATTGCGGACACGTCCATGGCGAACCAATTACCTTCACGTGGGGATTGATGGCGAGAATCTCTTTCATCACAGGAATGACGAAGTCTACATCATCCGACTGCAAAGCGAAATGCTCCAACCCCTGTACATCACAGCATGTGTACTCTTTGCTCGAAAAATCCGAACAGCCGATAGACACTCTCACATAGCTGAATCCATACCCGTCGGTGTCCGAGAAGGTCTCGCGCAAGAACTTGGTGCGGTCAGCCTGCGACATCTTCAGCAGATTGAAAGCTGTACTGTAAGTGATGGCGGCACCGAAACCGTCCATGGTCTGAAAAGTCTGCGAGGGTTTGAGTTTCAAATCAGCAACAGACCCGTCACTGACCGTAACCACATCTGCACTGGACTTTGTAAGGGAATAAGTCCCCGTAGAAGAAGTCGTGTACACAGTGCCCTGACTGGTAACGACTGTGCTACCACCTGTACCACCGGGATTTCCGTCATCTTCAGTGGCGGAATTGCTGCTGCCACATGATGCCAACGGAATGAATCCGGCAATCATGACAGTCATCAGTTTAATAGTTTTCTTTTTCATCATGTTCATTTTGGATATTTAATTTTGTTTTCAATTGCATTTACCATCCAGGATTCTGGACCATACGGCCCTGTCCCAACTGTATTGTGCTCTGCGGTATCGGATAGAGATACATCTTGTCATCCCATTGACGGTTTTCCAAAGATGTACGCTTATAGAACGACTTGTCCTGTCCGATGGACACCGCGGTAGAGCCATATTCGTTCATGCCACCAAACTTGGTCTGGTCTGCCAGCTTTCCTTTTCCACATATCATCCAGCGACGGATGTCGAAATAACGCTGACCTTCACAATATAGTTCCACGAAACGTTCATGTTCGATGGCTTCCCATTGTTTCTGATAGTCACCACGAATATCTTTCACGCCCGTTTCGGCGAGTTTCGCATAAGTTGGGATGCCTGCACGCTCGCGGATATAATCAATGTATTGCACGATACGAGGATCTGTCGGGTCGATCTCATTCAACACCTCTGCATAGTAGAGGAAAAAGTCGGCCAGACGGAACTGAATCCATACGCGAGAATAAGTTGCCTGGTAACCGCTGGCATCATTGACGATGCGGTTTTTAAACTTTCCGAGCATGTAGCCAGTAAGCGGTGTGTCAGTGGAAGTCGGACCGGAACCGCCGTTAGGTGAAAAGTCGGCGATATAATTTTCATGTCCCGCCATGTTCATAAACACCTTGTACCAGCTCTTGCCCTGGTAGATAACATCCTGATAGAAACGCGGTTCACGATTGGAATACATGTTAAAGATGTTGTGATCGGTGTGTGTGTCCTTGCAGTTGTCATCGTAAGCCGTGTTGATGACATCCACCAACGCGTCCTCATGATAATTGTTATCCTCGTTGATGCCCAGTCCACTCTTTGTGAAGAACCTGTCTACCGACTCCTGCGTAGGACCCACGGTACCGTAACTGTTGTTCACGTCGCGCGGATTGGTATATTTTTCCATCGTCCACTGACCGCTGTAACTGTTATTTGTATCACACCACAATATTTCCTGATTGAAGATTTGGAACAGTTTATATATTGACTCTTCGGGCTGAATGGATCCGTTCACCTTCACCTCATAGAGCGTGTGGCCCGCACTCGTGCAAGCATCAAGCAATTCTTCAAGATGCTGTTTGGCAATAACCCATTTATTCTTATCCTTAGCAGGGAAGAGTTGCTTGCCGTCATCGTTCTTCAAAGCCATCGCCTTGTCCCATCCTCCATTATAAAGAGGAGAAGCCGCAAAGACCCAAAGACGTGCGCGCAACGCCATTGCGGCAATCTTAGTGGGACGCACAGCCTCATTCAGATTAAACGTAGTGCCCACGCCGTCGGTCTTGGCTGTAATCAGTGAAGTAGGAAGATTGTCGCGGCTCAGCACATCGGCAAGCAAGCTGTCGATATGATTGACAGTCTCGTCTACAGAAGCACGCTCATAATCATACACCTGCGGATAAGCGGCATCATCAATCTGTCTGACAATAGGAACAGGACCATACATTTCGAACAGTGAATAATAGCAATAAGCCAAGAGGAATCGGGCATCATCTTTCATGCGGGCAATTTCCTGCGACGTGATACGGTTGGTACCCGAACCCACACCCTCGTCATTGGCATCACGAATAAAAATCATCGCCTGACGTATATATTGGTAGATGGATGTCCAACGTTGACATTGCGCGCTGCCGGCAGTGAAGCCAGAGACCATAACATCGCGGGTGGCGGCAGCCTGTGAAGACACTTCGCCGCACATGTTAGACCACGGATTGTCGAGCGGATTCACATTCACCATATCTGAATAATCGGATACGCATCCGTAGATGTTACCATACCAGTTGCGGGTATATGTGGGGTTCACGAACACCTTGTCCATCGTGAGATTCTCGTTCATTTCTTTCGACACATCAAGATAGTCGTTGCATGATGTGAGGATAAAAAAGGAGCAAACCGATATTGCCAGAAATATTATATTCTTAAGTTTCATAATTGTTGTTTTTAGAAAGTTATTTCAACTCCGAATTTCCATGAACGTGAGATAGGATACTGTGCACCCGAATTGGCATTGCCCAATTCTGGATCCCAATATTTCACATCGTCCCATGTGATAAGATTTGTGCCCTGCACATAGAATCTCAAGTTTTCAAGCCCCACACTTCTGAGCTGATGATGATTGAACTGATAGCCGAACTCTATATTCTTGAATCTGATGAAGCTGGCGTTGCGATACCACCATGTGCTTTGCTTCAGATTGTAAGAGAAAGATTCCGAGTGCATACGGGGATAGAGCACATCCTGATTGTAAGGGTCTGAATAGGTCCATCTGTTTAATGCTTCACTACGGGCAGAAGAAGCGTTCACGCCCTGATTGAAAGGCATGAAATTGGTCGCCTTCGACATCAAGTTTACAGAACATCCGCCTGCGCCTTGGAAGAACACGCCACCAAAGAAGCCCTTGTAATCCAAATCCAAAGCGATGCCATACACAGTCTTGGGGTTTGAGGAATTGCAGTTACTATGATAGGTCATATCATAATCATTAATCACGCCGTCGCCATTCATGTCACGATATTTGATGTCACCAGGCGACACCTGTGCGCCGGGATTTGGCAGCCCAGATTTCAGCGTATAGGTCTTGGCGCCCGTCTTCGAATTTGTCGTGACGTTGAAGTCATCAGGCGTGTACAATCCGTCGGCAATATAAATCAAAGGCGTACCGATGCTGCATCCTGTATAATCCTGATAAGCATACAGATGGGAAACTTCGTCACACTCCACGATTTTGTTCTTTGAATATGTAAAATTGCCTCTCAGCTGAACATTCAGTTTGCCGATGTGCTCTTTGAAAGTGATGTTGCCATCAACACCCTTATTGGTAACGACGCCAAAATTTTGAGTCGGACCTTTGCGCAGACCTGTCATGGCAGGAATGGTGTTACGGTCGAGCAGAATGTCTTTGCGGCGGTCGGAGAAATAGTCTACAGACATGTCGATGCGGCCGTTCAGAAAGCCAAGGTCGATACCGACATCAGCCTTGCGCTCCACCTCCCATTGCAGGTTGATAGCGGCAGCCTGGTTTTCAGTCAGTCCGCCCATCCAGTTTTGTGAAGAACCGTTGGCGATGCTGCTGATGCCGAGATTCATGCCTGTGGCTCCTGTATTCATCGTCTCCAGATAGGGAAAACGCGAGGAAGCGCCAATCTCATCATTACCAGTGAGACCGATAGAGGCACGCAACTTGAACTTGTTGACGACAGAAAGCAGATGCTGGAAGAATTTTTCATGGCTGACAAACCATGCACCACCGATAGCGGGGAAGATGCCCCAACGATGACCTGGCGCGAAATTCTCACTGCCCGTCATACCAAAGCTGCCTTCCATCATGTAGCGGTTGTCATAACCGTAAGTGGCACGTGCCACAACGCTCTGCTTGCGATAAGGCAGCAAGCTCAGTCCGTCATAATTCTGATACTGTGTTTCTTTCTGGTTATAGAGCAGCAGTCCCGTCACATCATGCAATTTGCCGAATGTGTGCTTGTAGTTCAAAGAGGCTTCAAGATATATTTTCTTGTTACCAGGGCTGCTCGATGCAGACGGATTGGAGAGAGCCGAACCTGCATTTTTCTGTTCCAATATCAACGTGCCGTCGGCATTACGACCTGTAGCGTAGAATGAATGGGCAGACATCGTACGGTTGATGTATTGTCCAGCAGTACCGTCGAAGCTCACCGTTCCCTTGACAGAGAGCCCGTCGGTAATGAAGTTCAGGTCTTGTTCCAAGGTCACCTTTGTCTGATACGTGATCTCCCACGATTTGCAATAGCCACTGAAATAGAGATAGTTGTAAGGATTGTCACGCAGTCCGAGTCCATCCGTTGCAGGATGTTCAGACGGTGTGCCGTCAGAATAAATCATCGGGATGAGATGCACCGGCATCAAGGTCATGCCATTGAATATCTGTGCCGCTGTCTTGTTGGGGGCGACTCTGTTGATATATTGCCCGCTCATGTCCACCGACATACGTGTGCTTTTGGAAAGGTCAAAATCCACATTGGTGCGCATGTTGTAGCGGTCGAATTTCACATTCGAGTCGAATGTCGCATTCTCGTTCTTTTTATAAATGCCATTCTCAGTGTAATAAGCGCCAGAAACGAAGAAGCGAACTTTGTCGCTACCACCTCGGAAATTGACTGTATAACGTTGATTTTCGGTGTGTTTCTTCAGCATATCCATCCAGTTAGCATTCGGATACAGATCAGGGTCTGCACCTGTGCGGTATTTTTCCAATATTTCATCTGAAAAAGGCATGGTAAAAGCAGATTCTGGATTGCCCGCATCGTTCCATTTTGCCTCATTGTAAAGGCTGAGGTATGAATAAGAATCCAGCAGAGAAGGCAAACGTAACGGCGTGGAAACACCATATTCGACAGACGCATTAATCTTCGTCCGTTGTGATTTGCCTCGTTTGGATGTGATCAGCACCACGCCATTGGCACCCTCGGCACCATACACGGCAGTAGCTGCCGCATCTTTCAGGACAGAGAACGACTCTATTTCGTCCACGTCGATGTCGTTCATCTTGCGGGGCACACCGTCGACGATGACCAACGGATCGGTACCGCCTGCATAGGAACTCACACCACGTATCCAAAACTGGGCATCATCCCATCCCGGTTCTCCCGAACGCTGAACAGCCAACAAACCGGAAACTTTACCAGCCAAGCTGTTGTTCAGACTTCTGCTGCTGACGTGCAAATCTTCACCACTGACTACACTCACCGAACTCACAACGCTCTCTTTCTTCTGTTGCCCGTAACCCACGACGACAACATCATTCAGATCTGTAGATGCCTGCTGCATCTGCACATTCAAGACATCAACGCCCTTCTTCACGATGCGCTTCTCTGAACCGAAGCCCAGATAACTGATGACAATTTCATCCCCATCAGTCACTTGCAACTCGTAACGTCCGTCTATATTGGTCACGGCAGCACCTTTCTTGCCAACGATATTGATGGTCGCACCAATGACAGGATTACCGTTTGATTCCGTTACCAGACCTTTAATCGTGCGTTGACCCGTCTGCATCACGTTCTGAGGATTCAAATCATTCTCGGATGCATCGCCCGCCAACACTCGTGGCGAGTATAAGGCCATTGCCGACACGACTAATAAAGCACTATATTTAAATTTCATGACATTCTATTTTATATATTATTCCACTTCAGGTATCGTTTTTTCTTCTACTACGGTGAGTTTCGGTTTGCTGTCACCTCCAGTCAAATCAAGAGTCAGTACATAATATCGTCCTGAAATCAATGATTTTGTTCCTGCATTGAGGTCACCGGCACTCACCACCTTGAACCAAGCAGAACCGTCGGTTATCGTCGGATTTGCACCCGGGCCTTCAGAACCCCACGATGAGCCCCAACCGCACTGATAGAAGAACTTGAACGCGATGTCGTAAGGATTCAACTGGCATTTTACATTGGAGCCAGCCTTCAGAATCAACTGATACACATGGTCTTTAATCTGGCACATCGTGATGCCATTGCTTTCTTTCGGACTCCATCCAGATGGATTGTTAGCAAAATTAGGCTGACCGATGCCACCGCTGCCTATGACCCAAACCACCTTGTCGCCATTGCGGTAATCAGCCAAATCATCACCCTGGGCGTTGAGCGGATAGATACGGAAGTATTTCAACAACTTGTCGCAAACCACACGGTACTTTCCGTCGACACCGCGCCAACGCAACTTCTTTCCGTTACTTCCTGCCACTACATCGAAATAAGTAGGATTGATCCAATAATTGCTGTAATCAGCTTTCAAGCCCGTGATTTCGATCTCTTCATTCTGTTTGAATTGACGGTCCACCTTGAAATTGTTGTCGTCTATTTTTGAAAATTCATCACCATTAACAGCAAACTTCACAAAAGGAGTTCCCTCGAATGTTTTGGTGTTGAACGTCACCTGATAAGTTCCCTCAGCATCAGCAGAGAAATTGATATTATCCGAAGAACCGTCGATAATCTTCCCGTCTGCATTGCCAAATACCTGTTCATTGCCATTGTTCCCATAAGCCGGGGCAATGATGGTGGCATACAATTCGGATGGAAATAACGATGTGACCGAATAGGTGTAAGGCTTGCCTTCTACGGGCAGCATGTCATATTCTTTGCCGTTAATATCCCTCAATATCAACTTGGAATAAACAGGACGTACAATCTTGATTGTCTTTTCTGCCGACGCGTTGGCAAACCTGTCGTTCTGGGCACGCACTTTGATGGTGACATCCCTGTCGTCAACATTCTGAATGAACGGTATCACCAGTTTGCCTGTATATTCGCCATCGGCTGGCGTATTCATAATGCGCTCCGATTCCAATTGGTCGTCCATATAGAGCTGCAGCTTGGTTTGATTGAGATCTGCACCACTGGCAGAGACGTTATATGAAAAGGAAATGCTGTCGCCCATATATACTTGGTCGGGGGCTTTAATGGAAAGGACACTCGAACTGCCCTTGTCATCATATTCATCATTTTTGTCATTACATGATGATGTGGATGAAATTGTAACCACCGTAGACAAAATCAGCAATAGCCTTAACCTCGTTTTCATGCTAAAAAATTTCTTCATAAGTCTTATATTTGATAGATTTTTCCTTGTCAGTTAATCATGATTATAAATAATTACGATGGCAAAATTATAAATAAAACGCTTCAATATCTCATCGGCAAAGGGGGCGATGTGGATAAAAAATAAGGTAAAAAACAAACAAGGCATTGAATATCAGAACAATATGCATCATTAAAAGAACTGGAAAATGTGGACTGTAACGACAGTTTTATAAACCGAAGAATTCCACTTAATAAAAATTATTCGAATAAAGATGTCCTTTTTTGACAAAATTCATTATCTTTGCAGAGTAAACCTATCATCAATTCTATTCATGAAAAGAATATTATTACTCTTAATCATATCAACTGTTGCCGTATTCAGCAATGCACAAAACGTGGACTCACTGTACACACGTATCGATGATGTCATTGCCAACTCCGACAAATACATGTCTATCAAGAACAAGGACATTAAAAAGCTCAAAAACGAATACTGGTCTGCAAAGAACCTGAAGACAAAATACGAGCTCGGTTATAGCTTGTTTGAGGAATACCATGCGCTGATGAACGACTCGGCCATCGCTTATCTCAACAGATGCATCGACATAGCCACACAGCTCCGCGACACTCATCTTCAGACCAAAGCCTACATCGCCATCGGCCGCCAATTTGCCGCATCGGGTTTCTATCCCGAGGCCATCAATTACTTCAGCAAAATCAATGAAAAAGACGTTGATGCCGACTGTGCCACTGATTATTATTACGGATACACATGCCTATACGGGGAAATGGGCTATTACACCAAAGATTATAGACTGAAACAACAATATTTTAACCTCTCCAACAAATACAACGACATTTTGTATCGCATCATTGACAAGAAATCAGATTTGTATCTTCAGACGAAATCAACGCAACTATGCAATCAGAAAAAATACCAAGAAGCGCTTTCCTATAACAACAGATGGCTCGCCAATGTAAAGCCAGGCACCCACGACTATGCCATCGTGGCTTTCTTCCGTTCGGAAATCTACAAAGCGACAAACAACGTCAACATGCAGAAGTATTGGTTGGCGCAATCGGCTTTGTGCGACATCCAATGCGCCGTGATGGACCAATCTTCGCTTTGGAGCCTGGCAGACATCGTCAACAGAGAGGGCGATGTAGAACGCTCATACAAGTACATAGAATATTCATGGAAATGCCTATCTACATTCAATTCTCACATGCGCGGCTGGCTCGTATCGCCCATTCTGACGATGATAAGCAACAACTACAAAGAGAAGCTGAAGACTGCCAACAGAAATCTGCTTTACATGATTGCCATCATCAGCATGCTGTCTGTGTTCCTCGCCATTTCACTGATATATGTGCGCATGAAAGAAAATCAACTGAGAATAGCGCGTAACAAATTAAGTGACATAAATGCGGAACTAAAAGCCCTCAACGAAAAGCTGAAAGACGCAAACAGCCAATTGTCAACAACCAACATGAGACTTAACGACTCCAACCGCGTCAAGGATGAATATATCGGCAAGTTCCTTAGTATCTGTTCAGAATATATCGATAAGCTGGACAATTACCGCATCAAGGTAAACCGTAAGGTGAAGAGCAATCAGTTTAAGGAATTGCTGGTGATGACCAACTCCCAACAACTGAAAGAAGATGAACTGAAAGAACTGTTTGACAATTTCGATACCGTATTTCTGCGTCTGTTCCCGAACTTCACTGATGAATTTAACGCCCTGCTCAAACCAGAAGACAGAATAGAACTAACAGAAAACGGCAAACTCACTACAGATTTGCGCATATTCGCCTTGATACGTCTAGGCATTGACGAAAGTTCACGTATCGCCGAATTTCTACGCTACTCGCCAAATTCCATTTACAACTACCGAGCCCGCATCAAGAAAAAAGCACTCTGCGGCCGTGATGATTTCGAAAAACGTATCATGGAAATTGGCATGGAACGCAATTTATAATGACATTTCAAGTATAGAAATCGTCAAAATCCTTTCCTAAGCAAAATCATGAAACAGAAACGGGAATGCTACTTTTGGGCCATATAAACATCTGTGAACGTCCAAGAGTGGTTCAGTATTTTTTCCTCTTATGCAATAGCTATGCTTTTACACGTTCACTTACAGTTAATGGCGATGCAACTAATGATTACCTGCGTGCTAAGTAATGGTTAGATACATAGCTGATAGCCATCACTTAGAGTGACAACTGGCGGTATGAGAGGCACGAAGTGTCTGTTATCAACATTTTCAGTTGGGGCATATTTCCGTCCGAACATCATTTGATTGAAACGAAGTCACACACGAGTTACTTGTATTCGTATTTTTCCAGACAAAAGACGTGTTATGGAAAAAGCCCTCACATTATATTTATACAGGGCATCTGATGACAAATTTAGTGTGATCAGCCTTGGTGCGATGCGCTGTCATATTCGCTTCAGAAATGGGAATGTGGAATTTCCACCAAACAAGACGGAACAAAAAACGCCGCATAAGGGATATTGCTCCTTATGCGGCCATACGATTAATTATCAGGTAAGTATCAGAATGTACCGACCAATGTACTGGTATAATTCTGCAAGGCGGTCTTCAATGTCGTATCTACAGAATAAAGAGCATCGGCTGAAGTGCCGAAAGTGTATTTGAAGTCACCTTTATTCATACGTCCGGCTCCATACCAGCCCGTGACTTTGGCAGGAACATCCACAGCCTCATCGGGTGTGTAACTGAACATCAAAGCACTGTTGGTATCAAAATTGTCATAAATGGTGCCGCCAGCCAATGTCACGTAAGTGGAAGGCACCTTCTCATCACGTGAGGTCGCCTCATAACAGTCGAAACTTGTCGCACTCTCATTCTGAGTGATAGGCGTATAGTTGCTACTCGTCCCTTTTTCAGCATACACATTGCCAAAGCTCTTAATCATTCCGCCGTTCTCGCCTGAGAATGTACCGTCGCCTATGGCATCCGTTCCCTGCTTGGAACTCAGCATCGGGTCTTTGGTGTCACGGAAATAGTTGCGCTCCACAAAAGCACTCGAACCCGTCGTTGCCCCCACTCCATACTTGGCGCAACCGTCATAATAGTTGTTCCAAACATGAACGGACATCGTGCGGATGCGCGGATGGCGGGAATCGCTATGGTCGAACCAATTGTGATTGTAATCGATATAGTTAGGTCCGGTCTCACTGGTCATGCCGCAGAGCGAAGACTTACCGTTATCAAAAAAATGATTGTAAGCTACGGTGACGTATTTGGAATCGCCCTTGACATCAACGCTTCCGTCGCCTTTCACTTGGTCGGCATCACTTCCAGCATTACCATAGAAGAAATCCAAATTATGCACCCACAAGAATTTGTTATTGGTATCAATAGACACAGCGTCGTCCATGCAAAGCATGATTCCGAAATTGCGCAGTTCCACATTCACGGCATTGCGAAGCAGGAAACCAAATCCCCACACCGTGGCATCTTCTCCGATTCCCTCAAGAGTGATATTCATGTTGACGGAATTGTCTTTGCCTTTCACTTGGAGACCTTCGCTACTCAACAACGCATCCATATCAGTATTTTTAATCAACCCAATAAAACGGACATCCAACGGACGAGTCTCCAAACCTTTCTGGTATGCATTGATAATCGCCTGAAGTCCTGTGTATGTGGTCGCAGTTTTTCCTGTGAGGACATCCAAGGTGACAGTCTTCGCCGTAGAGGCCGTGACATACAGCACGCGGGCATCCGATTTCAAAGTGCCGTCGTCATTATAGGCACCCACACCTGTGTTATTCAGATGTGCGAAACCGGAACGGTCATAATTAGCAACGGTGATATCACTAGCGATACTTGCCTTCGTCGCGTCTTCCGCACCATTGATGACAGGAACCACCTTGATGGAATATCCGCTGCCAGCTACCAGTCCCACGACATCGGCTCGACCGTAAGTGCCATAATTGCGAACCAACTGATTATCTATTTTAGTATAATCTGCATATTTTCCACCTTTTATATATACGGTGTATGACGTGGCTCCAGAATAAAGATTCCACTTCACAAAAACAGACTCCATCCATCCCTTGGCCTCGGTGATTTCCACGCCATTGTTCGTGATAGTGCCCGAACCGCCTTGCTCGGCAGCTTTGGAAAAACCGATGTTCGCTATTGTTCCATTATATTTATCGGCATTGCCGGAACTCGGATTCACCGTTACATTGTCGTTATCGACATCCACACTCGACAAAGAAGTCGTATTGTAATACAGGATATCGTTTGTATTCAAGGTCACGCGCATCTGATTTTTCGTCAAATCCTGCGAAACAGCGCTATTGGTCGTTGTCCCACCAGTGTCGCCACCAGTACTGGCACTTTCCACCTTGATGCTGTAGACATACATGCCACCCGTCGTGGTCATCGTCACATCGCCATTTGCGGTGACAGTTCCCACGTTGGTCTGGGCATCAGTAGAAGTACTGTTGAATGAACCCGACACGGGAGTGATGTTCGTCACATTCAATCCACGGGCGGTAGACGAACTGGATGTCTTGCATGAAACAGTGATCGTGCTGCCAACCTTCAGATTTTTGATCGTCACGACATCACCACTTCCATTGAGTTCGAATCTGCTACTTTTATAATTGATTCTGAATTTCCCGTTTGTGTTGCTAGAACCAGCAGGTCCAGTAAACAACAATCCCTTGGCGTATGCCAATTCTGTGCCATTGGCTGTGAGTGCAGCCTCTGACAAGGCTTTCAGATAATTATATCTGCCATTGCTCGTGTCATTATACCAGTTGGTGGCATCGGCATCCATCAAAGTTTTGTCGGCATCGCTGACAGATGAAAAGTCCCATGTCTGCGCATCAATACCAAGAGTGCACACAAGCGCGAATAAAAAAGCGATTATTTTTTTCATTTCTTCTCCTCCCATTAA
>Ga0116191_1001694_pt1 | contig 17614 bp, 13 predicted proteins | sample AD_UKC111_MetaG_FD_89897 | JGI IMG/M metagenome (GOLD analysis project Ga0116191, IMG submission 89897) | Active sludge microbial communities of municipal wastewater-treating anaerobic digesters from Hong Kong - AD_UKC111_MetaG | ecosystem: Engineered > Bioreactor > Anaerobic > Digestate...
ATCAAGCGAAATGTTCTGAATGCGAAAATAGGATCCCCTGCTGGGTGGGGCCGCAATCCCGCCTTCAACCCGTTGGGTGGGCCTTCCGCTCACGGCCGGTTTTCAGAAGTTCCGAAACGGCTGGGGTAATTATCCAGACGAGTTAGTTCAGATTTGAAAGTAAAGCGGCCAGGAAGCTTTCTGTCGCATGGCCTGAAAGAACCAAGGTGATGAGAATGAATGGGTTGGCGATGACGTTTCCGGAGGAGATTCCGCGTGCAACTGGCGGAGGAAGAGGGATTCGAACCCCCGAGCGAGTCACCCCGCTAACGGTTTTCAAGACCGCCGCCTTCAACCACTCGGCCATTCCTCCGCTTGTCAATTCCCAATCTAGCGGATCGGTTGCATACCCGCAAACAGTTTCTTGACCCGGTTAGAAGTTCTGCACGATGCCCTGGGGGTCCGGGGTCTTGCGCGCGCGCACCATGGAGACGAACACGGCCGTGGCGACGCAAGGGATGACGGAAGCCGCGATGATGACCGGCTCGAACGAGAACCTGTCCGTGATGCGACCGATCAGGTAGGTCGAGATCAACGTGCCGACGCCGGCCGCGGAACCGCTCAAGCCGCTCACCGAGGCTACGGCGCGCGTGTGGAAAACATCGGCCGGCAGCGACAGGAACATGGTCGAGGCGGCGGCATAGGCGAACGAGGCCCAGGCGAACAGCAGGATCAGGAGCACGTAGCTCTTGACGGTTACCGACAGCAGCAGCAAAAGCATGCTGGGCCCGAAAATCAAGATCACGGTCCGTCTGCTCTTGCCCACCGGCCAGCCGCGCGAAATCCACCAACTCGACAGCGCGCCGCCGAAAAAGTTGCCCAGGTCCGCGCCCAGGAACGGCGCCCAGAAACCCAGCACGCTCTGCTCGATCTGGAAACCTTTGCTCATCAGGTAGAGGGCGAACCACTCGGAAATAAGGAACCAGTAAGGATCCAACAGGAAGCGGCCGAGCATGATGCCCCAGGTCTGGCGGTAGCGAAGCAGTTTTCCCCAACCCACTTTGGGGAGATCCGCAACGCCCGCCTCTGCTGGTTCACGGCCCTGTTCGATGATGCGCAACTCTTCGGCCGAAAGGCGCGGGTGCTCGCGCGGCGTGTGATAAAGCGCGCGCCAGGCGAGCAGCCAGAGGAAGCCCAGGGATCCCGTGATCAGGAACGCGGGACGCCAGCTACCAAACGTGTAATGCAACCAAAGGACGAGGAACGGCGCAACGGCCCCGCCGATCGAAGAACCGCTGTCGAACATGGCCACCGCCCAGGCACGCTCTTTGGCCGGAAACCATTCCGAAGTCGCTTTGGTCGCGCCGGGCCAGTTGGCGGACTCTCCCGCGCCAAGTAAGAAGCGAAACACACGGAAGCTCCACAAGCCTTGCGCCAAGGCCGTGAGCGACGCCACTACCGAGTAGAAGAAAACGGTGCGCGTCAAGCCGCGGCGGGTTCCCATCCAGTCGAGAAGGCGGCCGCAGACGCCCTGACCAATGGTGTATGCAATACGAAAGGCGATCAGAACCGTGGCGAAATCCGTGTTCGTCCACTGGTACTCCTCTTTCAGGAAAGGCGCCAGCACGCTCAGCGTCTGGCGGTCGATGTAATTGATGATCGTGGACGTGAACAGCAGTCCTGCGATCCACCATCGCAGGTGCCGGATCGGTTTACGATTCACTTGGATTGCCTCACGCGGTTCCGGGAATAGAGTGAATCTTCAATTATCGTCCAGACGGACGGGAAATCAAACGCAGTGCGGCGCGCCGCCGTGCTACGATCTGATTGAATGAGCCCGCGCACGGTCTATGGGGCCCTGGCGCAGGCCGCTGTCAAATATGGCCACCTTCCGGCGCTGCACCAGCCGGTAACGGTTAACGGGGTCCGCAAGTGCCACACGTACTCCTGGGCCGAATATCGTGCCGCGGTGGAAGAAATAGCCGCCGGCCTGCGGCAGCTCGGCTTGCGCAAGGGCGACATCATCGCCTTGAATTCGGAAACGAGGGCCGAATTCTATCTGGCGGATCTCGGTGTGATGGCTGCCGGCTGCATCTCGGCGGCCCTGTACCCCACCTACCCGCTGCCGGAACTGATTCAGCGCATCCGCGCTTGCGATGCCAAAGCCGTTTTTTTGTGCGATGCCAAGACCCTGGCGGAGTTCCGAGCGGCTCCGGACTCTCCGCGCGTAATGTGGTTTCTCCTGACCGGCGAGGCAGATGGCGCCGTCAGCCTGGGGCAGTTGCGCGAGCTTGGACGTCAGGCGCTGCGTCATGACAAGGACCTGCGGCGGCGCATGGGCGACGAAGTCACGGGGGAAGACTACGCCATCCTGTATCTCACATCGGGCGCTACCGGAGACCCGAAGATGGTGCTGGTCAAACACGGCGCGCTGGTGGCCAACATCGAAATGATTCTGAGCCTGGCCTCGGCCACACCGCGCGACAGTTTTCTGGCGTTTCTGCCCTCGGCGCATCTCGCCCAGCGGCTCGTCATGGAACTGGTGCCACTGTACACAGGCAGCCCGGTGTGGTTTTCCGAGAGCCTCAAGCGGCTGCCGGAGGAGATACGCCGCATCCGGCCTACCGTTTTCCTGGCTCCTCCGCGCTTGTGGGAGCGCGTTTACACCAGCATCTGTGCCGAAATCCGCAAGCAGCCATCTTATGCGCAAAAGATGTATTACGGCTCACTCGGGCTGGCGCTCGAAGCGGCCCGGCTGAGGCACGAGGGCAAGACGCCGCCGCGATGGATGCGGGCGTCTCTGGCGGTTGCAGACCGCCTGGTGTTCCGCAAGCTGCGCACGCGACTGGGCGGGAGGATGCGCATCCCGGCTTCGGGTGCCGCGCCGCTCGGCCGCAGCCTGATGCAGTTCTATGAGGCGATCGGAATGCCGCTGATCGAAGGCTACGGTCTTACCGAGGGCGGCGTGGTCTGCTTCAATCCCCTTGATAATCCTCGCGCGGGGAGTATCGGGAAGGTTTTGCCCGGCGCAGAGGTCCGGTTTGCCGAGGACGGCGAAATGCTCCTGCGCGCGCCGTGCCTGTCGTCGGGATACTACAAGGATCCGGAGGCAACCCGCCAGATCCTGGTGGACGGCTGGCTGCACACGGGCGACCTGGGAGGAATCGACGAGAACGGCTACGTGCATATCACGGGCCGGAAGAAAGAACTGATCGTCTCTTCCAACGGCAAGAAGGTTTTCCCCTCGCGGATCGAGAGCTTTTTCGATATGGAGCCCATCGTCAACAATGTATTGCTCATTGGCGACGGGCTTCCTTACGTGGCCGCGCTACTGACCGTGAACCCGAACGCGGCGGAATCGCTCGACGGGATGAGGGAATGGCAGGGGCGGCCGGCAAGCGAAATCGTCTCCGCGCCGCCTGTAGTGGCCGAAGTACACCGGGCGGTGCAGCGGGTGAATAAGCAACTTGCTCCGTTCGAGCAGATCCGCCGCTACCGGATTCTCCCGCGCGATTTCACCATTGACGACGGCGAATTGACTGCGACCATGAAGATCCGTCGCGACCGCGTGATGAAGAACTTCCGCCAGACTATCGAGGAACTCTGCCACGGAAGGGAAAGCTCCGAGTAGCGGGACCTTTCAAGAAGCAGGAGTTTTGCGCCAGCCCTTCGTTCCTATGCCGGAAGGTGTGTCAGCGTCACGACGCGGGTGTCGTCTTCTTCCACCTCCATGTGGATTTCGATTCTCTCAGCGGGCATCAGAGCAGGGAAGCGCTCGCCCCACTCGATCAGCACCACGGCCTCGCGATCCAGGATCTCCTCCAACCCCAGCGAGGCTGCTTCGCGTTCCGTCTCCAGCCGGTACAGGTCGATGTGATACACTTTGCCACCGGCGCCGTATTCATGGATGAGCGTGAAGGTGGGGCTGGAAACCTGCTCCGGTTCAGCCGCACCCAGACCGCGCACGATGCCCTTGGAGATCGTCGTCTTTCCGGCGCCTAGCTCGCCGATGAGCATAACCACCGCTCGCCGCGGCAACTCCGCGGCGATGGCTTCGCCCAGCGCTATGGTCTCTTCCTCACTGCTAGTCCGCCAGACGCGCACACTCATCCATCGCCTCCGGCAAGTATTCGAGCAGGTCGGTAGCCACCAGCGCCTTTTCGCCCAACTCCGCCGCACCCAGTTCTGCGGCCCGGCCATGCAGATAGACCGCGCCCGCCACGGCGTGGTCCGGATCGTTCGGGAACTGCGCCGCCAGGCCGGCGATCAAGCCGGTGAGAATGTCCCCGCTGCCACCGCTGGCCATGGCTGGCGTGCCAGTCGGATTGATCCAGACGCGGCCATCCGGAAACGCCAGCACCGTGCGCTCGCCCTTGAGCACCAGAGTCGCGCCTCGCGCGGTTGCGAAGCCCCGGGCGACGCCCACGCGGTCGGCCTGAATCTCGGAGGTCGCCGCTCCCGTGAGGCGCGACATCTCGCCGGGGTGCGGGGTGAGGATCAGCGCCCGGCCGCGGAAGCCGGTGCCCGCCAGCGCGTTCAAACCGTCCGCGTCCACCACCATGGGCAGCTTGCATTCAGCCACCAGGCGGCGTACAACCTCCACGGTTTCCTGGTTGGTGCCCAAGCCCGGGCCGATGGCCACCACATCCTTGTTCGCGAGGAGCGCGGCCAATCGCCCGCTCGTCAGCGCCTGCAGCGAAATCCCCCCGCCCGCGGTCTCGGCCAGCGGTTCCGTCATCAACTCGGGCGCATGGGCCGCCACCACCGGGACCGCGGATTCGGCCGTTGCCACGGTCACCAGTCCGGCGCCGGCTCGCAAGGCTGCCATGCCGGCCATGGCCGCGGCGCCGGTCTTGCCGCGCGAACCGCCGATGATCAGAACGTGCCCGAAATCGCCCTTGTGCGCACCCGGGGCGCGAGGGGCGAACAGCGATGCCAGTTGTTTGGCCTCGATCAGCGACAGGAAAATAGCCGGGTCTTCCTCGTAGAGTTCGGGAGGGCTGCCGATGGCCGCCACATGCAATGCACCCATGTAATCGCAATATGGCGGAAGCGCTTGCGCCACCTTCGGCGCGGTGAAAGTCACGGTATGTTGCGCGCGCACGTACTCGCCGGCTTCCATGCCGGTGTCGCTCGGTAGGCCGGATGGGATGTCGACGGCCACCACGCTCGCCAGCGGAAACCCCGTGTTGATCTCGCGGATGAAATCCAGCGCTGAGCCCGAGGCCGGACCTTTCAGACCGGTGCCGAGAAGTGCGTCTATCACCAGGTCGGCCGTGCGCATACGGGCGTCAATCTCTCGCGAATAAGGACATCTGCAGGCGACCAGCATCCGGAAATTCTCCGCCGCGTCGCCCTTATACTCCGCCGGGTCCGCAGCCAGCACGACATCCAGCGAACGCGGTTCGACCCGGGTGTACAGTTGCCGCGCGACGACCAATCCATCGCCGCCGTTGTTGCCTTTGCCGCAGAAAACAACGATGCGCCGTTCCTTGAGCGGCGCGTAAGCGCGCTCGAGAAACTCAACTACGCGCTGGCCGGCGTTCTCCATCAGGATCAGGCCCGGAATGCCCAGTTCCGCGGTGCGGCGATCCACTTCCCGCATCTGGGCGGCGGTGAGAACCTTCATGCGCGCACCTCGGTCAGCAAGCCTTCCAGCTTGCGCAGGTCGGCGTGGCGACCCATCACGATCAGGTAATCGCCGGCCTGTATTTCAGCTTCGGCGGGAGGATTGAACAGCATCTCCCCGCTGGATTTGCGGATGGCCAGGACCACGACGCCCACATCGCGCCGCAGTTGAGCCTGCTGCAAGGATTTCGAGGCGTACTCGCTGGTTTCTTTTACGCGGACCTGTTCGATGGCTACGTCCGTCGCGAGATCCTTGTCCGTGAAATCCAGGAATTGTGAAACGTGGGGCCGCAGCAATGCCTGCGCGAGGCGGTGACCGGTAATGGCGTAGGGTGCGAAGACCGCATCGGCGCCCGCGCGGCGCAATTTCTGTTCGGCAGCTTCTTCGGAGACGCGCGCGGCCAGGTTGAGCATGGGATTGAGTGTCTTGGCCGAGAGGGTCACGAAGAGGTTGTCCGCGTCCGTGCCGAGCGCGGCGATCAAGCCCCGGGCACGTGTCACGCCAGCCGCGTGCAGCGTTTCATCGCGCGTGGCATCAGCGGGCAGTGCGAGCATCCCGGCCTTGACGGCCTGGTCCACGCGCTCCGGATCGCGGTCCACGATCACGTACGCCACGCCTGCCGCGTGCAGTTCCTCCGCCGCTCCTCGTCCCACGCGGCCGAAGCCGCAAATGATGTAATGGTTCGCCAGTTTGTCGATCATGCGTCGCATCCGCCGTTTGTCGAATACATCGCCCAACTCCAGTTGAATGATGGCCTGCGTCATCGCCCCGATCGCGAAGAACATCACGGTGACGCCGAAGAAGATGATGAACGAATTGAAGACCCGTCCCGCGCGGCTCAGCGGGTGCAGTTCGCTGTAGCCTACCGTGGTCACAGTGAAGACCGTCATGTAGAACGCGTCGAAGACCGGGTAGCCGTCGATCAGCACCAGGCCAACGGTGCCCGTGGTCAGCACCACCAACATCAGAGCGCCGATGAACAGCATCCGCTTGGCGAGCTTCTTCATTGCGCCTCAGATTCGCCGGGCCAGCAGCAGGGTCATGTCGTCCTGCAATTCGGGCGAGCCGGTCCACTCACGCACCGCGTGCATCACAGCGTCGATGATTTCACCTGGCGCTCGTTCGGCATTCCTCGCCAGCACATCCACCAACCGGTCTTCGCCAAACATTTCGCCGTACTCGTTTTCCGGCTCCGTCACGCCGTCGGTGAAACAAGCCAGGATGTCGCCGCTTTGGAGCTGCACGCGGTCCTCGCCGTATTCGGCGAAGGGAAACGCGCCCACCACGATGCCGTTCACTTCCAGCCGGGTCGCCTCGCCGCCGCGCAAAAGGATCGGCGGAAGATGCCCGGCGTTGGTGTACGCCAGCACGCTCGCGGCATCGTCGTAAACGCCAAAAAAGAAGGTGGAGAATTTTTCCGGCGCGCTGTGCATGTGCAGGTGGCGGTTGAGATGCGAAACCAGCTTGGAGGTGGACACGTTGTCATGCGCCTTCGAGCGCGCCGCCTCCAAGCAGGCGTGGATCTGCGTGCGGAACGAGCTCTGCACCGTGGCCATCAACAGCGCGGCCGAAATGCCCTTTCCGGCGACGTCGCCGAACGCCAGCGCGATCTTGGTGTCCGTGAGCGGCTGGTAGTCGTAGTAGTCGCCCGACACCATGCGGGCCGCAGTGCACCTCGCGGTGATTTGTAGGGTCTTGGTCGCGGGCACGCTCTTCGGAAAGAGCTGGTTCTGCACCTCGCGCGCGATCTCGATCTCCGATTGCAGGCGCTCTTTCTCCTTTGCCACCGCGAGCAACCGTTCAATATCTTCGGTCATTTGGTTGAACGAGCGGCCGAGTTCGGCCAGCTGGTCGTCGCCTCGCACCTCGATGCGGTGCGTGAAGTCTCCATTGCGCACGCGCATCGTGCCGCGGTAGAGGTTGTGGACGGCGCCCGTGATGGATCGCGTAAGCGAAGTGCCGATGACGAGCGAGATCAACTCCACGAATAGAAACGCGATCGCGGCGAACACGATGAACACCGGCAGCATGCCGCTAAATAGTTGGGACCTCTGGATGAGCACGGTGCGAAGCACAGCGGAAGGCCGCGTGCTGACCTTCAGCATGCCGGTGACGCTCTGTCCCGGCTTGTCCCAGGTGGCGATAGGTACGTCGGTCGCCCAGCTCACCGGAATATCCAAACGGTTCACCGGTGGCGGGAGCCTCTCCGGCGGCGGCTGATCGCTGGTGTCCGAGTGCGGGCGCCGTGTAATGGCGCCGGGCCGCATACCGTTTTCTGTACCGGTAAGCGAACGCGGGATCAGCAGCGTGACCTCACCCAGACTCGGCGCGAGGCCGTCCAGGCTCTCGCGGTTCAACATAGCAGTGAGGACCACCTCTGAGTTTCCGCGGCGGCCGTGCGTCCACGCATAGATGCGGCCCTGCTTGAGCATCAGCCCGCGGGTATTCCCCCAGCCTGCAGGCGGAGGCTCGATCAAGGAATCGGCCGGATAGCGGAACTCGCGTTCGCCGCGCACGTAGTACTCCACATTCGGGAAAAGGCTTTCGACATACGGCATCATCCACCGCAACCGCCCTTCCCGTTCGGAAAACGGCAGAGACAGAAGCCCCATCGCCGGCGCGTCCATCGCCCTGATGCGATGGTTAAGTTCCGTGGTGACCAAGTAGATCGCCACCTGGCCGGCCATCAGCCAGACCCCCAGGCCCGCCATCACTACCACCAGCACAAGCGGCACGACGCCGATCAGGATGTAGCAGAGAACCAGCCGGTTCCGCAGCCGCCAGATGGCCTTTTTTAGCAGATAGTGCACTAGGCGGATCAGCAGCCAGGCGCCAGTCAGAAACAGTGGGACGCCGATCACGAACGACCATTCGGGCCAAAGCGCACGCCAGAATGCATAAAGGATCAGCAGGATGGCGAACGCTTTCTCCACCCAGTCCGCGCGCCGCAGCAACTGGGAAAGACGTGCCTTCAGGTCCATTTCAGATTCGCGACTTGGCGATCGCCGGAGTCTCCTGTTCCGGTGCCGGCAACAATTCGCCCGGCTTAAGGTAATACCGCGTCAGGCCGTCCTGCAGCTTGCGCAATGCGGACGGAGGATCGTCGGCAACTTCGAATAGATCAAGATCTTTTTCGCTGATCATTCCGTACCGGACCAGCGCGTCGAAATTGAGGACCTCTTTCCAGAATTCCGAGCCGTAAAGCAAAATGACGATCTTCTTTTCGAGCTTCTGTGTCTGGGCCAGCGTCAGCAGTTCCGAGAGTTCGTCCAGCGTGCCGAATCCGCCCGGAAACACCACCAGCGCCTTGGCCAGGTAGGCAAACCAGAACTTCCGCATGAAGAAGTAATGGAAGTCGAAGCAGAGCGAAGGCGTGATGTAAGGATTGGGCCACTGCTCGTGCGGCAGCCGGATATTCAGACCCACCGTCTTGCCGCCGGCGTCCTGCGCGCCCCGGTTCGCCGCCTCCATGATGCCGGGGCCGCCGCCGGTAGTGATGACAAAACGCCGGCTGGTGTTCTCCAGCGCGTTGGACCATTCCGTGAGCAGCCTGGCCAGTTCGCGCGCCTCATGATAGTAACGGGCCAGGGAGCCTTCTTCCTTGATGCGCGCCGATCCGAAGAACACGATCGTGTCGCGAACCCGCTCCTCGCGGAAGTGATGAAGGGGCTCCAGGTACTCCGACAGGATTCGCAGCGGGCGGGCGTCGGAACTCTCGATGAACTCGTCGTTTCTGTAGGCGACCGGCCGCCGGCACTTGCTGGCTGCTGCCTCACTCATGATGATCGGCTCCCTTGTCGGCGGCGGCTTCCAGCCGCGCGATTTTACCTTTCAATTCTCGCACCGTCTTGAGAAGCTCCGGAAGCTTGGGATACGCCGTGACCGCGCGGCGCCACGTGGAAGCGTCGAAGGCCGGGGACCCCGACATGACGCTGCCGGCAGGGACGTCGCCGCCGATCCCGCTCTGCGCGTAAACCACCACGTTGTCGTGAATGGTGAGGTGGCCCGACACGCCTACCTGGCCTGCCAGCAACACGTTCTTTTCGAGCACGCTGCTACCGGCGAGGCCGGTTTGCGCGCAGATAATGTTGTCCTCGCCCACCACGCAGGCGTGTCCGATCTGCACGAGGCTGTCGACCTTGGCCCCCCGCTTGATGCGGCTCTCGCCGACCGTGGCCCGGTCCACGGATGTGAGCGTCTGCACCTCGACGTCGTCCTCGATGACCGTGACTCCGGTCTGCACGATCTTGTAATGCGTTCCGTCCGAGCGCTTGGCGAAGCCGAAGCCGTCTCCTCCGATGACCACGCCGTTCTGCAGGATGACACGGTTGCCGATACGGCAGAACTCGCGCACCGCGACATGGGAATGCGCCGTGAAGTCGTCCCCGATCTGGACGCCTTCATAGATCACGACATGCGGGTGGAGCACCGCGTTGCGGCCGATTACGACTCGTTCGCCCACGCTGACGAACGGTCCGATGGAGGCGTTCTCGCCGATCGTCGCGCTGGGCGCCACCCAAGCCAGCGGATGGATGCCCGGCTGAGGGCGAGGTGGCTGGTAGAACAGCTCGAGCGCGCGCGCGAAGTCCAGGTACGGGTTGGACGATACCAGGGTGGCGATGGGCAGATCGCGCACAGGCTCATGCGCCAGGATGGCGGCCGCGTGGGTGTATTTCACCTTGTGGACGTATTTCGGATTGGCTAGAAAAGTGAGCTGCGATTCCGAGGCGTGCTCCATGCCCGCCACGCCGCTGATTTCGATTTCGCCGTCGCCCACGAGCTCACAAGCGAGCGCGGCCGCGATGTCTCTAAGTTTCATAATCAAGCTTCAGGGTACACTCATATTATGCGTAGTGCCATCAGACTTGCGATATGTCTGCCGGCACTCGCGGTGTGTCTCCTGGCTCAGCCGCAGCCGACCAAATCCGAGCTCGACAAGGCCGTCGAGGAATTCAAGATTCTGACGCGCAACCTGGGGATTCGTCCCGACAGCCCGCCTAAGGCGCGGAGCGAGGCGCGCGCGAAGATGGCCTGGCACGGCCGGCTGTTCGAGAATTGGCGCAACGATGTCATGGATGCCGTCCCGCATGAAATCGTGCAGCGCGGCGGCAACAAATCACTGCTCCGCCGGAACCAGTTCGGTTTTAATGTTTCGGGCCCCGTCTGGATCCCGCGCCTTTACCACGGCGGCCGGAATACCTATTTTTCACTCTCCTATGAAGGTGTCCGCGAAGGCATTTCGCGCTCTTACCTCAGAACCGTGGCGACCGATGGCGAACGCACGGGAGACTTTTCGAAGACCGTAGACCAGGCGGGTGTGTACCTGCCCATCTACGATCCGAAGTCCACGCGCCCCAACCCGGACTACGATCCCACCAGGGAGGTCACCACCGAGAACCTGCAACACCTGCGCGACACATTTCCGGGTAACCGGATTCCGGCGACGCGCCTCGACCCGATCGCCCAACGGATGATAGGCTACTACCCCACTTCCAACGCTTCGGCCGGCCCCTTCGACCGGAACAACTACTTCATTGTCAGCCCGGAGAACAACACCGCCGACGGGATGATCAGTAAGCTCGATCACATCATCGACGAGCGTCATCGCCTCACATTCGGCCTGTCCTATTCGAACGGTTCAGCAGGCTCTGCCAGTCTCATCGCCACGGCCGCCGATCCAGCGGCGGCCGACCGGACATATCACAACCGGCGCGGCTCGCTGACGCACGTCTTCACCGCCTCGGCGCGCACTGTGAACACCTTCACTTTTGAGGCAGTGACGGATGGCAGCCAGAGCGGAGGCGACGACAACACCAATTACCCTGCTTTGCTGGGCGTGCAAGGCGCCTATGGCACCTCATTTCCGGTGATGTACCTCGGCTCCTACCTTTCCGAGGGCCGCAGCACGCCGGAGAGCAGCAATACCCGCAACACATTCGTATGGACCGATTCGTTGTCTCACCGCCGCGGCAAGCACGCGCTGCGCGCCGTACTGCAATTCGTGAAGGTCCAGGTTAATTCGTACTCGCCGGACTACCCGTCCGGCTATTATAGCTTCACAACCGGGCTCACGAGCCTTCCCGGTATCGTGGACACGGGCCACGCTTTCGCCAGCTACCTGCTGGGCGACGCCAACTCTGGTGGCATCAGTTACGTGACATCGCCATCCTACTTTCGCCGCAGTTCGATACATCTGGGCTTCGGAGACACGTACGAAGCGCGCAAGGGGCTCAACTTCAGCTTCTATGTCGGGATCAACCGTTATACTCCCCGTATCGAGAAGTATGATCGCCAGTCCACGGTGGACCTGAACGCGATCAATCCGGAAAACGGCCGGCCGGGCGCACTGGTGTTCGCCGGCATGGGCGGCTACGGGCGCTCGTTCTACCCGGTGACGCTGCATGCCGATCCAAGCGCAAGTCTGGCCTGGAACCCTCGCGGGGATACGAAAACCGTATTGCGCCTCTCGTTTGGGCGTAGTTACGGTGCGCGGGAGATTTACGGCGGTCAATGGGGCACCCAGGGGTTCAATCTCGGTCAGACCTTTCTCTCGAACAACTCCCAATTGCTATCCGCTTTGAGTCTGTCGACCGGATACCCGGCGCCGGCCTATCCGCTGCCCGACCTTCGTCCCGATGCCGTGAACGGAACCACCGCGGACCTTGTCAACATGACCGACAATGTGCCCGTTTACCAATCGGCGGGAATCTCTCTGGAGCGGGAACTGCCCGGCGCCATGCTGGTGACTCTCGGCGGGAGCACCGCCGGAGGAAAGAACATGTACGTGGGCGGCGGCGCCGTGAATCCGAACGCTTACCACGTGGATGTGCTCAAGTATCAGGACCAGCTTTACGACGAGTCCTTCCGCAAGCAGTTCCGGCCTTACCCGCAGTACCGCGGTTTCGATCTGGCAGGGTTATATCCAGGGGCCCGCTACAACCGCGATGCCGGGTACCTCCGCGTGGACAAGCGTTCCACCAAGGGTCTGTCGATGAACTTCTACTACGAGTTCTCCAAGCAGATGGACGACTACTCGGGTCCATACGGTAAGCAGGACTTTTACAATCGCGAGAACGAGTGGTCCATCACGGCCGGGTCCAACCCGCACCGTATGACACTCACCTACATGTATGAACTGCCGTTCGGCGCCAAAACAGGGCTGTTTTCGTTCAGCGGATGGCGGCGGCACTTTGTGGAAGGTTGGTCCTTCAGCGGGACCACCACACTCCTGGCGGGCGAGCCGATTGCATTGCACCCTCAGTACAATAATACCGGCGGGGTCATTCAAGCGCTGCGAGTGAACATCGTGCCGGGCGTCGATCCCAATGTTTCCAATCAAAGCGCCGAACTGTGGTTCAATCCCCAGGCCTTCGACCAACCCGCCGACTTCACGATCGGGGACGGCCCGCGCACGCACCCTCAACTGCGGGGGCCGCGCTACCAGAACCACGACGTGTCGGTGACCAAGCGCTTCTCCATCTCTGCGGATCGCCTGATCGAATTCAGCGCCGTGGGCCTGAATTTTCTCAATCACGCGAACTGGAATGATCCGGATGCCGTCATCGGACCGGCCAGCGCACCGAACGTGAACGCGGGCAAGATCATCGGGTCGCGTGGCGGCCGGGTCATACAATTGGGAGCGAGGATCAGTTTTTAAGTGCGGACCTTCCTTTGCCTGCTGCTTTGCTCGCTCGCACTGTCGGGTGCGCCACCCAGGAACCCGCTGCGCGTGTTGCGGGTGTCTTTCTGGACCGATGCCCGTGCAGCAGATGCTCCCCCGCTCACGGTCAAGGACTTGACGGCCAAATTGGGTCCGAACCAAGCGCGCGTCGTTTCACTTCGAGGACCTCAGGACGGCCTCGTGATCCTGCTGGTGCTTGATCTGGCCAGCGATCCTACTGCCGCCGAAGCGGCCAAACAGGCTGTTGGTGAGTCGCTGAAGCAATTGCCGGCCAACTGCTATGTGGCGTTACTGAAGGCGCAGGATGGCCTTCGTTCGCTGGTGGATCCCACGCCAGACCGTCAGCAGATCGAATCCGCGATCACTCCCCTGCCGGTCAGCGGCAAGGCCGGCCTGCTCAACACGCTGGAGACCGCGATGCGGATCGCCGACACCATGATGGACAAGTCAGGAGTGCGAGTGGCCGTCTTTTACGTCACCGACAGCAGCATTTACAATTACCAGGAAGACTACACCAATCCCGTGATCAACTCCAGCGACTATCGCGACATGAGCCGGATGTTCCCGGAGGGCTTGATCAAGGACAAGATCTCGAAGTTGGCCACCATCATGTCGGCTCTTTCTCCGCCGTTGTTCGTTGTGCACTTGTCATACCAATCCGATCGCTTGAATGAAGCTTATCAGAGCGGACTGATGTCGCTTGCGGCCGAAAGCGGCGGCGCGAGCGCCTTCTGCCGCTCCACGGCGGAGATCCCGGGGTCGATCAACAAGATCATGCGCACCATCGCCGCGAGCTACACCGCGGAAATTGAGTTGCCTCACAATCCACCGAAGAGCGTGCAACTGGTGTTGGAAGGAGAGGCGCGTTTGAGCTATCGCACGCGCTTCGCCCTGAAGGAGAAATAACCCACATGAGCGCACCTGAATCTCACAAACTCATCCGTTGGACTGTCGTCCTGCTGCTGGTTGGAGTGGTTGCCTCGTGCGTCGCTGTTTTTCGCTACGTGCGCCTGTACTCGCAGGTGAACTCGGCCCTGGTGAAGCTTCAATCCGAGAGCAAAGGATGGTTGACCACGGTCGAGCAACTGGGCGCCGAAAATGACAACCTGCGCCGGCAGCTTGGAATGCCACCAGTCCACTCCGCCGATGCGGCACGCTTGGCGCGTGAGCGCCATCAACTCGAACAAGCGATGAAGGAGCGTCTCGAGGCCACGCAGATGTTAGGGAAGCTGGAAGAGGGTATGAGCGCGGCCGCCAGCAAGGTGAACTCGCTTGAACTTCGCAACCGCGAGCTGGAGAGCGGATTGGAGGCGGCGCGCGCCGAGGTCCAACGGTTGACGGCCTCCGAAGCCGACCTCAAGGAGCGGTTGGACGGCACTAATCGCATCGTGGAGGCAATGCAGGCCGAGATGAAGGGCCGCACCGACAGGGCCACCCAACTCGACATCGAGAACCGTGCTTTGCGCCAGGAGAATGCCAAACTTTCGCAGAACATTTCGAATGCCGGCAGTTTGGCCCGCGAGATCGACGACATTAACCGTCGCCGGGACGCGCTGCTCAACCAGATTCAACGCCGGTACCGCGACTTGACGGATCAATTTCGCGTGATGGCGGCCCGGTCCGATCGCGACTCGGCCGGTGCCGGGGCGGGGGACTTAAGCCGGCTGCAACACACCGTCAGCCTGGTGGAGGAGGACCTGCAGCAATTGAACGCTTTGAACTCCCAGGCCGCCCGCCTTCAGCAGCGCGCCCGCGCGAAGTGAGAGAAACTCAGGCCTTGTACTTGTCGCGGCACGCAGCAGAACAGAAATAGACCGTTTCGCCGCGGACTTTCAACGTGATGGCGGTGGCTTCCGGAATGTAGGTGCCGCAAACGGGATCGAGCTTCAGTTCGCCGCCTTGCGGCGCGGCCTTGGGTTGGGGTCCGGGGGAGGGCGGCGCGGAGGTCCGCATCAGCTCGCCCATGGCCTTCATGATGAGACCGATCACGCTGCGGATGAAAGTCAGCAAGAGCAGGCTGATGAGGATGTAAACGAGAGCACGAAACATAGAAAAGGGGCGCCTGAACAAGGCGCCCCGTCAACGGTGGAAGTGCTTACTTTTTCTTGGAGCCTTTCTTGCTGGGCGGCGCGTTCGGATTCGCGTACTGCGTCTGAATAGTGGAGTCAAGGCTGGTCAGCATGGCCTTGGCTTGTTCCGCGAACGGTCCAGTCGGCTCGAGCTCCAGGTATTTCTGGAATGCTTCCTTGGTTCCCGGCGGCGGCGTCAGTTTGCCATCGGCCGACATCTGGGCTTTGGAGACCAGGTACAGGCCCAGCTGATACTGCGCGGGGGCGTACTTCGGATCGGCTTCGATCGCCTTCCGGAACGCCTCGCCGGCGGGTTCGAGTTGGTTGATGTTGGTCAACACCGCACCCAGGTTGTAGTAATAACGCCCGGCGTTGGGCGGATCGAGGGTGGCGGCTTTCTGCAGTTCGGCTTGCGCCTCGGGGAACTTCTTAGCGCGAGCCAGCGCCAGCGCGTAGTTGTTGCGAGTGGCGGCGTCGTCCTTGATTTCCAGCGTCTTCTGATAAGCTTCCAGGCCCTTGGTCATGGCCGCTTCACTCTCGGCGCCGGTCTTCTGGCCGGCCAGGCAGACATAGGCTTCCGCCAGGTTGCCCCAAACCGCGACCTGTTTCGGATCGAGTTCGGATGCTTTGATGAGCGCCTGGGTGGCCTGATCGCACTGCTTGGCCTTCAACGCATCCATGCCCTGGTTGAAGGCGTCATTTAGGGCCTTATTCTTTGCCATCGCCTGCTGGCGGTCTTTCATCGCCTTCTCCATAGCCGCCTTCTGCTCGGGCGACATCTGGCGCGCCTGCTCGGCTGTTAGTGTCCCCGCCTCAGCGGCTGCCTGCAAGGCTTGCTGCCTCTTCTTCAGTTCCTGCAGGTCGAAATTGATCGGCGTGGGATCGCCCAAGCGGGAGCGAACACCCTGGACCCTGTCAACGTCCTTACCGTTCACTTCGCAGGTGACGTTATAGGTGCCAATGGGAAGGCCGGCGTGGAAATAACGGCCTTTCTTGTCGGTCTTGACTTTGTAGTTACCCTTGATGTCGGTGCGTTCGATTTTAATGAGGGCGCCCTTGAGGGGTTGGCCATCTTCGCCCTTGACTTCGCCTTCAAAGGATGTAGTCTGCGCCATGGCGCCGCCCGCCAGCAGCACGAAAGGCGCCGCGAGCATCGCCAACTTACTGAGTCTAAGGTACATGGATGAAACCTCCAAAGCATTCATCAATTCAAATTTCAGCATACTACAACGGTCTTCCCGCCTGGTAGCTAGCCGCCCTTCACGCGCGCTTCGGCGCGACGCCCAAGCCCGGCGCGTCCGGCAGCAGAATCTTACCGCGCTCTACCCGCAAACCGGTGTAAGGATCGTTCGAAATCAGCAGGTTCCCGTCCAAGTCGGCGTAATCCACCAGCGGCGACAGTTGCGCGGCCGCGGCGACGCCCACCGAACTTTCGATCATGCACCCCAACATCACTTTCAGGCCCAGCGCGCGCGCGATCTGGATCATGCGGAAGGCTTCCTGCATCCCGCCGCACTTCATCAGCTTAATGTTGACCCCGTCGAACGCGCCCACCAGTTTGGGAATGTCCTGCGGGTGCAGGCAGGATTCATCCGCGATCAGGGGCATCTGCACGCGCTGTTTCACCCATCCGACTTCATCTAGCATGTAGGCGGGCATTGGTTGCTCGACGAATTCGACACCTTGCGACTGCAGCCATTCGATCTTGCGGACCGCAATTTCCTTGCTCTTCCAGCCTTCGTTGGCGTCCACGCGCAGCGGCTTTCGGGTGGCGCTGCGCACGGCAGCGATCATCTCTTCGTCCGTGTCGAGCCCGACCTTCACCTTGAGCACCGGAAACGCCTCGGCCTCGCGCACCTTGGCGCGCACCACGTCCGGCTTGTCCATGCCGATGGTGAACGTTGTCACCGGCGTGTCGTTCTTGTCCAGGCCGTAGTACCGGTACAACGGCACGCCGAACTTCTTGCCCGCCCAATCCATGAGGGCGATGTCCAGGGCGGCCTTAGCCGCGTACTCGCCTTCGATGCGCTGAAAGATCCCGGCATTGAGCTTGGCGAATTCCCTCGGATCCGCCGTGGTCAGCAGATCGCGCACCGATTCCACGGCGCGTTGTGCGCTGGCGGCATCTTCCCTGTAACGCACGATGGGCGCGCCCTCGCCGTATCCGGTGATTCCACCGGAGGTGAACCGCACTTGCAGCGTGTCGCGGTATTCGCTTGACGACATGGTGGTCGTCCAGGTGTGGCGCAACTTGAG
>Ga0116191_1001700_pt1 | contig 17582 bp, 17 predicted proteins | sample AD_UKC111_MetaG_FD_89897 | JGI IMG/M metagenome (GOLD analysis project Ga0116191, IMG submission 89897) | Active sludge microbial communities of municipal wastewater-treating anaerobic digesters from Hong Kong - AD_UKC111_MetaG | ecosystem: Engineered > Bioreactor > Anaerobic > Digestate...
GACTCGTGATTTTGCCGGTAATAACGCCGTACCGCACAAGTTCCAGCGTCGTTTGGGCTCGGACCGCGCCGTCGGAGTTGACGCTCTTGTCGACTTTCAGACCGGAAGAGTACCTCGCCAGGGATGCCGGTCCCTGAGCTGCAGGGAGACGCAAATCAACCGATGTGGGACCGGGCCGGCTCGACGGCGGCGCTCCGGGCATCATATAGCCGGAACGCTCTGCGTATATGTAATGGATTGCCAGGGCAAGGCCTGAGAACTCGAAATGGCCCCGGTCGTCGGTTCTCGCGAGGAGCGGTTCGTCGCCGATGTCCCTGGCCAACGACACCCGAGCGCCAGCGATTGGCTGGCCTGTAGCTTGATCGATCACATGACCCTCTATCATTGCGGTTGCCGCGCGCGAGGGGGAGGCGGACAGCAGGAGGACGAGCGGCGCACAGCAGGACAACAAACGGGGCATTTCGGCCCTCCTTATCTTCAAACAGGATATCACACGAAACGGCGGTCAAACGTCCCATCCTTTAAGCCGCTTGGTGGGGCCATTCTGGCGGAATGGCTCGCATGCGCGTGCGGATGCAATCGGCCGGAGGATTGAGTACACTTCGGTGTGTATCCGATACTACCGGCAGTCCTCGGTTTTGCCATGGCCTCTCAACAGCCCATCGGGTTCACGGAACGCACCATCGCAACGGGTCTGAAGGGTGGCTACCAGGTCCTGGCGGTCGACTTGAACGGCGACGGCCGCAAGGACGTCCTTGCGCTGGCCAGCGATCTTGACGAACTGGTCTGGTTCGAGAACCCATCGTGGACGCGGCACGTGATCGCTGGCGGGCGGCGCCGCATGATCAACGTGGCGGTGTGGGATTGGGACGGCGACGGAATCCCGGAGATCGTACTGGCTGAGGAATTCTCGCCGAATCCGGCCAAGAGCGCGGGCGTGGTGAGCGTGCTCACGCGCCAGGGCGATCCCCGCCAGCCATGGTCGGTCCACGAGATCGACCGCCTGCCGACCTCTCATCGCCTGCGCCTGGCGCGCATCGACGCGAGCGGGAAGCCGGTGGTGGTGAATGCACCGCTGGCCGCAGCGACGGCCGAGCCGCCGGAATATCGCGCCCGGACGCCGCTGGTGTTCTACCGCCCCGGCGAATGGAAACGCGAAGTCATCACCGATGCCACCGAAGGCGTGATGCACGGCATCTTCGTGGTAGATTGGGACGGCGACGGCCGCGATGAGATCCTGACCGCCAGCATGTCGGGCATTCACTTCCTCAAGATGGGCAAGGACGGCCGCTGGAGCCGCCGGGAACTCACTAAGGGCGATCCGGCGCCGTGGCCGAAGAGCGGCGCGAGCGACGTCGCCGCCGGTCGTCTCGGCAAGAAGCGCTTCCTCGCTGCCATTGAGCCATGGCATGGGCATCAAGTCGCGGTGTATTTCGAACAGAAGGGCGCCTGGCGCCGGCAGGTGATAGAAAGCGGCATGGCGGACGGGCACGCACTGCTGGTTGTAGATCTGGACGGTGACGGCCGGGACGAGATCGTGGCCGGCTATCGCGGCGGGGATCACAGCGTCCATTTTTACAAGGCCGCGGACGCCGCTGGCCGGAACTGGGTGCGCGCGGCCGTGGACGAGGGCGGCATGGCTGCCGCCTCCTGCGACGTGGCGGATTTCGGCATAGGGTGGCCGGAAATTGTCTGCATCGGTACTGCCACGGCCAACGTGAAGTGTTATTTGCCTCGCGCGAAAAACAGATAGCGTAGAATCGATATTTGACCGACATCCGGGTCACGGTTGCGATCCCTACTCTGGCGGCGGATTCCGCGCTGGCCGAGTGCCTCGAATCCCTGGCGCTGCAGACCGGGATCGGCGTCGAAATCGTAGTTGTGGACAACAGCGGCCAGGGGCTTGTGCGCCGGAAAGGGTTGGCCGGCGGATCGGTCCGTGTGATTGAGAACCAGCGCAACGAAGGATTTGGGGCGGCCATCAACGCGGTTTGTCGAAGTTCAGAAGCCCCGTATGTAGCGGCGCTGAACGATGACGCCGTGGTGAAGCGCGGCTGGGCCGCGGCGCTGGTAGAGGCGGCGGAAAGCGACGCGCGCGTGGGAATGTGCGCGTCGCGGATATTGCTGGCAGGCTCGGGAGCGCTCGATTCGGCAGGCATGCTGATTGCGCGGGACGGCTCCAGCAAGCAGCGCGGCCACGGGCTTCCGGCGGACAGTTTCCCGGCGCGCGAGGAAGTGCTGTTTCCGAGCGGGTGCGCCGCGCTATACCGGCGTGCGATGCTCAATGAAATTGGAGGATTCGACGAGGATTTCTTCCTCTATTGCGAGGACACGGATTTGGGCCTGAGGGCGCAGCGGGCGGGTTGGTGTTGTCTCTACGTGCCGGACGCGGTGGTGGAACACCGCTACTCTTATTCGGCGGGCCGCGCTTCGGCCCGGAAGGCGTTCTATGTGGAGCGCAACCGGCTTTTCGTCCTGGCCAAGAATTTTCCGCTGCGGCTGGCCCCGGGCGCGTTGCTCGCTGCACTGGCCCGGTACTTCTGGCACGTCTGGTACACCATGAGAGGACGCGGCGCGGCGGCGAAATACCAAAGCGATGGGGGAAGCGCGCTGGAACTGGCGTGGCTCACCGTGCGGGCGCACTGGGCCTTGATCGCGAACTGGCGGAGCCTTTGCGAAAAGCGCCGCCGGATCCGCAAGACCGCGAAGATCGGCGACCGGGAGTTCATCGTGCTGCTGCGCCGTCACGCCATCACGGTGAGGGAGGTCGCCGCGATATGACGCTCGCCGGAGGACCGGGCGCGGTGCTCATCATTGTGCCGGCATATAACGAAGAGGCCGCGGTGGGTTCCGTGGTGACGGAAATCCGCACTGTCGTGCCCGGCATTCCTATCCTTGTGGTCGACGACTGCTCGGAGGATTCCACAATCACGGCGGCGCGCATGATGGGAGCGGATGTCCTGCCGCTGCCGTATCACCTTGGTCTTGGGGGAGCGGTGCAGGCTGGTTACAAACTGGCCTTCGAATTGGGCTACGAGTACGTCATCCGGCTTGACGGAGACGGCCAGCACGACCCGCGGGACATACCGGCAGTGCTGGACGCTCTGCGCTCGAGCGGTTGCGAAATGGTGATCGGATCGCGGTACCTGTTGGAGGATTCCAACCACACCAGCTTTTTGCGTTCCTTGGGCATACGCTTTTTCCGCCTGATATTGCGGCCCATTCTGGGCAAGCCGGTGCTCGACCCTACATCCGGTTTCGTGGGCGTGAATCGCGCCGCGCTCCAGGTTTTCAGCAAGAGCTTTCCTCTCGAATATCCCGAGATCGAGGCGCTGGTTGTGTTGAAACGCCGCGCCTTCCGCTTCCTCGAGGTGCCTTGCCGCGTGCGTCCTCGCGTGGCGGGCAAGAGCACCATCACTCCGCTGAAATCGGTTTACTTCGTGATTCACGTCCTGATGGGCGTGTTCGTAAATATCCTGAAATTTGAACGCCGCAGGTGGAGGAGATAGCCGTGGAGCCGTTGTTAAACGCGATCGGGCTCGCCAGCCTCGCGGTGATTGCGCTGGTGCTTTTGTCGCTGCGCCGCGCGCACATCCGCGTGGAGTATTCGGTGAGCTGGTTAGGCGCCGCCGTGGCTCTGCTGGTGTTGTCGCGCTGGCGATCACTGCTGGAGCGGGTCGGTGGCTGGCTGGGGTTGAGGGACGATCCGGCCTCGGCGCTGGTCTTGCTGATCATCGTGGTGCTTTTCGTGCTCAGCTACCGGTTTTCGATCATCATCTCCCGTCTCAAGGACGCCAACGTGGCCCTGACGCAGAGGATTGCGGTGCTCGAGTTTCGGGTCCGGACCCTAGATGAAAAGCAACAAGCCGACAGTTCCTCGTAAGACTACTCTTCCAGCGGGCCCCAGACCGTGGCTTTACGCCGCGGCTGTGTGCATAACCCTGCTCGCCGTGTTCGAGGCCTATCAGCCCGCGCTGCACGGCCCGTTTCTGTTCGACGATCTCTATCTGCCTTTCCAACTGCCGGAACTCATCCACGCGCCGCTTTCCCATTGGCTTCGGCAAACGCGCCCGTTTCTGATGTTCACCTTCTGGGTGAACCTGCGCGTATTCGGCCTGGACCCATACTACTTTCACCTGTTCAACGTTTTGTTTCATTTCGCCAATGGAGTCCTGGTGTACCTGATTGCCAGGCGCTTGCTTTGCAAGGTGGGTGTGGAGGGTTGGACGCTGGCGCTCTATTCAGGATTCGCCGCGGGGGTGTTCCTGTTTCATCCCTTGCAAACCGAATCCGTGGCTTATGTTGCGAGCCGGTCGGAGACGCTGAGCGTCCTGTTCTTCTATGCGGCGTTCGCCCTGTTCCTGTACCGCCGCGAAGCCGCCGCGTCCTGGCGCGTGGCAGCCGCCGTGGTGTTTCTGTTTGCGGGAGCCGCTCTTACCAAGGAACACACCGCCGTGTTCCCGGCCCTGTTACTGTTGACGGATTATTACTGGAATCCCGGTTTTTCTTTTGGCGGCATCAAACGAAACTGGCGGCTCTACTTACCGCTTGCGGCAGCAGGCGCGGCGGGTCTTGCATTTGTCTGGACAGTGCTGCGTGCCGCCGACACGGCAGGATTCGCCGTGTCGGGCTTGCCCTGGCACGATTACTTGTACACGCAGGGGCGCGCCATCTGGGTGTATCTGCGGATGTTCGTTCTGCCCGTGGGGCTGAATCTCGACCACGACTTTGCGATCTCGCGCAGCCCGCTGGACCATGGCGCCGTGATTGGCCTGGCGGCACTTGCAGCACTGGCCGCGGCCGCGTTTTGGCTCAGGCGCAAGTATCCGCTGGCAAGCTACGGCGTTCTGGTGTTCCTGTTGCTGCTGGCTCCGACATCTTCTTTCATCCCCATCAAAGACCCCCTGGTCGAGCGGCGGATGTATCTGCCGATGATCGGACTGGTACTGATCGTGGCGGATGTGGCACGGCGCATCCGCTTGTCCCGCGCGGCTCTGGCCTGGATCGGAACAGGCATTCTGGTGACAGCCGGGGCGGCCACGCGCGTACGCAACCAGGTCTGGAGCGGAGCGATCCCATTGTGGGAGGATTCGGTTGCAAAGTCGCCTCGAAAATACCGGCCTCATTTTCAACTTGCCTACGCGTATTATCAGGCGGGCCGCTGCAAGGAAGCGGTAAGACACTATGAGCTGGCATCGCAATTCACGGCGAAGGATTACAACCTGCTGGTGGACTGGGCGCTGGCTTGTGACTGCGCAGACCAGCCGGACCTGGCGGTGGAGAAACTGAGGGAAGCGATCCAGCTTGAGCGGACCGCGGAAGCACACGCGCTGGTCGGCATGATCTACGGCAAGCGCGCACGCCGCGCCGAAGCGGAAGCGGCCCTGGACGAGGCGGAGAGAATCGATCCACGTTTCGCAAAAACGTACGTTTACCGCGGTAACTTGCAGGTCTCTCAGGGCGAATACGCTGCTGCCGCCGGCAACTTCCGCCGGGCGCTGTCGCTGGATCCGGCCGACGAAGATGCCGCTGCAGGTCTTGCCGTGGCGCGCCGAAACATGAAGGTTGCATACTAGATTTATTGGGCGCCCAGGACAAACAACTCCGCATCGGGATCAACGCGCTGTACATGATCCCGGGCGGTGTCGGGGGAACTGAGATTTACTTGCGCTGCCTGTTGGCTGCGCTCGCCTCCATCGACACCCGAAACCAGTACATCGTGTACGCGAACCATGATACCGGCGCCTCTTTGTGCGCCCCGGGGCCGAATTTCTCGGTCTCGGTTCAGCCGGTACGCGCTTCGATCCGCCCCTTCAGGATTCTGTGGGAGCAGACCGTCATGCCGTGGTTTTTGCGCCGTGACCAGGTGGATGTAGTCCTGTGTCCGGGTTTCACCATGCCTTTGGCGACCCGCTGCCCGGCGGTAGTCGTGTTTCATGATTTGCAGCACAAGCGTCACCCTCAGTATTTCTCCTGGTGGGAACTGCCGTTCTGGGACTTCTTCCTGTGGGCCTCGGCCTGCCGCGCCACGAGGCTCATTGCGGTTTCCGAGGCCACGCGGCGCGACATTCTGCGGTACTACAACGTGGACGAGGGAAACGTCGACGTGGTGCGGCACGGCGTAGAGACAGAGTTCTTTGAGATCTCCAAATCTCGCTATCGAGTCTCGGTCCATCCGTTCTTGTTGTGCGTCTCCACTTCCCACGCCCATAAGAACCTGGACCGCCTGATTCGGGCCTTCGCCGATTTCCGCCGCGCTCATCCGGAATTCCAACTGGTGATTGCCGGAATGCACGGCCGCCACATCAAGGAATTGCGGCGCTTGGTCCGCGGCCTGGGCCTGACCGGCGCCGTGGACTTCACCGGCTGGCTTCCGCGAGAGGAACTCTACGGCCTGTTCCGCATGGCGCACTCGTTCATTTACCCATCGAGCTTTGAGGGCTTCGGAATGCCGGTGTTGGAGGCGCTGGCGTCGGGAATCCCCACGGCCTGCTCTGAAATCCAGCCGATTCGCGAGATCGTTGGCCATGCCGCCCTGAAATTCGATCCCGGCGACGTTGGCGCCATCCGGCAGGCCATGGAGCGAATTGTTTTCGACAAGGAGTTGCGCGCCCAATTGAGTGCGGAAGGCCTCGCTCGGGCGGCGAAGTTCAGTTGGGAAACATCGGCACGGGAAACCCTGGCAGCATTGGAACGCGCCGTTGCTCAGCGAAGCAGGTCTTCGAGCTGAATCTTGGCGTCGGTTTTCGCGTCGCGGTACTTCACGATGACCGGGGTATAGAGCGAGATGCCCCACTCGCGGCCCACGCCGCTCGTTACCATCCGTGAACCAGCCACCACGACGGCTTCCTCGGGAATCACCAGGGGCGCATCGCCTTCGGCCCGGTGAACAACTCCGCGGACCAGGTCATACACCGGCGTCGAGCGGTTGATGATGGTTCCCGTGCCGAGCACCACGCGCCGCTTGATGACCGCGCCTTCGTATATACCGCAGTTTCCCCCCACCAGGACTTCGTCCTCTACGATCACCGGCAGCGCCCCCACCGGTTCGAGTACGCCGCCGATCTGCGCGGCGGCCGAGACATGGCAGCGCGCGCCGACCTGCGCGCAACTGCCCACCAGGGCGTGCGAGTCGATCATGGTGCCGTCACCCACATAGCTTCCGGCGTTGATGTAAGCCGGCGGCATGATGGTGACGCCTTTGCCGACGTGGCAGCCGTCGCGGACGCTCGTGCCGCCGGGCACGATGCGCACCCCACTCGACGGGTTGAACCGGTGCACTGGATAGGTAGCCTTGTCGAACCAGGGCTGGCGCGAAGCGTCCACGGACATGTCCACGATCCCGCCCATGCGGAAACCGAGCAGGATGCCCTTCTTCACCCAGCCGTTTACTTTCCAACCACTCGGTTGCGACGCATCCGGGGAGGCTGCGCGTATCTCGCCGGCATTTAGCCGTTCCTTGAAACGCTGGAACAAGCGAAAGTGCTCCTCCGTGTACCGCTCCGGTCTTTCCTCGAACAGCCTCTCGATCTCAGCCTGCAACACGCGCGCTCCGATCGGACAGGAGACCCACCTGACTCAGCACACCCTCGATCTTGGCCTGATTCTGTGGTTGGGGAGCCACCAGGGGCAAGCGCCACACAGGCTCGAGCAAGCCCATAGCCGCCATGGCTGCCTTCACCGGGATGGGATTCGATTCCACAAAATTCACGCTCATCAGGGGGAGGTACTTTCGCTGCAACTCGCGCGCGCTGGCGAAGTCGTTGATCAGGCACTCGCGCGCAAGCTCGGTCATTTCAGCCGGAATCTCGTTGGAGGCCACCGAGATAACGCCGCGGCCTCCCAATGCGATGAGCGGTATGGTGATGACGTCGTCGCCGGAAAACACCGCAAAGCTCTCCGGCACCTCATGAATGACGGATGCGATCTGGCCGATGTTGCCGGAGGCTTCCTTCACGCCCACGATGTTGTCGATGGCAGCCAGCCTCTTCAACGTAGCCGGTTCGACGTTCACTCCGGTACGCCCTTGCACGCTGTACACGATGATGGGCAGGCTCGCCGCCGCCGCGATCGCTTTGTAATGCTGGTAGAGACCTTCCTGCGTGGGCTTGTTGTAATAGGGCGTCACCGAAAGGATGCCGTCCACGCCCATGGCCGAAAGTTCGCGGACCAGTTGAATCACCTCAGCCGTATTGTTGCCGCCGGCCCCGGCCAGAATCGGCACCACGCCATGGGCTTCCTCGAGCGTGATCTCGACCACCCGCAAGTGCTCGGCGCGCGTCAGGGTCGGACTTTCGCCGGTGGTGCCGCACGGCACCAGAAAATTGATACCGGCTTCCACCTGCCGCCGGACGAGCTTGCGCAGAGTGGCCTCGTCGAGCGAACCATTCGCCCGGAACGGAGTCACAAGCGCGGTACCGCAGCCTTCAAACATCATTCACCTCACGTTCCCCAATACAGTGTCGCCGAACTCGTAAAGGCCCCGCTTGCCCACTACCCAGGCGGCCGCCTTCAAGGCCCCGCGAGCGAGGCCTTCGCGGCTACGGGCGGTGTGGCGAAGCGTGATGGTGTCGGCCGCCGAGTCGAACCCGATTTCGTGCGTACCCGGATGCGCTCCGGCGCGGTTTGAACTCGAGTCGATCGGGCGGGAGTACCCGGCCTTCTTCATGTCGCCGATCAATTTGAGCAGCGTGCCCGACGGGGCGTCCTTCTTCGTGGAGTGATGGATCTCCCAAGCCCAGGCGCCGTACTCGTCCTCGTGCGCGAGCAACCGGGCAGCTTCCGCGACCAGCCGCGAGAACACGTTCACGCCGATCGAGAAATTTGGGCTCCACACCAGGCCCACGCCGCTCTGCTCCACCAGCGCGCGCACGTGATCCAATTGATCGAGCCAGCCCGTGGTTCCCACCACCATGTTCACGCCAAGCGCCGCCATGCGCTCGATGTTCGTCACCACGGTAGCCGGGGTCGAAAACTCGACGGCCGCGTCCACGCCGCGAAAATTCTCCGCCGTCATGCCGGCGGAGTTCGCGTTGTTGAATTCATCGAGCTTGAGCGAAACGGTAAAGCCGTAGTCCGGGGCAAGCTGCTCGACAAGCTTGCCCATTTTTCCGTAACCGACGATGGCGAGCTTCATGCGAATTCCCAGGTCGCGGAGCCGGTCAACGGTTCACGCGGCGACAATCAATCGAATACCGCCGGGTCCACCTCGGCGAAGAACTCGCTGTGGAGGGCGGCGACGGCCCGGGCCAGATCGGCCTCGGATACCACAAAGCCAAAGTTTAGCAAAGACGCGCCCTGCGAGATCATGCTGATATTGACTTCGGACAGCGCCCGGAAGATGCGGCTCGCGACGCCAGGCGTCGAGCGGATGCTGTCGCCCACCAGGCACACGATGGCCTGGTTCTGTTCGACGTTCACCTCGGCGAATTCTTCCAGTTCGGTTGTGATCTCCTTCAGGCGCGCCGTGTTGTCGATAGTGAGCGAAACGCTCACCTCGCTGGTGGCCACCATGTCGACCGGAGTTTGGAAGCGGTCGAACACCTCGAAGATCCTGCGCAGGAAGCCGTGCGCCATCAGCATACGGCTCGACGTGATGTTCACCAGCGTGATATTGCGCTTGCACGCGATGGACTTGATGACGTTCGTGCAGGGAACGGATTCCGCGACAATGCGCGTGCCTTCCACTTCCGGCCGGCGCGAATTGAGGATCAGCACGGGGATGTTCTTTTCCACGGCCGGCAGCACCGTGGCCGGATGCAACACTTTGGCGCCGAAGTAAGCCAGTTCGGCGGCCTCCCCGAAAGAAATGCTCTTCACGCGGCGCACCCCTTCGATGATGCGCGGGTCGCCCGTGAGCATGCCATCCACATCGGTCCAGATCTCGATTTCCTCCGCGCCGATGCCGGCGCCGACGATGGAGGCGGTGAAATCCGAGCCGCCGCGGCCCAACGTGGTGGTGACGCCGTTTTCCGTGGACGCGATAAAACCTCCCATCACGACCACGTGCCTCTGCGCGAGCGGTGGAATTGCGGCCGCCAACCTCGAATAGCTCTCCGGAAGCTTCGGCGTGGCTTGCGTGTGGCGGTTATCCGTGACCACTACGCGCCGCGAATCCACGTGTACGGCATCCATGCCGGCGCGGCGGAAGGCGTAAGTAACCACGATGCTCGAAATGCGCTCGCCGTAACTGGAGATGGCGTCGGTCAACCGCGGCGTGATTTCCCCTACCACGGCCAGGGCGCGCGCCAGTTCGGCGATCTCCTGAAAGTGGTCCTGAATGGCGCTCTCGACGATGGGCCAATCCGAGTCGAGCACCACCGGCCGGGCCTCGCGCAAGTGAAAATCGCGCAACTCGACCGCCAGTTTGATGCCTTCCTCCCGTTTGCCTTCGGCGGATTTCGCCGCAATGGCCAGCAGCCGGTTGGTGGTCTTCCCCATGGCCGAAACCACAACCACGGGTTGACGATCCACACGCGCCTTGACGATGGACGCAACTCTCTCGATGGCGGCCGCCGATTCCACCGACGTGCCGCCGAACTTCATGACAATCATTTTTCGAGCCACCCTTCCGAGTGCATCAACTCGGCGTTCAGCACGGCCGCGCCGGCCGCGCCGCGAATCGTGTTATGCCCCAGTGCGATGAACTTATAGCCGAGCACCGAGCACGTGCGCAAGCGGCCCACGAACGCCGTCATGCCGTTGCCTCGCGCCGCGTCGCGGCGAGGCTGCGGACGGTCGCGATCGGCCATGTAGACCACCGGCTGCGCCGGGGCGCTGGGCAGATTGCGCTCTTGCGGCACGCCGCGGAAACTGTTGATGGCGTCAATGAGCGCGGCGATGTCCGGCTTGGATGCGAGATCCACCGAGACCGCCTCGGTGTGGCCGTCCACCACCGGCACGCGGTTGCAGTGCGCGCTTACCCCGGCGGCCAGCGGCTCGACATGATCGCCCACCAGATCGCCGAGAATCTTCTGCGTTTCCTGCTCCATCTTCTCTTCTTCGCCGCCGATGAACGGGATCACATTGGCCGTGATATCCATGGACGGCACGCCCGGATAGCCGGCGCCGCTGATCGCTTGCATGGTGGTGACCACGACGCGCCGGATGCCGAACTGCTTCAAAGGCGCCAGCGCCATGGTCAGCACCACGGTGGAGCAATTCGGGTTGGTGACGATTTGCCCCTTCCAGCCGCGCGCGGCCTGCTGCTGCGGGATCAGTTTCAGATGGTCGGGGTTCACTTCCGGCACCAGCAGCGGCACGTCTTTTTCCATGCGGTGGTTACGGGAGTTCGACACGACGACGTGTCCGGCGGTCGCGAACGCACGTTCGATCTCGGTGGCTACCGAGGCGTCGGTCGCCGAAAAGACCAGCCGCGGCGCGTTGCCCGGCACGCACTCCTTGACTGTAAGGCCGGCGATCTTCTCGGGCATGGTGCCTTCCAGGCGCCATTGCGTCGCTTCCGAGTACTTCTTGCCCGCGGAGCGGTCGCTGGCCCCCACCCAAGTCAGTTCGAACCACGGATGGTTCTGCAAGAATTTCACGAAATGCTGGCCCACCATGCCGGTGGCGCCGAGAACACCAACCTCGATTTTCTTCATGTTGTTTGTTTCCTACGCGGCAACCAGAAGCTGCCGCACCATCTTCTTATAAATCTCGATAGCGTCGGCGACCTGCTTCTTGGGTACCCGTTCTTCAAGTGTGTGGGCGACGTGTATGCTGCCTGGGCCCAGCAGGAAAGGCTGGCCCCAGGCGCCGCCGAACGCGGGGATGTCGGTGGTAAAAGATACTACGGTAGTTTCGAATCCGGGCAGCTGGCCCAGGCGCACGGCCGGGATGAGCAGCACCTGGCGCGCGTCCACTTGGCTGCCGGCGGCTTCGACAAACGCTTTGCGTAACGGTTCGGCGTCCTGGACCAGCCGGATCATGATCTCGCAGTGGGCCGCATCCGGGACGATGTTGGGCGCGCGGCCGCCGCGGATGGTGCCGATGTTCAACGTGCTCGGACCGAGCAGCGCATCAACCGGCAGCGGCATGCGGCGGATGCGCTCCAGCGCGTCGAGCAGTTTCAAAATGGCCGATTCGCCCAGCTCCGGATATGCCGAGTGTGCCATGCGGCCCTTAGCTGTCACTTCATAGCGCAACGCGCCTTTGGAGCCGAGCGCCAGCTTGTTCTCGGTGGGCTCGCCGTTGATGAGGTAGCGCGACCCGCGCGAGTGTCGGCTCGCCATGTAAGCGCCGGCGCTGTTGCGCTCCTCGCCCACCACCAGGAGCAGGGCCACGCCGCGCACGCCCTCTTCGAGCAGCGCCTCCAGGGCCTTGAGCATTGCGGCGAGGATGCCCTTGGTGTCGCAGGCGCCGCGGCCGTAGATGTAATCGGCGTCTTCGCGCGACGGGAAGAACGGCTGGACCGTGTCGATGTGCGTGGACAACGTGACGACGGGCTCGCCCCACGTGGCCAGAATGTTGAAGCGTTTCGGTTCGACTTCCATGCGCTCGACGCTGCCGCCAAAGCGCGAGGCAAGGGCGCCCAGGTAATCGGTCAGGTAGCAGCCGACCTGGTACTCGTTGCCCGTGAGGGACTCGATATCCACGAGTGCCCGTGTCAGTTGATAAACGTCCATTTGCCTACACTCCAACGCTGGGAGCCGCGAGGTGGAAACTTCAGGATATCATGACGGCCGCGCGAGTCTAAAACGCGGAGGCGAACCGGTTGCCTTGGCTTTGTACTTCACACCCACTCAAACGTGATGGTGTGCTCGAAGGGGCTGAAGGCTGTTAGATAGACACTCTTGCCAGGGAGTTTCGGCGGCAGGCGGTGCAACTGGGTGTAGGCGTGCTGCGCCAACCCCGGACCGAAGCGCATGGCGTGCGGCCCTTTGCGGTACTCGCCGTAACCGTTACCGAGCAGATACGCATCAGGCACTTCGGGCGCGGGCTTACATCCTTCCAGCGTTCCGTTCGGCCGGAAGTTGAACTCGATCGCGATGGGCACCTCTTTAGTTCCGGCAGCCGAGAACTTCAATTGCAGCCCGTTGCGGATCTCCGCAACGTCGGCCGAGAAGCGCAGTTCGCACACCTCGGTCATGCGGCGTTCGGCGCGCGTGGCGTACCAGGTTCGCGTGGTGACGCGCCGGGGCGGGTCGAGCGGCTGGAAATAACCGGCCTGCATGGTCTGCTCGAAGTGGTAAACGCCCTTGCGCTTCTGCGCCAGCGTGGGTGTGAACATGCCCTTGCCGAAGAACGAGCCGGCCATGCGCACGCCGTCCACCACGACCCCGCCATACCGGAACGCCAGGAACTTGCTCGTATTGCGCAACAGAAGCGTGCAGCTCATCTGGCCGCGGCGGATGCGCGCGTAGCCGTTCACCGGGTAGATCTTCTCGTAGTTGTCCGGTACCGGTTGCCCTGCCGGCCCAGGCGCTAGCAATTCCGGATACTCCATCAGTTCGCCGAGTGACGCATGGTCGCGGTGATGCATCTCCACGTCGGCGAATTGCCCGTTGTTGTCGCGCACCGCCATCAACCGGTAGGGGAACCAGTTGCGCCCCAGGTTGCCGGGCAGATCCTTGTCCTGGCGGCCGGAGATTTCCGTCACCACCTCCCAGTCGGCATGCAGCATATACAGCATCATGGCGAGGTTACGGCGCACCGGCTCAAGCAACTCGGGCCGCTTCAACTTGAGGGCGAGCGTGGTGAGCGCCCGGTTCACCACCGAATTGTAGATGGAGGTGCTGCGCTCGGTGTACTGGCCTTCCTCGTCGATGTCGATGCCCTCGGCGAGCCACTGGTCGATGCGGCGCCGGTATGCCGGGTTCGGCAGGATCTCATCGATTTGCGCCATCGCCTGGCTGACCACCCACCGATGGTTGGGCGTGTGCACTCCACCAACCGCCAGGCCCTCGCCCGCCTTATTGAGGAACGGCACCATGATGCGGAACACTTCCTGCTCTTTGGCGCGCTTTGCCAGGCACGCGGCGCTGGCCACGCCGTGTACGACAAACCCCGTGTCGGGCGGCGAATCGAAATTGGTGGTCAGAAGGTCGACGAAGCCCTGCGGCCCCTGCGCGCGTTCCAGAAACCGAGCCGCCATCCTCATGCGCGGCAACAATTCCTTCTGCTTGTAGTAGCGGGAGCGCGGGTGCAGGAAGCCAACCACAAAGTGGTGCAAAAGACTGCCGGCATTGCCGGCCCATGCGATTCCGAACTGATCCTGGCTGGAGCCATACCAGCGGCTGGCTGGATCCGTGATCTGCGTGCGCAGACAGGCTTCCACGGCTCTATCGCTATTCTCCAGTGCCCGGTTTTCGAGCTCCTGATTCCGGGGCGCGGCAAGGGCGGCGGCCGAGGACACAAAGTCCCTGCGGGTGAATACAAACGGCATGGTGAAATTCCATGGTATCAAGCCGCTTTCAGGCCCGTGTGATACGCTGCGGGATGTATGGAGAACGAAGACCTGGTCCCCGTCAGCGTCTTCACGCTTCCGGATGAAGCCCGCATGGCGCGGTCCATGCTCGAATCGGCGGGCATCCCCGCCTTTATCGAACACGAACACATCGGAACCATCTATGGCGGTGTAATTCAGGCAATCGATGGAGGGCTGCCGCTGCTGGTTCCCGCCTCCCGTCTTGATGAAGCGCGAGAAGTGCTCAATACACCGGTATCCGAGGAGAGCCTCAACGAACAAGCGGAGGCGGCGGAGAATCCGGAGGAGTAAGAAAGATTCAGGGGATGCCGAATGACGATGTTCGTTGCGTTATCTTTGTGCTGATGCGACTCGCGACGATTGCCTTGTTCCTGATCGCTTGTGTGGCACCTGCACAGCGGTTTGCCTGGAGCGATGCCGAGAAAGCCATCGCGGGGCGGATGAAGCTCCGCCAGTTGCCGGACGATGAACGCGCTCGGGCCACCCGGCAGCTCGCCCTCGACATCCGTCAACTGCCGCCGACGCCCGGTAGGGTCGCGCTCGCCTCACAACTGACGAATCTGTCGACCGAGGGCGATTTCGGCCGGGATACCCTGCAGGAAGTCGCTACTACGCTGGCGGAGTCCCTGCGCGCGAATCCGCTGCCGGACTCCGATGGCAAGCCGGCCTCGGCCTATGTGCAGCTTGCCCAGCTCATCCGTTACGAAGGCATGCGCGTCTTGTTCGACGCGCCCCAACTCGCTGCGGCTATGGCCAAGCTGACTGCCGACGACGAAGCCCGCGGCAAGGCCGGCTTCACGCTGAAGGATCTCGACGGCAAGGAATGGACTTTGAGTAAACTGCGCGGCAAAGTAGTGCTGGTCAACTTCTGGGCCACCTGGTGCCCGCCCTGCCGCAAGGAAATGCCGGATCTTGACGCGCTCCACTCCAAGTTCAAAGAGCGTGGACTCGTGGTTCTCGCCATCTCCGAAGATGAAGACACGGGGAAGGTACGTCCCTTCATTTCCGAGCACAAGTACCAGTTTCCGGTGTTTCTCGACCCGGATGGCAAGGTGAGGAAGCTCTTCCGTGTGGAAGGCATTCCAAGGTCGTTCATCTATGACCGGAAGGGCAGACTGGCTGCGCAGTCCATCGACATGCGCACCATGAAGCAGTTTCTCGCCTTGCTCGAGAAAGCCGGGTTGAGATAGTTCACTTATAGCGCGGCACGGTGGGGTCGACTTCGCGGCTCCAGCGGTCGATGCCGCCCGCCATGCTCTGCGCGCGCACAATGCCCTGCTCGCGCAGCCATTGCGCCACCTTCAGGCTGCGCACGCCGTGGTGGCAGACGACGATGAGCGGCGCGCCGTCCGGGTCGTCCAGCCCACCGAGGGCCGACGGGACTTCGCGCATGGGAATCAATTCGGCGCCCTCGATGCGTGCAGTCTGGTGCTCGCGCGGTTCCCGGACGTCGATCAACCGCAGTCTCTCGCCCGCATCGAGCCGCTGCTTCACCTCGCGCGGCGTAATCTCAAGTGGACTCGCATTCGAGGGCATCGCTACTCGCCCTCGTCTTCGACCTTGGCCGTGCCAACGCCGGCCGAAATGTTCATTGAGCAGAATTTCGGGCCGCACATGGAACAGTAGTGCGCGTCCTTGAAACCGTTGTCGGGCAGCGTCTCATCGTGCATCGCGCGTGCGGTTTCCGGATCGAGCGCCAGCTCAAACTGCCGCTTCCAGTCGAAGGCGTAACGTGCGCGTCCCATGGCGTCGTCGCGGTCGCGCGCGCCTGGCCGCTTGCGGGCGACGTCGGCCGCGTGCGCGGCGATCTTATACGCGATGATGCCCTGCTTCACATCCTCGCGGTTCGGCAGCCCCAGGTGCTCCTTGGGCGTCACGTAGCAAAGCATGGAGGCGCCGTACCAGCCGATCATGGCGGCGCCAATGGCGCTGGTGATGTGATCGTAGCCGGGGGCGATGTCGGTCACCACGGGCCCGAGCGTGTAGAACGGCGCGCCGTCGCACATCTCGATTTCCTTAGCCACCTGCATCTCGATCTGGTCCATGGGAATGTGCCCCGGCCCTTCGATCATCACCTGTACGTCGTACTCCCGGGCTTTGCGCGCCAGCTCGCCCAGCGTCTTCAGTTCGGCGAATTGCGCCTCGTCGCTTGCGTCGGCCAGGCACCCCGGCCGCAGGCCGTCGCCAAGCGAGAAAGCCACATCGTACTTCTGAAAGATCCGGCAGATGTCTTCGAACCGCTCGTAGAGCATGTTCTGGCGATGGTTCTTCACCATCCACTCGGCCAGGATGGCGCCGCCGCGGCTGACGATGCCGGTGGTCCGCCGCGCGGCCAGCGGAATGTGCTGGACGAGAAGGCCCGCGTGGATGGTCATGTAGTCCACGCCTTGCTCCGCCTGCTGCTCGATCACTTCGAGCATCAGTTCGGCCGTCAGATCCTCGATCCGGCGGACCTTGGTGAGCCCTTCATAAATGGGAACCGTACCAACGGGCACGGTCGATTGCCGGATCATGGCCTGGCGGATACCGGGAATGTCGCCGCCGGTTGACAGGTCCATGACCGTATCGGCGCCGTAGCGCACCGCGTAATTGAGCTTTTCGAGTTCCTCCGAGATTTCGCTGGTGACTGGCGACGTGCCCAGGTTCGCGTTGATCTTGCATCGCGTGGCCACGCCGATGCCGATGGGTTCGAGGTTGACGTGGTTCACGTTGGCCGGGATGATAAGCCTCCCGGCGGCCACCTCCTGCCGGACGAACTCCGCGTCCAGACGTTCGGCGCGCGCCACGAACTCCATTTCTTCGGTGACGATACCCTTCCGGGCGTAATGCATTTGTGTCCGGATCGGGTCGTGTTGACGCTTCGCCACCCAATCTTGTCGCATGAAACGAACTCCTTCGGTGAGGACTCTGCCCCTGATTTCAAAGTCTAACAAAATGGGCATTGGATATACTCGTTACTGAATGTCACGGATACCGGCGCTTCTGGCTATATTCTTGTGCACGCTCAGCGTTTGGGCCACGGACGCACGTCTGGCCGAAGACTGCCGCGCACGCCGCGCCGCCTTGCGCAAGGCCCTTCCGGAGAGCATCATCCTGGTGTTCGGGACGACTGAGAAAGACGCCGGGGACGACCGCGCGGGTTTCTTCCAGGAGCCCA
>Ga0116191_1001704_pt1 | contig 17528 bp, 15 predicted proteins | sample AD_UKC111_MetaG_FD_89897 | JGI IMG/M metagenome (GOLD analysis project Ga0116191, IMG submission 89897) | Active sludge microbial communities of municipal wastewater-treating anaerobic digesters from Hong Kong - AD_UKC111_MetaG | ecosystem: Engineered > Bioreactor > Anaerobic > Digestate...
CAGATCTTCATGGGCGACTCCGGTTCGCTCGGCCTCGGCGGAGCGCTGGCCGCGCTCGCCATCCTCAGCCGCACCGAACTGCTGCTCGTTCTCATCGGCGGCCTGTTCCTGGTCGTGACGGGGTCGGTCATCCTGCAGCGCACCTGGTTCAAGATCACGAAGTGGCGCTACGGGCAGGGCAGACGCATCTTCCTGATGAGCCCCCTCCATCACCATTTCGAACTCAAGGGCTGGGCCGAGATCACCGTCGTCGTGCGGTTCTGGCTCATCTCGGCGTTGTTCGTCGCGGTGGGCGTCGGGTTCTTCTACCTCGAATGGATCAACCAGTAGCCGTGCGGGATCTCGACGAGCTGACCAGCTGGTACGCCGACTGGAGTTCTCTGCGAGTGGCGGTGCTCGGGCTGGGTGCCACCGGTTTCGCCGCCGCCGACACGCTCACCGAACTTCGCTGTGCGGTGCTGGTGGTCGCCGCCGAGGCCGACGAGGAACGCATTGATCTCCTCTCCGTGATCGGAGCGCGATACAGCCCGCAGCCCGATCGCGACGTGATCCCGCCCGACCTGTTCTCCTTCGACCCTGAACTCATCGTTGTGTCGCCCGGGTACGCCCCGGACCACCCGCTCGTCGCCTGGGCGCGAGAGGGCGGCATCCCGATCTGGGGTGATGTCGAACTCGCCTGGCGGCTCAGGGACAAGGTCGCACCGCCCGCGCACTGGAACCTGATAGCGGGCTCGAGCGGCGTCGAGATGACGAGCCTGCTCGCCGCTCATCTACTCGTCGGCGGCGGGCGACGGTACGTGGTTGCGGGTTCGGTGGGGATGCTCGCGCTCGACGCCGTGCGTGATCCCGTGGGTTTCGACGGCCTCATCGTGGCGCTGTCGCCGGCACAGTTGCAGTGGATCACTCGCTCGGGCCCGGGCGCCCTGCGTCCTGAGGTCAGCGTCTGCCTCACCGTCGACCCCGCGTCCGACCTTCCACAGGAGGTCTTCGGCAGGGTCTACGAGAACACGGCGATCGCCTGCGTCTACAACCACGCCGACGAGGCGACGATGCACCTGGTCGAGGACGCCGATGTGCAGGAGGGCTGCCGGGCCATCGGCGTCGGTCTCGGCGCTCCCGGGCGCAGCGATCTGGGCATGGTCGGCGACATCGTCGTCGATCGCGCCTTCCTCGATGAGCGTCACAGCACGGCGCTCGAACTCACCACGCATGGTGAGCTGGCGGAGGTCGACCTTGCCACCGCCGAGCTGCTGCCCCGGGTGCTCGCGGCGTGCGCCGTTGCGCGAGCGCACGGCGTCTCGCCCGCCGAGGTGCGCACCGCGCTAGCGACATTCATGCCCGCCACCGGCTGAACTGGGCGTCATTCCCGCGACACGCGCCCGACGTCACTCACCGGCGACCCGTTTCGACCGAAACTTCAGGGGTACATCCCGCGCGCGGGACGGTTCAGCGTGCCGTCTCCTGACCAGGGGGAGAGGTGAATCGATGACAACCGGCCGGCTCCCGTCGTCCCCTCGGGTCACAGTGTCACGGCGCCCGGGTCGCCCCGCCGCACCAACCGCCGCCGCACCGCGACCCGCTGTGGCAGTGATCCCCGTTCGTCGCATCTTCGCGATCGAGAACCGCAACTACTTCCTGCTCCTGGGCACCACCCTGTTCCTGGTGGCGTTCGGCCTCGTGATGGTGCTGTCGTCGTCGTCCATCGAGTCGAGCGTCGACGGTGAGGGCTTCTTCGGCCGATTCATCCGGCAGGGGTTCTCGGCGATCCTCGGCATTCCGCTCATGCTCGTCGCCTCGCGGATGCCGCCGCGGTTCTGGAAGCGCTGGGCATGGCCTGCGCTGCTCGTCGGCGGCGCGCTGCAACTCATCGTCTTCATCCCGGGGCTGGGTCTCGAGCACGGCGGCAACCAGAACTGGATCTCCATCGGCGGCTTCAACATGCAACCGTCGGAGTTCGTCAAGATCGCGCTCATCGTGTGGATTGCCTGGGTGCTGTCGACCAAGGAGGAGCTGCTCGGCGACTGGCGACATGTCGCGCTCCCGATCGCTCCGGTGGCGGGCGTCGCCATCTTGTTCGTGCTGATCGGCAAGGACCTGGGCACGGCGTCCATCATCGTCATGATCGTGCTGGGGTGCCTGTACTTCGCCGGAGTGCGCCTGAAGTTCCTGGCCGTCGCCCTCGCCGGCGTGAGCCTGTTGGTCATCATCATGGCTCTCGCGACGCCCTCCCGCACCGAGCGCATCAGCGTCTGGCTCAACGGATGCACCGCCGCCGACTACTCCAACCTCTGCTGGCAGGTGCAGCACGCGAGTTGGGCACTCGCCGCGGGCGGCCTCTTCGGAAGCGGCTTGGGAAACTCGAAGGCGAAGTGGAACTGGCTTCCCGAGGCAGACAACGACTTCATCTTCGCCATCATCGGCGAGGAGCTCGGTCTGATCGGAGCGATAGTCGTCCTGGTGCTGTTCATCGTTCTGGCGATTGCCTTCGTGCGGGTTCTGCGCGCCACCCGGGACAGCTTCGCGAGGATCACCACGGGGGGCGTCATGGTCTGGGTGATCGGACAGGCCCTCGTGAACATCGCCGTTGTGCTGGGCCTGCTGCCGGTGCTCGGTGTTCCGCTGCCCCTGATCTCCGCGGGTGGCTCCGCGCTCATCGCGATTCTTCTCGGAATCGGCGTGGTTCTCTCGTTCGCCCGCCAGACCGATCGTGAGAGCGCCCTCGATCAGGGCGTGGCACAGACTCCGGCGCAACGTTCGCGCCTTCTCGCAAGTAATCGGGCGGCCCGCCGGTGACCACCTACCTGCTGGCTGGCGGCGGAACCGCCGGCCATGTCAATCCGCTGCTCGCCGTGGCCGATCGACTTCGCGAGCGCGACCCCGAGTCGACGATTCTCGTGCTGGGCACTCGCGAGGGTCTCGAGGCGCGGCTCGTGCCGGAGCGCGGCTACGAGCTCGTCACGATCGAGCGTCTTCCCTTTCCGCGTCGCCCCGGCCGTGCGGCGCTGACGTTCCCCGGCCGTTTGCGCGCTGCGGTCGCCGAGGTTCGCTCGATCATCACCACGCGGGGGATCGATGTCGTCGTGGGTTTCGGCGGCTACGCCGCCGCCCCCGCGTACCTGGCAGCGCGCGACGAGTCGACGCCGCTCGTCGTGCACGAGGCCAATGCTCGCCCGGGCATCGCCAATCGCCTCGGAGCACGGTTCACGCCTTTCGTCGGCGTCGCGTTCGACGGCACCCGCATTCCGCACGCCACGTGGGTGGGCATGCCTCTTCGACCGGAGATCGAGCGACTCGACCGGTTCACGGCCAGGCGGGAGGGCATCCGGCTCTTCGATCTCGTCGAGGATCGTCCCACTCTTCTGGTGACGGGTGGCTCGTCGGGCGCACAGCGCATCAACGAGACCGTGCTCGCGTCGGCGCCGACCATTCTCGGCGTGGGCTGGCAGGTTCTGCACGTGACGGGCGAGTTCCGCGAAGCCGTAGACGACCCCCATCTTCCCGGGTACCGAGTTCTCAAGTACTGCGACCGCATGGACCTCGCCCTCGCCGTGGCCGACCTGTCGCTCTCGCGGGCCGGCACGTCGACGGTCGCTGAGGTGACGGCTCTCGGTGTTCCGTCGGTATTCGTGCCCTATGCGGCCGGCAACGGCGAACAGCGGCTCAATGCGCGGGGAGCGGTGGCGGCGGGGGGCGCGATCATCGTCGCCGATGCCGACTTCACCCCTCAGTGGGTCGCCGCGGAACTCGTGCCGCTTCTGCGTAACAGGGCACTCATCGCCGACATGGCTGTGCGAATAGCAACGGTCGGCGTGATCGACGGCACCGACCGCATGGTCGCTCTCATCGACGCGGCCGTCGCGGCGGCCCCCTCGCCGGGGCGACGGTAAAATCGTGTCACGATGATCAAGCCAGACCTCACCATGCCCCTGCCCGGCGAACTCGGTGCCGTGCACTTCGTAGGCATCGGAGGTTCGGGCATGAGTGGCATCGCCCGTCTCTTCCTGGCTGCGGGTCACACCGTCAGTGGATCCGATCGGTCGGCGAATCACAACACTGACGACCTCACCGCGCTCGGTGCGACGGTCTCCATCGGTCACTCCGCCGACAACCCGGGCCTGTCGACGGCTGACGCGCTGGTGTACACCGGTGCGCTCTGGCCCGACAACCCGGAATACCTGACTGCCGTGGCGCGCGGCATCCCGGTGCTGCACCGTTCTCAGGCGCTCGCCTGGCTGATCAATCGGCAAAGGCTCGTCGCCGTGGCCGGCGCGCACGGCAAGACCACCTCCACAGGGATGATCATCACGGCGTTGCTCGAACTGGGCGCCGATCCCAGTTTCGTCAACGGGGGCGTCATCCAGTCTCTGGGGCTCAGTGCGTCGTTCGGGTCGGGGGAGTTGTTCGTGGTCGAGGCCGACGAATCCGACGGTTCGTTCCTGCTCTACGACACGTCCGTGGCTCTGATCACCAACGTCGACGCAGACCACCTGGACCACTACGGAACCCACGACGAGTTCGATGCCGCTTTCGTGGCGTTCGCCGATCGCGCTTCGGAGCTTGTCGTGATCTCCAGCGACGACCCGGGCGCGGTGCGCGTCACTCGTTCGCTCTCCCACCCGAAGATCATGACCTTCGGTGAGGATGCCGCCGCCGACGTCAGGGTGCACGACATCGTCACCGACGGTCCGGTGGCCTTCGAGCTCACCTACAAGTCGGTCTCGTACCCGGCTCGCCTTCTGGTTCCCGGCAAGCACAACGCCCTGAACGCTGCCGGCGCCTTCGCCGTGCTCGTGGGACTGGGGTTCGAGCCAGCCGACGCCCTCGCTGGCATCGAGAAGTTCGCGGGAACCGAGCGGCGATTCGAGCTGCACGGTGTCGTGCGAGGGGTCAGCGTCTACGACGATTACGCCCATCACCCCACCGAGGTCGCGGCCGCGCTGAGCGCGGCGCGCAGTGTCGTGGGGGAGGGGCGCATCATCGCGGTGCACCAACCGCACCTCTACAGTCGCACGCAGGCCATGGCGGGTGAGTTCGCCGAGACCTATGAGCGCCTAGCCGATCACACGATCGTGCTCGACGTGTTCGGCGCCCGCGAGGATCCGGTCCCGGGGGTCACGGGCGCGCTGGTCTCCGGGCGTTTCGCTGACGCGAGCAACGTCGACTTCCTGCCGGACTGGCAGCAGGCATCCGATCGGGCGGCGGAGCTCGCCCGTGACGGCGACATCATCATGACCCTCAGCTGCGGTGATGTGTACCGGATTGTGCCGCAGCTGCTCGCCTCCCTCGCGTCGACGCCTGAGAGGGCGGGCGGGGTCGCAACTCCCGCATGAAACGACCCGAGGGTTTCGACCCGCCGGGGCGGTCGCAACCGCCGCCGCCGGGACGTAAGCCGTCCCAGCCGTCGCGGGTGCGCGCGTCGGGCTCGACCCACCCTTCTCAGGCCAAGCCCGCGCGGCCAGCAGGGTCGGCGACACCACCCGCGGCCGCCACGGTGCCGCGCCCGAGCCAGCAGCCCCGACCCGACCCCGCGGCGCGGGCAGAGCTTCGCAGTGCGGCGCGGGCGCGTCGCAAGTACGAGCGTGCCGAGGTGCGTCGGTTCACCCGACGTGCCCGAAACCGACGCGTCGCGATTGCACTGGTACTGGGCACGATGGCGAGTCTGGTCATCATCATCCTGGCGGCGATCTTCTCGCCGATTCTCGCACTGCGGCAGATCCAGATCGACGGCACGTCGCGGGTCAGCGCCGATGAAGTCCACAGTGCTGTCGACGGGCAGCTCGGCACCCCTCTCGCACTCATCGACTACGGCAAGCTCACGGGCGAACTCGCCGCCTTTCCGCTCATCCGCAGCTTCGTGACCGAGGTGGTGCCGCCCGACACACTCCTGATCCACATCGTCGAACGCCAGCCGGTGGGAGCGATTCTGACGGGCGGTACCTTCCATCTCGTCGATCCCGCCGGCGTGACCGTGCAGGAGTCCGCTGACCGACTGCCCGGCGTTCCCGTCATCGATATCGGTGGCGCGCCGACGTCCGGTGTGGTCTTCGATTCGGTGGTGGAGGTGCTGCTCTCTCTTCCTCCCGAGTTGCTCGCACAGGTCGACTCGGTGTCGGCGACGACTCAGGACAACGTGTCGCTCGTTCTGACCGGTGTGGGCCAGCGGGTCACGTGGGGCAGTGCCGATCAGTCGCAGAGAAAGGCCGCGCTTCTGGCGGCGCTGATCGCCCAGACGGATCCGGCCAGCGCGGGCGAGTTCGATGTGTCCGCGCCGAACAATGGGGTGTTCCGGCCCTCCTGAGCTGTCTCAGGTCGCACAGAGGTTTCCCGACACGCTGAACCCATTCAGGGCGCGGTGCGGCGAGCCGACCTACTCTCAACGGAGGAGAAGCATACTGAGTAATACTTTAATCTTCAAGTAGAGGTTGAAGGTTTGTCCAGTAAAGCTCCCAGAGCAGGCAGCGGAGGCCGGAAGTGACGTCAAACCAGAACTACCTCGCGGTGATCAAGGTAGTGGGCATCGGCGGTGGCGGTGTCAACGCCGTCAACCGCATGATCGAGCTCGGCCTGCGAGGCGTCGAGTTCATTGCGATCAACACCGACGCCCAGGCCCTGCTGATGAGTGACGCCGATGTGAAGCTGGATGTCGGTCGCGAGCTCACCCGCGGACTCGGCGCTGGCGCCGACCCGGAAGTCGGCCGTCGCGCCGCCGAGGATCACGCCGAGGAGATCGAAGAGGCACTCGCTGGCGCGGACATGGTGTTCGTCACCGCCGGAGAGGGCGGCGGAACCGGCACCGGTGGCGCGCCCGTCGTGGCTCGCATCGCGAAGTCGATCGGGGCGCTCACAATCGGTGTCGTCACGAAGCCCTTCGGATTCGAGGGAAAGCGCCGTTCTGCCCAGGCCGAAGTCGGAGTCGCGAGCCTCAAGAACGAGGTCGACACCCTCATCGTCGTTCCGAACGACCGGCTCCTCGAGATCAGCGACCGGGGCATCAGCATGCTCGAAGCCTTCGCCACGGCAGACCAGGTGCTGCTCGCCGGTGTGCAGGGCATCACCGATCTCATCACCACACCCGGACTGATCAACCTCGACTTCGCCGACGTGAAGTCGGTCATGCAGGGTGCGGGCTCAGCGCTCATGGGCATCGGGTCGGCGAGGGGAGCCGACCGCGCCATCAAGGCGGCGGAGCTCGCCGTCGCATCCCCGCTGCTCGAGGCATCCATCGACGGCGCACACGGAGTGCTGCTGTCGATCCAGGGCGGTTCCAACCTGGGCATCTTCGAGATCAACGATGCCGCGCGCCTGGTGCAGGAGGCCGTGCATCCCGAGGCGAACATCATCTTCGGCGCGGTGATCGACGACACCCTCGGCGACGAGGTTCGCGTCACCGTGATCGCGGCGGGCTTCGATGGCGGCGAGCCGACCACCAAGACACGGGATGCCCGCCGCACGAACTACGTAGTGCCCGAGTCTTCCGCGCCGGTCGTGCCCTCGGCCGATGAACCGGTGCGCGCCCCGGAACCGAGTCTGGTCACCGCCCCCATCGATCGAAGCTTCGACGACGACGAGGGCGACCTGGACATTCCCGACTTCCTCAAGTAGCGGTGCCCGACCTCGAGGCGCGCCTGGCCTCGGTCACCGCCGAGGTGGCGCAGGCGGCACGCGACGCCGGCCGGAACCCGGCGGAGATCACGACGATCGTCGTGACGAAGTTCCATCCGGCGGCACTGGTGCGGGAGCTTGCCGATCTGGGCGTTCGTGACTTCGGAGAGAGTCGCCATCAGGAGGCCCAGCCCAAGATCGCGGAGCTCGCCGATCTCGCCGCGACCTGGCACTTCATCGGCCAAGTGCAATCGAAGAAGGCTCGCCAGGTGCGGTCCTATGTCGATGTCATCCACTCCGTGGATCGACCGTCCTTGGTCGACGCGCTGGCGGGAGGCCCGCTCGACGTCTTCATTCAGGTCAACCTGACCGATGATCCAGCGCGCGGGGGAGCCCAGCCCGACGATCTCGAGTCGCTCGCTGAGCGAGTGGCATCGACCGAGGGACTCCGGTTGCGAGGCCTCATGGCCGTGGCGCCCCTCGAAAGCGAGCCCCGCCGCGAGTTCGCTCGCGTGCGCGCCCTGTCGGAGCGCCTCCGCGCGGCCCATCCCGAGGCATCCGGGCTCTCGATGGGAATGTCGGGTGACTTCCGCGAAGCGATATTGGAGGGCGCGACACACCTGCGCATTGGCACGGCAATCACGGGAAACCGTCTACTTCATGGTTAATCTCGAACCATAAGCTTCACTAGCCGTAAGGATTGACATGGCCAACCCACTGCGCAGGACAATGGTCTACCTCGGCCTCGCCGACGAGGACTACGAGTACGACCACCAGTCGGGACCCGTCGCGCCCGTCGCGCCGGTGGCCCACAACTCGGCTCCCGCACCGTCGCGCGGATCGGTGACGCCTTTGCGTCGTGCCTCCAACCACCGGGGCGCCGCGGCGGAGATGAACGAGATCCTTACTGTGCACCCGCGCCAGTACAAGGATGCCCAGCTGATCGCCGAGAACTTCCGCGAGGGCATCCCCGTCATCATCAATCTTTCCCAGATGAATGAGACGGATGCCCGCAGGCTCATCGACTTCGCCTGCGGACTCTCCGAGGGGCTGTACGGCAAGATCGAGCGTGTGACGAGCAAGGTGTTCCTGCTGTCGCCGGCGCATGTCGCGGTGAGCGGCGATCACGCCGAGGCCGAAAGCGACGTCGACGCCTCATTCTTCGCCTGAGCTGCGCGCCGTTCGTCCAGCAGCGACGTAGTCTTCTGAGGTGACTCTTGTCTCCATTGTCGCGACGATCGTCTACGTCGGCCTGACCATATTCTTCGTGCTCATGTGGGCACGCTTCATCCTCGACCTCGTTCGGGTGTTCGCCCGACGCTGGCGTCCGCGCGGGGTTGGACTGGTTCTTGCCGAGTTCGTCTATGTCGTGACCGACCCGCCGATCAAGCTCGTGCGTAGGGTCGTCCCCCCGCTGCGGGTCGGCGGAGCCGCGCTCGATTTCGCGTGGAGCATCGTGATGTTGGCTGTCATCATCCTGATTTCTGTCGCCTTGGGATTCGTGAACTAGCCCGAGCGCTGTACTGTGGAGAATCTGACGACGGTACACACGCACCGTCGATGGGTAAACTGTGACGCTGTACAAGCGTGCTGAAAGAAAGAGTGTGAGGTGACGGCGATGGCTCTGACTCCAGAAGACGTGGTCAACAAGCGGTTCCAGCCGACGAAGTTCCGTGAGGGATACGACCAGGACGAGGTCGATGACTTCCTCGATGAGGTTGTCGTCGAGCTGCGTCGCCTCAACCAGGAGAACGAGGAGCTGCGCCAGCGCCTCATCGCCAGCGACGCGCGCATGAACGAGCTCCAGCGCACCGCTGACCAGGGTGGCTTCCAGCAGCAGGCTCCCGCGATGCCGGCTGCGGCTCCGGTGCAGCAGCCCGCGTTCGCTCAGCCCGTCCCCGACGCCGCTGGCATGGACCCGAGCAACACCAACAACCTTCTCCAGCTCGCGCGTCGCCTCCACGAGGAGCACGTGCGCGAGGGTGTCGAGAAGCGTGACGCGCTCATCGCCGAGGGTCACGCGACCGCGGCCCGTGTCGTTGCCGAGGCAGAGGCGCGCCAGCGTGGCGAGCTCACCTCGCTCGAGCAGGAGCGCCAGCAGCTCGAGCGTCGCATCGAGGAGCTCCGCAACTTCGAGCGCGAGTACCGCCAGAAGCTCAAGGGGTACATCGAGGGTCAGCTCCGCGAGCTCGACGCAACCAACGAGTTGACCGCAACGCCCGCCCCTGCCGCAGCAGCCCAGTACGCGGCTCCCGCGCCGAGCTACCCGGCACAGCCGGCGCAGCAGCAGTACCCGGACTACCAGGCTCAGCAGCCCGCGCAGACGCCTCCGAACTACACCGGCGGCTTTGCCGGAAACTGACGGGCCGAAGACGGTCGCAAAGCCCGGGGTCAGTCCCCGGGCTTTGGCTTTGCTCGCGGCCGTCGCAGTGCTCGTCTACGTATTCGATCGCGTCAGCAAGTACCTCGTCACCCAGAATCTCACCCTCGGTGAGCCCGTCGAGGTTCTCGGTCCTCTCCTGCAGTTCCACTACGTCGAGAACCCGGGTGCTGCGTTCTCCCTCGGCGCAGGCAGCACGTGGATCTTCGCCATCATCGCGGCCGCGGTCACCGTCTTCATCGTGATCTTCTCCCGTCGCATCCGGTCGGTCGGCTGGGCGGTGCTGTTCGGACTCCTGCTCGGCGGAACGCTCGGCAATCTCACCGACCGTTTGACCCGCGAGCCCGGCTTCGGCCGTGGCTACGTCGTGGACTTCCTGCAGATCTGGGGATTCCCCGCGATCTTCAACATCGCCGACATCGGAATTGTCTCGTCAATGGGCCTGTTCATCATCCTGACCCTTCGCGGGGTCGGACTCGACGGCAAGCGCACTCCGAGACCGGCCAAGACCGGCGCCGCGGATCAGTCCGCCGACGACGCTCCCTGACCCCGATGGAGTCCAGGAGCCTGTTCGTTCCCGATGGCCTGGCCGGTGACCGAGTGGATGCCGCGATCGCCAAGCTCCTCGGATTCTCGCGAACCTTCGCGGCCGAGGTTGCCGAAGCCGGGGGAGTCGAGCTCGATGGGGTCGTGCTCGGCAAGTCGGATCGGCTCACCGCCGGAGGCTGGCTGAGCGTCACGTGGACGCCCAAGACCGAGCCGTCGATCATTCCCGTGGTCGTCGCCGATCTCCGGATCGTTCACGATGACGATGACATCGTGGTCATCGACAAGCCACCGGGAGTCGCGGCGCACCCGAGCCTGGGGTGGGATGGACCGACCGTGCTCGGTGCCCTCGCCGGCGCGGGCTACCGGATCGCGACATCCGGCGCCGCCGAGCGCGCGGGAATCGTGCACAGACTCGACGTGGGCACGAGCGGGCTCATGGTTGTGGCCAAGAGCGAGTCCGCCTACTCGGCACTCAAGCGGGCCTTCCATGACCGCGAGGTGCGCAAGATCTATCACGCCGTGGTTCAGGGCCGCCCCGACCCCCTCGCGGGCACGATCGACGCTCCCATCGGTCGACACCCCGGTGCGAGCTGGAAGTTCGCGATCACCGCCGACGGCAAGCCGAGCGTGACGCACTACGAGACGCTCGAGGCGTTCCCCTCGGCGGCGCTGCTCGAGATCGAGCTGGAGACGGGACGCACCCACCAGATCCGGGTGCACATGGCGGCGCAGCGGCATCCGTGCGTGGGAGACGCCATGTACGGCGCCGATCCCTCGATCTCATCCCGACTGGGCCTCACACGCCAGTGGCTGCACGCCTTCCGGCTGGGGTTCGAGCATCCCGCGACCGGCGAGTTCGTGGAGTTCTCGAGCGACTATCCGCCCGACCTTCAACACGCACTTGAGGTGCTTCGCGGCGACTAGGTGTACTGAGCCGTCACGTTGGTAACAGTCGGCTGATGGGTGTTGCTCCGATGCCGGTGTGGATGCGTTCAGTGTTGTAGTGCTGAAGCCAGGGCGCAAGGGCGTCTCGTCGGGCTTGGTTGCTGGTGAAGATTTGCCGGTAGGCCCATTCGGTGGCGAGGGTGCGGTTGAGTCGCTCGACTTTGCCGTTGGTCCAGGGGCAGTGCGGTTTGATGAACCGCTGTTGAGCTCCGATCGCGGCGACCGCGTTCTTGAAATCGGCCGAGTTCCGATAAGCGAACGCGTTGTCGGAGAGGACTCGTTCGATCCTCGGGATGCCCTGGCTGGCGAAGAACTCGGCCGCGCGCAGCAGAACGCCGGCCGCGGTGGTTCCTTTCTCGTCATCGTGGATCTCGGCATAGGCCAGGCTGCTGTGGTCGTCGATGACGGCGTGGACGTAGTCGAAGCCGATCGGTGTCTTGTCGAGCCGGGAAGTGTGGTTGGTGGTGGTTTCGCGTCGGGCTCGCCATCCGCCGCCGTCAGGGATCTTGCCCAGTTTCTTCACGTCGACATGCACCAACTCGCCCGGCCGCTCACGTTCATAGCGGTTCACGGTCGCTCGAGACGCTCTGATGAGTTCTCCGGTCAACGGATCGCACCACGACAGCCGAGGCACGTGATGACGGGCAAGGATGCGCGAGATCGTGCGCGCGGGCACTCCCGTCACTGCCGCCAACCGCAGCGGACCCTGCCTGAGCTCACGGCGAGCGGCCAGGACTGCAACCTCACGATCTTCAGTCGTGCGGTTGGGTGATCGAGAGGGTCGGCTAGACCGGTCGAACAGAGCATCAGTTCCGCCACTTCGGAAACGGCGGACCCACCGATAAGCCGTCTGACGGGACACGCCGAGCTCGGCAGCAACATGAGCAACCGGACGACCGGCCGCCACACGTTCAACAATCAGCGCCCTACCGAACGGCGACAGGCGCGGGATAACTTGGGACAAGAGAACCTCCTGGCAACAGCGGATGACTAGACATCTCCACTAAGCCCGGAGGTTCTCCCTTTCACACGCCCCGAACGTCAACCACGTCCCGGCTCAGTACAACTAGGCGCGTCGGGGATGACCCCGGTCTGACACACGCCTACAGTGGTATTCCACCCCGCTAGCGAAGAGACACCAGTGGCATCCTCAGACTCATTCGTGCACCTCCACGTGCACAGCGAGTACTCCATGCTCGACGGTGCCGCGCGGGTGGGCGAGCTCATGAAGGCGGTGTCGACCGAGGGGATGCCCGCAGTCGCCGTCACCGACCATGGCAACATGTTCGGCGCCTACGACTTCTGGAAGCAGGCCACAGCCAACGGCGTGAAGCCGATCATCGGCACCGAGGCGTACATCACGCCGGGAACTCACCGCAGCGACAAGTCGCGGGTGCGCTGGGGCTCCAGTCAGCAAGGCCAGGATGACGTCGGCGGCTCGGGTTCGTACACCCACATGACCCTGCTCTCGGAGAACAACGAGGGCATGCACAACCTGTTCCGCCTCTCCTCGCTGGCCTCGATCGAGGGCTACTACTTCAAGCCGCGCATGGACCGCGAGCTCCTCAGCCGCTACGCACCGGGTCTCATCGCGACCACGGGATGCGTCGGTGGCGAGGTTCAGACGCGCCTGCGCCTCGGCCAGTACGAGGAGGCGAAGAAGGCCGCAGCGGAGTTCCAGGACATCTTCGGCAAGGGCAACTTCTTCGCCGAGATCATGGACCACGGCATCGACATCGAGAAGCGCACGATGCGTGACCTCATCCGGCTGGCGAAAGAACTCGACCTGCCTCTCGTGGCGACCAATGACCTTCACTACACGCACGCGCACGACGCGACCGCTCACGCCGCGCTGCTGTGCGTGCAGTCAGCGTCGACCCTCGACGACCCCAACCGCTTCAAGTTCGACTCCGAGGAGTTCTACCTGAAGTCAGCCGCGCAGATGCGCGAGCTGTTCCGCGACTATCCCGAGGCCTGCGACAACACCCTGCTGATCGCGGAGCGCTGCGAGGTCAACTTCGAGAAGCGGGACCTGATGCCCCGGTTCCCGGTGCCCGACGGGGAGACCGAGGCATCCTGGTTCGAGAAGGAGGTGGCGACGGGGATGCGACGCCGCTTCCCGCAGGGACCGAGCGAAGCCCATCTGGCGCAGGCCAAGTACGAGGTCGACGTCATCACGACGATGGGCTTCCCGGGCTACTTCCTGGTGGTGGCTGACTTCATCGCCTGGGCGAAGAGCCAGGGCATTCGCGTGGGGCCGGGGCGTGGCTCGGCCGCCGGATCGATGGCCTCGTACGCCATGGGGATCACCGAGCTCGACCCGCTGGCACACGGCCTCATCTTCGAGCGCTTTCTCAATCCGGAGCGCGTGTCCATGCCCGATGTCGATGTGGACTTCGACGACCGCCGACGTCCCGAAGTCATCAGGTACGTCACCGAGAAGTACGGTGACGACCGGGTCGCGCAGATCGTCACCTACGGCACGATCAAGGCCAAGCAGGCCCTCAAGGACTCTGCGCGAGTACTGGGTATGCCGTACTCGGTGGGGGAGAAGCTCACGAAGGCGATGCCCCCGGCCATCATGGGCAAGGACATCTCCCTCGGCGACGTGCTCAACAAGGAGGCGGAGCGCTACAAGGAGGCGGCCGATCTTCGGTCGCTCATCGAGACTGATCCCGAGTCCGCTCGCGTGTTCGAGACTGCCCGGGGCATCGAGAACCTCAAGCGCCAATGGGGCGTGCACGCGGCCGGCGTGCTCATGTCGGCCGAGCCCCTGATCGACGTGCTGCCGATCATGCGTCGTGAGGATGACGGCGCCATCATCACCCAGTTCGACCAGCCGCCGCTCGAAGACCTCGGTCTGCTGAAGATGGACTTCCTCGGCTTGCGCAACCTGACCGTCATCGAGGATGCCCTGCGCATGATCGAAGCGAACACGGGTGCCCCCCTGAAGATCGAGGAACTCGACCTGGACGCCGACCAGGCGACCTACGACCTGTTGGCGCGGGGAGAGACGCTCGGGGTGTTCCAGCTGGATGGCGGGCCGATGCGGGCTCTCCTCAAGCAGCTCAAGCCCACCAACTTCGAGGACATCTCCGCCGTCATCGCGCTCTACCGTCCCGGGCCGATGGGCATGAACTCGCACACCAAGTACGCCCTGCGCAAGAACGGACTCGAGCAGGTGGATGCGATCCATCCCGAACTCGAGGAGCCCCTGCGCGACATCCTCGGCACCACCTTCGGTCTGATCGTGTACCAGGAGCAGGTCATGAGCGTCGCCCAGAAGGTCGCGGGATTCTCGCTCGGCCAGGCCGACGTGCTCCGGCGGGCCATGGGCAAGAAGAAGAAGGAGGAGCTCGACAAGCAGTACGCCGCCTTCGAGTCGGGCATGGTCGGCAACGGGTACAGCACGGGTGCCGTCAAGGTGCTCTGGGAAACCCTGATGCCCTTCGCCGACTACGCCTTCAACAAGGCTCACAGCGCCGGCTACGGCGTGCTGAGCTACTGGACGGCGTACCTCAAGGCGAATCATCCGGCCGAGTACATGGCGGCCCTGCTCACGAGCGTCGGCGACTCCAAGGACAAGCTCGGGATGTACCTCAGCGAGTGCCGTCGCATGGGCATCAAGGTGCTCGCGCCCGACGTGAACGAGTCGAGTGCCGACTTCACCGCGACGGGCACCGACGTGCGCTTCGGCCTCGGTGCCGTGCGCAACGTCGGATTCGCCGTCGTCGAACTCATCGCGCGGGCGCGTGCGGAGAAGGGTGCCTTCACCAGTTTCCACGACTTCCTGCGCAAGGTTCCGATCCAGGTGGCCAACAAGCGCACGGTCGAATCGCTCATCAAGGCCGGCGCGTTCGACTCTCTCGGAGCCACTCGGCGCGCGCTACTGGAGATCCACGAAGACGCGGTCGACTCCGCGGTGAGCCTCAAGCGCAACGAAGCCAACGGCCAGGTCGGATTCGACTTCGACAGCCTCTGGGATGAGCCGGAGGCGGTGGACCACATCCCGGAGCGACCCGAATGGTCCAAGCGCGACAAACTGGCCTTCGAGCGGGAGATGCTCGGACTCTACGTCTCCGATCACCCCCTCGCGGGTCTCGAGACTCAGCTCGCGAAGCACCAGACGGCATCCATCACCGAGATCCTCGGCGGTGACGTTGCTGGCGACGGTGAGCATGTCACGATCGCCGGGCTGGTCACGAGCGTGCAGCACCGGGTGGCCCGCAACAGCGGCAACCAGTACGGAATCGTGACCGTCGAGGACTTCGCAGGAGAGATCAGCGTGATGTTCCTGGGCAAGACATACCAGGAGTTCTCACCCGGCCTGACCAACGACTCCATCGTCGTGATCCGCGGACGAGTGAGTGTGCGAGACGACGGCATGAACCTGCACGCCGTGAGCATGTTCACGCCTGACACCGGGCCGAGTCTGGGATCGGGTCCGATCGTGATCTCGGTTCCCGAGCATCGTGCAACGACCGACATCGTCTCCGCCCTCAACGACGTGCTGATCAGGCACGCGGGAGACAACGAAGTGCGGCTCAAACTGCTCAAGGGCACCAGCGCGAGAGTCTTCGAGATTCCCTACCCGGTCACCGTCTCGGCCGATCTCTACGGAGAACTGAAGACCCTGCTCGGTCCCAACTGCCTCAGCTAGGCGGTTGGTCCGGGGCGTAGGTACTGCCGCTCGTGATACAGCAGTGCCTCGTCGGGTTCGCCCAGTCCGCCGTCCACGACCTCGACGACGATCACGGCGTTCTCGTGCACGGGGTGCACGGCGATGATGCGGCCGATCATCCACGCAGTCACGCCATCGAGCAGCGGGAGTCCGTCGGGGCCCGGATGCCAGTGCTCGCCCTCGAAGCGCACGTCGTGGTCTCCCGCCATCCGCTGGGCAAGGTGCCGGGTGCGCGGACCGAGCATGTGGATGACCACCCGATTGCCCACGGTCATCGCAGGCCACGCGGTCGAGATGCGAGCCATGTTGAAGGTCGCCAGCGGGGGAGTGGCAGCGAGGGAGGCGAGTGATGTCGCGGTGAATCCCACCGGTCGCCCGTCAGGGGCGAGAGATGTGATTGCGGCGACACCGGCGGCATGCCTGCGGAACGCCTGGATGAAGGCTTCGCGACCGGCTTCGGGCTCGGGTGTGTGATCGCTCATGACATCACGAGTCAAGCACGCACGGGCGTGCGCTATTCCCACTCGGCCACGAACTAGCATTGACAGGCCATGATGCAGACGATCGACATCCGCACCCTCCAGCCGAGCCGCAGCGAACTCGCCCGACTCGTTCCCCGGGCGAGCACCGATGTGGCTGCCGCAACCGAGTCTGCTGCCGCTCTGATCGACGATGTTCGAGCCCGCGGCGAGCTGGCCCTGCTCGAGCAGGCCGAGAAGCTGGACGGCGTTCGACCCCCGCATGTTCGCGTGCACGCATCGGAGATCTCCGAGGCCGTGCGCCACCTCGTTCCGCAGGTGCGCGACGCCCTCGAGGCCGCGATCGAACGGGTGCGTACCGCGACCCGGGCGCAGGTGCCCGCCGGATCGGTCACGGTGATTGCTCCCGGCGCCGAGGTCATCCAACGCTGGCAGCCGGTCGGCCGCGTGGGATTCTATGTTCCCGGCGGCAAGGCCGTCTATCCCTCGAGCGTCGTCATGAACGTCGTGCCCGCACAGGTCGCCGGGGTTCGCTCTGTCGCGCTCGCCTCCCCACCGCAGAAGGCATTCGGCGGTGCCATCCACCCCACCATCCTCGGCGCGGCCGGGCTGCTCGGCGTCGATGAGATATACGCGATGGGCGGGGCAGGAGCCATCGGCGCCCTCGCCTACGGTGTGCCGTCCATCGGCCTCGATCCCGTCGACATCATCACTGGCCCCGGCAACATCTACGTCGCCGCCGCCAAGCGACTTGTGCGCGGCGTCGCCGGTATCGACTCCGAGGCGGGCCCCACCGAGATCCTCGTCATCGCCGACGCCTCCGCCGACCCCGTACTCGTCGCTGCCGATCTCGTCAGCCAGGCCGAGCACGACGAGCTTGCCGCCGCGGTAC
>Ga0116191_1001724_pt1 | contig 17440 bp, 13 predicted proteins | sample AD_UKC111_MetaG_FD_89897 | JGI IMG/M metagenome (GOLD analysis project Ga0116191, IMG submission 89897) | Active sludge microbial communities of municipal wastewater-treating anaerobic digesters from Hong Kong - AD_UKC111_MetaG | ecosystem: Engineered > Bioreactor > Anaerobic > Digestate...
CTTATCTCTGCTCGCTCCACGTTAAATTCTGTTTCTCTTACTGTTAAAAACTATGGTTCTACAAATGCTAATAATGTCTATGTTAAGTTGGATATAAACGGGCTTGCTGAATTTTCTACTGATTCAATATTTATCGGTTCTTTGCTCGTTGATGAAGAAAAAACGATTGCCTTTAATCTACTATCCCCTTCTATAGATGATACTTTAAGTTTCTACCTTATTTCAATATTTGGTGATTCTGTTTTTTCAGAACCTAAGGGAGGAACTACATCTTCAAGCAAAAGGATAACATCTATAAGTATGGCTAAAGATGCGCATTCACCTTTTTCACTTTATCCCAATCCAAACAATGGAACGTTTAGAATTACAACAGAAACGCTTTCTAAAAAAACTTCCCAAATTAAATTGTATTCCACAATGGGTCAGTTAGTTTATACAAAAGAGGTTATTTCTACTGAAAATAAATTCGATGAAGTGGTTTCAACAAGTAATTTGCCAAAAGGAATTTACACTTTGATATTACTTATTGACGAGAAGCAATACACTAAAAAAGTTATAATTGAATAAAGATGTTTTAGAAATGGTTAATTTATTCTCTGCAAAATTTTCAGAATATTGTTGAATGATTTCGATAACGGCTGAAAACTTTTGGTAAAAAGGGTTAGCTCTGATAAAGCAGAATAAGAGGAAATAATAAGCCGTTAAAAGTTGGTTTGATTAAACCTTATAAGCATATGCTAACAACTGGTTTGGGAAATTTTAGTTGTATTTTTAGTACAACCAACAAATAACTAATGACAAAAATTATAGCAGATAAAGTTCTATTTATTAAACTCGGACAAGGCGGCAAGTATGAAACTGACTGCATTGAAAAGCATAACACTTTAAGACTTGGATACTGTGAAGTTGACCACCAGTTTTGCATTAACCAAGATTGGGATAAAGTTCACGACTACTTCACTACAGAAGAAAATTCTAAATCATTTGTAGCTACAAGTCATACAAACCAAATCAAACAATTTTACGAAGAAAACGAAAGGACACTTTGGATAACTTTTTACGCTAATAAACTTTGGTGGTGTTTCTCAAAACCTATAATCACATTACTTGCTGATAAAACAAAAACGAGACCAGTAATTGGTAAGTGGTCGGATAAAGACATAAATGGAAATGTTTTGCTTGGTAGTAATATTAGCGGTAAACTCTTAAAAACACAAGGTTTCCGAGGAACAATTTGCAGTGTCCCAGCAGAAAAATATGCGCTTTCAAAAATCAACTGTAAGCAAATGAAGGAAGTTGTTGAAGTTGAAAAAGCAATGTTTAATCTCAAAACTAAACTCACATTCTTAATTCAAAATCTGCAATGGAAAGACTTTGAAACATTGGTGGACTTAATTTTCAGACAAGCAGGTTGGCAACGGGTTGGTGACAAAGGGAAAACGCAAAAGACATTAGACCTTGAACTTTTCGCACCAGTGACTGGCGAAAGAGCTATTGTGCAAATCAAAGGACAATCTGACTTGCCACAGTTTTTAGGTTATCAAGACCAATTCGCAACGATGAACGACTACGACAAGTTTTTCTACGTAGTTCATACCGCAAAAAGCAAGTTGGTCAACTATCAAAACGAGACAGAAACTAAACTTTACCTCGTTGACAAAGTAGCAGAATTAACAATATCTGCAGGACTTGTAGAGTGGGTAATTAAAAAGACTTCATAACGATGGACAAAAGAAATCTATCTCGTCAAATTGGTTTAAGAAATTAGTATTTCAGCAGTTAAATGAGAAATACATCAGCTACCAATCCAACAACCGGTTTACTAAAATCCATCATTTCTCTTCCTGCTAACCAATCATGCTCATTTTCAGGAGTGAGTATTACAGGCATTCTCTTTTTGATGTTATGTATTTCAGCCATGAAAGGGTCCGCTTCAGCGGTAACTATGGCGTAGGTATTCACCAAAACTTTGACAGAAATAGGACCTATACTCAAGGTGTGTCAGTAAATCTATCCACCTATTTCTTTCATCGTTTTTGAATAGAGGGGCACTTTTGTACTTACAATTATTGTAACATCCATTTTTATCATTACAATAATTGTAAGTAGAGATTAGTATGAAAATAATCTTCCAGAAAAACGATAGCAGTGTCATCCGGTTCTGCTATTCTAATCTCAATAAAATTATAGGAAGAAATTATGAATACAACATTCGAAAGATTAGAAAAGGAGAAAGGAGGAACAAATGAATGGCTTACGCCTCCAGGAATTATTAAAGCGTTGGGAGAGTTTGACCTTGACCCATGTATGCCTGAAGTTAGACCTTGGGATACAGCTAAGTTACACTACACAAAGAGTATGGACGGACTTCTGCTACCTTGGGAAGGAAGAGTGTGGTGCAACCCACCTTATGGAGATGAAGCAAAGGTATGGCTGGCGAAGTGTGCGAAACATGGCAATTGTACAGCACTAATATTTGCTAGAACAGAAACCAAGATGTTTTTTGAAAGTGTATGGAATAAAGCGTATGCTATACTCTTTGTTAAGGGTCGATTAAAGTTTCATCGAGTAAATGGTGACCCTGGTCTCAGTGCAGGTGCACCCTCTGTACTCATTGCATATGATAAATCAAATGCAGAAGCACTTGAAAAATCAGGAATAGAAGGCAAATTGATTTGGCTTAGACCCCAAAACTAAATCAGACCAAGGTGAGCAGAAACTGAACAATTCGAACCATCGCATAAGTATCCAGTCCGCAATACTCCAAGAGATGCATTCTTTCAGTTGTCCAGTCTTTGTTTGTTTCTATCATCATCAGCATAAAGAGTACGCTTGCATCATCACCATTGTTTACTGTAAGGTTCTTGTAACTTAAATCAGGCGCTATAACCGGTAAAACTTGTTTGATGCTAAAGGAACATGAAAACAGATGATGATAGAACCATCTCTTTTGGAATGGGATAGCAAGGTCAACCATTCGCTCAGTTACCGCTTTGATTTGGGATTGATATTGTGGAAACAAAAACGATAAATCATACATTTTAGACCTTTCAAACCCAATATTCCAAACCAGAATTGTTCCTTCCGTTCCAAGGTCTTTTAAAAGCGAAACCAAAAAGTCTTCTCTGAAATCTTTACTCGGGTCAGCAAGGAATGCAGAGCTTAACACTTCACTATTTTGACGTTCAATAGTATGGAGTGAATACTGAAATGGTATTTGTTGATAGGAATAGGTGTTTTGATATTTAGGAATTGCAAATCGAACGGTCTCAAAATCAAGAAAGTGAAGCGGATAAACCATGTTATCCATAAACTTTTTTACTGGTTCGGTATCAAGGTAAACTCCTTTATTGATGTGACTTTCGACAACATAATTGTAAGGTGCTTTGAGTTGCTGCCAATTCTTTACATCTGTAATCAGCTTCACACCTTTGTGATACTGTTCAAAACGTTCTTCCTTTGCAAAACCTCTAAAATCAAGAATGGATGCTTCTGGTACATCTTTCCAACAGTAATCCTTAAAAACACAAGTGTAAGGTTCAGTGCATTGTTTGCCAATGCGTATTTCAGGGCAGGTTTCACTGGTAGCTTCTTTCTTTAACGCATGGACACTTTCAGCGATTTCATCTTGTAAGGCTAGTACTAGATAATATACAGATTCAGTCTTAAACAGCTTCTGGAGTTCAATTTCACCTTCTCTTTCATATTCCTTATTGATATGTATGATGGATATATCTTTCAGTTCTACACCACAGTTTTTCATTACCCAATATTGCATTGCAGCATCGGTGATATTTATGTCGTGAATACTTGTTGTTGACTTTATTTCGTAACCATAGTAACCATCCTCTTTCTTTACTAGAATATCAAGCGCTGATAAAACTCCATCAAATTGGAAAGCCGCTTCATAAATCACCTGCCTGCCTTCTGCAATCAGTTGTTGCGTAAGTTCTAGAGCCGGCTGATAGTTAGTAGGTGTAGCCGGTCTTGCATCAATACCCCCAGGGTATAACTGCTGTGCTAGCTTACCTACCTCTTCCCCTTGGTCAAAAACAAATTGCTGACTAGGTGTTAATAATGGCATTAAATCTCTTCTGTTTCTGGTCAGCCACATACTCTTTTTACAGATGTAGCCGCGTAGGAAAGTGGATTTTGTGAGTATATGATTCGTCATTAGCCGAATATAGCCGTTGTTAATTATAGGATAAATGTTGGTACACGAATATCTTTTCATTTTGAATGACTACGGTAAACAATCTATTTGAACGTTTCTTCAAGATATTATAACGGATACCTTCAAGTATTCTAAAAAACATTATTTCATAACTTTGAAAACTGCCTATCAATCGCTACTTTGTGCCTATGCAATCGAAAAAATCCCTGTCCGAGCGCGATATATGCACCAAGTTTATTACCCCTGCGGTTGAAAAATCGGGATGGAATAAATTGTCTCAACTATTAGAGGAAGTTTCCTTCACTGACGGAAAGATTCATGTTAGAGGTAAACTCACAGCAAGAGGAAATCAAAAACGGGCAGACTACATTCTGTATTACAAGCCCAACATTCCTATTGCCATTATCGAAGCTAAAGACAATAAGCATTCTGTAAGAGCTGGAATACAACAGGCTTTAGACTATGCAAGAATCCTTGACATTCCATGCGTTTTTAGTAGTAACGGTGATGGTTTTTTGTTTCATGACCGAACAGCTACTGATGGAAACATTGAAACAGAAATTAGTTTGGACGAATTTCCAACACCAGAAGAACTTTGGGAGAAGTACAAAAAATACAAAGGAATTATAACACCGGAAGCTGAAAAAATTTCATCACAAGATTATTACTTTGACGGAACAAGCCGCAAACCAAGATATTACCAACAAATTGCAGTTAACCGAACAGTTGAAGCTATTGCCAACGGACAGAATCGAATCATTTTGGTAATGGCTACAGGTACAGGAAAAACATATACGGCTTTTCAAATTATTCACCGACTTTGGAAAAGCGGAGCTAAAAAACGTATTCTGTTTTTAGCCGACCGAAACGCATTGATTGACCAAACTAGAAGAGGAGATTTCAAACACTTTAAAGATAAAATGACAGTGGTAAAACACCGTCAAATTGATAAGAGCTATGAAATTTATTTGGCGTTGTATCAAGGTTTAGCTGGTTCAGACGAAGATGCCAATGTGTACAAACAGTTTTCACCCGACTTTTTTGACTTGATTGTGATTGACGAGTGTCACAGAGGAAGTGCGAAAGAAGATAGTAGCTGGAGAGAAATTTTATCTTACTTTAAAAATGCCACACATATTGGTTTAACAGCCACTCCAAAAGAAACCAAAGAAACAAGCAACACCGAATATTTTGGCGACCCGGTTTATACTTATTCTTTGAAACAAGGTATTGACGATGGCTTCCTTGCACCTTATCGTGTAATAAGAATTGGTTTGAATGTAGATGCCGAAGGTTGGCGACCAGATCAAGGTAAAACTGACAAAGACGGTAATGAAGTAAAAGACCGTATCTATAATCGCAAAGATTTTGACCGCAACTTAGTTATTGAAGAACGGACTGAATTAGTAGCAAAGAAACTGACTGAGTTTTTAAAAGGATACGATCGCTTCGCTAAAACTATTGTGTTTTGTATGGACATTGACCATGCTGAACGCATGCGAACTGCTATAGCTAAATTAAATAGCGATTTAGTGGCAGAGAATTACAAATATGTAATGCAAATAACGGGGGATAACGATGAAGGGAAAAGAGAGTTAGATAACTTTATTAATCCAGAAGAGAAATATCCTGTGATTGCCACTACATCGGAATTAATGACAACGGGTGTGGATGCACAAACGTGTAAAGTAATTGTTTTGGATGCCAACATTAATTCAATGACTAAGTTCAAACAAATTATTGGACGTGGTACACGTATCAATGAAGAATTTGGGAAAATGTATTTTACTATTCTTGATTTTCGAAACGCAACTGACTTGTTTGCCGATAAAGATTTTGATGGCGACCCAATTCGTGTGAAACCGGTTTCTCAGAATGAAGACTTATCCTTGGTAGTAATAGAAGAAGAAGAAAATAGTATAACTGTTTTAGATGAAACCACCGGAGAAGAAATTGTTTTTGAAAAAGCAAAAATCCGTTATCCTGATGGTTCTAGTTTAGGTGGAAATTGGATTTTAAAAGACCCCTATTCAAAACGCGAAAAGATTTATGTAAACGGTGTAGATGTATCTGTTTTGGTAAGCCGCGAAATGTACTTTGACCAACACGGAAAACCAATCACAACAAGTTTAAAAGACCATACCAAAGAAATCATCAAAGGAAACTTTGCTTCTCTTGATGAGTTTTTAAATAAATGGAACACCACCGACCGCAAAGAAGCCATTATTGCTGAATTGCAGGAACAAGGCGTAATGGTGGAAGCCTTGTATGATGCTGTGAACAAAGAAGTTGATTTGTTCGATTTGATTTGTCACATTGCATTTGACCAACCACCATTAACGCGCCAAGAAAGAGCCAATAACGTAAAGAAGCGGAACTACTTTACAAAGTATGGCGATCAAGCCAAAAAAGTATTGGAAGCCTTGTTAGACAAATATGCTGACGAAGGTATCACTAATATTGAAAGCATTGAAGTATTGAGAGTAAATCCGTTTGATGAATTTGGTTCACCGATTGAAATCATCAACGAGTTTGGCAGCAAAGAAAACTATTTGCAAGCTGTGAAAGAATTAGAAATTGAACTTTATAAAACAGCATAAAAATGGAAGAAGAATATATTGCTGACTTGTTTGCCGCATACGGTAATATTCCAATTAAATACTCAAATAAAAGTGTAATTCATTCTCAAAGACAAGTTGAGCCAACAACTCAGCAAATTGAAAGGGTATTTTCAGCTGAACTTTATCATCAACTGAGAAAAATTATGGATATTAAAGAAAATCGATATATCGACTTGATATTGCATACTGAGATAGGAAAGTTGATAAACAACAATACGGTTCAGCATCCAGATATGGTTTTACATGGTGGACAAATAGGACCAAACAGAGAAAATAATAATAAAATATTTCTGGAGTTGAAAATGGATGAGTTTGACAATGCGGATTTTGAAAAAATATATTATGCATTGGAAAATTTGAATTACAAATATGGTGTCTATATTATTCATAATATGGGAATAAATGAAATCAGGAGTGTCTTTGACAGAATTCGAAATGGTTATCCTAATTTGAATAATTATTTGAGTAGAATATATTTTATGAATGCAAAAAATGGAGTTTTTAATTTAAATTATTTAAATAATAGATGAGCAACATATCCAGCATAATAAAAAGTATTCAAACCATCATGTGGCAAGATACTGGACTGAATGGCGATGCACAACGCATTGAGCAATTAGGGTGGATGCTTTTTTTGAAAATATTTTCAGATAAAGATAAAGAACTTGAACTACTAGACGAGAAATACAAATCGCCTATTCCTGATAAGTTTCATTGGGTTAAAGAAAAAGGCAATTGGGCGGGTGATGATGAAGGAATGACAGGTGATGAATTGTTGGAGTTTGTGGACAGACAATTGTTTCCTGCACTTCGCAATTTAGATTTAAGCACAGGCAACCAACGTGCAGTGATTGTACGTGAAGTATTTGAAGGCAACAACAACTATATGAAAAGCGGCATCAACATTCGTAAGGTGTTGAACAAGCTAAACGAAATTGACTTTAACATTGCGAAAGACCGCCACGCATTTGGAGAACTATACGAAACCATATTAAAGGAATTGCAAAGTGCAGGTAAAAGTGGTGAGTTTTATACACCTAGAGCCATTACGCAATTTATTACTGAAACCATAAACCCACAATTGGGCGAAAAAGTGCTTGACCCTGCTTGTGGAACAGGCGGATATTTGACTTGTGCTATTGAACATTTGAAGAAACAAGCCAAGAATGTAAAAGAACGGAAAAGCATTGAACACAACATTGCGGGTTGGGAATACAAACCATTACCGTATTTGTTGGCAACAACCAATCTTATTTTGCACGACATTGAAATACCAAACATCAAATTTGGTGATGCTTTAGACCTACCTTTAAGCAACTTTACCGAAAAGCACCGAGTAAATGTAATATTGGCAAATCCACCATTTGGCGGTATTGTAGCTAATAACAACGAAACCAATTTTCCACAAACTTATCGTACTAAAGAAAGTGCCGACTTGTTTTTAATTCTGATGATTCATTTGCTTAAACAAGACGGACGAGCAGGAATTGTATTGCCTGATGGCAGTTTGACAGGCGATGGTGTTAAGCAGCGTATACGCCAAAGACTCTTGGAAGAATGTAACCTACACACCATTATTCGTTTACCTAATTCAGTTTTTCAGCCTTATGCAACGGTGGCTACCAACTTATTGTTTTTTGATAAAGGAAAACCCACTAAAGATGTTTGGTATTACGAACACCGAATGCCAGAGGATTACAAAGCGTACAGTAAAACAAGACCAATTAAAGTTGAAGAATTTGACCCTATAAAAAAATGGTGGAGCAAACGCAAGGAAAGTGACATTGCTTGGAAAGTGAACATCAAAACTATTATTGAAAGAGGTTATGATTTAGATATTAAAAACCCAACCAAGAAGGAAGAAGAACAAGAACACAGCAGTAAAGAACTGATTGAAATGCTCAAAGGCAGTTTTAAAAAAAGCAATCATTTATTAGACCAATTAATTAAAGAAATAAAATGAGCCTATTGAGAATTGATGAAATATTTAATTTTGAAAAAGGCGTTCTTCAAAGTTCCAAGTGTGTTCCTGGTGAATATGATTTCATAACGGCTTCATCAGATTGGAAAACTCACAATGAATACACACACGATTGCGAAGCCTTAATTTTTGCTGCTGCTGCATCAGGTTCATTAGGTAGAACACATTATGTGAACGGCAAATTCGTTTCAAGTGATTTGTGTTTTATAATCACACCCAAAGACCAAGAGAATTTGCCAGTTGATTTGAAATTTTATCATATACTATTCAATGAATTAAAAGATGAAATTGTAAGGAACACAAAAGCAGGCACGTCAAAAGAGGCTATTGGTTTAGGAAGTTTTGGAAAATATGAATTGCCCTATTTTGATATTGACACTCAAATTGAAATCAAAAACCAATTTGTCAATTCAGAGGATATAAAATCAAGTTTAACAACAGAATTAAATCAACAAGTCGGTTTAGTAAAAAAACTCCGTCAGCAATTTTTGCAAGATGCTGTGCAAGGCAAATTAGTTGAGCAAAATAAAAAAGACGAACCAGCTAGCGAATTGCTAAAGAAGATAAAAGCAGAGAAAGTAAAACTGATAGCTGAAAAGAAGCTTAAAAAAGAAAAAGAACTTCCACCAATAAAGCCTGGTGAAATTCCTTTTGAAATACCTGGAAATTGGGTTTGGTGTAGGTTGGGGGAAATGGTAAATATAAAATCAGGTAAGAGGATACACGCGGCAGATTATAGACCGTCTGGAGTTCCTTTTTTGCGTTCGGGCGAAATTGGTTCATTAGGCAGGGGAGAAAGCTTAAAAACAGAGTTATACATAAGTGAGTCAAAGTTTCAAGACGTAAAACAAAAATTTGGCATACCTAAAGCCGGTGATATTCTTATAGCTTGTATTGGGGGTTCTATCGGCAACACCTGGATTGTTGATGAAAGAGAATTTTATTATAAAGATGGTAATTTAGTTTTAATTGAAACAATTCCTTTTCTTAACAAAGACTTTTTACTTAGCTATTTAAAAAGTCCATTCTTTTGGAAAAATACAATTCTTAATGCAACCGACTCTTCATACAATGCTTTGACAATTGTAAAATTGAATGATGCCGAGTTTCCCCTTCCACCATTAGCAGAACAAAACCGTATCGTTCAAAAATTAGATGAACTGATGCAGTATTGCAATGAGCTGGAAGCAAGCATCAAACAAAGTGAATCACAAAATGAAAAACTACTGCAACAGGTTTTGAGAGAGGCGTTAAGACGTGATGAGGTTGAGGTAGAGAGACAAGTTGCAATAAAGCCAAGTAAAGGTAAAGTTATTCAGCTAAAACCAACTAACATAGATTATTACCGCAGAACAGTTTTGGCGGCAGAAATTGTATGGCAATTACACAAGGAACCTACTTTAGGACACTTGAAGTTGCAAAAAATAATTTATCTCTGTCAGAAATCAGCAAATATGCAATTGCACACCAATTTTCTTCGTCAAGCGATGGGGCCATATGATAATCGCTTAATGCGTTCAATTGATAAACAATTGAGCGAGAAGAACTGGTTTGAATATAAAAAGGAACAAGTTTTCAAATATCAACCATTAGAAAAGGCAGGGCAACATCACAATGATTTCTTGAAGTACTTTTCAGATGAAAGTGAGAGCATTCAGTTTATCATTAATAAGTTCAAAACAAGTAAATCAGAAATTGTGGAAATTGTAGCAACACTTTATGCCTGTATGGAAAGTATGCTTGAAGAGAAAGTGATTTTTTCGGAACAATTACTCTTAAAACACTTCTATGAATGGTCAGAAGAGAAGAAAAAGTATAGTGAGAAAGAAGTTATTCGTGTTTTTTCAAGAATGAAACAAACTGGAATACTTCCGAAAGGATGTAGCTTTTAATTTTGTTTTATGGCAAATTACTGGAAAACTAAAGGTGTTCCGCACAAAGGTTGGATTTTGTCAAATGTTATTGATGTTCGGGAAGATGGTCAATCGGAATGGGAAACCGATTACGAAACTTGTATGATGTGTGGAAATGAAAAAATTCGTTACGTCCATGTAGTTGAACATGCAGAAGTTAGTGGAGAGTTTAGAGTAGGATGTACTTGTGCTGAAAAAATGACAAGTGATTATCTAAACCCTAAAAGGAGAGAAACTGAATTACGCAATAGAGCAAACAGAAGAGTTAATTGGAAAAAGAAGGAATGGAAGAGAAGTAAAAACGGTAATTATTTTCTAAATATTGAAGACCACTTTTTGCTTATCTACAAAGAAGCGCAGTCGAATAATTTTAAAGTTAAGATTGAGAAAACTTTTGGAAAGAAAACCTTTGATACTTTAGCGAAAGCCAAAATTGCCGCGTTTAATGGAATGGAGTATTTAAAGGATAAAGGAGAATGGTAAGCCAATTTATATAAAAACTATGCTTAGAGTCAATAATCCCACTTTCCTAACAAAAACGTATTATGGTAAAAATAGAAAAGCAATTAACCTGAACCTAACAATTAAAAGAACATATCATTGCCAACCAACAAGCTACAGAGCAATTGCTGAAAGTATTGTTGCATCAGGCGTTTGAGGTGGAGGAAATGGAAGAAATATGAAAATAAGACATGAACTAAAGCTAATTGCTAATTCTTTGAAATCACTTAAAGAAGATGGAATCATCAGAACAAAAAATCTTGTTGGCGATTTAGGCGAATATTATTGCTGTCAATTATTCAATCTTATCCCTAATAAAAATGTTGTTGAAACTGGGTATGATGCAAAAGACAAAGAGGGTAGAACTGTCGAAATTAAAACACGGAGAACACCAGAAGGTAAAGCAAAATTAATTTTCAGGAGTTTTAATTTTGACTATTGTCTTTATGTTGAATTGAACGAGCATTTTGAACCAGTTACTATACTGAAAATTGCGACTTCTGAAATTGTGAAAAATGTTGACAAAAAAGGAGACCGATTATCAGTAGCAAAACTTAAAACAAAAAGTATTAACGAAAAAGTTTTTTAAATATGGAGAGAATAGACAAGAATACTTTTTTACGTGGATTCAAAGTGCTTTCGAATCAGTCATTTGATTTGTTCCTTGGAGCTGGTGCGTCTATTTCTTCAGGTATACATTCAGGTAGCGATTTAGTCTGGCACTTTAAAAGAGAGCTTCTAAGTGTAAGTGGGAAAATAAATGGCAAGAAATTTCAGGACTTAAAGGTTGAAGCTAATAAAAAAGTTATTCAGAGTTACTTTGCCGAAGAAGATGCAAATGTTACAAATTATTACTCCTACTATTTTGAAAAATGCTATCCAGACCCATTGGTGAGACAAGAGTATTTAACTAGTTTGGTTAGGGATAAAAAGCCTTCTATTGGGTTTATGTGCCTTTCGGCATTGGTAGAGGGCCAAAAAATCAATACCGTTTGGACTACCAATTTTGATGATTTGATTGAAAAGGCAATCACAGCAGTGAATTTCAAAAGTTGTCAAGTGGTTTCACCCGATAACGCAAGAACAGTTCAAAATTTCAGAAACGATATTCCCACTGTTGTGAAACTTCACGGTGATTTTCGTTATGATGCTTTGCAAAACACAGATGAGGAATTGCAGAAATTGGAAGATAATCTGCATCGCTATTTCATAGAAGCCTCTTCACAAAGAGGTTTATTGGTAGTTGGTTATTCAGGCAGTGATGAATCGGTATTGCAAACACTTGAAAAGGCATTAGAGAAGCCAAACGCATTTTCAAAGGGATTGATTTGGTGCATTCCTAAAGACATTACGCCTAGCGAAAGATTATCAAAACTCATTGATAAAGCCTATGCACAAAATCAGCGTTCTGGATTTATGGTGATTGATAACTTCGACTATTTTCTACACGAACTCTATACAGTTTGTGAATTAAAAAACGAGCAAATAGATTCCATTGCCAACGAACGATTTGAGCAAAGACGCTTTTTCAGACTTCCGCAAAATCAAGCGAATACAACGCCACTTCTGCTCAACGCTATTAAAGCAACCCATTTCCCTAAAACATTTTTCTCAACCAAAATAAAAATAACCGGAGAAGGTAAATGGAAAAAGCTAAGAGATGTATTGAACGATTCAAACATAGTAGCAGCTTTTAGTCAAGGTGAAACACTTTCAATTTTTGGAAATGAAAACGAAATAAAAGAGGTGTTTAGAGATTATCTCACAGAAGAGTTAAAGCTGATTGACATTCAAGAACATTTGTTTCATCTACCCGATTCTTTTTACATTGGAATGCTTTATGAGTTGTTTGAAAAATCGTTGGTGAATGATTTTGGTTTAGCTATTTTCAGTAGAGGTAGAAATATCAGGAAAGTATTTTCTGTAAACCACCCATTAAGCCAAGAAGAAATTATAAGCATACCAAGTTGGTTAAATCTAACCATTCCAAAAGGCTATCAGGTATTTGAAGCATTTGAGTTTAAGGTAGAATTTGTAAACAAAGATTTGTTCATACACATTTGCCCGACCATACACATACAAACAACTACAGGCAATGAACCAGACAGATTAACCGTACAAAATATAACCAACATTATTACTTCAAACCGTTGGAATAAAAAGTATGGAGAAAAATTGAACTTTTGGTTCAAAGAGTTAAAACTCAGAAAACCCGATTTGACTTTTCGCTTAGGTGACTTTGAAATTAAACTCTCAAACTATTATGCAACAGCAGCCAAAAAAATGGGTGATTTCTTTTGCTTCGACAGTTACGCAAAAGCAAAAGAACCGCTCATTTACTTTCATCATCAAGATGAAACAAAGCAATCTATTCACCCAATAAACGGATTAAAAATAATGGGTCCGTTGGAAGAAAGTTTTGGAGCCAATGGTATTACTTCAAAAATTCAGTTAGCAATAATTACTCCCGATGCAGGATTTGAAAGAGTAAAAACACATTTAGAAACTCTACTAAATTCTTCCACGCCTAAAACAGAACTTGAATATTTAAAAGAATTCCCTGGATTTGATGCCGTGTTTAAAAAGCATTTGGTTATTCCTACTTCTACTCAAAGTGAATTTGTAGTTGCTATAAACAGTCAGGACATCAGGAGCTATTCAGCAATTCAGTTTTACGAATTAATAAAAAGCAAGCTTGATAAACTTGCAATTATGAATTCTGAAATTGATTGTGTTGTGATTTACATTCCGAATACTTGGAAAAATTTCAGAGAACTGAAAAATGAGCAAACCTATTTTGACCTTCACGACTCATTGAAACTCTATGCAGTCAAAAAAGGTTTGCGGCTTCAATTCATAGAAGATAAGTCTATCACTTACAACGACCAAGCCAAAGTTAAATGGTGGCTTTCATTGGGCATTTATGTAAAATCAAATGGCACACCTTGGAAAGTAAAAACCGATAACACAGAAACAGCTTTTGTTGGTTTAGGCTATGCCGTTCGACAAAATGCAACAAACAAAGTAGTTTTAGGAAGCAGTCAGATTTTTGACGGAAGTGGAAACGGTTTGCGTTTTTTACTTCAACCGATTGAGAAGCCAGTTTTCTATAACAAGAGTCCATTTATGAGTAAGGATGATGCGTTTCGTTTGGTAACAAATATCCGAAATACCTATCACAAAATAGACCCTGTAATCGGACTTAAAAAGTTGGTTCTGCATAAGACAACTCATTTCACCCGTGACGAAATGGATGGCATTTGTAATGCACTTGAAGGTATTGACAATATCGAGCTTTTACAAATACAACAGTTCAGTAATTGGAGGGCAATTAAACTTCGCAAAAAACAAGATGGTAGCGGACACGAATTTGATGGCTTCCCAGTTGACAGAGGAACTATCATTCAAATAGACGAATTTAGTTTCTTGCTATGGACACACGGGTTGGTGCAAAGCAACGAACTTTCAAAGCCATATTATCAAGGCAAACGTGGTATTCCGACACCGTTACTGATAAAAAGATTTAGAGGCACAGACCCAATTGAAACAGTAGCTAATGACATTTTAAAACTGACAAAGATGAATTGGAACGGAGCAGAACTTTACAAAACAATGCCTGTAACAATTGACTTTTCAAAAAGACTTTCAGTAATGGGAAAACAATTAGAAGAACTTGGAAACAAAGCCTATGATTTTAGATACTTCATTTAACAAACTCATATTGAAAATATATTTTTCAAACAGATTAGAAGAGCATGAGAGAAATAATTGAAAAACATATTGATAAGGTAAAAAATATCATTGAAACTAAAGAAATTGATAATTTCACTTTTAATCTAACGGAATTACCACCTCACAATAATTTTGAGTTAGATATTAGAAAGCACGGCAGATTTGAGGAGCTATTCAAAAAACTCGATCAGAAAATAACATATTGCCTTTATTGGTTTGAGTGCGAAAGTGAAACCAAGGCGGAAAATTTGGTAGCCATCTTAAATCAAAAAAGAGATAATTTGGTAAGTGATACTGGGAAGTTGTGGCGTGTACCGCCTTTTAATCAAAATTTAAAGAGTAAAGTAATATATGTAGGTGTTAGACAAGGAGGTGTTAGAAAAAGAGATAATCTTTCCAATTTATCAGGTAGAATGGTGCAGCATTTGGGTTACTATCCAAAGGAAAGTACAGGAGCATTACATTTTCTGCAATGGGCTTCTAATCAAGATTTTGATATAACCCTAAATATATTAGAGATAGGTGAGCCAGAAGAGAAGCAATATTTGTACATAATTGAGAAGTTTGCATCAATTGCTCTTAAACCACTATGTGGTGAACACTAAACGTTTTACTTTAATAGCTGTATTACGCGACACTTCATGCAATTTCTGACATTGGCTTAGTGAGAACCCTTTGCGGAGATCTATTGCAAGTTTGGAATACTTTTTCAATAGTGCTTCATCATCTTGCTTACCTTCAGGTCTTCCTATTCGCTTGCCTTTGTGTATTGCATTAGCCAAACCTGATTTAATGCGCTCAGAAAGGATTCGTTTCTCTTCCTGTGCTAGTTCTGAATAGATGGCAATAATAATATTGGTCACAAAGCTCTCATTTCCTCTATCATCCAAACTCTCTAACCCACCTAAATTTCTAAATACTATGGCAATCCTTTTTGAATGCAGGTAGTCAATGGTATGACGGATGTCTTTCGCGTTTCGGCCGATGCGGCTGACCTCTGAAACAATTACCTTATCAAACTGCTTACGAGCGGCACATTCGAACAGCCGCTGCAAATCTTCTCGCTCTTGGAATGTTTTTGTTCCTGTAATCTTGGTGGCTATTGTTTCTACCACATCAAAATGTTTCTGCTCACAAAACTGATTCAATTCAAGAATCTGTCTCTGGTAATCCTGTTTGTCAGTGCTCACCCTGATGAAAAGGCATACACGATTAGATGGTCGGTTCATAATAATCATTTGTTTATTGTGAACCGAGTATAGCAGATTCTGGCGAATAGGTAGGAGACTATAAATTGACCAACGTTTATTTTGAACCGGTTAGTCAATCCAACTTACAATAATTGTAAGTAGATGTTATGGATTTTTGAATTTCTTCTTGTAAAGTTTTTGCTCTGGTTTATTCAACTGCTCCTCCAACTTTTTATTCAAGGCAATGTATATTGTGTTCTGCTCTTGTAATAACCGTATCTGTTCACTTAATTCTTCAATGTATACATACTGCTGATAGAAGAATTCCTCTAACTGTGCTTTACTGTATTTACTCATTTGAATCACCTTGAACAGCTGAAAGTATATTTTGGATAGAAAGGGTAAACATTCTTAGATGAGTGTACCTCATCAAGGAAGTATAAGTGGTCTAAAGGTGTCTGTAATGTCTCTAGGTGTGTTTATTTCAATTTTCTTTTGTGGTGGGTTAAGACCTGTAAAGTGCGCTGAAGTACCTTTAAATATCTTTACTTCTTAAAAGGTGTATTTATATATAGCCCCATCTTACTGCTATTATCTCGCACGTTTACTAAATTCTTATCTTATTTCGCGTGTTTCAGTTTATATATAGGATATGAATAATCAAGCAATATCCATAGGAAATGAACTTAAACCTCTTATCGTTCAAATACCAATCTGGGTTGAATCCGTTGAAGCAATAGCAATTAAAGCTAATTTGAAACCAGACCGTGCTAAAGCGGTGCTACATCAATTTTTCCTAGCCTGGTTTAAGAACGAAATTATAAGAAAGAATAAAAAGGTCAACTTGTTGCCAGAATACTTTGCTGTTAGTTCTGAGATACTGAAAGAGATTGGTACGAGAGATTACAATAGATATGTAACACTGCTGTTAAAAGAAAAAATAATTGAAAGGAAAGAAAATAGTAATGGTGGTAGATGTTATAGTCCAGGCAAGCATGCACAGTTGTATCGTTGGATTTTTCCCGTCAATTATGTTGGTATACCGCAATTTCGAATAGATAAAATAACAGACTTTTTAACTATAAAATCTATCCTTCGCACACGTGATAATCATCAAAAAATTTCATTCAAAATGGGAGAAGAGAAAGAAAATTCATCAATATTTGAAACGCTTAAAAGCTATGCTTTAGATACAACTATTATCAATGTAGATTATCAATTGATTGATGAAGTTAACTGGTTTGTTGTAGATGATTTTGGTGAACGTTTTCATCATATAATCTCTTCAATGCCCAAGGAGCAAAGAAAGTTTCTGCGATTCAAAGGTC
>Ga0116191_1001726_pt1 | contig 17436 bp, 9 predicted proteins | sample AD_UKC111_MetaG_FD_89897 | JGI IMG/M metagenome (GOLD analysis project Ga0116191, IMG submission 89897) | Active sludge microbial communities of municipal wastewater-treating anaerobic digesters from Hong Kong - AD_UKC111_MetaG | ecosystem: Engineered > Bioreactor > Anaerobic > Digestate | place...
AACCCAACAATCCCACATTTTAATCCCATCGGTGTTTAAATTTTTCTATTCGTCAAAAAAATGGCTGCAAAGATAAAGAATTAATACCATAGAATTGCAAATAAAAAAACGATGAAGTATTAAAAAAAGAATATTGATTATAGATTGTTGCAATAAAATTATTTTTCGATATAATCTAAGTCTTTTCCAAAAGTATCTTTCAAATAAATAATTCCAAACATTGCTAACAATGAACATATCAGACAGACATAAATCGCAGCATTTAACCCTGAAGCTGTACTTTTTTCGAAATATCTAAATAAGAGAGTGATTGGGACTACTGCCCCCCTTACAAAGTTTGGAACTGTGTTAGTAACAGTGCTTCTTATGTTTGTACCAAATTGTTCAGAACTCATAGTAATTGCAATTACCCAATAGCCATTGAAAAAGCCCAAAAGAAAAATGAGAATATAAAATTGAGAATCAGATATATTATGTGATGTACAGATGATTATTGAGATTACAGTACTAGCAATGATATAAGCCAACACTACTAATTTTCTACTTTTAATCCATTGACTGATTGCACCGCTCATAAAATCACCTAAGGATAAGCCTAAGTAGCAATAAACAATAGCTGTAGGTACTTTCATCATAGGATTTATTCCGATATTTTTTGCGAACTCGACACTTAAAAGTACTATAATTCCTATCGAAAACCATATTGGTAGAGCTAATGATATACAAGCAAGATATTTTTTGAAATTTTGAGAATGATTGAAAATTAGCTTCAAATTACCTTTGAAAACATTTTCATCATTTTTGTATTTTTCGAACATCCCCGATTCGAAAGTAGCCATTCTTAGGAATAATAGAAGGATACCCAAACCACCACCAATAAAATAAGAGAGTTTCCAATCATTGAAATAATTCCCTACTAATCCAGCAGCTACAGCACCTAAGGCACCAACACCAGCGATGATGGAAGTTCCCCAACCTCTATTTTCTTTAGTCATCGTTTCGTTCACTAAAGTAACACCAGCTCCAAATTCTCCTGCTAAACCCACTCCTGCTATAAACCTCAAGATTGCATAACTACTGATTTGAATATTCGAAGGAAACAAATCCACCATTCCATTTGCAATATTTGCTAAAGAATACAAGATGATTGATCCAAATAGAACATTTAATCTTCCTTTTTTATCACCAAGAATACCCCAAAGTAACCCACCAACCAACATTCCAATCATTTGACTATTCAAAAGAAAATCGCCAACAAGTTTTTGCTGGTCGCCAATCACCCCTAAAGATTCGAGTGAAGGTTTTCTGACAATACCAAATAAGATCAAATCATAAATATCTACAAAATATCCTAATGCAGACACGATAACTGTAGTATTGAAAATTTTGTCTTGTAACTTCATGCACAGCTATTTATTTGATTTTGATTCAAAATAAATTCAAGTTGACTAAAAGTGTAATAGTTGGATAATCAATCTATTACAAAGAGTTTGATTGAAATTGGAATTAGTTTTCCATATAATTTAGCATCCATTCAATGCCATATTTATCCCTAAACATTGCAAAGTATGAATTTGTGCTAGACTGATTTAATGGCACTTCAATTTGTCCACCATTAGTAAGCCCATTGTAAATTCTATTTGTTTCATCTAAACTATCAGTAGAAATTGAAATTTTGCTCCTATTTTCATTTTCATTAGTCCTTCCCATACTTTCTGGGACATCGTTTGCCATCAATATATCATTGCCAATATGTAAACCGATGAACATGATTTTTTGTGCTTCATGCTCCGGTATGGGATATTCCTCAGATGAAATATCTTTAAATCTTAATATATTGGTGAATTCTCCACCAAATACAGATTGATAAAAAAGAAATGCTTCTTCAGCATTTCCATTAAAATTGATATGTGGATTTAACTTAGGCATTTGAATAATTATTAATTAAACAAATGTATAAATTTATTAGTCAATTATTACCTTTTGAGTAGCAATTTCAGTTGGAGTTTCAATGATAAGTATTAATGTGCCTTTTAATAAATTCTTAAAATTTTTATAATGGAATGAATTCTCACCTAATTGATTGTTTTTTAATATAATTTCATCCAACATTTGCCCATAGTTGTTAAAAATTTTAATTTTTGTATCTGTTATATTATTTAAATAATATTTGATGATGAAATCACCATTGTTGGCATTTGGAACTATTTGTACTTTCAAATGGCTTTCACTTTGTTTGTAAATATTTTGATTGTTAACTTTTTTATTCTTTATAACAAAAACTCTAAAAATCTGGTTATTTGCAAAGCTTTGAGTTCCATTATTGGAAAAAAAGATATTTGGAGCAGTACTACTAATTCCGCCATAGATATAACCAACTAGAGTACTATCTTCAGAAAGTTCATCCAATTTTATTACATGATTATCATAGTGTGGAATATTATTTATAGGTATAAATTCTGAACTTGCACCAATGTATGATGGCATTTCGATTGGTAATTTATATTCAGTCATTTTACCATCATTGGTTCTAGAGACTCTTGCAATTGTACGAACAAATGGAACATTATTATCTTGTACAATCATACCATTATTTTCATAGAATTGTGCAATACCACCAAAAAAAATATTATGCATTTCATTATCTAATGCTGAATACAATGGCAAACTTGCACAATGATAATGGTTATATAATTGTTTAAAATTATTATCAACTTGATAAGTTATGCTATCTATATTCACACAATTCAAATAGGGCAAATCAATATTGGGTTGGAAAACACCTGAGAATACTGTAATCCCTTCTGCTCCATTAGGTAATATTTGAGAAACTGCATTATAATCTCTTCTATGTAAATTAGTTATATCTGTAAGGGTATTGAGATGATTAATTGATAAATTAACACCATCATCAATTATTTTGAACTTTATTATTGAATTTGTATATAGTTGTGTATAAGTTGGATTACCCATTGGATTATAATTACCATCAAATTTATTTCCCCCAATTAAATAATAAGTATTATTTATCTTTTTTAAATGACCACCAGTCACTGCAAACATTGGGTCAGTTATTTGCCTAAAATATTTTGTAAAAGGCTCTCCATTTATTATAGAATTTATTACAGATTTTACATCAACAATTGTAAGTTTATCAAATGTTTTTTTAGAATCAGTTGCAACATTATAACCATATCCACCAATAATATACAAATAATCGCCCTCTTGGTAAAATTCCATATTAGTTGAACTCATTTGCTCTTGGATGCTAGTGGGTAAATCTAATAAAGTTGAACTCCATTTTTTTAAGGATTTGGGATCTATGACAATCAGTTGATTATTATTTCCAGCTATATCAAAAGATGCAAAGGGTTGCCTCCTATGCAATCCATCTAATCTTCCTCCAATTATTAACCATTTACCATCAGATTGACCGAAGGAATAAGCTTGAATCCCTCCTAGACTGTTAATCTCAAAAGGTTCTATGTGAATTTGAAATGGATCTGTTTGAGCTGTAATCTTATAAATAAAAAGTAATAAACTAATAATGATTATATTTTTCATATCTAAAATATTTAAACATAAAAATATTTATAAATTAAAACTAAATTAGTGACTTTTATTACAGTTTTTAGTATTAATTTGTATTGCAATTTTGAATAAAATATTAATTCATAAATTATTATTTGTTGAATACTATATATTTATAATTGGTTAATTGTTAAATTTAGTTTTGGAAATATGTTGATTATCAAATTTTTATTAGTGTTGATTTTTATACTATTATCCTTGCTACATTTTTATTGGGGTGCAGGAGGAAAATGGTGGTTAGATAACAGTTTGCCTATTGATATAGAAAATGAAAATATAAAATATCCCAGTAGCGGATTAACTTATTTGGTAGCAATTGGGTTATTATTCTTTGCAATGAACATTGCATGCTTTTCAAATTTGATTGTATGTCCATTTCCAATTCATCTATCCAAATATGTAGTGTATGGACTTGCTTTAATCCTCATTTTAAGAGTTGTAGGTGATTTTAAATACTTTGGATTATTTCGAAAAGTAAAAAATACTACATTTGCAAAATATGATGTTCTGATTTATACTCCTTTATGTTTGGCTCTTTTCATATTGACTATATTATTGATAGTCAATAATTAAATCTTATTTAGATGAAATATTTCGCATTTATTTTAATAATAGTTTCAAATATTTGTTCAGCCCAGAAAGGCTTAGTTAAGTCCATTGATGAAATTTCGAATAAAATTCAGTTTGTGAATCCGATGGTGGGTACTCATAGAATGGGGCATACCTTTCCTGGAGCAACTGTCCCTTTTGGTGCTGTACAATTGAGTCCAGAAACCAGCTATATGAACATGTTCAAGAATGGAAAATACAATCCTGATGTGTATAAATATTGCTCTGGTTATCAATATGCCGATTCTATGATTTATGGTTTTGCACATACTCATTTTAGTGGTACGGGGCATTCAGATTTAGGTGATTTTTTAATAATGCCAACAACTGGAACTATTGATTGGAAAGAACCAATACATTCTTCATTTAACCATGAAGAAGAATTGGCACAACCTGCTTATTATAGAGTATTTTTGAAAGAACATAGAATAATGGCAGAACTTACTGCTACTGAAAGAGTTGGAATGCATCAATATACTTTTCCATCTACAGATTCTGCAAAGATAATTTTAGATTTGATGTACAATATTTATAATCATGATGAAAAAGATGTTTGGTCATTTTTAAGAGTTGAGAATGATTCTACAATAACAGGATATCGTCAGACAACAGGCTGGGGGAGAACGAGAACAGTATATTTTGCCATGCAGTTTTCAAAAAAGTTCAATTCGTATGGTCAATATAAATTATCTAGTCAAATCTATTCAGGATTTTATGGAAGATTTAATGAAAAATTGAATTTCCCAGAAATGGCAGGGAAAAATATAAAAGCTTTTTTTAATTTTTCATCACAAGACCAAGAAAAAATAATAGTAAAATTTGCTCTTTCGTCAGTTAGTTCAGATGGAGCATTGCTAAATTTAAAAACAGAATTACCTCATTGGAATTTTAATCAAGTAGTTACGCAAAGCCAACAAAAATGGAATAAAGAACTTTCGAAAATTGATGTAGAATCTTTATCAAATGATGACAAACAGACATTCTATACTGCTTTATATCACACCATGTTGAGTCCTACAATTTATGAAGATGTAGATGGTAAATATAGAGGTCTCGATCAAAATATTCATGAATCGAATGGTTTTACAAATTATACAACATTTTCGCTATGGGACACATATAGAGCATTACATCCATTATTCAATATTATTGAGCCAACAAGAAACAACGACATGGTGAAATCAATGCTTGCTCATCAATCACAAAGTGTCCATCATATGTTGCCAATTTGGAGCCATTATAATAATGAAAATTGGTGTATGATTGGCTATCATGCTGTATCTGTTTTAGCAGATGCAATTGCAAAAGGGACATCAGATGCTGATTTGCAATTGATGCTAAGTGCCTGTATAGCAACATCTAATGTCGATTATTTTGATGGAATAGGATATTACAAAAAACTAGGTTATGTTCCTGAAGATAAAAGCGGAAATTCCGTTTCAAAGACATTAGAATATGCCTACAATGATTGGTGCATAGCTCAAATTGCTTTAAGGGCGAAAGATTCAATACAATACCATAATTATATGGATCGATCCAATAATTATAAAAATGTGTTTGATGCTTCCATTAATTCGATGCGACCAAAATTAGCTAATGGAAATTTCAGAGCAGAGTTTGATCCAAAAGATACACATGGACAAGGATTTATTGAAGGTAATGCACTGAATTATGGATTGTACGTCCCACATGATATTCCAAAAATGATAGAAATGATGGGTGGCAAAGATAAGTTTGAAAGCTTTTTAGATAGCATATTCCTACAAAAATTGGAAGATAAGTATATCGAAAAAAATGAAGATATAACAAGAGATGGTATTATTGGAAGTTATGTTCATGGCAATGAGCCTGGTCATCATATAGCATACTTATACAATTGGACAAACCATCCTACCAAATCTCAAGAAAGAGTGAGAATGATTCAAAAAACCATGTATTCCAACACAAAAGATGGATTATGTGGTAATGACGATGCAGGACAAATGAGTGCTTGGTACATATTTTCTGCATTGGGTTTTTATCCAGTTTTGCCAGGATCGGATCATTATGAATTTGGTAGCCCCTCTATCAAATCTGCTTTGATTCATTTAGAAAATGGCAAAACATTTCATGTGAAAACTTTTAATCAATCCCCAGAAAATGTTTATGTTCAAAAAATTGAATTGAATAATAAAGAGTTAAACAGAAATTATCTATTACACTCAGAGATTAATAATGGCGGTGAATTAGTATTTTATATGGGAAAAAACAAGAAAAAATAATGAATATAAGTTCTAAATCAGTTTTGCTCATTTGTTATGCTTTGATGATTTATGTTGCCTTTTTCTTCTATCCAAAGTGGCAACAATCCAAAACAGAAGCAACTTTGTCATGGGATGTTTCTGGATATTATATGTATTTACCAGCAATATTTATATATAAAGACATCAAGAAATGTGAGTTCAGAGATAAAATAATTCAAAATTATACGCCATCTTATCAGTTTGATCAAGCATTTTTGCATGCAAAATCTCAAAATTATGTGATGAAATATAGCATTGGTCAATCCATAATGATGTCGCCATATTTTTTCATTGCTCATTTTTGGGCTTCTAATTCAGCTCATTATGCTCCAGATGGATTTTCCTTTCCCTATCAAGTTTGTTTAGGAATTGGAATGTTTCTATATGCCTTGATCGGTTTATATTATTTAAGAAAAGTACTTAAAATTTATTTTACTGATTCTACAGTTGCAATATTATTATTTGCATATATTTTTGGAACTAATTATTTGAATTATTCATCTGTAGAACAATGTATGACTCATAACACATTGTTTACAATATATGTATTGATCATTTATAATACAATTCGTTTTTATAAAAATTTCAATATTAAAAATGCTATATGGATTGGATTTTTAACAGGACTAGCTACTTTAATTCGTCCTACAGAAATCATTTCAATCATTATTCCTTTAGCATGGAATATTCAATCATACAGAGATATAGGTGAAAGAATAAAATTGATATTTGAAAAATTCAAGTACTATTTCGTTGCAGCAATAGTGTTTGGTTTAATCGTATTTATTCAGCTTTTTTATTGGAAATATGTTTCGGGAGAATGGATTGTTTATAGCTACCAAGACCAAGGATTTGATTGGAAAAGTCCTCATATTTGGGATTATATGTTCAGCTATAAATGTGGATGGCTCATTTATACTCCTATGATGATTTTGGCAATATTAAGTCTATTTTGGTATCCAAAAACTGATAAGTATCAATTGGGAATATTGATATTTATTGTTTTAAATATCTATATCGTAACTGCTTGGAGTATATGGGATTATGGTGGAACTGCTGGTAGAGCGATGATACAGAGTTATCCAATAATAGCATTTCCTTTTGCTGCGATTTTAGAAAAAGTAAATAAAACAAAGTGGATCAAGTATATTTTTTTCTTCTTTTTTGCACTATTTGTATATGTCAATTTATGGTGGACATTTCATGCACATAGAGGTTTTATTCAAGTATCAAACTTAACAAAAAGATACTTTTGGAGTGTAATCTGGAAAATGAAGGCAGATGATTTTGATACTAAATATTTAGATAATAAACATTCCTATCGAGGCTATCCAAATAATTTTGAGACTATTTATGATAATAATTTCGAACAAGATACTTCGCAAAATATAGTTCAAATAGAGGGTAATAAAAAACTCAAATTAAACAAAGACTTACAATTCACTCCACAATACTTCATTGAATATCAATCGAATATTAAGAATTGGTTGCGAATATCTGCTGATATACATTGCACAGAAAAAGAATGGGATCTATGGAGTCAGACACAATTTATAGTTCAATTCTATAAAGAGAATCAACCTGTTCAAACGAATTATATTCGTGTACAAAGATTTATTGAGCAAGGAGAGACAAAAAATATTTTTTTAGATGCAAAACCTCCCAAATCTGGTTATGACAAAATTGGAATCAATTTTTGGAATGCAAATAGTAACAAAGAAATCTTAATTGATAATTTAAAAGTGATTACATTTGATGAATAATTGAAGGGGGATTAGCTCAGTTGGCTAGAGTATTTGCCTGGCAGGCAAGGGGTCACCGGTTCGAGCCCGGTATCCTCCACTTTTTAGATTTTATTTAAATTATCATTATTAATTGTAATTAGAATTGATGTTATTATATAATATAAAAAAATAAATTCATTTCATCACCCAATTTTTGATTTTATCACCAATATAATTTTAAATATAACTTTTTTTAATATTTTTGTTGGAAGTAATAAGTATTTATATGAAAATTTTCATTTTGGAGGATGATGAACTCATTTCTGCCAATTTTGAACGTATTATTTTAGAAAATTTTGATGCTCACATATCTCAAAGTTATAATCTGAAAGATTTTTCAACAAAATATGTTGATGATGATTTTGATATATTAATAATGGATATTATGATCGAAAATACAAATGTATTAGAGGTTATAAATAAGTATGTGAGTTGGAATAAACCTATAGTTTTTATCACTGCATTCCCCAACAGTCAAATCTTAAATTTTACAAAAAATTATAAAAACGCAATTATATTAATAAAGCCAATTCATGAATTGAGTTTATTAGTTTTTATTATTAAATACCAAGAGGCTATTACCAATAATAAAAAAGAGTTTCTCACAATTGGAACATCATTAAAACACAAAGAATTAGTCCCTTTCGAACAAATTAATTTTGTGGATGTTAGAGGAAATTATTCAATAATTAATACTGATACTAATAAATTTATTCTAAAAAAATCTGTCAGTAAATTGGTTACCGAGTCGAAAGGACAATTGATAAAAATGAACAAAAGCTTGGCAGTAAATGTAAAATTTATCAACCAAATCAATAAGAAAAATGGGATTTTGAAAATAATGGATAAAAAATTTGTGGTAAGTGACAAATATTTTAAATACCACAACAATTCATAGTAGATGAAGCATTTATGCATTATATGTTGTTTAATATTTGCCAATTTTAATTTATTTGCTCAACAAGATACAATCATTTTTTACAACCAATTAGTAGAATATACCAATATAGATTCAATAGAAAATGTATTAAAAAATAATAATAAAAATGACTTTAATAAATTATTTGTACTATATAGTATAGAAAAAACTAATTATATAAAGAGTAATAAGAATAGCGGTTATTGGTTAGATACAATTCAAAAAATCGAGCAAAGTTTACATATAAATTCTACAAAAGGTTTGCTACACTACTTTAAAGGCAATTTATATTTGAAAGAGAATAAATTGTTTGATGCCTATAAATCATATAGTCAGGCAATACAAAATTTCAAAACTATTAAGGATTCTTTTGGTATTGCACAATCACTAATATCAATAAGTATTATTCCGAAATCGGACGAGCTTTCTCATAAAACAAACTTTGAAAACCTTGATGAAGCCGAAAAAATTGCTGTAAAATTGGATAATACAAAGCTATTAGTAAGATTATACATGGCATATTTAAACCTCTATATTTCAACGACTAACTTTCAAAATTCTAAAATCAATAAAATAATTGAAAAGCTGGAGCGATCAATCAAAGGAAAGAAAGATGAAAACTGGGCTTTAGCTTATTTTTATACTAATCTTGGAATAATAAATTCAAAAATCGGGAAAGAACAAGAATCAATAATTTATTTTAAAAAGGCTCAAAAATATTTAATTGAAAATAAAGAAGAGCATGGCATCCTTCTCAATTATTATAATTTAGCTTTAACTTATTATAGTATAAAGGATTATAAAAATTGTATGATATCGACAGATAAAGCGATAGAATTAGCGAGAAATAACTTTCCAATTGATTTGAAAAATTGTTATAATTTAAAAATTGAAATATTTAAAAACACTAATCAATTTGACAAAGGATTAGTTTATTACGATTCATTATATGAATTAACAGAATTGTTATATGAAAATGAGAAAGAAAAAGAACTCAATGAAATAAGAACCAAAAACAATACCCAACAAATTGTATTAGCTAATGAAAATTTAATGCTAAAAGATGAATTTAATACGAAATCCAAAAAATTATTAATCATATTTCTAATTAGTGCAATAGTTTTAATAATTATTATCACATATTTATTTTATAAAGCAAGAAAACAGAAATCCAAAATATCAGATCAAAAATCAAAATTGGAAGAACTATCAAAAACTAAAGATTATTTCCTAACAATAATTGCCCATGATATAAAACAGCCGATAGTATCACATTTTGGCATCAATAAAACTTTAAGATTTTTCATCAAACAGAACAATCAAGAAAAAATAGATAACTTGATCAATTCAATTGATAAATCTAGTATGAAAACACTAAAAATAATTGATAATTTATTTTATTGGTCATTTATACAGAACAACGAAAAAGTACATATTCAAGAAGATATTTTATTGAAAACTAAAATCCAAGAAGTAATATCTCGTTTTATTTTAGATCAATTTGGTGTGGATATTATTATAAATATTGATGAAAATAGAAAAATTAATTTTGATATAGTTGATTTTGAAATAGTTGTACGAAATCTTTTGGATAATTCAATAAAATATGGTAATCCGACAATTGGTAAAAAAATATTTATAAATGATAGCAATAGTAATTCAGATTATTTACAACTTGAAATTATTGATAATGGGATAGGTATGAATGCAGAAATGCAGCAAAAATTAAAAAATTTATTTCATAATCCCTCTGAATTTCACCCAAAGATTGACCAACTTGGGTTTGGATTAGTTCTAGTTTCAAAATTAATCATCTTGAATAATTGTAAAATTGAATTAGTTGAATCGTCTGATTTAGGCACAAAATTAGTGATCTCCCAAAAGCATATGAAATCAGTATAAGTTCCTAAATTTCATTTTTATAATTCTTATTATTCATATTTTAATTAAAGGTTTATTTCCTTAATTAAGTTAGTAGCTACTTTATTTTATAATTACACCAATATTTTAAGAATATAATTGCATTCTAAATCTAGTATAAATTCAAAATTAGAAATAAATAAAAATTCCGTAAAAAACTACTATAAAAAATTAAAAATTTAAGTGAAATTGCAATTGAAAAATTCTCTATTTTCCATTATTATTATAGTTTTTAATTATTTCATACAACATTTTCCAATTTCATCACCAAATATATTTGTGATTCGCTTTTTTATGAATTTATGGTTTTAAGTTTGATTGATAAATGACAAATAAACATATTGAATTCAATTTTGATAAATGAAATTAGAATTGAAAGAAAAATAAGTTTAATATTTAATTTAAGTTAAGATTTATAAAAATTACTCACATACAATTACTATTTTATCAATGAAGAATATTTATTTTGGCACCTCAATAATTTTATTATTAATTTTTTATGGAATTAATCTTAAAGCACAAATATCTGGTATTGTTTTTCGTGATCTCAACGCAAATGGAACAAGAGAAGCTAGTGCAACTTATACTGAGCCATTCATTCAAGGCATAACTGTTACTGCATTTCCTTCATCTGGTACAACTCAAACTACTACAACAAATTCTAACGGTTCATATTCCTTTACAGGGTTAACCTTACCTGCTAGAATAGAATTTAGTGGTTTTCTTACAGATGATTATTCAGGAAATGTAAGTTCTGGAAATCTTTCTAGTGTTCAGTTTTATTCTGCTGCTACAACTACAGCTAATTTTACATTAAACTACCCACAACAATATACTTCCAGTACTAATCCTCAATATGTTGTATCTCAGTTCGAAGCTAATCGTCCACCAGCCAGTGAACCATTAGCAAAGGCAATGTTAATTCAATCTTATAATACAAGAGGGAATTCCTCTGCAACTTATGCACCCTCAATTGCAAAAACATCTGAAATAGGTGGCACTTGGGGCATTGCTTACGACAGACAAAGAAGTTTGATATATGCTGCTGCTTTAGTAAAGAGGTATGCAGCAATGATAGATAATAATGGCGATGGTAAAGAAGATATTGGAGCAATATATTCAATGACAACTTCTGGCTCTCCTATGTTGTGGAAAGATTTATCTACATTAGGAATAGATTTTGGACTATCACTTATGCCATCAGTTTCTACAAGAAATTTACCTTTATCTATTACTGGACCTACTCACGACCCATTACTATATCCATTGATAGGGAAGATAGGAATTGGAGGTATTACTTTATCAGATGATTACAACAAGTTATATGTTATGAATCTTTATGATAAAAAAATATATATTATTGATGTAGCTACTAAAACATTAATAGGATCAAGCCCAGTTGTACCTAGCAATTGTACAGGAGGAAATTTGAGGCCATTTGGATTAAAATACCATCGTGGAAAAGTATATGTGGGAACAATTTGTGATGCAAATACATCTCAATCTATTAATGATTTAACTGCAACAGTATATAGTTTTGATGGTACAACTTTTACAAATATATTGAGTTTTCCTCTAAATTATACTAAAGGTTATGCCTTTAAAGATTTTGATGATATTAATTCTAATGGAATCACAGAAGAATGGGGTAAATCTTGGAATGGGTGGTTAGACGTTATACCTACAGTAAATAATGTAAGTAATATTGTACAAAGTGATGGTAGTGTTGTATTAATTTATCCACAGCCATTGCTTGTAGATATTGAATTTGATGTAAACGAATCAATGATTTTGATATTTAACGATAGATCTGGACATCAATCAGGTTATAGAAATTTTGGAACTAATATAAGCAATAATTCTACATTATATAGTGTATTAATAGGAGGTGATATATTAAGAGCTTCATATAATTCTGGAAATTATACTTTAGAAAATAATGCAACATCAGGTGGATTAACCACTTCAGGAGCTAGTAATAATCAAGGTCCTGGTGGAGGAGAATATTATTTTGGTGATCATGAGGGTGGAAATTATCATGCTGAAGATATAATTGGTGGGTCAATGTTTATACCTGGTAAAGGTCAAGTAGGTGTTTTAGTAACTGACCCTTTAGATTATTGGTGTGGTGGAGTATATTTCTTCAATAATTCAACAGGAGATGTTACAAGTAGTGATAAATATCAATTATATCAACAGTCTAGAGATGAAACAAAATATGGAAAGGCAAATGGATTAGGAGATTTAGAAATTATTTCTGCACCACCACCTATTGAAATTGGAAACCGAGTATGGAATGATACCGATGGAGATGGTATTCAAGATCCAAATGAGAACCCTATACAAGGTGTAATTGTTGAATTACGAAAATCTGATAATACATTAGTTGCAACTGCTACAACTAATGCTAGTGGAAATTATTATTTTAGCAGTGGATCTGGCACTGATGCTACTCATGCAAAATATAATCTCTCAATGCTAATAGCAAATAATAGCTATAAAGTAATTATTCCAAATGTACAAGGCGGTAGTAAACAAGCTGCTTTAGGAACTAATAATCTAACTCTACCAAATGTAGGAGGCAGTGGTCAGCCAAATGTAAGAGATAGCGATGGTAGTTTGGTAGGTAATGACGCTGTAGCAACAATATTAACAACTGACATACCAATCTCTGGTGCCAATAATCACACTTTTGACTTTGGCTTCGGAATTGTTTCTGATCCATGTAATCCCGTTTTCACTTCTACTACAGTTCAAGATGTTTATTCAGATTATGGGACATCCTATTTTAATGTTCAGACAAATTATCCAGGATTTTGTGCAAACTTTTATGATGAAACTCCTATTACAGGACAAACATTTACAGTAGTATCAAACCCTAGCACAATTAATTTTGTAAACACAAATCTAACAAATGCACAAATACGAGATAAAGTTGCTCGTACAGTTGCTGTAATGCAACATCCACAATTTGCACCATCTCCACTTCCAACAACTTTGAATGATGGTTTTTATAGAATTGTGGCAGACGTAATTTGGCATTATACTGATGATACAGGTTTAAATAGTGGTGATACTTGGGTTGGTGCTGATGGAAATACATATAATAAAAGTGATTTATTAAATTGGGTAGAAAATAATATTCTATCACCTGTTGCAGTAGTATTTTTAGCCCCTCCACCTAGTTTGAATCAACAGTATGAAGTAATTATTAACCCGTGCCCAGTTACTCAAAGTTGTACATTAAGTTCGTCATGTACCTCTACTCCTCAAACAAGCTGTACACCTGTTAATGGTACTGCATCAGTTTCTGTTTTAGGGGGGCAAGGTAACATTACTTATTTATGGAGTTCTGGAGAAACAACTTCTTCAATTGCTAACAAACCAGCCGGTACTTATACTGTAACAGTAACTGATGATTTTATAGCAAATTGTACTTCTACTTGTCAAGTAACAATAGCTAATTCAACTACACCTCCAGTTGTTTCTTGCTCAAAAGTTGATAATACCAATTGTGCAACGCCTAATGGAAGTGCAACAGCAACTGCAACAGGAGTGACTTATTTATGGAGCAATGGAGCTACAACTTCAGCAATATCGAACTTAAATGCTGGAAATTATACCGTTACAGTTACAAGTATTGCTAATGCTTGTACTGCAACTTGTTCAGTAACAATAACAAACAATACATCCAACCCAACTGCAAACTGCACTCCAACTCCAAATAGTAATTGTGCAACACCAAATGGACAAGCAACCGTATCCACCAATGCTTCAAATCCAACTTATATTTGGAGCACAGGAGCAACCACAGCAACAATAACAGGCTTGAATGCAGGAACATATACGGTTACGGTAACGAATACAGTTACATCTTGTACAAATACTTGTTCGGCAATAGTGACAAACACATCCACTCCACCTACAGTAACCTGTGCAAAAGTTGATAATACCAATTGTGCAACGCCTAATGGTAGTGCAACAGCAACTGCAACAGGAGTGACTTATTTATGGAGCAATGGAGCTACAACTGCTACAATATCGAACTTAAATGCAGGAAATTATACCGTAACAGTTACAAGTATTGCCAATGCTTGTACTGCAACTTGTTCAGTAACAATAACAAACAATACATCCAACCCAACTGCAAACTGCACTCCAACTCCAAATAGTAATTGTGCAACACCAAATGGACAAGCTATGGTTTCCACCAATGCTTCAAATCCAACTTATATTTGGAGCACAGGAGCAACTACAGCAACGATAACGGGCTTAAGTACTGGAACATATACTGTTACGATAACTGATGGAACATCAAGTTGTACAAATACCTGTGCTGCTATTGTTACATCAACAGTGTCACCTCCAAATGTATCTTGTTCAAAAGTAGATAATACGAATTGTGCAACACCAAATGGAAGTGCAACAGCAACTGCAACAGGAGTGACCTATTTATGGAGTAATGGAGCAACTACAGCTACAATATCGAACTTAAATGCAGGAAATTATACTGTAACAGTTACGAGTATTGCAAATGCATGTACTGCAACTTGTTCAGTAACAATAACAAACAATACTACTAATCCATCAATTACCTGTACTCCGTCACAACCAACATGTGCAGCACAAAATAGTGGAAGTATCACAACTGTAGTATCTAATGGTACAAATCCTTTAACGTATTTATGGTCAAATGGAAGTACATCTTCAAGTTTGTCAAATTTAAGTGCTGGAACTTACAGTGTAACCGTAACAGATGGAAATAGTTGTTCTGCAAATTGTAGTTCTACAATAATAGCACCATCAGGATGTTGTACAATGAATTCAATAGGACTAATTATAGGTAATTGTAATAATAAAAATACACTAACAAATGCAACAGATGATGAATACACATTTACACTTAACCCTACTGGAACTGGATTAGGGACAACTTACACAGTAAATGGATTGCCAAATAGCCCAATTATTGGAACTTATGGAAGCCCAGTTACATTCGGACCTTATTTGATTAGTGGAGGAGTGTTAAATATAATAGTTACTGATAATATGACAACTGGTTGTAATTTAGCATCAAGTGTAACTCCACCAACATCATGTTCAGTGTGTAACGTATTACCACCAGTTTTATCTGTTACTGATAATATTTGCCCAAGCAGGACTGGATCAATAAATATAATACAAACTTGTGGATCAGGAACATCAATTCAATTTAGTCTAAATAATGGATTGAATTGGTCAAATATTAAACCTTTATATTCAACTACACCAAGAACAATTTGGGCTAGATGTACAGATAATAATGACACTACTTGTAAAAGTCCAATTTCAATATTATCTACAAAACCTAATAAATGTATTGGTAATGGGTCAGAATGTAATTTGATTGCAACATCCTCAATAGATCAATGTAATAATAATGGAACTGATAATGATGTTTCAGATGATTATTTTACTATTCAAATCAATGCAACAGTTACAAATGGTGGTACTACTAATAAATACGAGGTGGTAGTTGGTGCAGATCCATTGACCGGAATAGGAGGTAATGTATTGAATAGTAGTGGAACTAACTATGGATCTCCAATAACTGTTGGAAATACCAAAATATTCAAAGCAGATGGATTGACAAGCTATCAACTGATAGTAAGAGATATTAATAATAATAATTGTTTACAAGTAATTGATATATCACCAGTTGCATCTTGTTCTAATGCACCACCAAAAAGTCCATGTCACCCTGTGCCATGTGTACCAGTTGGAACAATCAAGAACTAAAGAAAATAAATAATATAATGGTTCTTTAAGAGAATATCAAATTCTATATATTCAGTACTAAAGACTAAATAAAGGTTTAATAGCAAAATAAAATATTGAGTTATAAATAGTAAAACTAAGCTCTGCCAAAAAGTTGGTGGAGCTTTTTTTAAAATAAAAACGAATTACTATAATTAGATATTCAAGTCATTTGATTTGCAATCAGGTAGTTGAGTTTTGTATAGAGAATATTTTGCTTTGCAAACGGATCAAATTATTGTAAATATGAAAAATGATTTTGATATAGTTAAGAATAATAAAAAAAATATAAAGTTTTTCAAAATATAAAAAATCAATAAAATTATCACGAAAAGAAAACTTTTCACTAAAATATGATGAGTTTATAATGTTACATGAAACAGAAATCAAATTAACAACTAGATGCCTACTGATTTTTACTTGGGCAAAGATGCAATTATACAAAGAAAAAAGGCTCCAATAAATTGAAGCCTTTCGTTTATTATGTATTGATCCTTAATAAGTTAATGCCTTTGCGACTGCAGCTGATGCGTTC
>Ga0116191_1001727_pt1 | contig 17425 bp, 19 predicted proteins | sample AD_UKC111_MetaG_FD_89897 | JGI IMG/M metagenome (GOLD analysis project Ga0116191, IMG submission 89897) | Active sludge microbial communities of municipal wastewater-treating anaerobic digesters from Hong Kong - AD_UKC111_MetaG | ecosystem: Engineered > Bioreactor > Anaerobic > Digestate...
GATTATCTGGTTTCAAAGGGCATCCCCTTCCGGGACTGCCATGAAATCATCGGCAGGCTCGTGCTTTACTGCATTGAAAAAGGGAAGGCCATCGAAGAGCTGTCCCTGGACGAACTGAAAAGCTTCTCCGATAAATTCGAGGAGGACGTCTACGGCAAGATCAATATACGCGCCTGTATCAGCGCCAAAAAATCAAAGGGCTCCACGTCCTTTGAGAGCGTAGAGCGGATGATAAAGGAATAAGGTCAATCGCCGATGGCGGTGAGCTGCATCATAATTTCCAGCTTGTTGTACACACCCCGTTCCAGGGGCTCGTACAGGGGCTGGATTTCTTCTTTTTTAAGATAGCTTCTGATGGCTGCGTAATATTCCGATTCGCTGAGATTTAAAAGAACGGGCGGGAATCCGTTTCGGATCAGCTCATAGTACATGGCCATTCTCGCCACTGCTTCGGAATGGGTTTCGAAAGGATAGATCTCCACCAGTTTATTGTGAAGATATGCGGCTCTGAGAATGGGGTTGCTGTCAAAATCATTGGTATGCATCCAATGAAACAGAATTTCCATCTGCTCCTCGATTTCGCTGGGGTGAGGCGGTATGTAATCGAGCATCACCAGAACGGGATTGGTCCTTCGGTATTCCGGTCTCTCGGGATTGGCCAGGATCTGATAAAACAGGAACAGGTATTTCTCGGTCAGCTCCACGTCCATATCGGCCATATTGTATGCCAGTCTGACGGCGTCCTCATAATTTCCGATCGTCGAATGGTCACTGACGGAGGCATCCACGATGAACTCGCCTTTGATGATCCTTTGGACGCCGGTTTTTCCGATCGCGCTGCCTTCCAGTCTCATGGACGTGTAAATCCAGTCGACCAGATTGATTTCCTCAATGTATTCTGCGGTTTCTTTTGCGTAAGGCTTTCTGTTGTCCAGTATGAGCTTCTTTTTTTTGATCTCACGAAACACGATCAAGACCTCGCCTTCCTAAACATTTTCCGTTGTTGCCTTCCTAAACATTTTCGGTCTAATTGTAACATAAAATATGGGAATGTGGTATAATAATCAAAAATAAGCATTTTGAGGGGAGAAAGGAGTATCCATGAACGCCTTACCGGATTATTTCTACGACGTCAATATGATTTCCGTAACCTTCCGCCTTTTTCTGGCCGTGCTTTTCGGCGGCGTCATCGGATTGGAGCGCGGAGCGACAAAACATCCCGCCGGCTTCCGGACCCATATCCTCGTATGCGTGGGGGCCGCCCTTGCCATGCTTACCAACCAGTACATCAGTGAATCCTTTTCCTCCGGCGCCATCGATCCTTCCAGAATGGGCGCCCAGGTCATCACCGGCGTCGGCTTCCTTGGGGTCGGTACCATCCTGGTAACCGGCGGTCATAAGATCAAAGGACTGACAACAGCAGCCGGTCTGTGGGCTTCCGCCTGTATCGGCCTTGCGCTGGGGATCGGCTTCTACTCCGGTGCGCTGATTGCAGCCATCCTTGTCTTTGCCTCGCTGACCATTCTCAAGCGGTTTGAGAGCTATATCTACGATCTTGCCCGCGTGATGGACATATACGTTGAGCTGGCTTCTCTTCCGGCTTTAAAGGAGTATCGGAAATTTGTCGAAGAGCAGGGCTTTCTGATCCAAAGCTCCTATCTGAACAAAACCGGTACGCCGGCAAGCGGAGGGGTCGGATTCCACATGTCCGTCAGGATCCCGAAAAAAATCAGTCATACTGCCGCGATAGAGCTGCTGAGCAATTACGAAAATATTCACCTGATCGAAGAAATGTAATGGACAAAAAATATTGGATGAAAATAAGGATTGGCCCTGCAGCCAATCCTTTCTTATTGAAAATCTAATACCGTTTATATTCGCCGCTTTCCCGTTTCTTCTCCGATACACGGCTGATGTATGTACCTTCCACAATATTTTTGTAACCCTTCTTTTCGACGAGGGCTTTGATATAGTCGGTGTGAGGACACCTGTCGTGATGGTAATTGTCCGTTACCATGCAGGAAGATAGATGAACCGCGACTTCGTCCTTTTTTACATCGGTCTTTTTCAGTTTATTGGAAAAGTGCTCCAGTTTGGCTGCGAGCCCGGCCCCGCAGCACCCGCCGCAGGGAATGGAGATGTATCGAACCTCGCTCCCGTAATCCTTAAAACCATCGTTCCTGTTATAAAATGCATCGGTACAGGCAAAGCCGCTGCATCTTCGTCTCGCAATCTCGCACTGAATCATAACGACAAATTTGATGTTGTTCATGTTAAAACCTCCTGATCATCATTGAAACAGCATAGCCTCGGAGCTATACCGGGTAAACCATATCCTCCTCATTGAGCAGCGAGGAATCGATCTGGTATCTCTTGGCGTTCCTGTATTTGAAGAACTCGATGGAAGGCTGCGGGAACAGCGCTCTGGTGAGCACGTCTTCATCCTGCTCCACATACTGCGCGATCTCTCTTTTGATCTTTTCGAGTTCCGGTTCGATGAGATCGGCGGGCCGGCAGGTGATGACCTCGTCATCGCCGATGATCTTTTTCACGATCTCCTTCTTGATGGGAACGGTGGTCTTCCCGTACATTCCCTTGACCAGCTGTTTTACTTCGTTTGGAACCATCTTATACCGTTCCCCTGATACGACGTTCAGCACAGCCTGGGTCCCGACGATCTGGCTGGTCGGGGTTACGAGAGGCGGATATCCCAAGTCCTCTCTGACTTTCGGGACTTCTCTCAGCACCTCTTCAAATTTATCCATGGCGTTGGATTGCTTCAATTGGGATACCAGATTAGACAGCATTCCACCCGGGACCTGATAGATCAGGGTATTGATATCGACGCCCATCAGCTTCGGGTCGAGCAACCCGCTTGCGATGTACTTTTCCCTGATCGGTCTGAAGTACTCGGCAGCGCGATTCAAAAGATCCATGTTCAGCCCCGTATCGTATTCCGTTCCTTTGAAGGCATAGACCAGAGGCTCGGTGGACGGCTGAGATGTGCCTTCTCCGAACGGAGAGAGCGCAGTGTCGACGATATCGACTCCGGCTTCCGCCGCCTTCATATAAGTCATGCTTCCCATCCCGCTGGTTGCGTGGGTATGGAGCTCGAGGGGGATCTTGACGGCTTTCTTGATCTCCTTGACCAGTTGGGCTGTGTTATATGGACTGAGAAGGCCTGCCATATCTTTGATGCAAATGGAATCGGCTCCCATTTGTTCGATTTCTTTCGCAAGCTTTATGAATACTTCGTTGGTATGAGCGGGACTGATGGTATAGGAAATCGTCCCCTGTGCATGCCCGCCGTACTTTTTCGTGGCTTCCACTGCCTTCTGCAGATTTCTTGTATCGTTCAAGGCGTCAAAAATACGGATGATATCGATCCCGTTTCCGATCGCTTTATTGACGAATTCCTCCACAACGTCATCCGCATAGTGTTTGTATCCGAGTAGGTTCTGTCCCCTTAAAAGCATTTGGAGCTTTGTATTCTTTACGTTTTTTCTGATGGTCCTTAAACGTTCCCACGGGTCTTCGTTTAAAAATCTGAGGCAGGCGTCAAAGGTCGCGCCTCCCCATACTTCCATCGCATGATATCCGACGCCGTCCAGTATCTCCAATGCCGGAAGCATTTCCTCGGTGGTCATTCGAGTCGCAATCAGCGACTGGTGGCCGTCTCGTAAAATTGTTTCCGTTATTCTGACTTTTGCCATTTTCCCCTCCGTTATCATATAGATTCTGCCTTGCGCCAAAGCCGGCTCCCGCGGCAATGCAGCATAGAAATCAGTAGATTCATTATATAGTAGTATGATCAGTAAATGCAATACTATCCTTTCGATGTATACAATATAAAACTAGAGAAGTTCGATGCTGTCGCCGGCTCTTACCATGCCGCCCTGTAAAACTCTCGTGAAGATCCCCTCCGTCGGCATGACGCAGGTGCCGGTCTGCTGCTTGATCGCGCATCCATGATGACATTCCTTGCCGATCCTGGAAACTTCCTGGATCGTTTCGCCGATCTTCAGTTTCGTTCCGACAGGCAATGATTTCAGCTCGATCCCCTGCGTCGTGATATTTTCCGCAAATGCGCCCGGTCCCAGATTCAAGCCCATGGCCCTCATCTTGTCAACGCTTTCGTCGGCAAGCAGGCTGACCTGCTTGGTTTCATCCAGACCGCAGTGGGCGTCGCCCCTGATGCCGCCTTCCACAAATTCCGCCTGTTCCACCGGCAGCTTGACTACGCCTGTTTTATCGCTGATATTGATGGACAATACTTTTGCCATGATTAACCTCCCAAATAGTCTCCGGATTTTCCGCCGGACTTTTTTACAAGCCTGATATCGGTGATCCGCATTCCTCTGTCAATGGCCTTGCACATATCGTAGATCGTAAGGGCTGCGACGGCCACCGCATGCAGCGATTCCATTTCGATCCCCGTTTTGCCGACGGTGGACGCGCAGGCCTCGATATGAACTGCGGAATTTTCTTCATCCATGATGAAATCCATTTCAATGCCCGTTATCATAATATTATGGCACATGGGAATCGCCGATGACGTATTCTTCGCCGCCATGATGCCGGCAGTCTGCGCCACGGACAATACATCGCCCTTGTCCATGGTTCCTTCCTTGATCCGCCGCAGTGTTTCGGGTTTCATAAAGATGCTGCCTTTCGCGACGGCGATCCGTTTCGTATCCGCCTTTTCGCCCACATCCACCATCCGGGGGCGCCCATTTTTGTCAATATGACTCAATTCTCCCATGTCATCCTCCGATCTGATTCATCTCGCGGTCCACAGGCTTCGCTCCGTCGTTGAGGCAGTGCTTTTCGCCTTTTCTCAGAATGGACTTTCTGATGGTTTCCTTCAGCAATTCATCGTCGTTTGTCTTCAGGATATCGACCAATCCGATCTCTTCATCCGTATGCAGACACGGTTTGAGCTTACCGTCCGCCGTCAGCCGGATCTTGTCGCAGCTTTCACAGAACAGTTTGCTCATGGGACTGATAAAACCGATGCTGCCCCTGGCCTCCGGATATCTGTAAAGCTCCGCCACGCCTTCCTGCCGGTCGAGCGGGATCAGTGCGGGCAGCTTCTTTTTGATCTCTTCGCTGGACAGATAGCGGTAACCGTTGTTCTTGGCCGCTTGTCCCACCGGCATCAGCTCGATAAAGCGGACGTCGATGGGATGGTTGAGGGTGAGCTGGACGAAATTCAGGATCTCGTCGTCATTAAAGCCCTCCATGACGACAACATTCAGTTTTAAAGGGGTCAGCCCAGCCTTCAGGGCTGCATTCACCCCTTCGAACACCGCGTCAAGATCGCCTCCCCGGGTGATTTCCTCGTATTTGTGATAAAGCAGAGAATCAACGCTGATGTTGACTCTTTGCAGACCCGCCCTTTTCAAATCCTCGGCCTTGTCCGCCAGCATGGTGCCGTTGGTGGTCATGGCCAGTTCTTCCACGCCTTCGATTTTTGCCAGAATCTCAACCAGATTGACGATTCCCTTTCTGACAAGAGGTTCGCCGCCGGTGAGCCTGTATTTCGTGATCCCCAGCGCCGCAGACGCTTTCACGATCCTTGCAATATCTTCAAATGACAGAATTCTGTCATGTCCCAGATTCTCAACTCCCTCCTCCGGCATGCAATACCTGCAGCGCAGATTGCACCGGTCGGTAACGGATATCCTCATATAGCTGATCTCTCTGCCAAAACTGTCCTTCATAGCTTCCCCCGTGTTGTTTCATAATGCTTTCCGTATGATGCGGCTCGCCCGCCGGTCATATCACAGAATTTATCTGCCTTATTATTGTACATGATGAAATGTCTTCAGTCAAATTTTGTCGTTAAAAATGCGTTGATCGGATGTCACGTCGGTTCAGCCGCAATCGAAAAGGAGAAACCGTCCGGCTTCTCCTCTTTTCTTTTTTCACTATCCTGCGGAACCCCCGGTTTTATCATGCGCAGGCTTACACTTCCACGGACGCCAGGATATCCTGTACGTAATTGGGAAGAGCAAAGGCTCCCTTGTGCAGCTCCACATTGTAGTATTTCGTCTTCAGCCCGAACTGATTCCAGATTTCCGGTTTCATGTCGGCAACCGGATCAAAACATTTGGAAGCAAATCCGAAATACCAGTATCCGGACGCGTAGGTCGGCGTATTGAAGCCGAATACCCTTGCGATGGGGAAGGTCTTCCTGATCTTGGCATGGGCTTTTTTCATCTCTTCGATATCTCCCTCATAGAATGCGCCTTCATGCTGGTTGATCAGAATCCCCTTGTCGCTGAGCACTCGATAGCAGTCCTGATAGAATTCGACGGTGAACAGGCCTTCTCCCGGACCCGCAGGGTCGGTCGAATCAACCAGGATCAGGTCGTAAGCGCCCGTTGGCGCCTCTTTTACAAATTTCAGCCCGTCGTCGAACATCAGGTTCAATCTCGGTTCATTGTCAAATACGGATGCCGTGGAGGGCATGTATTTCCGGCAGGCCTTCACGACCGCCTCATCGATCTCAACCATATCGATCTTTTCGATCGTCTTGTATCTGGATACCTCTCTGGCCGTGCCGCCGTCGCCCGCTCCGATGATCAGGACATTTTTGATGTCGGGGTTGACGCACATGGCCGGGTGGCAGATCATGTCATGATATACAAACTCGTCCTTCTCCGTCACCTGGATGTATCCGTCGAGCACCATGAACACGCCGAAGGTTTCGTTGCGGAACATTTCCAGCTTTTGAAACGGCGTTTGCTCCACGTGGAGCACTTCGCTGATTTTGAGCGAAAGCTTGACGTCGTCGTCCATATAATATTCTGAAAACCATAGGTCATTATTTTTTAAAAGCATTGCATACCTCCCGATTATATCTTATCCGGCAGGTTTCTGCCGTAGAATACTTCGTCCATCTCTTTCCTTAGTTTTGCTGTGATCAGATTGATCTCATCCGTGGAAATATCATCTACGGAAAAGTTGAAAAAGTAATTGTCAAGATCAAAACTCTTCAGCTTGCATTTGGTATGGAAGATGTTCTCCTGAAATACGTTGACGTCGATCATGTAATACTTGTCGATGATATCCTGGCTGATGTAGTTTTGGATCGAGTTCAACTCGTGATCGATGAACATCTTCTTCCCGGTAATATCACGGGTGAAGCCTCTGACACGGTAATCCAGCGTCATCATGTCCGCGGCAAAGCTCTCGATCAGATAGTTCAATGCCATGAGCGGCGATATTTCCCCGCAGGTTGATACATCGATATCCGCCCGAAAGGTGCAGACGCCGCCGTCGGGATGATACTCGGGATAGGTGTGCACCGTTATGTGACTTTTATCTAAATGAGCTACAACAGAAGGATTATCTACATGGACCTTGGTTTCCGGCGGACTGCTTCCCTCACAAATCAGGATGGTTACGCTTGATCCCTGGGGATCATAGTCCTGCACTGCGATATTCAGGATTCTGGCGCCGATGATTTCCACCACGTTTCTGAGAATTTCGGTCAGCTTGGCAGCATTGTACTGCTCGTCTATATATTCGATATATGCTTTCCGGTCATCAACGGTCTTCGTATAGCAGATGTCATACATGTTAAAGCTCAGGGTCTTCGTCAAATTATTGAATCCATATAATTGTAATTTTTCCAACTTTAAGTTCCCACAACCTTTCTGATAGATTCACCCAATAATAATTGGACAGTTATACATTTTAACATCAGTATATTAAAAAAGCAATGGCGTTGTCCCAATATTTTATTGGAATCTCAGGTTTTTTCTGTTTGTACGGACTATGGGATTAATACTTGGAATCTGTGGTATAATATGGACAGATTTAAATGCGAGGTGATTTCCATGACGGACGCAGGTCTGAAAAAGCTGCTGAGCTTTCTGCTGAGAAACAAGGATACGGCGGCTGCCCTTCTGGATCATTTTAAACCGGAAGATATCGAACAAGGGATCCTGGCGATACCGGAAAATCTGTTCAACCGCGATATCAAGATGCTGATCATGGATCAGGTCGGAGAATATCTCAACGATTATGAGCTGCTCTTCCTGCAGGGCGCGATCCTGGTCGACCTGGATGTGAACGTGAAACAGCTGGGACGGATGAAGGCAAAATATATGCTGAACGTCACCCGGTTCGATTTTCATGACAACGTGCATCAGATCGGCTTTTTTTACCGGGAGGACGTCAAATCGGAAGGCAATATCATACAGAACATGATCGTCAGGGCTGCGGGCCGGAAGGGAAGTTATCTGCAGACTGTGGCGGAAATGATGAAACTGGATTACATCCAGGTTGAAAAGGACAGTATCGCCATCGATCTGGACGCGCTTGCTTTCGCGAAAAAAATCCCGCCCGGGCTGGATATCAGCTATATCAGCAGCGAAGACGGGATTCTGAAGCTCAGGTTTTCTTACTTTGAATAAATCTCTTCCTTATTGATGACATTAATTCCATGGGCGGTGAGTTCTTCCACCGCCTTTTCCTGTTGGTCCGCCTTTATAACGATGTACGGCATCTCTTTCTTCCTCATAATAAAGGAATAGACATAATCGATATTGATATCCGCATTTTTCAGGATGGTAAAAATTTGGTTCAGGCTGCCCGGCCTGTCTTCCGGTTCCACCGCGATGACCTTGCTCACCTTGGCTACGACGCCTTCCCTGTTGAGGATATCCAAGGCGCTGTCCGGATCGTCAACGACGATTCTCAGAATGCCGAACTCGGCGGTATCGAACACGGCGATGGCGCGAATGTCGATATTGTGCGCGATGAGAATATCCGTCAGCTCGGACAGGCTTCCCTTCTTATTCGGTATAAAGATTGATAACTGTTTTATCAGCATCTTACTTGACCTCCCTCATATCGATGACTCGTTTGGCTTTTCCTTCGAATCTGGCAAGGCTTCTCGGTTCAACCAGATTGACTTTGGCCTCGATCCCAAGCACCGTTCTCAGCTGATTGCGGATCTTGTCGTTGAGGCGTTCCAGCAGCGCAAAGGAATCCAGGAGATCCGCATCGACAAGCTCAACATCCACCTCGATCTTATCCAGATAACCCTTTTTAAATACTTTGATCTGATAGTGCGGCCCGATCCCTTCGATCCCCAGCAGTACGTCCTCGATCTGCGACGGAAACACATTGACCCCGCCCAGGATCAGCATATCATCGGAACGTCCCTGGATCTTGGACATCCTGACCGTCGTCCTTCCGCAGTCGCATTTTTCGTAATGAAGGGATGTGATGTCCTTTGTCCGGTACCTCAGGATGGGCAGGGCCTCTTTCGTAATGGTGGTGATGACCAGCTCTCCCGTTTCACCCTCGCCCAGGACCTTTCCGGTATTGGGATCGATGATTTCCGGAATAAAATGGTCCTCGCTGATGTGCATTCCCCGCAGCGCCTTACATTCGCCGGATACGCCGGGTCCCATGAGTTCGCTCATGCCGTAGTTCTCCGTAGCGAAGAGTCCCCAGCGCTCGTTAATTTCATTCCTCATGCCCTCCGTAGAGCCTTCTCCGCCGAAAAGTCCCCATTTAAGCTTTAGATCCTTTTTCGGATCCACGCCCATTTCCCGGGCAACCTCGGCCATATGAAGCGCATAGGACGGCGTGCAGATCAGCGCCGTCGTACCGAAATCCTGCATGATCATGATCTGTTTTTGCGTGTTCCCGCTGGACATGGGAATGACGGCAGCTCCTACCTTTTCCAGTCCCTGGTGCAGCCCGAAGGCGCCGGTGAACAATCCGTAGCCGAAGGCGATCTGTGCGGTATCCTCGTCGGTGACGCCTGCCATCGTTACGATACGGGCAATGAGCTCGCTCCAGATATCCATATCCTTTTTCGTATATCCGACGACGGTCGGCTTGCCGGTCGTCCCCGATGATGCGTGGAATCTTACGATTTCCTTTCTGGGTGATGCGAACAGTCCAAAGGGATAATTCTTTCTGAAATCGTCCTTTTCGGTAAACGGGATAGAAGCCAGATCTCCGAGGGTTTTGATATCCCCGGGTTCGATTCCCGCCTCTTTTAATTTATCTTTATAATACGGAACGTTCTGATATACCCTTTCAACGGTCTTTTTCAGCCGTTCCAGCTGGATCCTCTCAAATTCTTCCCTTTCAAAGGTTTCTTCCCTGCTCCAGATTTTACCGTCAATCATTTTCCTGCATACCTCCTGAAATAAAACAACGATACTTACGGTAAGCCGAAGTATCGGGTCGTTTTGATGATTCAAATCACTGCTGTGCCACTTACCTATAAAATTTATGATATCACAGGACAGGCCTTCTTTCAAGGTCTCTCGCTTGTGGGTTCATTAAAATAGGAAGAGGTCGCCGTTGCGGCCAGCTTGCCCGTGCTCTTGACAAAGCCCTCACAGTACAGATGGGTCAGCTTTCTTCCTGCAAGGTTTGTTTTGACATGTACCACAAACGTATCGCCGATGGGGACGGGTCTTAAAAAAACCGTTTCCAGCCGAATGGTTGGAGCAAAGTTCTTGTCGGCCAGAAAACGTACAAGCAGGCCGGTGGCGATATCGAATGCGGCGGTGATCATTCCGCCGTGCATGACGCCGACCCGGTTTTTCTCCCATTCCAGAACGGGAAATGCCACTGTCAGGGTCTTTTCATCAAAGCTGCAATCCACAAATTCCGGCTTCATCATGCCGTTGACGGAACCGGCCTGTTCCCTCAGATACGTGTCTATTTCCGATTTGATCCTGGTTTCCATTTGTATTTGTCCGCTGATAATTCTGTCCCGGTCCATTTTCTCTCCTCGCTTCCTGTTGTTTGTTCCTTCAATTTACTATATCATACCTGTTTTTCATTTCATACAGGTTCTGTAGAGTTTTTTGACGGAACCCAATTCTTATCCAATCATTGTTTGAGACAACAGGTACGTGGTATAATCTCTATAGTTTATTCTGATATAAGATTTGAAAGGAGATAGAAGACATGAGAGACCCGAGATTTTTCATATGCAAGCATTGCGGAAATATTGCCACGCTGCTGGAGGATAAAGGCGTGCCCATTTCCTGCTGCGGAGAAAACATGACCGAGCTGACAGCCAATACTTCGGACGGAGCAAAGGAAAAGCACGTACCCGTTGCGGAGGCGGACGGAAACGGGATTACGATTATGGTAGGCAGTACGGCCCACCCGATGCTTCCGGAGCATCATATCGCCTGGATCTACCTTCAGACCAATCTGGGAGGGCAGCTGAAATACCTGGAAGTCGGTGCTGAACCGAAGGCAGTTTTTGCGCTGAGCGAAGGAGAAACGGCGAAAACCGCATTTGAATACTGCAACCTGCACGGTTTATGGAAGGCTGATCTATAGAGGGACTAAGGAAAGGATCTACCGTATGGCTATTGAATGGACTCCAAACCTTGCTGTCGGTGTGAGCAGCATCGACCAGCAGCATAAAACCCTGTTCGACAAGGCGAATCAGCTCTTTGAGGCGGGAAGAAACAACAGAACAAAAGATTTTATCTCGGAAATGCTGGATTTCCTGGACGATTATACAAAGCAGCACTTCCGCAGCGAGGAAGTCTATATGAAATCCATCGGCTATCCGGGATATGAAGATCAGAAGAAAATGCATGCGGACTTCATCGTGTCACTTTCAAAACTGAAAAGTGATTATCAGGAGTCCGGAGGAAATATTCTGGTTATCCTGAACGCGAACCAGATCGTCGCAGATTGGCTCCTGAAGCATGTTTCCATCGAAGACAAGAAGATCGGAGCCTATGCCGAAAGCTTGAAATGACTCTGAACTATTAGCTTCTCCATTCAAAAAGGGGGCTGTCTCAAAATGATTGAGACAGCCCCTCATATGTATCAGCTGTTTTACTCAAATGCTTCGCTGCATGCTCCCTAATCAGAGAGGCCGTCTCTCATTTTTTCATTTTGAGAACGGCCTCTTGATTTTTTATGATTGACTCCGGCGGACTATTTTTCGCAGCCTTCCACCGTAGTCTTGATACGCATTGCGTAGAAGGTACGGTATACAAAGAACAGGCCGATTACAAACAGTACTGCGCCGATATAAGGAGCGATGCCCCTGAACGCTTCGGTGATGGCGATTTCCATTGTCAGCAGTCCGAAGAGCGTCGTGAACTTGATGATCGGGTTCAACGCGACGGAGGAAGTATCCTTGAACGGATCTCCGACGGTATCTCCGACGACGGTAGCGTCGTGGAGATCTGTGCCCTTCATTTTCAGATCGACCTCAACCACCTTCTTCGCGTTATCCCAGCATCCGCCCGCATTCGCCATGAAGACTGCCTGGAACAGGCCGAAGACGGCGATGGAAATCAGGTAAGATACGAAGAACGAAAGCGGTTTTTCACTCTGTGCCGGTGCGGAGAAGAATGCAAAGGCCAATGTGAACGTAAAGATCACGATGAAGATATTCAGCATGCCTCTCTGCGCGTACTGGGTGCAGATCTTGACAACTTCCTTGGATTTTTCGGTGGAAGCCTTCAAATCCGCATTTTCGTCAAGCTGAATGTTTCTCTTGATATATTCAACCGCTTTGTAGGCTCCCGCCGATACGGCCTGCATGGAAGCGCCTGTGAACCAGAAGATCACCGCGCCGCCGCAGATGAAGCCTAAAATCGTATATGGATTCAGCATGTTGAGAACCATTTCGGGTTCTACGCCAACTACATTCTTGATAACCAGGATCAGGGAGAAAATCATTGTGGTCGCACCGACTACGGCAGTACCGATGAGTACCGGCTTCGCCGTGGCCTTGAAGGTGTTCCCCGCGCCGTCGTTGGCTTCCAGGAAATGCTTGGCGACCTCAAAGTTCGGCTTGAAACCGTAATCCCTCTCGATTTCCTGATCTACGCCTTCAATGGCTTCGATAAGTGACAGTTCATAAATGGACTGTGCATTGTCCGTTACCGGGCCGTAGCTGTCCACAGCGATGGTGACAGGACCCATACCCAGGAATCCGAACGCAACCAGGCCGAAGGCGAAGATAGAGGGATATATCATGATATCCCCTAGTCCGAATCCGCTGGAGATATAAGCGATCAGCATCAGCACGAAGAATACCATGCCCATCCAGAAGGAGCTGAAGTTTCCGGCGATCAAACCGGAGAGAATGTTCAGCGAGGATCCGCCTTCTCTGGAGGTGGAGACAACCTCATGAACATGCTTGGACTTCGGGCTTGTAAATATTTTTGTAAATTCCGGTATCAACGCGCCGCCGATGGTGCCGCAGCTGATGATCGCGGAAAGTACGAGCCATAAATTGGAACCCGCCTCGCCCACAACGGTACCGGGGCCGATCAGGGCATAGCTTACGATGAAAGTAATGACGATGGATAAGATGGATGTGATCCATACCAAATGGGTCAGAGGCTCTTCAAAGTCAAGATCCTTCGCGTTGGCATATCTGATGTTTGCAAAAGCGTTGTTGATATAAAACGAAGCTATGGAAGTGATGATCATCAGGATACGCATGACAAAGATCCATACCAGAAGGTCTCCCTGAATGTCTCCGTTGACCGCCAGCACGATAAATGAGATCAGAGCGACGCCGGTCACGCCGTAGGTTTCAAATCCGTCAGCAGTAGGCCCGACGCTGTCTCCGGCGTTGTCTCCGGTACAGTCCGCAATAACGCCGGGGTTTCTCGGATCGTCTTCGCCGATCTTGAAAACGATCTTCATCAGGTCGGAGCCGATGTCAGCGATCTTGGTGAAGACGCCGCCTGCGATTCTCAGTGCGGAAGCGCCAAGGGACTCCCCGATAGCAAATCCGATGAAACAGGAGCCTGCGATTTCTCTGGGTATAAAGAGCAGAATGACCAGCATCATGATCAATTCTACGCAAACCAGCAGCACACCGATGCTGATTCCCGCGTCAAGCGGGATATTCAGAAGCTTGAGCGGTTTTCCCTCAAGCGCGGCAAATGCCATACGGCTGTTCGCCATGGTGTTCATGCGGATGCCATACCACGCGACTCCGTAGGACCCAAGGATACCGATCACGGACCAGAGCAGTATAACAGAAACTCCGACGAATCCTTTTCCCTCCAGAGCTCCGAAATAAAATGCGATACAAACTCCGATAAATGCGAGCAGCAGAATAAGAAATTTTCCCTGCTGAATCAGATAGGTCTTGCAGGTTTCATAAATAGTATTCGCTACGTCAAGCATGGCTTGGTGGGCGGTCAGTTTCTTAACCTTGTTGAACTGGTAAAAACCGAACAGCATTCCGAGGATACAGATACCGACACCAACCATTAAAAGAGAGTTCTGTGAAGAACTTAATTGCGGGATTACGAGATCCGCTTCACTTGCATAGGACGTTACAGGCAAGCATAATACGATGAGCGCTGCAAGTAAGCCTTGAAACTTATAGTGCAAATTAATACACCTCCTCCATTAAATCTATATTATTCATACTTTTTTATATTATATCAAATAAGTAATAGAAGCAACAGACAATCATTAATACTTTTCGACATTTTTCGACATTTCGATTTCGGTAACCAGTTTTACAAAACTATTATGTAGTTTGAACGCTTCAGTAGGAGTTGCGCCGTTTTCGAACTTTTTGGGGCGGAAAAGTGATTTAGTCATTTGGTTATTGGATCGAAAAAAAATAAACAAATATGCCAAAATCTTTGTGTGCATATTTATGCACATTATTCATAATTCTTATGTTGAAAACAGGTTGTCTGAGTAATATTATTCAAAAAAATATAACTACTTTGTTCTTTTTTATGTATAAAACGCGCTACTTTTTCATCTTCCCCCATCCTATTTTATTTTATGAAATATTACCCTTACTTCCTGCGTCTTCTTTTCTTAAAAAGCAAATTCATGTACATGCTCGATTCGTCATAATGATACGGCGTGTAATCCCCATAGACCGCCTTCAGGACAAAGCCTTCATCAAACGCCATTCTGCATATTTCTTCTTTCGGAATAATCGAGAACTTGATATCAAGACACCGTTTCTCCGTCAGCCTGTTGTCCCGGAATATCTCGTAGAACTGTGTTCCGGTGATGAGACCATAAGCAGGCTGATAAACGTTATAATAGGTAACCACCAGCGTGCCGCCGTCACCGAGGTCATACTTTCCCAGATATCTGAGGTTTCCGTCGGCCAGTGCGATCCGGTATTCCGGATTATAGAGGGTGCAGAAAAAGATTCCGTCCTCCGTCAGATGCCCATAGATCCTGCGGATCGCTTTCCTTCGTCTTTCCGGATCAATGATTTCAGAAATCGAATTTGACGGAATAAAGATGAGATCGTACCGATCGTTCAGATCCAGCTCGCAGACGTCCTGGCAGACGATTTTATTATGTACCGGCACGTCGACCTTTTTTCGGAAGATCTCCAGCATCTCCTCGGAATAATCCACACAGGTCAGGGGGAAGCCTTCCCGGATCAGCGGAACGGAGATCCTTCCGGTACCGCACATCAGCTCAAGTATGTTTTTATGGCCCTTGCAGAGCGTCTTGAAAAAGTCCAAATCGAAATCGACATTCGTATAGTAATCATAAATGTCGGCCACAGGGCCGAAATCTATGTTTTTCTCCATACCGTCAATTCATCCTTCCATGATTTCGTAACCATAGATTATCATAAAAAATAGAATAAGTCGAATACAAATGTATCCGACTACCAAGATTCCTTATCGTTTATCAGGCCTCTGAAATATTCGGCAATTTCAATCAGCCTTTCTGTTTCAATATGCATCGTTTCTCCGCCGGTGCGCCGGTCACCGACCCGGTCACTTTCACGGCCCATATCCGCAGGATTTTCTCTTTTTCATTCCAGGATACGCTTCCTTCGTTCCGGCAGGACAATTCAGGGATCGTATCAAGATGGGCAAAATACAGATCCGCTGCTCCGGTGGTTTCATTGCGGTTGATTTCAATGACCGGCTCTCTGGGGGCTGCTTTCGCATTCTTTTCTCCGGGCAGTCCCATAAAGCTTTCACTGAGCCATAGTATATCGTCATTCATATCACGAAACCATATGCCGCCGTCCTGCACCCCGACAGCAACGCCTGAAATACGTTTATCGCCGTAAATAACATCAAAGATATGACATTCCTGATCGACAAACCCCTCTTGATCGGATTCGTCGGTTATCATGCCCTGTCCGGCATATTGAAAGCTTACTTCCTCCGGATAATATTTGACGGCTTTCGCAAGGGCTTCTTCCCGGGTAACCTGCACGGAGCTTATCATGTCGGAACAGGCTGCCAATGTCAGAATGGGCAGGAGTATCAAAATGATGGCAAAATACTTTTTCATGTTTTTTTCTCCTTCTTGTTCTTAGACGGAAAATATTGTCAATGGTTCCGAATAGAAATCCATGAATTTTTACTAAAACGAAAGAAGTCGCTCCGGCGACTTCTTTCTATCGTATCCTGGCAAGAGCAGGATCAAAAGCCTGAGATTATTTGCACTGTGAGAGCAGTGGTCTGAGGAGGTATGCTTAATGTCTGGAATGGTTCCCGCTCTATTCTTACTATATGACCGGGCCGAATTGCACGTAAGGTGATAGGATTTCCCCGCCTGTCCCGCAGCTTCGTCGTATCGCTGATCACATACCGCATTTGACGTCTCGGAACGTTTGGTATTCCGGTAAGTATGGATCCGATGGTTCCAAAATCTCTGCTCATGTCAACACTGATCACCAGTCCCCGCTCTACTACCGATTGCAAACTTTCTTTAACGACCTCAATACTGAATGCCCTTGCCTGAGGTGGTATGCTTCTTGTCATATCAGCAGAAAAACTAGTATTGACAACCATACCCGGTCTTAAGTCTCTGAACCCTATTCTGTTTCCGAACTGATCTCGAATTCTTGTATTATTTCCAATGATCAGAGTAACTACGCGCATATGCCTTCTTCGATTGAGATCCGTTACAAGATATGAAATCGTAACAAAACCAGTTCTATTGCTTGTAAATGTATCTTCAATCAAGGCGTTTTCCACCGCTATTTCTCTCTGTAAAGCGAAAATGTCTTCGTCACGGACGCTATCTGTTATCTTAGGAATATTATTTTCGTTTAGCACATTCATGGTTTCACCTCCGCATAATATTCTAATAGCATTATATGCCTGGTGCGCGCGGAGGGACTCCGCAGCCACTTCGTGTCTGCCGTCCTTCGCCTGCTCGTTCAGCAGGCTCGGACCGTCAAGCTAAAAAACAGCATGCCATGCTGTTTTCTTTTGCCGTTTAACGCTTGACGCCCTTTCGGGTTCAAGTCCCTCCTTTCGGTTCGTCGCAAAGCATAAAAAAACACCCTTCGCATCCTTTTTATTGGGTGTTTTTCTATGCTTGGTGCGCGCGGAGGGACTTGAACCCCCACGGTCGCCCGCTAGATCCTAAGTCTAGTGCGTCTGCCAATTCCGCCACGCGCGCACGAATATACAAAAACCCTGAA
>Ga0116191_1001732_pt1 | contig 17397 bp, 14 predicted proteins | sample AD_UKC111_MetaG_FD_89897 | JGI IMG/M metagenome (GOLD analysis project Ga0116191, IMG submission 89897) | Active sludge microbial communities of municipal wastewater-treating anaerobic digesters from Hong Kong - AD_UKC111_MetaG | ecosystem: Engineered > Bioreactor > Anaerobic > Digestate...
CCCTTTAATAAACCGACTGAAGTAGCGAAGGGTAGCAGGGCAGAGTTGGTGCGTCATCGTCTCCCAGATAGCACAACGGGAGTTAGAGGGGATTTTGGGGATTTCAGATAGCACAACAGGAATTAGAAGGGGAATTTGAAGGGGGATTTCATCCCTCTCCCCACTGGGGAGAGGGTATGGGTGAGGGGGTGATATTTCCCCCTTTGATAAACCGACTAAGGTAGCAAAGGGTAGCAGGGCAGAGTTGGTGCTTGATGTCTTTTCCAAGCACAACGGGAGTGATAGGGGATTTAGGGGGTTTCCAAGCACAACGAGGATAAAGGGAATTTAAATTTTATGCCTTAGTATAGCACAACTTCTACTGAATATATATAATAAAAAAATGGAAAGAGTTTTTCTGACAGGATGCTGTGGATTTATTGGATGGAAAGTTGGAGAATTACTTTTGAAAATGGGTTGCGATGTTTTAGGAGTAGATGACTTAAATGACTATTATGATGTTAGATTGAAAAATTGGCGTTTAGAGCAATTAAGCAAAAGAAATATTAAGTTTGAAAAGGCAGATATAGTGAACCCTGAAATAAAAAAAATAATAAAAAAATTTTTACCTAATATAATTATAAATTTAGCAGCAAGGGCGGGCGTTAGAGCAAGTATTATGGACCCGTTTATATATTTTAAAACAAATACATTTGGAACATTAAACTTACTTGAAGTATGTAAGGATTTAAAAATAAAAAAGTTTATTCTTGCATCTACATCTTCTCTTTATGCAGGAGAAAAAATACCTTTTTCTGAAAAATTACCAGTGAATAATCCAATTTCTCCTTATGCAGCAAGCAAAAAGGCAGCAGAGGTTACCTGTTATACATACTATTATTTATATGGAATAAATACAACTATTTTAAGATATTTTACTGTTTATGGCCCTGCTGGAAGACCTGATATGAGCGTATTCAAATTTATAAAACAAATAGATGAAGGAAAAGAAATAACAATTTATGGAGATGGAAATCAAAGCAGAGATTTTACTTATATTGATGATATAGCAAAAGGGACAATTAGAGGAGCAAAAATTGATGGTTTTCATATAATAAATTTAGGTAATAATAAACCATATAAATTAAAAGAAATGATTTGTTTAATTGAGAAAAATTTAGGCAAAAAAGGTAAAATAAAATATAGTTCTTTTGATAAGGCAGATATAAAACAAACCTGGGCAGATATAAGAAAAGCAAAAAAGTTACTTAAATGGGAGCCCAAAATAGACCTTCCAGAAGGGATAAAAAATACAATTGACTGGTATAAAAAAAATAAGTGTTTTCTAAAAGATATAAAGTTAAATCCGTAATTTTTTTCTTATCAAATTTTCTCTTCCCTTATTTTAATTCTTGGCTGTATTCTCCTTACAGGATAGCGTCTCTCCGCTATATAAAGAAATAGGTGAAGGAAAATTTTAATTTTTATTATCCTTTTGATAGAAAAGTGTATGAGTAATATGTAAGGAAAAAAGAAGGAAGAAAGGAATAGTGGGACCCGGCCCTCCCCCAGGGCCAGGTCCCTTTCCCCCTGTGCCTCTCAGCCACCCGGCTGAGTACTCCATCCCCGCTCTTAGGCACAAATTGCGTTTTTAGCATCCGATATATCCACTACAAAATTCGCCACAAAACATTGTGAATCCGACGCGCTTTCCAGCGGACACGTCGGACAGGCCTTTAATAAAGAGAAAAATCAAATCTCCCTCTTTCCCCGTTGTGCTATCTGAAATCCCCCTTTATCCCTCCGCCAAAAAGCGCGTCGGACAGGCCTTTGTTAAAGGGGGAAATGACGTACCAACTCTGAAAAACAAGAAACAACCATCATAAAATTTTAACTATGAAAAGTATAAAACATATTTATTTTTTTGTCAAATTTTTGAATGGAACTGCATTTTTTAATTTTTTTATTGTCAGGTTTAAAGTTATAATAACTTAATATTGATAAAGAAAATGATAAAAAAAATTAAAGAAATTGATAATTGTTATTTTATAAAAATTGATTGTTTTTTCTTTCTTTTTTTACCTTTTTTTCTTTTTATTTTTTTCACCAGAGAAGAGAAAGAGGAATTTAAAAATTTTAAAAACAGAAAAAGGAAAATACAATTTATCTCCGGTAGAATTGTTGGAAAATTTGGTGTTTCTCAATATTTTGGCAGAGAAAAATTAAGATATAAAGAAATAAAAATAAACAGAGAGCAAAAGGGGAACGCATATTGTTTTTTGAAAAACAAAAAAATTTATCTTTCAATTTCTCATACAGATGGGATAAGTGTTGCTACCTGTGGGGATTCTAAGTTTATTGGAATAGATATTGAAAAGAAGAATAAAAATATAAAAAAAATTGCTAAAAAATTTTTATCAAAAGAAGAAATTGAGAAAACAAAAGGTATTTCATTAATTACTCTTTGGTGTGTAAAGGAAGCAGTTGCAAAAGCATTGGGGACTGGTTTTGTTTTCTCTCCAAAAGATATTTTTATTCAAAGCACAGATGGAGAAAAATTCAAAGTAAAATTAAAAGGAAAATTTTTATCTTTATTTCCTGAATTTGAAAATAAAGAAATTAAAGTTAAAACATTCAAAAAATATAATTATATCTTGGCTTTTTGTAATATAGAAGATAATACATTTCATTTAAAGAAGTGAAGAAGTTGACAGGAAAAGAAAAATGATATATAAAAATAATAAAGTATTAAATATTTTTAGAAATACTTTTTAGAAGAAAAAGAATGATAAAAGTTAAAAAATCGGGTATTGTCTATCGGAATTCAAAACCACATTTGAAAAGTTTGCATGCGTATTTCCCTTCTCTTGTACTATTACGCGATGGAGATATTCTTGTATCTTTTACCATAGGTAGTGCTTTTGATAGTGTTGATTGCCATCCTGTATATTCCCGTTCTTCTGATGGTGGAAAAACATGGGTCTTTGAAGGAGATTTGCCTGTTATCAAAAGAGATTTTATATCATCTACATGTCGTATAAGTTTATGTGCTGATGGTGAAATTATTGGGTTTGGTGCATATTTTATACGCAATAGTGATGAGCAAGAACTTCTCAATCCAGAAACAAATGGATTTGTTCCGACTGAACTTTTTTTAATTCGTTCAAAGGATAAAGGATTTATATGGACAAAACCAGAAATAATTATTCCACCAATTAAAGGACATCCTTTTGAAATCTGTTCACCTGTTGTTGCATTAACTTCAAATGAATGGTTAATTCCGACATCAACATGGAAGGGATGGAATGGGGAAGACCCAATAGGAATGAAAGCAATAGTTCTGCGTTCTTATGATAAAGGAAAAACATGGTCTGAATATTCTATTGTTATGGATGGTTCTAACAAAGAAATTGTTTATTGGGAACAAAAACTAATAAAAATTGCGAATGAACAACTTCTGTCTGTTTGCTGGACACATAATCTAAAAGACAAGAAAGACATGGAAATCCATTATGCTATTTCTCAGGATAGGGCAAAAACTTTTTCTGCCCCTCAATCAACAGGTTTGAAAGGACAGACATGTACTCCTATATATCTTGAAGATAATAAAATTTTGAGTTTATACAGAAGAACTGATAAACCAGGTTTATGGGCTAATATTTCACATTTAGATGGAAATAAGTGGATTAACGATGAAGAAGTACCTTTATGGGGCGAACATTTTTCCCAACTTACTCGTAAGCAAAGGAATATAGTGAAAGAAATGAATATTTTAAAATTTGGTTTACCAACTATTATTAAACTGAATAATAAAGAAATTTTTGCTGCATTTTGGTGTGTTGAAGAATGCGTGGCAATAATTAGATGGTTTCATATTGAAATTACATGAAGAGAAAAATTTATAAATTAACTTTGTTGAAAATTATCTTGAAAAGAATAGATTATAATGTATACAAAAAAGATGTGAAAATATATAAAAACAGAAGGAATAGCAAATTAGAAAATGACTTAACAAAAAAATAAGGATGATAAATTGAATACAAAAAGGGGAATAAAATGGAAACAAAAAAAGATAAATTAAGGGAAAAGATTAACGAATTTATTTTAAATAATAATAGTCATTTAACAGAAGAAATCCTTTGTAAAAAATTCAAGGTAAGCAGAACACCTGTGAGAGAGGTTTTAAAATATTTAGAACAGGATGGTTTTATACAAAAATAAAATAATTTTTCACATATCTATTATAAAAATAATATTTTTTCTTGGCATTATACCATATGATTTTTATAGTTTGCAGAGAAAAGGATGGTATCTTTAAAAATCTTCCCATAACAGAATTTTAGGTTCAATTTTACCTCTTGACAAAATTTTTTTTCAATGTATAATGATATCAGACAAAAAAATGAGGAAAATAAAAAATGGGAAAAATAAAAAGTAATAGTTATGTACCGTTATCAAAACAAATTAAAGAGAAACTTCTTGAAGATATAAGAAAAGGGAGAATTCTTCCAGGGGAAAAAATTCCTTCAGAAGAAAAATTAGCAGAGGAATTTGGTATTAGCAGAATGACTGTAAGAGAAGCAATAATTGAATTGATAAATGAGAACTTACTTTTTAGAATGCCAGGTAAGGGGACTTTTTTAACACAGGAATTTAATAATGGGCAAAATACAATAAAAGACCTGATTGTAATAAAAGTGCCAAATTTAAGAAACTCTTTTTATTTCCAGATAATTTCAGGAATCCAGAAAGTATTAAGCAGAGAAGGAATAGAATTTACAATTTTTTCGGAAAGAGATAACCCAATTGAAGAAAAGATATATTTAAGAAAAATTTTAAAAGAAAAAAGGAAGGGGTTATTTCTTATTTCCTCTTATTATACACATACAAACAGGTCAACAGTTGACAAAATTAGTAAAGAGATACCTATTGTAATAATAGATGTAGAAATTCCTGGTATTTCTGCAGATATAGTTATGTCAGATGACTATAAAGGGGGATTTTTAATAACAGAACATTTAATAGAACTCGGGAATAAAAAAATTTTACATTTATTAGGACCTGTTGGTGATTCAAGTGCAGATGAGAGAAGAAATGGATATATAAATGCAATTGAAAAATATAAAATAAAAGAGAAAATAATAAGATTTACAAAGTGGAGTTTAGAAGATGGATATTTTGAAACTAAAAAATATTTTTTAAACTATAATGCAGATGCAATTTTTGCCTGTAATGATGAGGTTGCAGTAGGTGCATACAAAGCACTTAGAGAATTAAATTTAAGAGTTCCTGAAGATATTTCTTTAGTGGGTTATGGAAATATGGAAGTCGGTCAGATATTAGAATCCCCTTTAACGACAGTTGACCAGCAAGCAGAGAAAATAGGGGAGAGTGCAGCAGAATTATTGATGGATAAAATAAAAGGGAAAAGAAAATTCAGTGATATTAAAAAAGTGAAAATTGATACAAAATTAATTATAAGAAAATCATGTGGTATATATGAAAAAGGAGTAAAAAATGGAAATAAAAATACCGGATAGTGAATTTGAAAAAAGATGGAAGGAAGTAGTTGAGAAAGTGAAAGCAAAAAACCTGGATATTTTGATTGTTCAATCAAATGAAGCAGATTTTGCAAATGTAAGGTATTTGACTGATTACTGGCCTATATTTGAGACATCTGGGGTTGCAATTTCTAAAAATGGGGGAATTGCACTTCTTATTGGACCTGAAAGTGAAACATTTGCAATGAATAGAAGCAGAGTTAAAAAGATATATAGAATTTTACAGTATAGAGAAAGTGCAGAACCAGAATATCCAGGGATGAAACTTGATAATTTTTCAATTGTTTTCAAAGAGATGGTTGGAGAAAAAGTAAAGAAAATCGGAATTGCTGGATACCAAATATTTCCTATACCTATCTATGAAGCAATAAAACAAGCAGAACCTGATGCAGAAATAATAAAAAGTGATGAAATAATGGTTGATATGAGAATAAAAAAAAGTGAAGTTGAAATAAAAATGATGAAAGAGGCATTTAAAATTTCAGAAATTGCATTAAAAGAAGCAATTGAGAATATGAAACCAGAAATGACAGAATTACAACTTGTTGGAATTATTGAGGAGTCCTTATATAAAAATGGAGCAGAATATGAAGCACATCCTCAGTATGTTCTTGCCGGAAAAAACTCAACAAATGCAATTGGTAGACCTTCGTATACAAAATTAGGAAAAAACAATTTAATTCAGTTAAATATTGGGGCAAGAGTAGCAGGATATTCTTCAAGTGTAGGAAGACCTGTATGTATAGGGAAAATGTCAGAAGAGATGAAAAAACTTGTCTCTGCTGGGCTTGATATGCACAAAAAAACAATTGACTGGATTAAAAGCGGAGTTAAAGCAGGGGATGTTGCTAAGAAATTTTTTGAATATGGAGAAAAAATAGGAGTTGGGAAAAATATCCTTTATGGCCCGTGTCATGGAATTGGGATGATTGAAGTTGAAAGACCCTGGATGGAAACAAACTCTGATTATTATCTTGAAGAAAATATGACATTTCAAGTTGATACATTTTTATATTGTGATGACTTTGGTTTAAGGTGGGAAAACGGTGTGATAGTAAAAAAAGAAGGTGCTGAATTATTAAGTAGTGAACTGATGAAAATAATTGAAGTGTAATGTCAAAAAATAGGAAAATTTTCCAAGCACAATGGGGTATGAGAGGGATTTTAAAATATTAAAATTGAAAATAAAGAGGGGGAGAAATGAAGTATGAAATGATGTTTCCGGACCAGATAAGAAAAGCAATAAAAGACAATACCCCAGTTGTTTTACCTGTTGGAGTCATTGAATATCATAGTGAGCATTTAGTGGTTGGTGTTGATACTTTACTAATTATAAGAGCTCTTGAAATTATTGAAAAAGAGATGGATGTTGTAATTTTACCACCTTTTTATTATGGAGCAGCAAGTTATGGTGTTGAACCACCAGAAAACAATGGAACAATTCATATACCAGGTCCTTCACTTTTCCCTTTTGCCAAAGGGCTCTTTAATGGGTTATTAAGAATTGGTTTTAGAAACATACATATTTTTATTCATCATCAGAGTGAAAATTTTGTTCAAGGTATGCCAACAGACCTCGCATTTAAATTTGCAGCAAGACAGTCAATTTTTGAGTTTATAGAGGCAAATTTAGGAGAGGGCTGGTGGGGAAAAGAAAGTTCAAAAGATTATTACACACAACAGGAGAAAGGGCAGGATCCATTTAACTGGATAAAAATTCATCCTTTTATTACAGAGGAAATACAAAAAAAATTTCCAATTGACCATGCAGGCAAACAAGAAACATCTTTGATGCTTACCTTTTGTCCTGATGGAGTTGATATGAAAAAATTTGATGAAAGTAAATGGTATTCAAAAACCGCAAAAGAAGCAAGTTTAGAATATATAAAGGAAGCGAGAGAAGAAATCCTTTCCGATATAAAAAAGATATTAAAAAATTAAGAAAAATATAAATATAAAAAATCTTAACAGATTTATTAAGAGAGGAGATGAGAAAAATGAGATGCAGAAAATTTAAAAAGGGAGATGCAAAACAAGTTTCTGAATTAATGATAAAAGCATTTAAGTCATTTTTAGGAGATAAATTAGAAAACTTCAATGAATTTTCCCCTTCTGTTTTTGAGAAAAAATCTAATTTTAAAGATGCATTTTCAGAGAGAATTTCTTTTGTTGTAGAAGATAATAAAAAGATTGTTGGTTATATAAGTGTAACAGCGGGAAAAAATGGGTTGGGTTCTCTTGAAATAGTGGGAGTTGAACCAGAGTATTTCAGTAAGGGTGTTGGAAAAATTTTGATGAAAAAAGCAGAAGAGTTTTGGGCAAGTAAAAAACAGAGGAAAATATCCACATGCGTATCTGCACATAATAAAAGGGCTTTAATTTATTATATAAAAAATGGATTTATTCCAGAAGGATATAGAAGAGACCATTTTTTTGTTGGTGTTGATGAAATAATTTTAGGGAGGTTTTTATGAAAAAAGCAGATGAAAGGAAAATTGCTAAGGAGATACAAATAGATGAGATAATAAATGGGAAAAAATTTTAGATGTGGTGTTTCCAAAGTAGATATTACACCTTCAATTGGTTGTGAAATGGCAGGTATGGGAAGAGGACATATAGCAAAAAGTATACATGATAATTTATATGCCAATATATTGATTCTTGATGATGGAAAAGAAAAATTCGCTATAGTTACTGCGGATTTAATAGGAATAGATATAGAAATTACAGAAAAAATAAAAGAACTTGTTAAGGGGAAAATTAATTTAGAGAATTTTTTAATTACTGCATCTCATACCCACTATGGACCAAATACCAGGTTTATTCTTCCTTATCCTGAAAAAGATATTTCTTATATTTACCAACTTTGCAAGAAAATTGCTAATGGTATTTGTATTGCATTGAGAAATATGAAAGAAGCAAAAATTGGTATGGGGAGAGGAGCAATTAAAGAGAGTGTAAATCGTAGAATTAACTTACCAGATGGAAGTCATCATTATCTTTATGATGAACCTCAATTACTTAAATATGCAAAAGGGCCAGTAGATGATGAAGTAGGTGTAATTTGTATTGAAGATATGAATTCAAAACCAATAGCAACTTTTTTTAATTATACATGCCACCCAATATGTCTACCAATAGATAACCTTTCTATTTCTGCTGACTATCCAGGAGTAGCAAAAAGATTGATAGAGGAAGACATTGGAGGGGTTGCTTTTTTCTCAAATGGTGCGTGTGGGAATATTGGACCTATTAGGGCTTTAGAAGGATTTCAAAGAATGGGAGAATTAGGGGAAAATTTAGCAATAGAGGTAAAAAGAGTATTAAAAAATATTAAATTTACTTCAGATGTAAAATTAAAAGTAGCAAAAAGTTTTGTTGAACTTCCCATTCGTGAGGAAATAGTTAAGCGATGGGATATGAATAGAAGGTTTAGAAATAAAAAAACAATTATTTCAGAAATTATAACTTTTTCTGTTAATAATTTGGTTTTTATTGGCATCCCAGGAGAAGCATTTGTAGAATTAGGACTTGAAATAAAGAAAAAGGCACCTTTTTCTGATACATATATTCTTTACCTTACGAATGACGATTTGTTGTATATACCTACAAAAGAAAGTTATAAAGAAGGTGGTTATGAAGTTTCAGTAGCAATGCTGGGAGAAGAAAGTTATGATATAATTTTAAACCAAACATTAAAATTAATGGAGAATTAAAAAATGATTATTGATGCTCATACTTGCTGGAATACCTATGAGATGAAAGGAATTAGAATTTCAGAAGAAGAATATATATCTGCATTAGACCAATTTGGTATTGATATGGCAATGGTTTGTTGTCCATTTTATCTTCTGACAGATGTTTCTTTAGGAAATAACAGGGTATTAAAACTTATGAAAAAATATCCTTCGCGTATTATTGGCTTTTCTACTTTAAATCCCCTATTTGGAAAAGAATCTATTGAAGAGTTAGACAAATGTATTAAAGAAGGAATGAAAGGTATCAAACTTCACTGTGACCTTTCTCAAATACCTTATAATGACCCTTTAACTTTTCCCATAGTGGAGAAAGCAATAGAATTAAATATCCCTCTTTTCTTACATACAGGGGAAGATAGTATAGAAGAAGCTAAATTTATTTCTCAAAAATATCCAGAAGCAACTTTTATTTTTGCTCATATAGGAAATACAAAATGGAAACAGATGAGTCGGTTTGCTAAAGAACAAAAAAATATTATACTCTGCCTATCAGGAACTATTTTTGAGCAAGGATTTCTTGAAGAGGCGGTCTCTAATGTAGGAGATGAAAGAGTAATTTTTGGAAGTGATTTTGTTCTTGTTAATCTAGCAATTAATTTAGGCATTATTAAAAATTCTAAACTTTCAGAAGAAAGCAAAAAGAAGATTTTAGGTTTAAATATAAAAAGGACTCTCAAATTATGATTATTGATTCAAATAGTTATCTTGGAAGATGGGGATTAAGGACAAAAGGGATAACAAAGGTAGAAGAATTTCTTAAAATTATGGACAAAAATAAAATTGATATTTCTGTTGTTACTTCAACTGTTGCATTGGTAACTGATACTAAAGAAGGTAATCTCTGGCTCATTAAAGAAATTTTTCCCTATCTTAATAGGTTTATTCCTGTTGCTTGTATTAATCCTATCTGGGGATTAAAAGAAACAATGGAATATTTTGATAAATATCCTTTTAAAATTGCAAGAATCTCTCCTTCTCTTCATAATTATTCTTTAAAAGATATTGTTTTCCTTAACCCCTTTATGGATTTATTTAAAGAAGAAAATATACCTCTTTATATAACAGTTGAAGTTTGTTATAATTTCTGCTCAATTGCAAACAAAATGGGATTTTCCCCCCCTATTTATCCTATTTCAGAAATTATAAATTTTGCAGAACAATACTCTTCACAGAAAATAGTTATATGTGGTTATGACACTCAATTATTTTCAGAGGTAAACAATCTTCTTATTCCTTCATTTAAAAAATGTAAAAACCTATTTATAGAAATTTCTGATATATTAGTTGCAGGAGTAATAGAAAAATTAGTAAAAGAAATTCCTAACCAGATTCTATTAGGAACGGGTAATGCAATAAATGAACCATCTGGTTCAATATATAAAGTAAAATTTGCTAAAATTACGGATGAAGAAAAAGAGAAAATATTGTTTAGGAATGCAGAGAAAGTTTTTTCATCAGAAAATGTAATAAAGAAATAAATTTTTAATCTTACCTCTTCTCTGTTTAAAAAAGACAATAGTTTGGATAGGATGGACCCTATAAAGAATCTCTACTTGCTACTTAAGTATGAATTGGGCTTGAATACTTACTCAGGAGGTAAATGTGGATAAATTCTTTACAAGAAGAGCATTTATTTCTGGTCTTTTACTTTCAATTTTCATTGCATATTTTGACCATTATTCAGTTGACGTAGTTGATGCTTCTAGTATGGCTATTGACCATATGCCAGTTGTAGCAATGTTTCTTTTTTTTCTTCTTGTATTTTTTATAAATACAATTTTAAAATTGTTAAAGCCATCATTTGCTTTCTCGCCCGGTGAACTTTTACTTGTATATGTTATGATGCTTGTTGCATCTTCTGTAACTGAAATGGGATTTGGAAGTCAGATTTTACCAATAATTTCTGCTCCCTCCTATTATGCTTCACCTCAAAATCAATGGGATACAACTATTTTATCAAATATAAGGAAATTTTTAATAGTTAATGATAAAGAGGCAGTAAAATATTTTTATGAGGGATTACCAAAAGATATGAGAATACCATATGGTGTCTGGATAAAACCACTATGCATATGGCTACCTTTTATTTTTACTCTTTATTTTGTTATGATATGTATTGCAGTTATTTTAAGAAAACAATGGATGGAAAAAGAACGGCTTGTTTATCCACTAACAATTTTACCAAGAGAAATGGTAAAAGAAACAAATAAAAAATCAGTTCTACCTGCCTTTTTTAAAAATCCTTTAATGTGGTTTGGTTTTTCTATTGCTTTTATCATAGGAACAATGAATGCCCTGCATAATTATTTTGAATTTGTTCCTATGATTAAACTTGCAAATTCAATCCCAATTTTCAGAAGAACAAGTAGTCTCCAATTCAGAATAAGTTTCCCAATTATTGGTTTTCTTTATTTCGTTAATTTAGATGTTACTTTTTCTCTCTGGTTTTTCAATATAATTTTTAAAATAATAAAAGGAATTTTTAATATTACAGGAATTTCCAGTGTTGAAAATGTTGGTATATATGGTTGTGGTGGAGACCCTATTTTTAACCATTTAGGTATGGGAGCAATGATTGCAATGGTTGGTTATAGTTTATGGATATCAAGGGGGCACCTTAAAGATGTCTGGCATGCAGCAAAAGGGGAAAAAATAGATGATAGGAATGAAATTCTTTCTTATAAGGCAGCGTTCTGGGGATTTGTTTTTGGTTCTTTATTTTTAACCTGCTGGCTTATTATAAGTGGAATGAAATGGTATATATCTCTTTTGTTTTTAATATTTGCTTTTATAATCTGGGTAATTTTAACAAGAGTTGTCTGTGAAGGTGGAATCCCAACACTTGTTGCAACAACAATTGCTTCTACTCAAATTGTATCAATGTTTGGTTCACAAAATTTAACACCATTAACATTAACCGCTCTTGGACTTACTTATGTTTATTCTGCCGACCTAAGGACATTTCCTCTTGCTTCAACTTCAATGGGACTTAAAATAGTTGAAAACGCAGAAAATAAAAGACCAATTTTCTGGGCTATATTTCTTGCAATTATAATAAACATAATTGTAACAATTTTTTTACAATTGAAATTAGGATATAAATATGGAGGAATTAATTTAGATATTTGGTATTTTGTTAATGGCCCACAGGCACCTTACAATTATGTTTCTGAAATGATAAAGCATCCAACATCTTCAAATGGAGTTGGGTGGTTATGCAGAGCAATTGGATTTTTGGTAATGGGTGGAATTGTATTTATGAGACAACATTTTTTATGGTGGCCACTACATCCAATTGGTTTTCTAATAGGGCCTGTATGGCTTATGGATTATTTATGGTTTTCAATTTTTATTATCTGGCTTATAAAGAAACTAATTTTAAAGTATGGTGGAGCAAATATTTATGAAAAGTTAAAGTACTTCTTCTTAGGGTTGCCATTGGGTCTTTACACATGCGCCGGTGTATGGTTTATAATTGACTTCTTTACAGGAAAACACGGAAATCTAATTTTCTGGATATAAATGAGAAAAGAAAAATTATCAAGGTTTTTTAAAACATTTACGAACATATTATACGAGGAGAAAGTGAAAGATGAATAACAAGAAACTATATAGTCAAATATATGAAATAATAGATGAAAAATATCTTTTTTATAATATTGAAAGACTCTGGAAGGTTGAATTTGGACAGACATTTAAGGACTATCATAATGCAGCAGAACTCACTGCTCGCCTGATAAAAGAAGTTGGTCTACAAAATGTGGAAAAAATATCTTTTCCTGCTGATGGAAAAACAAGTTATCAGGATAAAATAACTCCACTTGCCTGGGATGCTTCATATGGGAAATTGACAATAATCAAGTCACCTGTTTCTTTGCAAGATAATGTTGTTGCTGATTATAAAAGGCATCCATTTCATCTAATAAAAGGTTCAGTTAGTACTCCACCAGAAGGATTGAATGTTCGTCTTATTACATGGGAACAACTTACACATGGTCAGGATGCTTATAAAACAATGGTTGTTCTTGACCCAGATATTCTACCAAGAGATGAAGTAGTAAGATACATATTAGATATGGGAGCAATTGGATGGATTAATACTTCTCTTACAGGGCGATATTTAACACCTGATGATATATGCTGGATGAATGCCTGTACAGAAGGAAATCACTGGCATGTTCATTCAGATGATAGACCATTTATTGGTTTTTGTGTAAGTCCAAAAGTAGGAGATACACTTCTTTCAGCATCAAGAAAAGGTGAAGTCATAGCAAAAGTTGAATGTGATGGTAGAAGACATGAAGGGGAAGTAGATGTAGTAACAGGGGTAATACCTGGTGAAGATAAAAAAGAATTCTGGCTAATAAGTCATCTTTATGAGCCCCTGGCAAGTGATAATTCATTAGGTGTTATTACAGGGATATGTATTGCAAAGGTCTTAAAAACACTTTTTGATTCAGGTATTTTACCAAAACCAAAATTTACGCTCAGATTAGTTTCTGGGCTTGAGATGTATGGATTCGCTGCTTATGTAGAAAAAAGAGGTGGAAATTTAAGAAATGAGGTAGTAGGTGCAATGAATTTAGATGGACTTACTTGTAGAAAAGGTGAGAATGTAAATTGTTGGTTAAGTCCAAAAGCATCTCCTTTTTTTGGTAATTCCATTTTTGAAGAAATGGCAAATAATATTCCAAATGAAGACCTGCCAGATATAAAATTTGAAATAAAAGAAGAAGGTGCATATTTTGATGATATGTTTTTAGCAGACCCTACCGTTGGTATTCCAGTTATATGGACACTTAAGCAAGCAGTAGTACATCATAATTCATGTCAAACAATGGATTTTATACAAATACCAATTGTTAAACAGTATTCAACTTTTTATGCAGCATTTACTGCCAATGTTTTGACTACTAACCCTGCAAAAATGAGTACTCTTGAAGAACCATCAATATCATCAATTGAAAAACATCATGATATAAACAATACATTGTGGAAAATAGCAGAAACAATAATACCTGAAAGAATAACAAGAGGTTTTCCTTTTGACTTAGCAAAGGTCCCTAAGGAAGAAAGAAGGAAACTACCTGATGGTTGTATATATGGTCCTTTTGCAAGAGTTCTGGCTAATATGGATGGAAATAAAAGCCTGAAATATCTTATACAAGAAGCAGAAATAGAATCAAAACAGGATATAAAAGAGGCAAAAGTAAGAGAATATATAGGGGCAATAGAATTTCTTGCTGAATATGGCTATCTTAAAAATAAGTATACCTTATGTATAAATAAAGAGGATATTATTAAATCATTGAAAGATGTAGGAATTAAAAATGGAAATTTAGTTTTAGTTCATAGTGGGCTGTCTCATTTTGGGCATATAGAAGGTGGGGCAGATACAGTAATTGATGCGTTTTTAGATGTTATAGGTAAAGAAGGAACTCTACTTTTACCGACTTTTACAAGTTCTTATATCTATTTTGAAGGAGAATGCGCTCCAATAGAACCAATATACCGTCCTTTTGATAAAAACAGCAATATTGTAAATACAGGTAAAATTCCATCAATGTTTCTGAAAAGAGAAGGTGTTATAAGAAGTTTACATCCATCACATTCAGTTGCTGGAATAGGTCCGCTTGCAAATAAATGTTTGGTTGACCATCTTCCAACAGACCCACCAACTTGTAGAAGGAGTCCTTTTGGGAAACTACTTGAAAATAATGGGAAGATGATATGGTTTGGGGCTGACCTTGCAACAACGACATTTTTTCATTTTTTAGAAGATGAATTAAACATACCATATCTTGGGAAATGTATTTGTAGAATGAAAAAAGAAGATGGGACTATAGAGAGTATTTTGATAGAAAAACATCTACCAGGTCATAGAGATTTTTATCGTGTACCGGCTGAAGAATCAAAAATGTACAGAAAGTTAATACAAGAAGGACTAATTATTAAAAAAGCAGTTTTAGGTTTTGGAGAGATAAAGGTAATTGAGGCAGAACAAATGTATGCCCTGGGTATAAAAGCATTAAAAGAGTGTCCAACGCTTTTGTTGTGTGATGACAAAGAATGTAGGTTTTGTAGTAGGTTTGTTTAATTTATGAGAGATAATAATAAAATAGTAAATACCCAGCGGATACGAGATGACTGAAAAATACAAAGCGTGTTTTTCAGTGTCCTCCAAAAAGAAGATGGAGATAGTCCCATTACTTTTGCCAAAAGGAGCGTCGGATTTACCATGTTGTTAAATGACTTTTTGGAGGGATGAAAATTACAATTACAATTTAAAATTTTTCTTTTTTAGCAAAACAACTTTTACCCATAGGGGGAAAAATGCATAAACCAAAGAGATGTCTTTTTTTTGATTTTCATACAATGCCAGCGTGTCCAGATGTTGGAGAAAAATTCAATCCAGATGAGTTTACAGATAGGATAAAAAGGTGTGGAGTTGATTTTATAGTTTTTCCTGCCAAATGTAATTTAGGTATGTGTTATTATGATACAGAAATAGGGAATAAACATCCATCCTTAAAATATGATATGTTTGGGAAACTTGTTGAATTTTGTAAAAAGAAAGGGATTGCAATTTCTGCATATATAAATGTAGGTATAAGCCACGAAGATGCAATACATCATAGAGAATGGTGTAAGATAACACCAGAAGGATATATTTACAAACCAGATAGGTTAGATAGTTTTTTCCGACTAATGTGTTATAACACTCCCTATAAGGACTATATTTTAGAAATAGTAAAAGAGGTTGTTTCAAAATATCCAGTTGATGGACTTTTTCTTGATTGTTTTGCTCCAAATTCTCCCTGTGTTTGTCCTGATTGTATTGGTGAGATGAAAGAGAAAGGTATAAAATGGGATGATTTTGAGAAACAGAAAGAGTTTGTTTTGTTTTCTGCTGTGAGAATGGCAGAGAGGATTTCCCAAACAGCAAGGAATTTAAATCCAGAACTTCTTCTTTACTTCAATGGTATCCCATATTTTTTACAACAGGATATAGGAAATTACCTGGAATTAGAATGTCTACCAACAGGTGGATGGGGATATGATTATTTACCTGTTTATGCAAAGTATTTAAGGAATTTAGGCAAGCCAGTTTTAAATATGACAGGAAGATTTCATAAATCATGGGGGGACTTTGGAGGAATAAGAACAGAAGCATCAGTAGAATATGATGTTTTTTTAGGGATTGCAAATACATTAAGAGTTACAATTGGAGACCATATGCATCCAAGAGGAGAAATAAATAAACCAGTTTTTGATTTAGCAGAAAATATATATAAAAAAGTACAAAAATATGAAATATATTATGAAAATGCAAAACCGCTTGTTGATACTGCTTTAATTGTTCCAGAAGAGTGGATGGGTTTTTCAGATGAAGATGGTTTATCAATTGCCAAAGGGGCAACAAGGATGCTATCGGAATTAAAAATGCAATTTGATATACTAACAGATATACCAGAGGATAATGGGAAATATAAACTTTTGATTTTCCCTGACAATTTTCTTTTTGATGATGAGGAGGAAGAGAAATTAAAAAAATATATAAAAAATGGTGGAAAAGTTCTTTTATCTGGATATTCAGGGATTAACAAAGAGAAAAATAAATTTGTCATTGAAGATTTTGGATTAGAGTTTAAAGGAGAACTTGAATATGACCCATCATTTGTTATTGTTGAAGAAAAAATATCAAAAGATATACCTGATATGCCTATGAATTTTTATGAAGGAGGAATAAAAATAATCGTTTCTGACAAAGCAGAAGTTTTAGCAAGAATAGTTGCTCCTTATTACAACAGACATTGGGATGGTGAACATGGATTTGTTTATTTACCACCTGATAAAGTTACTGACTACCCAGCAGCAATAAAAACCGGGGATTTAATATATGTAAGTCATTTTGTTTTTAAATCATATTTTCATAGTTCTCCTGTTTATCTTAAAAATTTTGTAAGGAATCTTATAGAACTTTTACTTCCAGACCCAATTGTAAAAACGACACTTCCATCTTTTGCAAAAGTTCTTACATCATATCAGGAGAAAAGAACAATTTTACATATTTTGACATATATCCCTGAAAGAAAAGG
>Ga0116191_1001734_pt1 | contig 17386 bp, 13 predicted proteins | sample AD_UKC111_MetaG_FD_89897 | JGI IMG/M metagenome (GOLD analysis project Ga0116191, IMG submission 89897) | Active sludge microbial communities of municipal wastewater-treating anaerobic digesters from Hong Kong - AD_UKC111_MetaG | ecosystem: Engineered > Bioreactor > Anaerobic > Digestate...
AGCTGATATCCGTCACTTGAGTTGACGTAGCCCTTGTCAAGCTTGTATTTCGCGTCCACCACAGCTACCGTCCCGTCGTCAAGTCGCAACAAGAAGTCGGCGTTCGCAGACAAGCGCGGTCGGCTCGGATCCTTCGCCCAGGGCGAATTGGTAGGCGCCTGAGGCAGTACACCCCATGTGGACGGGAACGCGAGCTCAAGCCATTCCTCCCAGACCTTCTCCATTCGAAGAGTTATCGCAAACGCCCCATGAGATGCCACGTTGCCGCTCTCCGGAGCGACGCCAACGCTTCGGAGAACAGGCTGCGCAAAGCTCAATGCGGGCGCCCAGGGCTGGTCAAGGCCACCCGGCATCGTTCGCTCCGCGAGGCGCAGTGCAGCGACGACATCAAGTGGGGATGTGCCCTGCAAGAGTCGCAGCAACCGTGCCGCTCGATGTCTCACATCCCCGACAAGGGGAGCAAGACGGCTGTCATGACGATCGGACGCTGTTGTCCTAAGCGCCGCTGCAACGATCTGAAGTATCGGTGTGTTTAGCGTTAGCTCGTCAAAAGTGGAGATCACATTTGGGACTTTGCTCCACTCCGAGAGCAAGAGGGCGCGTTCTTGAATCCGCCCGCGGGGCACCGACAACGCTTCGGTCCGCTCTTCGTATCTCGGTCGCGCAGTGAAAATGACCCGCTCGACAGCAGCCACGAACTGGCGTTGCTCCAGGATCCTCAGGATTGACGAGGAGTGGCGGCCCAGGATCGACTGGTCGAGGCGCGAAGACCGAACATGGCGCGTCAAGTCCAAGATACTCAGTAGCGCCTCGAAGTTTGGATCAAGGCTAGCGCGCTCAACATCACCCGAAACTCGACGCCCTACCTCAAGAAGTCTGCGCTGCACCGGCCCTTCGTCATCGCCATCGTCGGCTAGTTCTGCCACTGAGAATGCCAGTGCTTGAGCCGCCCCACGACTGGTGACGACCTCCAGCAGGTCGAGCTCGTGCATAACGACGTGAGTGGCATCCCCACCTCTGTGGGATACGCGCCGAGGGACGATCGACTCACTCATCGTCGCCCACGGTTTGGGAAGCACCGTAACGGACACGACACCGTCGTCGCTTCCGTCGTTCAGCAGCGCAAATCCGGCTCGCGATCCATTAGGGCTCGCCCTTATCGCGAGCGTCACTGGGTCGTCGCTGGTTGACACCGTCTCTACTCGGCTTGCGTGTCCGAAACGGACTGATCAGCAGAGCCGGTGTCAGCAGGAACCGGTGCCGGCTGGATTGTGGCGGGGTTGCCCTTCGACTCGACGACGGACACGCCCCTGGTTAATCCGCGTCCGTCCTCAACGATCCGCACACCGAGGTCGCTCGCGAGGAAAGCATCAACGATCCCCCATGCTGCCTCCAGCTCCGCGCGCTCATCAGCGGTAAAGCTCGCGTCAGCCAACCACTTGCTTCGCTTGGCATCTCCGATTAGCAGGTCAATTGCGTAGCCTTGCGTGGCAGTTTCGATCAGCTGCGGAAGGATTCCGTAACGCCACACTCGCCATAGCAAATCGCGTGGCTTCTCTTGTCCGTGGATCACTCCCCAGTCTTTTGCGCCAGCAGACCGCAGTGCAGGATCCGATGTGTCCCACAGCGCAGCAGCTCGATCAAGTGGGTGCACCGATATGACGACTCGTTTGCTTGCCAGCGGACGGAAGACAACTACACCGGATTCAAGGTCCTTGACTGGGAGAGACTCTCCTACTGGTCCGTTCTGAGAGAGACGGATCATCGTTGAGTTTCGCGTCAGTGCAGGCCGATACGCGACGCCCTTGAAGATCGAAGCAACCTCGCCTGCTGCACCCTGGCTGGTGGGGACATCCTGTGCCCGCGCGAACCCGAGCTCCGGCAAGAGCGCAACATTCCACGCTCCCCCAGGAAACTGGAACTGGGAGCCCGTTGAAGCTCGACCAGTACCGACAACCCAGTAGGCAGAGCCAAAGACATCGGTATCAATGCTGTCGAGGAGCTCTTCGGGGTCGACGAACAGGTAGCTGTGACCAAGCCGCGAATCCGGGCCGAGACAGGCCACGAGAACCTCATTCAACGCGTCCAGTGCTCTAACGGATGCGCCCCAAATCTCCTCGGTTGCGTCCGTGTCCGTCCCGTACTCGGTTGCCAGCGCGGCTTGGAGAAGTCCCCCACCGAGCGGGTTGACTCGAACAAATGCGAACCGCCGTCGGAGGGCTGCATCGAGTGGGGCGATCGAGCGATCGGACGAATTCATCGTGCCCAGCAGATAGACGTTGCTTGGCATGTCGAAGCTTGTACCCGAGTAGGGCAACATCACCGGAGTGCCACCCTCCCACTTTCCACCTCGGTAATGGGAGCGCTTACTTGCTTCAACCGTGAGCAGAAGATCACCCAAGACTTTCGGCACGTTCGCCCTGTTCAACTCGTCGATAAGGACGAGGTAGTCGCGATCAGGATCCTTCTTGGCTTCATCGACGATTAGCCTTATGAAGCCCGGTCGCAGGACGAATCTTTCGACTTTCGGAGAGTCGTCGTACCGCAACCCCTCAACGAACTCCTCATAGGTAGTCGAGGGATGAAGCGTGATGGAATACGGGAACTCTCGGCTTGCACCGCCCGAAGAGATGGAGCCAGCCGTGACAACATCGCGGCCGGTTCGTCCCTTCCATCCTTCCGCTATACGATCCCGCGCAAAGGTCTTCCCTGTACCGGGCGGACCCTCCAGGACGACATTCTTAAAGAGAAGCAAAGCCTCCGTGGCTTCCGCCACAACCGCCTCGAGGTCCTCCACTGCGCTCACTCGTTATCCCCCGTCTACCACTCAAGCAAAGAAGTCAGCTCGTCGTCAGTGACGTAGCGACCCTTCGCACTGTCGCCAGACGACCGCATGACCTGTCGATACAGGATGTGCAAGTTTCGCCAGTCCTGGTCGTCGCCGCCGAGTGCCCTAAGTGCGATTTCATCAAGTTTGTCAGTGACCGAACGGACGTTGTTCCAGCGCACGTTGAAGTACCACTGTTTGTTCAGGCTCACGTAGGAAACACCGCGCCCTGCCTGCCGGACGTCGGCAACGGCATCAGCCCAGCCATCACGGCTGCGCGCCGCAATTGCTAACGCTCTTGGTGCAAGCGTTTCACGGGGATACACATCGAAGTCATCGCTGATTGCGGTCCACCACAAGTAGGTGAGTCGCCCACCCAGAGTGGCAGTAACGTCAGCAGCGTTCTCACCAGCGCCGAGCGGAACTACTCGAAGCCTGCTGTCGACTGGCTCGATGATTCGACCGTCGGAATCGAGAACGGGAGCGGGGCCCAAGAGCACCGGGAACCAGTAGGACGCAGTCGGGCGGAGATATACGACGTCTGTACGTCCAGCCGGGGGTGCGCCCAGGTTGCGGAGACGTTCGAGGATGCTCGTTGCGACACCACCACGCACTGGCCATTCGTCGCCCTTGCGCGCGCTCGCCGCGTATTCAATCGTCGGGAAGAGCCAATCGCGCTGCTTGGCGGTGTGGATGTGGTGCCGTGTGACGAACGCTCCCTCTCCTGGGCCAAGTACGACGATCGTGTTGCGGACGCGGACGCCCCGGAACAAGGCCGCCGGAATCTTGCCGTAGGTGCTCCACCACTCGGCCCCTCCGCGCTTGCTGATCACTCCGCGAAGCGGCGCAAAGGCATCCCAGACCGTCAAGGACGCCATTACGACGAAGGCGTGCCGACCGCGAGGGTGCGTGAGCGAAAGACTCCGCTCATAGCAGGGCGCATAGAGATCGGCGCTCGCTGACGTTTCGTAGCCTACGACCGAGTATCCGTCGATCTCGCTGCGTTTCACATAGGGCGGGTTTCCGACCACAACATCGAATCCACCGCGTCGGATGATTTCCGGGAACTCGCAGAACCAGTGGAAAGGCCGAGCACTCTCGACCCACTCGTCGAAGTCTTTTGCGGGGATCAGAGCCACATCCGCGTACGTCCGATCGCAGTCTGGCCGGAGGGCTGCCTCATTCTCACGCAACGCGAGCTTGAGTTCCTCCTGCTCCGGGGAGTCTGCAAGTACTGCTGATCGGAACCGGTTGTAGAGCGCGATGTGCTCATCGATGCGTGGCTGGAGCTCACCCAAGAACAATTCCGCAAGAAGGTCACTGCCAATGCGGTTGACGTCCTCTGCGTCCTTCAACCCGACCACGAGATTGCCGGCCTTGAGGTTGAAGTCGAGGTCGGGCAACGGCTTGAAGTCTTCGTAGGAATCGACACAGGCTGCAAGCGCGAGGAAAATGCGCAGCTTTGCCGTCTCGATTGCGCCTGGCATCAGGTCTGTGCCATATAGGTTGCGGATCGCAATGTGCTTGCGGATGAAGTACCGCTTGCCGCCCGGGCGCATCGTCTGCTCGGAGAAGTCACCGAGCTGGTCCGCAACACCGGTCGTCACGGCGAGATCAATGATGTGGGCGTACACATCCTCAAGAACTTCGAGGGCCGCGAATAGGAACGCGCCGGAACCGCAGGTTGGATCGAAGACAGACAGATCGGAGAGCCGCGCATAGAGCGCAAGTAGAGCGTCCGGATCAGTCATTTGATCAATTGCGTCCGTAAGTAGCAGTTGACCGTTGAGATTGAACGTCACCAAATCGTTGACGTCTCGGAACGCACCGGCGCGCGCACGCCTTCGGATCTCTTCTACACGGTCACGTCTATGGAAGGTCTCCACCCACGTCTCTGCGGAGAGATTGAGATCACTGGTCTCGGATGCGGCGTCCAAGATGGCCCAATTGCTCGGACCAGACGCCCACGCTTCCGAGAGCTCGGGCGGGGGCGCGTTCCATGTGCCCGACTCTGTGTCCCAGCCCTTGAGCATTGAGGGCTGAACGTATCGATCGGGATCGGAGCGCAGGAGTTCGAACACGTTCTCCAGATCATCAAAATCATCGAGAACCCGAGGGATGAGCGTCTGCGCGACCATGTACGCGGTCACATCATGCGGCGTGTAGTAGGCGCCGTTCTCCTTCTTCCCAGATGACGCGGTGTTGATGAACTGCTCGAAGATGTAGCCGATCACTTCGGGGTTGATCTCGTTCGAGTTCTGTGTCGGGCGAGTGTCCAGGTGCCACTTGAACTCATCAAAGAACGCGAAGATTTTCTCGAACGCAGTGTCTGGCACGAGAAGCGTCTCCGCGTGCTCCACCTCGATAGTCGTGCGACCGAAGATGCCGCCGTTTACGTAGGGAATCTTTCCGAGCACGGCACGGATTTCCGGATCTTCGATGTGCCCGTCGCGGTCGTTCAACTTGTCGAAGAAGAGCGGAAGTAGCGCATCGCGGTAGAAGGTGTAGTAGCGATCACTGCCCTTGATCGCCCGGACTGCGCGAAGGGTGTTCTCCAGATAACTCTGGTCGCCGTTGAGGAACTCCTTCTTCTGCAGGAAGTAGAGGAACATCAACCTGTTCAGTAGCGTCGTTGAGTACTCGATCTCGAGGCGCGCCGGGAGTCCCTCGATCGCCGTTGCCAGTCCAATCTGCTCCTGCGCGAACCGATCATAGAAGCGCTTGGTAACTCCACTGACATCGAAGTTGCCGTGTACTCGATCGCGGACATCCACGAGCGTGACGCCCTTACGGAGATCCGCGATGCTGAACTCGAGGCCGACGAGTCGCTGGGCCAAGAAGGTCGGCAGCGTCCGAGGAAGAGTTTCCTCGGTCTCAAAGGTTGTCGTTCCTGCATTCGTTCGCCGCGGCCAGTGCCAAACCCAGGCATCCGGCGCCTGGAAGATTTCGAGGCGTTCGTGGGCTTGTTCAGCAAGGTGCTGATCTGCCTTGCTCATCACCGCCCGTGACGGTTTCTGCTCGCACGCCACAGAGAAGATGTAGTAGCCCTTCAAACTGGCCACGACGGCTGCGTTGAGGTATTCACCCTCCACTTCGAACTGCACAGGCGTGTTCGTGACGGGCGGGGCTTCCCATCCCAGTTCGTTGACGAATACGCCCTGCAGTCCGTCGACGCCGAAGGTCCGAAGAATTGCCTGTGTGCGTGTCGACTCGCTCACTGAGGTCCCCCACTCGCCGATGAATTCGGGTGGAAGCCCATCGACGTCACCAGTTGCACGCGATCGGCTCCGAGGTCGCGTACGTCTACCAGGAGGTGATCGTCGTGAAGTGCCAACAAACGCTCCAGTTGCCCGCCGTCATCCCCGAGAACGCGCACGGATCGCAAGATCGCATTCACCTCGCTCTTCATGTTCTCGCGCAACGGATTCGAGGTCACAGCCTCAACGAGCTGACCGATCTGCGCATGAGTCAAGACGGGCAGGTCGATTCGCCCGCTCTGCTTCGTGAGGAAGTCATATAGGCGCTTCCGGAGCCCGTGGTTGAGCAATACCGTGTTCTGCCGCACCTGTTCTGTCATTGCGCCTGCTGCTCGCTCGACGTGCTCCAAGTGATCGGGCAAAACTCCCGCTGCGGACTCCCCCGGCTCGCTACTCGACAGCGAGAGAGCTTCCATAGGCGTGAGGAAAACGAGGTCGGACGGCGTTGAACGGACGAGCAAGTCGGTGCCGGCGTCCGTGATCCCATAGGTCACCACGCTCACACCCCGCTCTGCTTCGGCGGACTTCGTCGAGTACACGACCTTCTGCAGGTCGAGTGCAACACGTCGGTCCTGATCGGTTGCTCCCTCCCAAATACCAAGTGCGTAGCTCGAAGAGTCGACTTCACCTTCGTCTTCGCCGAGATTTGCGGTCCCGTCGAACAGGCCCGCGAGGTCGGTGGTGAAGTCATCGTCGTCAAAGAAGCGCTCCCCGCCTCCAAGAATCTGCTCGGAGTTCTTAAGGCGCTCCAGAAGGCGAGCCCTGAGCTGAATCACTCCCTCGACGCCAGCCTGGGGCAGGAATGACATCACGCGAATGGCGTCAGCGCGCTGTCCAACTCGATCGACGCGCCCGGCACGCTGGATCACCTTGATAATCGTCCAGGGCAAATCCCAGTTCACGACGATAGCTGCGTCCTGCAGGTTCTGGCCCTCGCTCAACACGTCGGTCGTAAGGAGTACATCGACCTCAGACTCTCCGTCGGGCAAGCCACCTAAGTGCTCGTTGGCTCGTGGCGCGAACCGCCTAGCGATACGAACCACATCACCCGACTGTCCGCTCGCCGCGGCCAGCGAACGGCTCGTCCAACGAGGCAGGTGTTCTGCCAGGTAGTCAACGGTGTCTTTGTACTCGCTGAACACAAGGATCTTCTCGCCATCGGCCAGACCGTCGACGAGCTTTCCGAGCGCGGCCAGCTTCGAATCGTCCTCGGGAAGCCATCGTCCGAACTCATCAAGAAGTCCTTGAAGCACGTCAGAATCGGACTGAAGATCTTCTAGCAGCTTCCCGGAGTCGAAGAGCAACGCCCGAGCCCACCGAATGCCCTTAGGGCGCTTCTTCGCGACTTGGTCGTACGCCCCCTGCGCGTATGCAAGCCATTGCGCCTGAGTCCAGTCGACGCCCCACGACGGTGAGGCAGCGTCGTCGGATTCGTCGGGCTCATCAAGATCGCCGTCGTACTCCTCAAGGGCGAAGTACTGGTCAGAGAAGCTGCCAAGAGGGACTGGCAAGTTGTTCGACACCGCATAGCTAAGTACTGCGTTTCGAGCGATCATCCGCTTCATGGTCAGGATGAAAGCATGCGCTGACGAAGTCAGGCGCTTGAACGCCGTCGTGCGGATGAACCCAGCGGCAGCAGAGATCGCCGTGCGGAGGTCTTCGACGAGCTCTGCCTCGTCCTCGTCTACCGCGACTATTTTGTCTTCGAGGTAGAGACCCAACTGATAGCGAGCGTAGGTGAGACCGGCGACAGCCTCGAAGGTTTCCTCGGTCGCCAAACGATCGTTCGGGTCTGTGGGCCCGCCTGGATACCGCAGTGGCTCAGGAATCCGCTTGGGGAATCGGAACTCGCTGCCATCAGGGAAGGCGAGCGTCGTCTCACCGGTGGCTTCGTTGGTCTTGCCGTAGGTCGTTTCCAGGAACTTGCGGGTACGTCGGACAAGGAACTCACTAAGGAGTCGTTGCCAATCTTCATTGTGTTCCGACCGGTCGAAGGCCGACAAGGTATCAAGACGACCTCCCGTCTTTCGCGCAACCTCGACAGCACCGATCTCAGCGATTAGTCGCTCGGGACGCACGCCGAGAGGTTCGTCTGGCTGCAGCTTGAGGCCAAGCTGCCCGCCGATGTCACTATGACGCGCGTTGAACATTGTGGCCGTGAGCAAAACGACCTTGCTGTCGTTCTCGTCGATGTAGCTTCGAATCGCGTTCCAAGCTTTCCGCTGACGATTTCGCAGGTTGTGAGATTCGTCTATCAACACCAGACGGAATCGCTTGAGGTCCGGCAAGTCTCGACGGACAGTACTGAGACTGATAACCCGTCCCGGGATGTGAAAGCGCTCAAGATGTTCTTGCCACATTCTTGTCAGGTTCTTGGGAGCGATGACAAGCACGCTCTCCCCCACAGTCGCAGCAATCGCGGTGCCAGTCAGGGTCTTACCGAGGCCGACAACATCGCCGATGACGGCAATTCCCTTTCGCTCCAGCAGACGCGTCGCAACCCGCACCGCGCTCTCTTGATGGGGAAGCAGCACCTTCCGCACTTCATTTGGGATGTCGAGGGTCAGGCCCGCCCGAGCGTCGCGCGACAGCTCATAAGCTAGGCGTAGGTAGACGTGGTACGGACTTGGCTGGTCATCTCGCACCCACGAGCTAGCCAAGACGGTGATCAAGTCCTCCGTCACGTCGATCGAAAACGGATCATCCCAACGTGCGTCGAACCAACTAGCGAGTTCCGCAGTGAGCTGTTGGTCGGTCTCCTCAAGGCTCAACTCACCCTGTTTGCTCATCCCTGCCGACGTGAAGTTGGATGACCCAACAACAGCCTGTTTGAAACCGGTTGGACCGGACGGCAGATGAGCGACGTAGAGCTTTGCATGGAGTGGCTCTCGCGCGGCGAACTTCACACGCAGGAGGCCGCTCTCGAGATCCTTGCGAAGCTGTCGCAGACCAGCCTCGTCCGCCTTCGTGGGAACACCCCAAACTAGTTGCTGGGCGAAACCGAGTACCGCTTGCTCGGAGCGTCTGACTGCCGTAGGGCGATCAACTGGCTGAGTGCCACCCTCAAGCATCTGACGGAGTGCGTCGTCCGCCGACATCGCCATCCCTACCAGCAAGCGCACCGGTGGGCGGCCAGCGTCAGTGGGCTGCATCTGGCCGATCGCGCCTCGAAGAAGCCGCCACCCTCGCAAATTGAAGTAGCCGACGCAGGCATCGAAGGCGATGGCATGCGGAAGCACCTCGTTGAGCGCGTCCGACAGCGTGACATCGCCGTTGTCTACGATTCTGCTCACTTGATCCTCCTTGGCGTTTCAGACGGGCTACCCGTCTTCGACTTTGAGGGTCGTCCAGTGCAGGATTCGTCAGGATTCATTCTGGCAGGCGGTGCCGACACTTGCTCCAGCCATCGGGACGTGTTGAAGCCAAATAGCGCCTTTCCATCGCGATCTGGTGCACTACGCCGACGCGCGTGCACCCGGTTGCAACTATTGCAAGCCCCGGTTCCCCGGGCGTCAAGTTTTCTACTTATGCGGGCGGCGAGGCTTGGGCGTCCATGACTGGCGGGACAAGTGCCTCAATGTCCTCGATGATCGATCGAACGGTTGGGTAGCGGCTCGCAACATCGTGCGTAACGCACTTGTCAACGATCGCCCGCACCGCTCCACTCGTTGCGTTTAGATCCTTCCGACCCGAGAAGATGAACGAAAGGACATATCCAACCGGGTAGATCTCGTTGATGACGGCGTAGTCCTTGAAGCTGGTGAGGGCCGGGTCAATGATTGAACCCTTCGTGTCGGAGTCCGTTTGGGTGAGTCCAGAGTTCGGTTCCTTGGCCAGCCCGAAGTCGGAGAGCTTGACTGTCGCGGCGCCCGAGTCGTGCACTTTCACAAGGATGTTCCCAGGCTGATGTCGCGGTGCAGGATGCGCTTGGTGTTGTGAAGGTAGTTGAGGGCGTAGAGAAACTGAAGAGCGATTCTCCGACGAGATCCGAACGGCAGACTCGTATTGCGAGCCGCGATGAACGCTTCTAGCGTGCTGTCGCAGAACTCCATCGAGTAGTCGTTCCGCGCCTCGTTGTAGCGGTAGACCTCGAGCACGTATGGGAAGTTCAGGCTGTGCAATATGTCGAACTCTTGACGGAACCGCTGCAACTCCTTGGCGTCGATGGAAGTCTTGGCGCGCTTGATCGCGAACTTCTTGTCATACTCCGGATCCACGTAGCTATAGACGATCGCGTAGGCGCCCTCACCGACCATCTTTGGCTGCACTCGTTGTCGGGTATCAGTGAGCTGGATCTCAGTCTCCGAGCTCGTGAAGACTGGTTCGTATTCGACCACGGCAATACCGGCGAAAGACTCCGGGATGGGACTACCGCCTGAACGCCCAAGGAACTGGGTGACCTCGTCAAGCACCCGCTGGTAGTCGTCACGGATCTCAAGCGTGATGCCGATCTGCTTCAGACCGGCCTGCGTTGACTTGATGCGCTCGATGAGGTCCAGCAGCTCGCGACTCTCGTTCGCGTTGTAGTGGCCATTCACCTTCGCCTTCGTGTTCATGAAGTCGAACAGCGAGTTGAGCTGAGTGTGGAAGGACGCCATGGCCCGCCCGACGGAGTTCGTCACATCGTAGAGGCGAGCAATGGACGGCTCGTAAGACATTTCATTGAAGCGGGCGAATAGATCGTCGCGCATCAGCTCTTCGCGTGTTGCCACTCTCGCTTCCCCTGCCCGTTTCTCATCAATTGTCCCAGTCCCAACCGACGTCAAAGGAACGAGGCGGCAGATCGCCCGAGAGAGCACTCGTGCGGAGGTTGGCGAAGTCGGATGGGTTCCTCTCTTGTAGCCGCTTTACGGCCAGGGTGACTAGTCAATATTCCGTTCAGGACGTTGTGCATTTCGCCACGCTGCGACTGCAGAGTCGTGGCGCTGCAGGGCCCGGGCGTGTCGCCTGCTCCGATGTCCGCGGCAAGTGCTCCAATAGAGACGTGACCCCATAGCTCGCGTTTCACGAGATCCCCTGATTGAGGTCCCGTGACTGACGCGCCAGAGGAGGCCATGATGAAGATTCCCGAAGACGACCCGTCGAGCGAAATCGTTCGCTTGAGGGCAGGGGTCATCTCCGCACTTGAGCACGCTCAGGCGATCAGCAAGATGATCGATGTTTCCTCGATCCAGGCGAACATCGCGCCGGCTCTTCGGGTGCTCGCGAGCGTAGACGACCTAATGCCGAAGGTCGACCTCACCAATATCGTGCGAGCCCAGGAGATCATCCTCGCAAGAGCGCTCCCCCAGCTCGACTGGCTAGAGAGTTTCCGTACGAACGTAGCGACGCAGATTCTCCCGGCACTCACGCTGCCGCACCTCGACTGGCTCGGCGACTTCCAGAAGAACTTCGCTTCCCAGCTGCCCCCGCTGATCGCGGTACCGCGCTTCGAATTGCCCACCGGGTTCCTCGATGCGCTGCGCATACTCGACTGGGATCTACTCTCTCGCCGTTCTCTCGTTCCCTCAAACTGGCCGGACGAGTATGAGGAGCACTTGCCTGGACTGCTCAATCTCGTCAACATCGAGGGCGTTCCCGCAGCTTGGGTACCGCGGCGGACCTTGCTGCTGCAATTGCTCGCGGCCGGTTCCGCTGAGGAACGCACGGAGTTGCTGATTGGGCACCGCGAAGAGATCCTCCAAGACTGTGTGGATTGGGTTGACGCCCTCGAGGACACGTTCCTCGCACCTCAGCTGCCCATCGCCAAGAAGATACTCGCCGCTTGCAAGGACGGTCACTGGGAGGTGGCAGCCATCTCCGCCGTCGCTGTCGTGCATGCGTTAGTCGAGTCGCTGCACTGGGTCAGCGACCGTCAACGGGCAAGCAAGCACCATCGCCTGACGATGCGGCTTCCGGTTTCGCAGCTGCTCGAGCAAGCGACCAGAGCGCCGCTCGCGGTGTTCTACGACGACTGGGACCCGAAGTCAGGCAAGCCCCGACCAACTCATCTGACGCGACACGTCGTGTCACACCACCTGGCCGAAGACCAGGTCAGCGAGCGCAACTGCATCGTCGCCGTGATGCTGATGGCCTCTTTGCTCATTTCGGTCGAACAGCTCGAGCTCGGACGCCAGGAGGCCGCCGCGTGAACATCAAACTGCCTTTCCACCAGTACCACTGGAATCGGCTCGAGAAGGGCTCGACTGTTGTGGTCGAACTCAGCACGGGCGCGAACGTTCGCCTGATGGATAGCAGCAACTTCAGTGCGTACAAGAGCGGACGCAACCATCGGTACTTCGGTGGGCTCGCCGGCGAGACTCCCTTCCGAATCGTCGTCCCGTCCACCGGCAGTTGGTACCTCACCATCGACCTATGGGGTCTGCGCGCGCAGAACGTCCGCTTCTCCGTTTCGGTCTTACCGCCCGCGCTGCCCACCGCCCGTTTCGCGCAACGAGCCCCACTATCTGGCATCCGGCACGAGGCCCCACCCGCGCTCACCCCTGACGACGACGGGCGCACTTGGGACGTTTTCATCTCCCACGCTGGGGAAGACAAGGCTGCGGTCGCTCTCCCGCTAGCCGACGCTCTGCGCGAGCGAGGTCTGGAAGTGTGGATCGATGTCACCGAGCTTCGTATTGGCGACTCCCTGCGCCGACGCATCGATCACGGGCTCGCCCACTCGACGTTCGGTGTCGTGGTGTTCTCGAAGAGCTTCTTCGCCAAAGGCTGGCCACAGTATGAGCTGGATGGGATCGTCGACCTGTCCGTCTCTGGCAAGCAGCGGATGCTGCCGATCTGGCATGAAGTCTCAAAGGACGAGGTGCAGCGACACTCCCCGTCCCTGGCCGACAAGATCGCCCGAAGCACCGCGATGAGCACCATCTCCGAGATCGCCGAAGAGATCGCCGAAGTCGTCAATGAGACGAAGGTCACCGCTCTCTAGGCAAGCTCTCCGGCAGCGTCCAACACCTTGAGAGTCGCGAGCACTGCATTGTCGCGGTACTGCTTGGACCGGGCTACTTCCCGAACGACTTTAACCACCTCAAGCGCGCCGATCACTGCAATTGGGCCGCTGCCAACGACCTGACTTTCACACCACTCGCGTATCTCAGACTCCGCGGCGCTCGTCGCAAACCGTCCAACGTACAGCCGAATCTCGACTTGATCGAGAGCGAACCCGAACCGCTCTGCCGCGCTCGTTATGACGGCGTCGCGGACATGGACATCATTGAGCAGCGCGTACAGGGCGTTGGCCTTCGGATCGGCGCTCGCGCCGCGCACGTGGGCAGCCACTACACCACGCGAGCCAAAGAACGACTTCACACTTGCGAGAACCAATCGATCGGCGCGAGCTGCCACTAGGTCGACCTCGTAGCCATGGGTTTGCCACTCTTCATAGGCGACTTTGCGAGTGCGCCGCTTGACAGGGAACTTCAGCGCGCTCGAAACGACCAATCCCTCGGACTCCATTGCGAGGGCAACGAACTGTTCGAACGCTTCCACAGCTTTACGCTAGCGTGCGCGGATTGCGACAGACCGCTCGGGTTGGATCCCGCCGACTGGGCTCCGCTGGGTCGATTCCCACGCTAGCTCGACGGAGATAGTACGCATCTTTGGCTGCCGATACACTTGGGCAAGACAACAAAGGGTCGGGCAATGACAGACGAAGTAGAGCTGGTGAGCGATGACGAGGGTGCCATCGTCGTGGGCGAGCCAGCCGCCGTCGAACGATTCCTCACGCGATTTAGTCTGCTCACGCAGGCCAGATCGTTCGACCTCGAGAAGCTCCGCAGCGCGGCACGCGCCGGTGCAGGCATCGCGCACACAATCTCCGAGGTTGCCGAGCAGTCGGCCTTGTACCTCAAGCTGACGCCCGAGTCCGCCAAGCGACTCAAGGATGCTGGCGGCCTTATGCCGACTAAGACCAAAGGCATCTCTCACGTGATGCTCGGCGAGACGGGCAAGCAGTCGCTCAAGTGGCTCCAAGCGGAGGACGGCCCGACAGCGCTACTCAGCAATCCAGCGGTGCTCTCTGGAGTAGGAGGACTCCTCAGCCAGTTCGCACAGCAGGCGGAGGCGCAGGAGCTCAGAGAGTTGCTCGTTCGGATAGACGAGAAACTCGACGACGTGCGCCGCGGACAGCGGGACGCTGTCCTCGCCAGAGTGAAGGGCGCTGCAGCGGCTATCGCCGAAGCAGCGACCATCCGCGACCATGGCGGAGACCCGCAGACGTGGTGGGACAAAGTCAACGGCGTATCCGAGACGCTCTTTACGGTGCAGGAGGAAGCACTGCTCGCACTCCATGCGCTCGCAGACAAGGTCGAAGGCAAGAGCAAGACCGGGGAGCTAAAAAAGGCGACGAAGCAGATCGAGCACGACGTCGCAACGCAGATCGCCGTGCTCGCTCGTTGCTTCGAACTTCAGGATGAATTCCGGGTGCTCGAACTCGACTATGTGAGTGCCGCGTCTCCCGACAGCCTGAACGGCCACCGCCTCGGGGTGGCGGATGCGCGGGCTCTGCGGCGCTCCAACGTTCTTGAGAGTACGACGCGGTTGATGGCACAGATGGACAGCGCCGGGGGCATCGCTAACGAGAACATCCTGCTCCACGCGAGAGCAGCACAATCCATAGTCGGCTCCCTCAACGCCACTGCAGCAGTAGTTGACGACTTCCATAGCCCCCTTGGCATCGAGTCCACGCGTGACTCGCTCAGCGCCACGCCCTGGCGTGAGGCACTGAGAGATCCGCAGCAACGCCTCACGGCCGGCAAAGAAGCAGGGCGCAACGCTCTGATTGGAATTGGCATAGTCGGAGCTTTTGTGGTGCCGCTCGTTGTAAAGAACGGCACCAAACCAAATGCGTAGGGCGCTCTCCGCCCGTCTCTGTGCCATGGACGAGAAGTGACGTCACCTTCGGACTGGATCGCACCGACCGGCGTGCGCGCCGTAGAGTCAGACGTTGCGGAGACTGTTATACCGGGCTCCGCCATGAACGACCCTCGGTTATCCTTGATGGCGAAGGGTCTCTACGCACTCATGCTTACCTACCAAGGGCAGCCGATCGACCCCTACTACGAGTCCATCGACGACGAGGCGGAGATAAGCGTCGCGATCGACGAGCTCGTCGCTGTTGGGTACGCAGTGCGGGTCGAGGCTCCGAAGTGCTAGTTGCGCGCCCGGCGCCGCTCGTGCTTGCGGTTAGCGAATGGCCAGCGACCGTGGCGGGATTCGAAGTCGTCGATCATCGCCGACTCGAGCGGCTGCACCTCGTCGTCCGAGATCGTCTTCCAGCAGACCACCAGGCGCGCGGCGTCAGCAAGCTGCCAGATGTATTCGCCTCCTCGGTGCCCGGCTGTCTTCCCCGCGCCGTGGCGACGATACTGACTGAGCCGCCGCCGGATTCCGTCCCGCCTGGTACCCCAGTTCGCCTTGCCGATGTAAAGCACCGGCGTTCCACTTAGCCAGGCTGCTTCGAGCACAGTTTGTTCGACTGTTGAGTCGACACTCTTGAACTTTCCCGCGATGCTGCCTGCGAGAAAAGTCGGGGCGTCGGTGGACTCGCGCAGGACGACGTAGATGCCTGGCAGCTTTGGAACGTCCTGATTCGAAAGCGAAGCGAGCGGGATAAACCCTTCGAAGCCCACATCCTCCAAGCCGACCCGTGTCCACTCTGGGGGGATGCTCACGGAAGCCATTCCCGAAGCCTGGACGTAAGAAGCGTCGGACTGGCGGTCCGGCGCGAAAAGAAGATGTTGACCAGCTGGTTGTCCGCCATCCAGTGGATGTCACTCGATGCTGGAGCGACAGACGCAATCTCCGCGACGAACTCGTCGTAACTCAGTGGGCGATCCAGGGCGTCGAGATGATCAGCTACGGTCTGAATTTCGCGGACGAGGATGTCGTCGAGGGCCATGGTTTAAGCGTAGTGATGCGCCCCGACATGGGCACATCGACGTGACGCGAAAGCGCTGCGCCCTTTCGCTGAGTGGGCTGCGCCCCACCGGCACGGCCGACACATCGCGGCCGGGCGCGAGAGCCGAGCATCCCGTGTTGTGCGATGCGCCGGAACCGGCGCGGCGGGGGCCCCGGTGACAGCAGCCATCTATTCGCAGAATGGCCGCCCTCCGGACGGCCATTCTGCGTATTGAGTCGGGCTGACAAGATTTGAACTTGCGACCCCTTGGAGTCGCAGGTTCAAATCTCCCCTGCGACGGTTGGTGCGGAAAGCCTCGGATCCCTTGTGTTTACTGGGGATTCGGACCATTGTCCGGTTCCGATTCTAGCGGGTCGATTCGGGGTGTTTCGGGGTCAAAGTGATGAGTAGATGATGAGTCCTTTCTCTCACCAGAAGGACTAGCCTCGCCTACCGGTCTACGACGCCGGAGGTCCGAGAATCGATTCCTTGCCGCATCCAGCCGGGCACGGACGATGACAATGTCGCGCTCATGCAAGCGCACGATTCGGTTGCCGCGGACGGTGAACTCGGCCTTGTGGATCACAACGAGACGCATGCCGTGCGCCGAGATCAGCTCGAGCTTCCGCTGGTCATAGCGACGTCGCTGCTCGCCGCGACCGACCCCGGAAACAGTGTGCCGCCGGTCGAAGAACGGGACCGCCTCGGTGTGCTGCTTCTCCTGGAACTCGATGACGAGTCCGAGCTCCGGCCAGTGGCCGTCAACGGGGAGCTTGGTGCCGAGCGGTCGACTTGGCGATGGATCACCGCGCAGCCAGTCGAACGTCGCCTGCCGGCGCCCCGCCGTTCCGAGGATCTCGTCGCAGAGGTCGAGGACGTAGTGCTCGTCGGAGTCGGGCCGCTTCGCCATCGGCTCAGAGGTACTCGATGACAGCGACGGCCCGGTAGCTCGTCGCGTACTCGCTGTACGACGTGATCGAGCGCGAGATGATCTTGTGCTCCGGTTTCGTCGACAGCTCGGCGAGGATTGCGTCCCGGATCGAGGCATTCAGCTTGTCGAAGATATTGATCTCGACGATCTCCTGCTTGGCGGTCAGTCCCTGGCTCATCCCAGCATCCCCAATAGTTGGCTTAGCCCAGCAGAGACTAGGTTCCCGAGAGCCCCAGCAGATGTGGACGAGAGGAACGGAAGCAGGCGCTCAAGTCCGGCTCTCGCGCGTGGTTGATCTTCGTCGTCCACGGCAGAGCGGACCTCTGCGATCGTCTCCGCGACATCGGCTTGGATGTCCGGCTTGAAGGTGGCAGCGGCTTGCTCAGCTGCATCGAGCTGCTCCCGAGCTACCTCTATCCAAGTGCGGCTTTGATCTATCGACTGGACGGAACCTGGACTCTGGTTGGCGACGTTCG
>Ga0116191_1001752_pt1 | contig 17255 bp, 18 predicted proteins | sample AD_UKC111_MetaG_FD_89897 | JGI IMG/M metagenome (GOLD analysis project Ga0116191, IMG submission 89897) | Active sludge microbial communities of municipal wastewater-treating anaerobic digesters from Hong Kong - AD_UKC111_MetaG | ecosystem: Engineered > Bioreactor > Anaerobic > Digestate...
AAGATCTACAGGAGTTGCAACAAAATCTTGAAAAAACACACCCAAACCTTTATCAATATATCTCTAAGACTGAATTCTCAAACGAAATAACTTCTATATTAGCGAATTATACTAATATTTCAAACTTGGGATTGAGAATAATGCAATTACTTGCACGGCTAAAAGATGGTCATACATACTTGGAATTATCAGATAAAGTGCTTGGCTCAAAAAGCTTCATGTTTAAATTTCAGTTCATAAATGATGAATATTACTTATCTAAATCATCTCAACATCTTTCCCAATATTTAGGATCAAAGTTAAAAGGTATAAACAATTACAATATCAAAGAGATTGAAAAGAAACTTTTCAGTTTTATACCACAAGAGAATGAAGTATCAACTAAATATTATCTCTCATCCAAAATTGTAGAACCTAAAATTCTTGAGTATTTGGATATTAAAACGGATGATTATATAACCTTACATCTTGAATTAGAACAAAAGGTTTTCTCAGTACAAATATTGCCTGAAGATTACAAAAATGAAATGATTTCTATAGAAAGCAAGATTCCCAATATTGCAGATACTCTTTCTAAGAAAAATGTTAACTGGGCTAAAGTAATACCTAAATATAAAGTTTTTTTCTTGCAATATAATAAGTGTGAGGAGGATAAGGATTTTGATCTGAGAAAGATTATTGACAAATTTGAGCAATCAAAGATGAGTACATTAGTAATTGATTTGAGAAATAATACTGGAGGTGATTCTGATATTTTAGAACCGTTATTAAATTATCTCAGGAAAAACGGTACCAGATTTAAGAAAATAATATTAACGGGATTAGATACTTACTCTTCTGCAATTATAAACCTATTAGAATTGTCTTCATTATCTAATACAATTTCGTTGGGAGAGATTCCTCACGGAAATCCTACTCACTATGGAGAAGTTAAATCATTTGTGCTTCCTAATTCCGGATTGCAAGTATTCTGTTCTTCCAAATTATTCAGTTCAGTTGGATATGATTTAGGGGAGAGTTTTAAGCCAAACCATATTATCAGTAACGACATGGAGTCTTTAAGGAAAGGAATTGACAAACAAATGGAATATATTTCTCAAATAGTATAAAAAAGGACTAGACTGGAGATGATTACGATATTGTATTGCAAATATACTACCTCCTCAGTCTTTTAGAGTATCTCAGACAATATTACGAACAATCTTGCTATATGACTGTGGTTGATGACCACTATTAAGCAGTCTCATATGTTTCGTAACCTATGCACATTTTGGCATGGTGGGCGGCACAGGATTCGAACCTGTGACCCTCTCGGTGTAAACGAGATGCTCTAGACCAGCTGAGCTAGCCGCCCCTACTTTAAACCTGCCGAGAACAGGAGTCGAACCTGCACGGGATTTTGCTCCCACTACCACCTCAAGGTAGCGTGTATGCCAATTTCACCATCTCGGCATCACAAATGATTCTACCAAACCCTCTACTAAAACTCAATTAAGCACTCTCTAATGACAATCTCGGTTCCCTATCAACTTTCTCTATCTCTTCTGCTTTACGCAAGAAATTACCACTCAAAATATTAAAATATCCAGCGACCCCTATCATTCCAGCATTATCCCCTCTAAGATCTATGTCAGGATATAAATATTTTAAACCAAATGACCTAACCAATCTTCCAATCCTTCTTACAACCTCCTCACTATTCATAACTCCTCCTCCTACCAGAACACTCTTCACATCATCATACTCACATATAGACTTCTCTAATTTAACCTCCAAAGACTCAATAACTGTATCTAGAAACCCCCTGCAAAAGTCATAAACCCATTCCCTATCATTCTCATGAGTTTCTCTTAATTCTTTAACTTTGTACAAGCATGAAGTCTTTAATCCAGAATAGCTAAAATTTAAATCCCCAGAATTCTTCATAGGAACAGTAAATATTATATTTCCCCTCTTTCCCTTTTTAGCAAATTCACAAATTGTAGGTCCCCCAGGATATCCAAAATTAAGCATCCTTCCTACCTTGTCAAAAGCCTCTCCGACCGCATCATCTAATGTCTCTCCTAATTTCTTGTATTCTCCTATCTCTTTTACATATATTAGTTCTGTATGTTTCCCTGACACTAAAAGCCCAATTGCTGGAAATACATCATGCATTTCTCCACCTTTAGAATTAAATGCTAAAGAAGAAAGTAAATGCCCTTCCATATGATTTACAGGAACAAAGGGTTTAGAATATCTAAGAGCTAAACCTTTCGCAAAAGATAGTCCAACTTCCAAATCAATAGCTAGACCAGGCCCATATGTGCATGCAATATATTCTATATCCTCTATTTTAGTTTTTGCCTTTCTTAAAGCTTCCGAATACACATATGGTAAATTCTTTTCATGTTCTCTCCTAGCAATACTAGGAACTACTCCACCCCATTGAGCATGTATTTCAACCTGAGAAGATATTACTGATGATATTATTCTCCTTCCCTTTAACACTGCAACAGAGGTATCATCACAACTTGTATCAAACGCCAATATCATTGGCTCTTTAGAATTATCCATGAATTTCTAAACTCCTTTCATTAAGTGATATATACTTTATGATTACCTTATATATTTTCACATTCATGTTGTCACATAACGCTTCTATTTCTTGATAGAATTTATCCGCCCATTCTATTATTACTATGTCTCCATTTTTTATGTGTTCTACTAATCCTGATTCTTCAAATTCATTATCTTCAAGTCTCCAAGTATCCATATGGGCTAATGTCTTCTTTTTACTATCAAATTCATATTCGTATTCATTCATTATCGTGTATGTTGGTGAATTAACAACTTCCTGTACATTTAATTGTTTTGCTATTCCTTTCGCAAATTGAGTTTTCCCAGCTCCTAGTTCCCCACTTAAAGCAATTACACATGGGATATCCGGGTCAATATATTGTTTGGTAAAATATTGAGCAAACTCTATGGTTTCCTCTACTGATTTAGATATTTTCTTTTCTAAAAGAATATCTTTCTTAAGTGAATTTTCAAATTCTATTTCTCCTTGCCTTAATGTTGTAAGTTGATTCATAGTAGTATCTAGAACTGTAGAGGGAGAATTTTTAGGAAGTTCTCCGGCATCTAAGAACAGGTCTATTAATTTAAGGTTTTGTTTAGGTAAGTCTTTTATTAATTTTTGAATGCTGTATGGAGTTGGTCTGTACGATACATTCGCCGAAGTTGCAGTTATTGGTTTGCCGAATTTTTGTATTAGCTCCAAGGTATATGTGTAATCTGGATATCTTACACCTACTCCTCCAGTAGCAGATACAACAGGAGGTTTTAATATTCCCTTGCTTTTTGATATTACTGTTATTGGTCCTGGGAGGTAGTTTTTGTATATGTTTAGTGCCATTTCATTGAGTTTTACATATTTTTTAGCCATATCAATACTGCATACAGCTATAGATATCGGTTTGGATCCCCGGAGGGTTTTGTATTGCATAATTTTGCTTAAGGCATCTGGATTTTGTGCATCTACTCCTATTCCATAGCATGTTTCTGTTGGATACACAATCATACCACCTCCTTTTAGTACTTTTACGGCTTCCTTTATGCTTTTTTCTTTGTTTTTATTTATATCTATTATTTTCACAGTGTGATATTATACTAGGAATAGGTGAAAATACCTACTTGTAGTGAGTATTACATAATTTGATAAGCAGATATTATGGGAGTTATTCATTTAACAGATTCTACATTTAAGGAGGAGATTCTTGACTACGATGGAGTAGCCTTTGTTGATTTTTGGGCTCCATGGTGTGGACCATGTCAAGCTGTTGGACCGATTATTGATGAGCTTGCACAAGAGTTTGAGGGAAAGATTAAGGTAGGGAAAGTTAATGTTGATGAAGAAGGAACTCTTGCAGAAAAATATGGAATTTTAAGTATTCCTTCTGTATTTATTTTTAAGAATGGAGAGATTGTTGAGAAGATAACACAGATGGAGAGTAAGGAGACATATAGAGAAGCTATACTGAGATATATAGAGGAATAAGTATATGCCAATAGATTTAGAGAGTTTAAGAGAGCCATATCTTACAGAGATTTTCCCAACTAACAAGGTTGAGGTAGATGGTGAGAGGTATTTGTGCTATCTAGAACCTGAAGTAAAGGGATATGATAGGTGCTTCATATTTAAGAAGGAAGGAGATGAGTATGAGAAGGATAATGTGTTTCAAGTTACACCAGATACTAGGAATTTAAGTGAGAAATCAATTGAGTTTCTTAATGTTGTAGATATTAAAGATGAAGAGGTTATGAGGATGTTGATAGAGAGAGGGAATGAGATAATACAGAAATCTCAAGAAGATAGTATGAAGTTAACAAATTTGAAAGGGAATATACAGATAAATGGTGTTACACTCGAGATGTCATATCAGTCTCCTTATGTTAATATTGCAGGTAGAAGTTTGCATGATCAATATACTCATAGGGTATTAGATAGACAGTATATGTAATTGTGATTTTGGGAGTGTTTTGGTATACTCATCATACTTATTGAGCCTATTTTAGTGAAGCTAAACTTAATCATCCATTGATTGTATAGTTTATCAAACACAAGACTATTCAAGTGGTATTTGTTTTTAAAAATAGGGAAATCATAAAAAATGGTTAGTGTATAAAGTAAAAAAAGCTATATTGAAGTTATACAGAAATATTTATAGCTTGTGATATTTCAACTAATCTTCAATACAAATACTTTATTCCTTCCGCTCTGTTTTAATTGATGCCCTATATTGTTAACTTTTTTTAATTCCTTACTCCAACCATTTTTTACATTTTTAACTATCTCTACAAGCTCAAATATATGTAGCCCCTCCCAATATTGTGGATAAACATAGCTTTTCACTATCTTCTGATATTTTCTTTTGGAATCTTTCTCCTAATCCATGTTCTGTACTCTTAAAATCAGATATCTCTTCTATAATTATGACAAAATTTTTATAATCACATCTGTATCATTTATTATTTCCTTTTCTCCTTTTGATTTAAAAAATTGTATATATTAATATTTACTTTAAACATAGCTATGTGAAGAAATGAAGTTACCACTTGTTCAATATTTTCTATATACTGCATAATATCATCGTTTATATCGATCTGAAATAATTTTTAAAGTAGATTAAGGATATTAAATATTTGCAAATATATTTTGGTATAATCATTAAAGAATATTTAAATTATCAATAAGAAGCTATGCCTAATATAGGAACTCCTGAGTTAATTGTAATTCTTTTAATATTACTTTTGCTATTTGGTAGTAAAAAGCTACCAGAACTTACTAAAAGTATAGGTAGTTCTATCAAAGAGTTTAGAAAAGGTCTAAAAGAAGATAATGAATCTGAGAAAAATAACAAAGAAAAAAGTGAAAAAAGAAAAAATTGAGGAAAAGTCTTTTATTCAACATTTGCATGAATTGCGCAATAGATTTGGTATATGGTTTTTATCATTTTTGATTTTCTCTATCATTGGTTACGTTGTAAAGGATAATTTAATTGATATTCTCCTTAAACCTCTCAACCAAACATTATATTTTTTCTCTCCAGCGGGAGCTTTTAATTATGTTTTTTCTATATCAACATTCTTTGGTTTTCTGACATCATTTCCAATTCTACTTATTGAGATATTTGAATTTATTAGTCCTGTATTTCCTCAAAACTTAAAAAATAACACTATACAAATAATTATCTCATCTTTTATCCTTCTACTATTAGGAGTTCTATTCGCCTACTATATAGTATTACCTAAAGCTTTAATATTTTTGATTAGTTTTGGCGGAGATAATATTCAAAGTTTAATATCTACCGAAGAATATCTTTCTTTTGGAATAAAGTATTTATTAGGATTTGGTATTTTATTTCAAATACCACTTGTTATCATTCTTATAAATAAAATACATCAGTTAGATATAAGAAATTTATTAAATTTTGGAAAGTGGATAGTACTGATCAGTTTTATATTGGCAGCTATTTTAACTCCTACACCAGATATTATTAATCAGTTAATAATGGCTATACCTATCATTTTACTGTATTTCCTTTCTACGATAATAATTTGGATCATAAATAAAAATACTTGATAAATTTTTCTCATAGCCTATACTAGGAAACCATGATAAACATGCCCTATCTTCTAAGTCGTAAGATGACCAGAAAACAATTTCTTGTTTCCCTAGGAAGTATATTTTTAGCAATAACTGGAGTTTCTAGTGCGTTAAAAAATTTGGAAGGGATAGGAATGGAAAAACAAGAAATCAGAAGAGGATTTGGGTCTGGACAATATGGAATTTAATCTCAAAATTTTATAGAGATGCCAACAAGATTACCTATTGTAGGTGGAGATGAAGGAAATTGGGGTACAATTTTAAATGACTTTCTCTTAGCGCACCATAATGAAGATGGAAGTAACAAGGATGTACCAAGTGTATATAATGTAAGGGATTTTGGTGCTACAGGTAATGGTAGTACTGATGATTCTTCTGCTATCCAGAATACTATTGATGAGGCATTGAAGGATTCTAAAGGTATACTCTATTTCCCTCCTGGAGTTTACATAATTGGCTCTACTCCAAAGATTACTGATTCATTGATGGTAATAGGTTCGAGTTCTTCTTCGGTGTTGAAAGCTAAGGCTTCTACAAATGTTAACTGTTTACAAATAACACAGGCTGATAATGTCACAATATGTGATTTAGAGATAGATGGACAGAGAGATACTCAATCTGGAAATATAGAATACACCACTAGAATAGGCATTTATGTTAATAATTGTAAGAATGTATCTATAAAGAATTGTTACATACATGATACTTTTGGATCTGGGATATTAATAGATGATAGTACTGATATTATTGTAGACAGTAATAGACTCCATAATTCTAGTGATAATCTCATATTCTTACGTCCATGGTCTAGTGGTACAAATAAAGGTTGTATTAGAGCAACTATATCAAATAACATTGTCGATAATAGTAATCATTATGGAATATGTGCTCTTCATTCCGACTATATTTCCATTGTTGGCAATATTACTTTTGAGAATGGACAGTATGATCAATCCCAAGGATATGGTATTGACTTAGAAAGTTCTAGATATTGTACTATTCAAGGGAATATTACCCATGATAACCATGGGGGAATTCTTTGTAGATATGAAAATGAAGGAGATCCTTCTCAAAGAAGTTTAGATATAACTATTACTGGGAATACTTGCTACAATGACACTAAAAATGGTACTCACGGTGAAGGCGGTATAACGATTTTAAAATCGGATTACGTTGTAGTATCTGGTAACAATATAACTAATCAAACTGTTGGAATAATTAATGGTGATGCATCGAATGTACTGATTGAAGGGAATATTGTTAGTAATACCACACAATATGGGATTAGTTCGTATGATTCTACTGCAACAAGAATAAAAATATCAAACAACAAGGTTTCAGATGCCGGATCTAATGGAATATTAGTGAGAGCTCCATATACGATGGTCTCTGATAACTACGTATATAATTCGATAACACAAGGTATTGAGTTAGGGCCAGGGTCATCCGGTTCAATAATTAAGGGCAATTTTGTTTTAGATAATGGTGACAATGGTGTATTAATTGGTAATAGTGATACTAAGAATATTGAAATTATAAATAATGTGTTTGATAACTCTAACTCTGATCAGACTAGAGCTTTGTATGAGATTAGTGGTGGCGGACCTACTTATATGATTGGCAATAGAATATTAAATCAGGGATATCTAGATTTTGAAATGTTTAATTCTTCTTCGTCGTTTATCTCGGATAGATCACAAATTAAGGTAGTTACAGATACCGATAGTATTAGTTTGTCTTCTCATGATTACATTGTCATTATGAATACATATGCTAATACACCTAGCACTATATCGTTACCGAAGGGTATTTTAGGAATGGAAATTATAATAAAAGATGGGAAGGGAGATGCTAATACTAATTCAATAACTATTAATACTATAGATTCTCAAACTATAGATGGTTCATCGTCTTACAGTATAAACACTTCATATGGATCTGTTAAATTATATTTTAATGGTTCACAGTGGAATGTGCTATAAGAATATTACAAAAATTTTAAGAGGATTATTTTTCTCATTTGTATTGTTAACTTTCTGTATTTCTAATACATTTGCTATAACAAGTTATGGTGAGGGTTCGTATGGTACAGAGATTTATGGTAAGAGTGTATCTACATCTGATGAGACTCAGGATGATGATACTGATAATGAAACTGTAGAAGATAATGTTACTAATAATGATAATGTGACAAAAGATAATAATACTAACAGTACTTTAATTTCTGATGGTAATACTACTAATAAAGAAATAATACAGAAAGAGACAGTCAGTTATAGTAATGATTCTATTACAAATTCCGAAGATTTGGATTCTACAGTAGATAATACTGTTCAGGATAGTATTGATAATGAAGAGAATACAAATCAAGAGGACATTAGATTGATTGAGGATAAAAAAACACATTGGTATTTATATCTTGCTTTTATTGTTTTAATATCTTTTCCATTGCTTATAGTATTAAGAAGAAAAGCTAGGAATAAGAATACATATTTGTAATATTTCTTTTTTAAATTCTGAGTGTAAGAATTGTTATTTAATATATATTTTGATATACTTTTCAAATTATATGGAGTGGTAGCTCAATTTGGTTAGAGCATCTCACTGTCACTGAGAAGGTTGCGGGTTCGAGCCCCGTCCATTCCGCCATATTCCAACATGTTCCAACAAGACCCGTCCACTATCTTTTAAAACCCTTATGGGGATTGAGCTATTTTGACCCTAAAAAGTGAAAGTTCCAAAATGAAGGCTTGGTGGATGAAAGTAGCCAAAAAGGAGTGATTTTTAAGACCTCTTGGTTCGAAGGTAGAATACTTTTGTGATACAATAATGTATATGAAAACTTTTGTTTACGATCCATCATTGGTCTCTATGTCTAATGTCTGCGATGCTGGAATTACACAGATTGTAGTAGGACCAAACGGAGGATTGCGACCTTGCGTAGAATGACCAGAAGAAGCTGGAAATATTTTTAGGGATTGCGAACAAGTTCCACATTGCCATGGAGGATGTCGTGCATCAGCACTTGCAGCAACCAAAAGCATCTGTGGTTACGATCCGATGATGATGCCATTGGAGGTATAAAATGGAATACATCATCTCACCAAAAATCAAATACCGTTCTGAACCTTTCGGAGGAATTGCAGAAAGCTATACAACTGGCTTAATCGTATTCTCCGAAGAAGAGTTCCAAAAATTTCTTTCTTTTGAAAAACCTTTGACAAAAACAGAAGAGGATTTCTCCCAAGACTCCTTCATAAAGGAACTCTTAGACCTCGAGTTAATCGTGGAGAAATCTATTTGCTGTTAATCAAAGAAGACTCGGGGGTGAAAAAGTTTTCACACATATTTTTTACCCTCGAGTTAGTTATTTACAACAAAACTTGAAGGGCTTTGTAACCCAAAACCAAACCAAAATACTTATGGAATTCTTTCTTAAAATCATCTTCACTATTAACATTTGGTAATACTTTTAAAAAACCTACTACCTTTTCCTTACCATACTTCTCTATTAATCCCTCTACAACAAAACCAGCCTCCGAATATACATTTTCATCCTCAGTCGAATAGTATTGAAGGAAGTTTTTAAACTCCTTGGGTCTATGCTTTGTACTAAGTTGATCAGATGTATATATCGCAAAACCCTCATCTAGCCATACAGGGCCTTTACCTTGCGAAAAGATCATATAAAACAGATGACTTAATTCATGCTTTAGTAAAGAATAAAACTCTTCATCTGAATATCTATGTCTACTCTCTTTCTCATAGCTTTCTGGAGAAAGGAGTAGCAATTTGTTGTAACTTAATGCTCTTCCAACAACCCAATCTTCTGTCTGATATCCAGATATAATATCGAAAGATTCTCTACTGTTTACTAAGTATATGACGGGTGTATTATCTATCCAATTTACACCATAAAAGTCTATTAATTCCTTCATGGCTTTGTCATAAAAGCTCTTTACCTTGTTACTCTTTGATTGTACTGTATTTATATCGTATATATTTGACATAGTAGAATTATATCAAGAATGAGACATTTTATCTCCCTTTTTTATACTGTCTTTTTTGTCTCATTCTCATTTTACATGGGTCCAGACCCGTATGTCCCGCCATTCTTTCAAGGTTGCGACAAGACCCGTGTACTATAGCTAGGAATCCCTTGGTTGCTTCATTATTTTCCCCTTTAACCTTAAGTTTTTCAAATTTACATTCTGATGGATGAAAACACCCATTTTCAGACCACTTTTTACTATTCCACGGTTCGAAGGTAGAAGCCTTTTGTACTACAAGAAAATTTTGTAAGAGAAAATATCGAATTAAAAGGTAAGGTGGGCTTGGAGATGATAAAAATCATTTTCTCCAAGCCCACTGCTTGCGATAGCTTAGTCTTTGCTGCAACCCTTGTCGGATTTGCCACATGATGTACGATTGCCACACCGGCGATTATCCTTCACAGGCACAGTAACGACCTTGCCGAAGAACTTCTTACCCTTCATTACTCTCACCTCCTTTCTTTTCTAGATTTACTAGGACACCCTATACAAGCCGAAGAATTTGACTCCAAACAACCTCGCGGGTGATATAGCACGACTCTTCTGAGAGTTCTCTCGTTAACCTGTCAGCATGACAACCTCCTGCACAGACGAATCTGGCAAAGCAGTTGTTACACTCAGCGAAGGAATAGACATTTAACTGCCTAAGTTGGGAGACCTTCGCAGGATCTATGTAAACACCTTCTTCTGTAACTTCTTCAATGAAGAACATTTTTGCTATAGCCTCGTCTGCTCGAGTGACTCTTGTGCATGAAGACACACTGCCATCAGGCATAACCGCGAAAATGCTTCCATCGGCATCACAAAATCCAGCACTTACACGGCCGACATCATCAGAAAGGGTATGCACCTTAATACCCCATTCCTCGGATTGCCCCAGAAGATAGGTATAGTCCTGGATGAACAGCTCAGGATTTACAGATGCAATACCCTCTTCGCCTCGTCCAGCTCTTGAGTAAGGTACAAGGTAAATTGCCTTGCAACCTAGCTCCGAACAGAACTTGACGAATTCAACCATTTCTCCTTGATTTTCACCAGTAATGGTTGTTCTTACTCCGAACTCAACCTCGTGCTTCACCAATAAGCGAACACCTTCGGTAACAGCATGGAAAGTTCCATTTCCATTCCTGAATGGTCTTTGAAGGTTTTGGACCCTCTCTAATCCATCCATGGAAACTGTTATCGAAAATTCGTGTTGCTTCAGGAACCTAACCCTTTCTTCATTCAGTAAAACACCGTTCGTTACGAGAGAGAAATAGATTTTCCAATCCTCTGGAAGTGTATGAAGAGCATACTCAACTGTTTTAACGAGTGTTTTCCACTCTACAGTTGCCTCTCCAGTTCCATGGAATGTAATCTCTATCTCATCTTCTCCTTTCTCTTTGGCATACCGATAAAGCTGTTCTATTGAAGCCTCAATCCTTTCCCAACTAAGTCTCCTGGTATTCTCTCCCGCTCTTGCATAGCAATAACGACAAGCGAGATTACAACCAGAAGTTAAGGAGAGGTAGAGCTCTGTTGGCCCGTACTTCTCACCGACCCTTCCTTGCGGAATTGCTGCCTCTTGGAGGAAATCGTTTTCCAGTAGGTACTGAAAGAACTCATTCCCTTCTTCTGGATTAGCGATGTATTCCTTTACTAAGGCAATACCATCGTCATCTACCGAGAAGAACTTTCCTAAAAGAGGAGCATAAACTATACCTAGTTCTCCTTTCTCAATCAAAAAGATATTTTCGCCGATCTTTGACCACTGCAAGGTCTTCATTTCGCCTCCTTTTAATGAGCTATTAAAAACCACAACTTATAGTGTGCAGTATATCTAGAGCATAGGTAAACAGAATCAACAAAATATATTATACTTACTCAACATTTTGAATTCATAAATGATACATGAACACCTACACATCAAAACAGATCGACGAAGACTTTAAGTTCTTACTAAAGAACTTAGAAGAAACCCATCCAAATCCATTCCTCTTTATATCGAAAGATGATTTAGAGAAAGCTTTAAATGATTTAACTCTGAGATCTAAATATGTTGATGAAATAAGCTTCTTTTTTGAGTTTATGAGAATCTTCAGTAAGATGAAAGACTCTCATACAAGAGTAAAAGGAATTGGAAGAATATTATCAGAGACAAAATATCCAATTAGATTTAAATACCTTGGAAACAGATACTACATATCATCAATTGATCTTGAGAACAAAGAAAGTGTTGGTTCAGAGATATTCTCTTTGAACAAAATTCCAATGGAAGCAGTAGTTTCAAAAATATCACAAGTCATTACCCATGAGAATGAAATAGTACTATCCAATGCCATTGAGCAATGGATGTATGAACCCGACTTACTCAAATATTTAGAAATTGTTGACAAAAGCCTAATGCTTGAAGTTAGAACTGAAGATGAAGTGATTAAGCTTGAACCAAGTGAGATATCGGAAGAAGAGTTGCACAACCCAAGAGAAGTCAATATTAAAAATAGTGAGACCTTAAATCCTAAGGGTTTGTATTGGACTAAATATTACGAAGATTTAAACACATATTACTTACAGTACAATGAATGTGAAGATATTACAGAAGGACAGATTAATGGGATAATGAAAGAGATTGAAGATAAAAAAACTAAGTTTGTAGTTGTAGATTTAAGAAACAATCTTGGAGGAAGCTCTCTTATTCTAGATCCTCTAACTAAGTTTCTTTACAAGAATCAAGATAAATATACTCCTGTTGTATTTTTATCAAACATTACCTACTCCGCAGCTATAATAAATGCTTTGAATATATTAGATTGTAAGAATTCAATATCTATTGGAACTAAAACCTCTGGTTCCCCTACGAAGTTTGGAGAAGCCACAACTATTACCCTACCGAATACAGATATTGATGTAGTAATTTCTACTAAATATTTCGAAGAAAAAGGTTATGAGTTTGGACAACCGTTAGTCCCTAAGCTACAAACTGAGCAGACAATAGAACAATATCTAAATGCTGTTGATGTTGATTGGGAAGAATTTCTTAAACAAAGATTATCTCTTATATAGAAAAGTGTGTTAAAGTAAATAAAACCATTATTAAATGGATGGTTTAGTATGGTTCGTGAGAGTCCTGTTCACCCCGCCATATTTCCAAGGTTCCTTATAGACCCGTGCACTACCCCTTAGAAAGCTTGTTAATCCTTGATTATTTTGAGCTCTAAAAACTCGGTTTTCAAAAGGAAGGCCTGGTGGATTAAAAACCCAGAAAAAGTGCTGTTTTTTAAGCCCTTCCGTTCGAAGTAAGAATGTTGATATAGCACAGCAATTTTGAGGTGTAGAAATTTATGATTCCGTTACATTCTCGTTTACCCTACTATATTTTTTGTGGAAAACTTTGATATACTTGGCCATGGATGATAAAAAGCTAGAAACAGTAAAGTACAATCTTCTATAATGACTCCTCTGTAATCATTTCTGCATATATTATCCTTCTATTCTCACTAAAAACTCCATTACAAGTAATAAGTGTTAATTGAGATACAGAGCTATCAGCCACAATAAGATCCCCCCTTTCGGGAGAAACCAGAGTATCTGAAACATATTTAAAACTTACTTCTTTTCCTTGATCTGTTTTAATCTTAATTACATCACCAACTTTTAAATATTTTGTTTTATAAAATTCATTCACCTGATTATGAGCATAGATAACTGTATTGGAATTCTCCATAAGGATGCTATCTGACAGATTAGCCCAATAGGCTGAGCCATTTGTTAGTGTCCAAGTTTGATTATTATAATCATACTCTCCGACTTTAATATCAAGATTAATACCTACACTATCAATACTTATATGAACGGGGATACCAAAATCTTCTATCTCATTACTCCCAGTATCTTCTACTGGAGTAGTTTCATTCAAAGAATTCATTATTGAATTGTCCTCTACATACTCCTTATTTCTATTAACAAGATACTCTAGATAACCATCTAAGGGCACATTCCTCTCAATATATGAAAGCCCCCATGAGACTCCATAACCTAAAAGGAAAAAAATAAAAATCAAAAGAAATATTTTTAAAGTAATCTTATACATTTGAGACTCCTTTCCTATTCCAAGTTTGCCAAGTTATATTTTCTCCTTCCAAATAAAGTTTTATTGAACCCAAAATAGCATAAATTTCAACAAAAATTAGGATAATAGATAAGATATAGAATAGTGGTATTGCAACAAAGGATCTCCAATTATTTTTCTTTGAACCAAAAATATAACATAAAAATATTACAGAGGTGAAAAAAAATATCCAAGCAAACCAATAACTGAAATCAGAAAGGGTGAATGTATAATAAAAGACAATTGGAGTAAGTATTGGAAAAAGAAGAAGTTCTAAGTCTCCTATCAATGCTATTGGAAGGACTATCCATGATAGAAAAAAGTTGTGCTCCTTTTTACAACTTAAAAACATGTCTGGGTATTTTATGAAGGTATCTAATCTACCCTTCTTCCATCTCAACCTCTGTTTTAGTAACCCTAATATAGAATCTGCTCCTTCAGTATACGCTATTGCATCTTCAATATAGATAGTTTTTAGTCCAAAAGACTTTAGTCTTGTCGAGAATTCAATATCTTCTGTTCGGTTATTTTCATCAAAATTCCCACACTTTTCAAACACCGATTTTCTAAATATACCAAAGGCTCCTCCTATAATGTATTCACAATTAATAACAGAGTTCGTTCTTTTAAAATAAAAACCTAATGTATATTCTATCTGTTGGATAATACCTAAAATAGTACGAGAATTGGCAACTTTTACATTTCCAACTGCTGCATCTATATCTTTGTTCTGAAAATATCTTGCAACAGTAAAAATCGCGTCCTTTTCAAATTTTGTATCAGCATCCATAGTAATAATTAGATCGCCTTTAGCCCTCTTAATACCAGAATTTATTGCAGCTCCTTTGCCTTTATTCTTTCTTTTATTTATATATGTAAAAGTTTTACCTCTAAGGTTTTTATCTTTAATTCTCTTATTATAAAACTGCTTGACTACTTTGTTTGTATTATCTGTTGAGCCATCATTTACGACAATTATCTCTAAATTTTTATAACTATTTTTAAGAAGAGATTCTATGGAGGTAATTATCCCTACCTCTTCATTCCATGCTGGGACTATAACTGATATCTTAGTTCTTTTCTCTATCTGACTTTTAGAAAGACCTCTACTATCTTTGAGTAATTTTTCTTTATGAAAATCATATAGAGGTGAAATAAGCAGGTAAAATAAATACCTGAAAATTGCTATTCCAGACAAAATCAATGATAGCACCAAGATAAAATCCCCTGTCTCCATACTAACTAAGATTAAAATATCTAAAGTTTTACTGTATTCTTAACTATTTTTACCACTACATTAAAGAGAATCAATACAGCAACAAAACTAGCTAGAAGAATAAAATAATTTATTCCTGTAATAGCACTTGCAGTAGCGGGTAAAATAATAGTTGCAGTTGCAGCTCCTAATACAGATCCAGAATTGTCATACATAATAATCAATATTAATGTTATTAGAAAAGGATTTTAACACAATAATGTCTCATAGTCAATACTATAGAACACCTTGGTGCTAGTCTTAAAAATATCAAGTCCCTTATTAAAAGTTTCCTTTTATTAAAATGTTTGAAAAATAGATGTACCGTCCACATAGGAAACGATGCTCGAACTTTCTATTCAACAAATCCTTTACCTGCTTGACAATATATCTAGTTGGTTCGAGTCCTGTCCATTCCGCCATTTTCCAACGGTTGCTACAAGACCCGTCCACTATCTTTTAAAACCCTTATGGGGATTGAGTTATTTTGACCCTAAAAAGTGAAAGTTTCAAAAGTAAGGCCTGGTGGATGAAATGGGTCAAAAAAGGGATGTTATTATGAGCTCTTAATTAAAAGGTGGAATGCTTATATTTACTGACAACAAAAAACTATCTCTAAAAACCCTTCTTTATAATCTCTCTAACAATCTCAATTATTTTGAACTCTTATAAAATTCCTTTTTATATCTACTAACAACAAACAATCCTGACATACTAATTATCCCTATTACAAAACTCCATACTAAATTGTCATAGGTAGCAGGGTTGATAGGATCATTATATGCTAAAGCATATGTTGAATAAGCATCGGTATCAAATGTTAGGGTTCCTGTATTAGCATCATATACACCCTCTATCTCTTCTATAACCCCTTCATGCTCTCTAAGTATCATATATTCTGCATGCCCTTTAAGATCATCAGAAAGTGTTAATGTTACAGTTGTACTCTCATCTAATTCAGTAATATTTGTTCTCCATACATCTTCTGTAGTTCCTTTATATATAACTTCGTTTAATGATAGGTCTAGATATGTATCAATCTCAAAATCACCCGCCTGTGATTCAAAAGATGCTTCGTCAATATCTGTAGCATCTCCTATGAGAAGTTCTGCATTTCCATTAATTTCTGAAGAAGGTACTGCTATATTAGCGGCCGCTATTTTTTCAGTATCAAGACTAATTATGTCTGAAGTTCTTTCAAATATTGCACTTAAGTGTAAATTATTGTTTGGCATTATAAAAGTGTAAGAAGCTTTTCCTTCCTCAGGAATTGTCGAATTGCCATTTAGGCCTCCGGATACATACTGGTAACCGTAATCCGGCAGGAGCTCAATTGTAACTTCACTGCCAGCTTCTAAAGAATAATCGGTATAATCGTCAGAAGTAAATCTAAATCCATTTGCAGCAATTACCCTAACTGTTCCATTAGTTACAATAGAATCCTCTGCACCAGGGATATTCCATCCAAGTTGATACAGTGTACCTGCTGTTGATTCAAGTAAGAAATTACCTTCTGTTGAAGTCATAACATATTTATTTGTAGCATCAGTTCCTTCTTCACATGTTACTGTTGTAGGTAAAGGATTCTCCTCTTCAGTTCCCGTCATATCTATCCATGGCCAATGTGATGCTTTAGGCGTAAATGAACCTAAACCGGAAATATATGATAAATCTATTGTTCCACCTCCAGAAACTATTACATCTAAAACATTA
>Ga0116191_1001755_pt1 | contig 17238 bp, 19 predicted proteins | sample AD_UKC111_MetaG_FD_89897 | JGI IMG/M metagenome (GOLD analysis project Ga0116191, IMG submission 89897) | Active sludge microbial communities of municipal wastewater-treating anaerobic digesters from Hong Kong - AD_UKC111_MetaG | ecosystem: Engineered > Bioreactor > Anaerobic > Digestate...
AGATTGTTGTTGATGAAGATGGCTTACCTCAACCCGGTGAATTGGATGTGATTGGCACGGTTTCTCCTGATTTTCAACTGGGTTTTAATACTACATTGGAATTGTATAAATTTCGTCTTTCCGCTGTATTGGATTGGAAGCAGGGGGGCAGTATGTATGCCGGGACATCTACCATGCTCGACTATTACGGCGTGAGCCAATATTCTGCTGATTTAAGGAATTCTGATGAATTTATTTTTCCCGAAGAAGCAGTAAAAGTGACAGGAACAGATGCAGAAGGGAATCCGATCTATGCTCCCAATGACATCAAAATAAAAGGTTCGGATGCTTCTTATTATTTTGCAACGTTAAACAATATCTCAGAAGCATTTATTAAGGATAATTCTTTTGTAAAATTACGGGAGATTGCCTTGAGTTACCCGGTTTGGAACAAGAATAATATTCAAATCAATGCGAACATTTTTGCAAGGAATCTTATTTTATGGTCAAAAATAAAAGGTTTTGATCCGGAAGCTTCTCAAGGGAATAATAACATGTCCGGTGCTTTTGAAAGATTTTCTCTTCCGGGAACTTCCAGCTACGGATTGGGTTTCAATGTAAAATTTTAAATAGAACGAAATATGAAAAAGATAATGAATCAATATAAACTTTTCTTTGTTGTGGTCTTCATCTTATCTTTAGGACTTTACAGTTGCTCTGAAGATGTTATGAATGATATAAATAAAGACCCGAATCACACCCAGGATGTTCCCGCAAAATTCATTTTGGCTGATGTGATAACATCTACTGCTTTTTATAATGTAGGGGGCGATCTAAGTACATATACTTCAGCATACATCGAACACGAAGTGGGAACGCATAATCAATTGTACCGGGCCGAACATCGCGACGGTGAGCCCATGTTGGCTTCTACTTTCAATAATGTTTGGGAAAATCTTTATGCAACGTTGAAAAATGCCAGAATTGTGGTTAACAAATGTTCTAAGGGGGGCACTCAGGAGGGTAATGATGTAACAAAAGGAATGGCTGAAGTTATGATTGCTCTTAATACAGCGATTTTAACCGATATGTTTGGAGATACTCCTTGGTCAGAGGCTGCCGCACCTGTTAAACTTCCCGAAATATTGAATCCAAAAATTGATGAACAAGAGAACATCTATAAGGAAATCTTATCCTTGCTTGATCAGGCTATTGCAGATCTTCAAGGGAAGGACGCGCATGTTTCCGGTTCTGTCGGGGAGCATGATTTGCTCTATAAGGGCAATGCTCAAGCGTGGATAAAATTTGCATATGGATTAAAAGCACGCTATACGATGCGTTTATTGAAACGTTCAGCTAATGTTCAAAGTGATTTAGAGAAAGTAATCAGGTATGTAGATGATTCATTTCAATCGGCAAAAGAACAAGCTGCTTTTAATGTGTATGATGCATCAAATTATAATCCGCTATTTGATTTTCAATGGAGCCGAGATGGTCTTGCTGCCAGCCAAAGTATGGCTGAAAAATTAATTGATCGCAATGACCCACGACTTCGCAGGGTGTTTGTTGATGCAGATTGGGTTCAGGTAGGAGGTCCTTCTGAGGAGAATTTTTTTATGGCGCCTAATGGACTAAATGAAGAAATACAATATTATTACAATACTTCGATATTCGTTTATTCTCAAACTGCTTCTACTCAACTGCTCAGTTATCACGAATTGTTATTTTTGAAAGCCGAAGCTTTATGTCGGTTACAAAGGTTCGAAAATGCCAAATCGGTATTAAAAGATGCCGTTATAGCCGCTATAGCGAATACGGAAGCAAGTGTAGCTGCAGCGATGAATGCTCCTACGCTATTAGGATATGGAGGACTTGAAGAAACAACCGACGCCATCACTCCTGAAGAAGCAGCTGAATATTTTGATAATAATGTTGAACCATTGTTCGAAGCAGATCCGTTAAAAGAAACAATGATTCAAAAATATATTGCCTTTTTTGGGGCTTCGGGTGAATCTCCTGAGGCTTATAACGATTACCGGAGGATGAGGGCTTTAGGAGAAAATTTCATTGAATTGAAAAATCCGAATAATGCTAAAAATCTGTTTCCGTTACGTTGTCCTTATGGCGTAAGCGATGTTACTGCCAATCCTAATGTAGAGCAAGCGTATGGAAACGGACAATACGTTTACACCGAAAACGTTTGGTGGGCAGGTGGAAGTAGATGATAATTCAAATAATTGTCGGAATACTAAAAAAAGCATCCTTTTGGGGTGCTTTTTTTATGAACATATTTTTTGAATTATTGTTTAAATTGATGAGGAATAAAGCATCACGAATGAATTTTTTTCTTACATTTGGAATGATTTTATGGCCGGATAGTGAATTGGCTTAGAATATTATTTACAACAAACTGCTTGTTAAACTAAAAAAATTTCATGGATTATGAGCGAAGAAGACAAGGTATTGGAATACGATGAACAAGATTCCGTAAGATTTATACAAGAGCATTTGCCCGACGAAATGCGGGGCGAGTTTACCGACGATGAGATAAACTATATTGTGGATCTTGTCTACGAGTATTACGAAGAAAAAGGCTTTTTGGATGAAGAGGAAGAAGATGCGGAAGTGATCATTGATGAAGAAGAATTGTTGGCATACGTCATCAAAAATGCACAAAAAGATGCGATAAGGGATTTCACCGAAGATGAAATTGAAGCCATCGTGGCGGGAGAATTGGCTTATTGCGATTCATTGAATCTTTTCTATTAAAAAACAAAAGTTATGAAACAGGTATCATTGGCCTTAGCTGCACTGTTATTGGTTGCAACGCTAATATTACCGGGTTGCGGAGCAAGCAAGACGGTTCAGGGTGCAGGAATTGGAGCTGCAAGTGGTGCAGCGGTGGGTGCAGGTATTGGCGCCATTGTAGGAGGTGGCAAGGGTGCAGCATGGGGAGCCGGAATTGGTTCGGTAGTTGGAGGCACAGCAGGTGCCATCATCGGCAATAAAATGGATAAGCAAGCCAAAGAATTGGCTGAGATTGAAGGTGCCCAAGTGGAGAAAATTAACGAAGGACAGGCCATTAAGGTTACTTTTGAATCGGGTATTTTGTTCGCAACCAATTCCAGTACATTGAACGAGGCTTCGCGCGAGTCGCTGGATAAATTTGCCGAATCGCTGAAAAACAATCCCGACACCGATATCAAAATTTATGGGCATACCGACAGTACCGGCAACGATGCCATTAACAATCCTTTATCGGAACGTCGTGCCGAAGCAGTTTACAATTATCTTCTTTCAAAAGGGATATCGGGAACCCGTATGGAGGCAAAAGGATTTGGATCTACGCAACCTGTTGCCGACAACAGCACAGTTACGGGAAGAGCTCAGAACCGTAGGGTTGAAATTTATATTCTTCCCAACGCCAAAATGATCGAGGAGGCTCAACAACAGGCAAAATAAACCGAGAGGATGGATTAACTCGGTTTGCTTTTGTGTGATGAGGAACAAAATCGCATTGCCGGATAAAAAACGGCGATGCGATTTTTATTTTTGCTAAATTTGCGTTTGAAAGAACATATATTCGAATGAGAAAAAAATGGTGGATAAGAAAGAAAAATACGTGCAATTGATTTCTGCTATACAGTCTCTTACCGAATCAGAAACCGATGTTGTTGCCAATATGGCCAATGTGACGGCTGCAATAAAAGAAACCTTCGGATTTTTTTGGGTCGGATTTTATATCGTGAAAGAGAACCGGTTGGTATTGGGGCCTTTTCAAGGACCTGTGGCGTGTACACGCATTGCTTATGGAAAGGGAGTTTGCGGAACGGCTTGGAAAGAACGAAAAACAATTATTGTTCCCGATGTGGAAGCTTTTCCGGGCCACATTGCGTGTAGTCGTTTTTCGCGTTCCGAAATTGTGGTTCCCGTGATGAACGGAAATGAGGTAGGGGCCGTGCTGGATATCGATAGCGAACGTTTGGCTGCTTTTGATGAAACGGACGCGCACTATCTCGAAAAAATTGTTGAGCTGATTCGTCCTTCACTTTTTGGCTTGACCCAATCCGATTCCTGAGGAAGTTTTTTTGATTTTTCATGCATTGGCTTTTTTTTCTTACCTTTGCAACTTTGAAAAATCTGAAATATAAATACTTCAATTATCGTGGCTGATACAAAGTACATTTTCGTTACGGGCGGTGTAGTTTCTTCGTTGGGGAAGGGCATTATAGCATCGTCTATGGGTAAACTGTTGCAGGAAAGAGGCTACAAGGTTACCATTCAGAAATTCGATCCCTATATTAATGTGGATTCGGGAACGCTCAATCCGTATGAACACGGCGAATGTTTTGTGACGGTAGACGGGCATGAAGCAGATTTGGATTTGGGACACTATGAACGTTTTCTCAATATTCAAACCACCCGCGACAATATCATCACCACCGGACGTATCTATCAGAATGTGATTATGAAAGAGCGTCGGGGCGATTATTTGGGAAAAACGGTACAGGTTATTCCCCATATTACCGATGAAATCAAGCGAAACATCAAACAGCTGGGCATTAAACATAAATTCGATTTTGTGATTACCGAAATCGGAGGAACAGTGGGCGACATCGAGTCCACTCCGTTTTTGGAAGCGGTTCGTCAGTTGCGATGGGAGTTGGGCAAAAATTGTTTTTGCGTACATCTTACCTATGTCCCTTATTTGAAAGCGGCGGGCGAGGTGAAAACCAAGCCGACTCAACACTCGGTGAAAGAGCTGCAATCGTTGGGTATTCAACCCGATATGCTGGTTCTTCGTACCGAACAAAAGCTGGACGAGGATATTCTGCATAAAGTAGCCCTGTTTTGCAATGTCGAAAAGCAGGCTGTAATACAGTCGGTTGACGTTTCTTCCATTTACGAAGTACCCATCATGATGCGCGACCAGGGAATGGACGAGGTGGTGCTGCGCAAGATGAATCTGCCGGTGGGCGAAAAACCGGCCATGAAGCCGTGGATTGCTTTTCTGGAGAAACGCAAAAATGCTACTGAGGAAGTGCGTATCAAACTGGTAGGGAAATATGCCGAATTGCCCGATGCGTACAAGTCCATCAGAGAAGCCCTTTCACAGGCTGCCATTTATCACGACCGCAGGTTGATTTTGCAGATATGCCATTCCGAACAAATCAACGAAAAAAATGTGGGCGATATTTTAAAGGATGCCGACGGTATTGTGGTTGCGCCGGGATTCGGGCAGCGGGGTATTGACGGCAAGTTGACGGCCTTGAAATATGCACGCGAAAACGATATTCCCACTTTCGGCATTTGTTTGGGTATGCAGTGCATGGTTATTGAGTTTGCCCGTAATGTATTGGGATATGCTGATGCCGATTCTACCGAAATGAATCCGGAAACCAAACACAATGTTATCGATTTGATGGATGAGCAGAAACACATTACCAACATGGGAGCAACGATGCGCTTGGGTGCGTATGATTGTGTGCTGAAAAAAGATTCGCTAGCCTACAAGGCTTACGGAAAAGAGCTCATACAGGAAAGACATCGCCATCGCTATGAGTTTAACAATAAATACAGAGAAGAATTTGAAGCAGCAGGGATGCTGTGTACGGGAATAAATCCCGATTCGGATTTGGTGGAGGTAGTAGAAATGCCTTCGAAACGATGGTATCTGGGTACACAGTATCATCCCGAATACAACAGTACGGTGGTTTCGCCCAATCCTTTGTTTATGAGTTTTATGGAGGCTGCCATCAAAATGAGTGAAGAGCGTAAAGAAACAAAAGTTCAAAATAAAAAAAGTAATCTGGTATAAAGAATAAGGATGGATAAAAATACAACAATAGGCCTGTTGCTGATCGGTGCTATTATTATTGCGTTTTCAATTTATAATCGGCCAAGCCAAGAAAAACTGGCTGAAGAGCGAAGGATTCGCGATTCGTTGGTGATGGTGGAGGCCGAGAAAGCAAAAGCTGTAGCAGAAAAACAGGTTACCGACAGTGTGGCGTCGATCAGTAAGGCAAAGAATGAAGTAGCCGATTTTTTCGATTCCCCTTCATCGGCAGTCGAAAGCGATTCGTTGGTATCTCCCATACAGTCTGAGAGGAAACTGGTAGCTCTCGAAAACGAGAAGGTAAAACTCTTGCTCGACACCAAAGGTGGGGGCATTCACTCGGTGCAGTTGAAAGGTTATTTGCGTTACAATAAAGACAGCCTTTATCTTTTTGAAGGAGACGAAGGTTATTTTAATCTCGATTTGTATAATCGCAAAAGCGTGAAATTGTCGAGTGCAGAACAAAACTTTGTTCCGATAATTTCAGACGACGGCCGTACGGTAACGATGCGCTTGAAGCATTCCGACAGCCAATATCTCGATTTTGTGTACACCTTGCCCAAGAACGAGTATATGATGAAATTCGACATCCGACTGGTTGGAATGAACAACGAACTGCATCCCGAGAGCCTGACGAATTTTAAAATCAACTGGTCGCAGAAGCTGCGTCGTCAGGAAAAGGGCGACGCCTTTGAGAAACGCTATTCGCGCATTTATTACCGGTATCATAATCAGGGTACCAAAAAAATGAGCGAGAGCCGAAAGGAAACAAAAGAAATTACCGAACCCATTCAATGGTTTGCTTTCAAAGATCAGTTTTTTACTTCGGTAGTTATCCCCGATAAACCTTTTGAAAGCGTAATCCTTTCGTCTACGCCACTTGTTTCGGAGAACTATTTGAAAGATTATAAAGCCGATGCATGGGTGCCTATTGTGTCTGATCACGAAAAAAACGAATACTCTACAGGATTCAGGTATTATTTCGGTCCGGTGCATTATACCACACTGAAGGCTTATGACAAGGGGGTGGATAATCCGGAAGACAAGTTGTATCTGCAGGAACAGGTAGAATTGGGTTACCGGTGGCTGAGCTGGGTAAATAAGGGGTTGGTAATACCGGTGTTCAATTTTTTCCTTTCGCTCAATTGGAATATGGGATTGATCATCTTTATTCTCACGTTGATGGTTAAGTTGATCATTCTTCCTCTCACTTTCCATTCCTATATGTCGTCGGCAAAAATGCGGGTGTTGAAACCGGAAATTATGGAGATCGAAAAGAAATATCCCGGACAGGATCAGGAGCAAATGATGAAGCGCCAGCAGGCAACTATGGATTTGTACCGAAGAGCGGGGGTGAATCCCATGAGCGGATGTTTGCCCATGTTGTTGCAGATGCCTGTTTTATTGGCGTTGTTCTTCTTCTTTCCGTCGGCTATCGAATTGCGTCAGCAAGGATTTTTGTGGGCTGATGATCTCTCGACTTACGATTCCATTATTTCGTGGAGTGCCAATATTCCGTTTATTACTCGTTTCATGGGGAATCATATTAGCTTGTTTTGTTTGTTGATGACCGCCGTGAACGTGATTTACGGACTTTACAACATGAATCTGACGGATACCGGGCAGCAACAGATGAAAGGAATGAAGTATATGCCCGTCTTTATGTCTCTTTTCATGTTCTTTTTCTTGAATTCTTATCCCGCAGGTTTGAACTACTATTATTTCCTTTCTACCTTGATTACCATCGTTAGTACCTTTATGTTCAAACAGTTTGTGAACGAAGAGAAACTGTTGGCTCAATTGCAGGAAAATAAAAAGAAACCGGTGAAAAAATCGGGATTCATGGCAAGATTGGAAGAAGCGCAGAAAATGCAGGAAAAACAGGCCAGAGAAAGGGCTAAAGAAAATGCTAAAAAGAATTACCGGCGCAGATAATAAACCGGGAACAATAAGAATGAAAAACCCGAAAACACACTGTTTCCGGGTTTTTTCATTCTTAAGCGTAAACTGCTACAACAAACGAATTATGCGGCTTATTTGCTTTTTTCTCTTGACACGTCGCCCAGATATCCGCCGTGATGGCGTTTAGCATATTCTTTTGCCGTGAAACCGATTCGTTTCATGGTTTCAACCACCAGAATGTCTCCCATTACCGTCATGACAGTTGTAGAAGTGGTGGGAGTAAGTCCTAACGGACATACTTCTGACGGGCTTCCGGTAAGGAGAAGAACATTGGCTTCTTTGGCCAGTACACTGTCTTTGTTGCCGGTGATTACGATAATGGGAATAGAGGCATACATGCCACGGGCAAGATCGATGAGTTCGATAATCTCGCGGGTTTTACCCGAATTGGTAATCAAAAGAAGCAGGTCGTCATCCTGAAGAATGCCCAGATCGCCGTGTTGGGCTTCGCTGGGATGCAAAAAAATTGCCGGTGTGCCGGTAGAACAAAAAGTGGTGGCTATGTTCTGACCAATTTGGCCGGCTTTTCCCATGCCGCTAATAACGAGTTTGCCTTTTTTTGTGTGCACCTGTTCAATGATTAAATCTACGGCCTTGTTGTATTGTTCTGTAACGGGAATATTCAAAATAGCATTGGCTTCGCGGTTGATAATCGATTGTATTTCTTCGAGATCCATAATTGACGTTGCAAGGAGATTAGTTGGTTTTGAATTTGTATTTAACGGCAGCCAGTTCTTCGTTTGCCTTGGTGATTTTGTTTTTCAATCCTTCTTTGTAGCTGACCAGTTTTTGCTGCAGTTGTTCATCATTTGCGGAAAGGATCTGCAAAGCAAGGATGGCTGCATTCAAAGCTCCGTTTATGCCCACTGTTGCCACAGGAATTCCCGGAGGCATTTGCACGATGGCCAGCAGGGCATCTATTCCTTCGAGCGATGAATTGATGGGTACCCCGATCACAGGGAGGGGAGTCATCGAAGCGATTACTCCGGGCAGATGGGCTGCCATTCCGGCTGCTGCAATGATCACTTTTATGCCGCGATCCCGTGCATTTTTGGCAAATTGTTCTACGGCTTCGGGAGTGCGGTGTGCCGACAAAGCATTCATTTCGAACGGAATTTCCATCTCGTCGAAAAATTTGGCGGCTTTTTCCATGATAGGCAAATCGGATGTACTGCCCATGATAATACTTACTACCGGTTTCATACTGTTGATAGGTTTATTATTTGCCGATGAAACTTTTGTATTGGTCGGCAGAAAGGAGATTATCGAGCTCTTCGGGTTTTTGAATGGAGATTTTGATGATCCATCCCTTGCCGTAGGGATCTTTGTTTACCAATTCGGGTGAATCGTCCAGTTCGGGATTCATTTCCAGTACTTTCCCTGATGCAGGCATCAAAAGATCGGATACGGTTTTTACGGCTTCGATGCTGCCGAATATTTCTCCGCTTTCGAGAATTTCGCCTACGGTGGGTATATCCACATACACAATTTCACCCAGTTCGTTTTGTGCAAAATCGGTGATGCCTACATAAGCTTCTTGGCCTTCTACTCTGATCCATTCGTGATCTCGTGAGTATTTTACATTTTCAGGAAAATTCATACGTTCTTTTTTTAAGGGTTTTAAAAATGTGGTGTAAAAATAATGCTTATTTCATTATCGACAAAATACTTTTAGTGTATGCTCGCGGTTTTTATGCTCCAAGCCATACGCAGGTAAACGTGACCATGAAACCAAGCAAAAAACCGGTATATACCTGAGCGGGTGTATGTTTTTTTAAGAGCAATCGCGATGATCCCACCAACCCCGAAATCAGCAACAATGCCATGATGAGGTAATGAGGATTGATGTGTTCCACTAAATAGCTGACGGCCACAACACCTCCCATCAATCCTCCTACGCCGAACATGTGGGCGCTGATTTTCCACCATAGGGTAACAACTATGGCAAGTGCCATTACGATGAGCGATGCCACGTTGAGCATGATAAACCAAAAGGGCATACCCATTTTATGGTAGAAATAAATCATAAACCCATAAGAGATTAAGGTAAAAATATAAGGAATAAACCGTTCGTGGCGAATGTCGAGCGATAAATTTGAAATGAGATGAAGGCGGTACATCACCCAAATAATAAGGGAGGGTACGGCAAACGCGAATACGAAAACGGGGAGAAGAATTTCGACGAAATGACCGGCATAAGTCATGCGAAATTGATCGGTATAGATAAACAACAACAGAACATTGTAGACCGGCATTAATAAGGGTTGAAAAACTATGGATATGAGTTTTGCCAATGATTTCATCGGGTAGTTTTTTGATATGAGTTAAAAAAATGCGACTAAATTTTTTTTCTTAAACGTGCAACCGGGATATTCATTTGTTCGCGATATTTGGCCACGGTGCGGCGGGCAATCATGTATCCTTTTTGGTTGAGTATCCGCGTGAGTTGATCGTCGGTTAAGGGCTTTGACGGATTTTCGTTTTCGATGCTTTCTTTCAGGATATATTTAATTTCGTGTGACGACACATCTTCTCCTGCTTCGTTTTGCATGGCTTCGGAAAAGAAAAATTTTAGCGGATAAATACCGGTATTGGTTTGTACGTATTTGCTGTTGCTTACACGCGAAATAGTAGAAATGTCGAATCCTGTTTTTTCGGCCACATCTTTCAAAATCATCGGTTTGAGTTTAGTTTCGTCGCCCGTGAGAAAGAAGTCGTACTGGATACCCACAATGGCCTCCATTGTTCGTTGCAAGGTGTTTTGACGTTGTTTGACGGCATCGATAAACCATTTGGCGGAATCCATTTTCTGTTTCATAAACAGCATGGCCTGTTTGTCTCGGGTCGACATGCTCTCTTTGTTTTGATTATATCCTTGTACCATTTCGTAAAAATCGCGGTTTACTTTCAGGTCGGGAATATTTTGGTTGTTGAGATACATGATTACTTCGCCGTTCTCTGATTCCACAATAAAGTCGGGAGTAATATTGCTCATGGCGATTTCCAGCGAATTGGTCCATGAGTTCCCGGGTTTGGGATTCAGCGATACAATTTCGTCGATGGCTTTGCGTAATTCTTCTTCGGAAATGTTGAGCTGGCGTAGGATTTTTTCGTAGTGTTTATGCGAAAACTCTTCAAAATAGTTGGTCAGGATTTCCTCGGCAATTTTTACTTCGGGTGAATGTTCTTTGCGTTGCAGTTGCAGCAACAAGCATTCCTGCAAATTGCGCGCGCCCACTCCTGCCGGATCGAGATCTTGTATTTCATATAAAATGTCTTCCATTTCGAGCGATGAAGCATCGATATGTTGCTGAAGGAGCAAGTCGTTGGAAATGGACCTTAGGTCGCGTTGAAGATATCCGTTCTCATCGAGATTGCCGATGATGTATTCGGCTATGGTTTTTTGCCGTTCGTTAAGAGGAAGGAGGCTGATTTGCTCCAGGAGGGTTTCGTTGAGCGTTTTTTCATCGGAATAGACCGATTCTCTTTGTCGCGATTCGTTGTATGATGAATAATTCAGTTGATAATCGGGTACATCGTCTTCCGAAAAATAATCTCCCAACACCATCTCTTCTTGCGAAAGTGGGATCTCTTCCTCTTCTTCTTTATCTCTACTGCCATCTTGAATGTCGTATTCGTCGTCGGTGTGCGGCTCGGCAGGATCAGTTGTTTCCAATGCCGGATTATCTTCCACTTCCTGCTTGATGCGGTCTTCCAATTCAACAGAATTTAGTTCCACGAGTTTAATCACTTGCATTTGCAGTGGGGAAAGTTTTTGCACTTGTTTTAGTTGTTGTTCCTGTTTGAGAGCCATTATTATATGTTGATTAGTTGTAATGTTAATCGAAAAACAAAGATAACGATTTTTAAACTAAAGTTGCGAAAGTTGATGCATTATCTCTGCCATTGCGTCTGTTTTTTCGTCTGTAAGATCAATCCAGTGTATTTCTTTGTCTCTTTTAAACCAACTGAGTTGTTTTCGTGCGTAGTTACGCGAGTGTTGTTTTATTTTATCGATGGCTGTGTTTAAATCGCAATTGCCGTCGAAGAAATCGAAAAGTTCTTTATAACCTACCGTATTTAGCGAATTGAGGTGGCGAAGGGGATAAAGACGTTGTGCTTCTTCGATGAGGCCGTTGCTGATCATATCGTCGACGCGTACGTCGATCCGCCGGTATAACTGTTGGCGTTCGCGCATGAAGCCGATTTTTACGATGTGGAACGGTCGTTTTTTGCGGGGATTTGTGCGCAGCGAAGAATAAGGCTTTCCTGTCATCAGGCAAATTTCCAGTGCATGGATTACCCGCTTGGGGTTTTTGAGATCGACCTGATGATAAAAAACAGGATCGAGCAGCTTCAGTTGTTGGCGAATGGGGTCGAGTCCTTCTTTCCGATACAGTTGCTGAATCTCTTTTCGTAAATCTTCGTCGATGGTGGGAATTTCGTCGATGCCTCGGCATACGGCATCGATGTATAGCATCGATCCGCCGGTCATTATAACAACCGGATGTTCTTTATGGAGTTTTTGGATGAGGGGAATGGCTTCTTCTTCGTAACGGCTGGCACTGTAGTATTCGTCAGGTGAGAGGATACCTACAAAATAGTGGTTTACCCGGCTCAATTGATCGGGTGTTGGCGCAGCTGTGCCGATAGACATTCCTTTGTATAATTGGCGTGAATCGGCCGACAAGATCGGACAATTCAGTTTTTCGGCAATGCGGATGCTCCATGCCGTTTTCCCGACACCGGTCGGGCCGAGTAAAACGAGCAGGGTGTTCATTTAATACAAATCGTCCTCGCTTGTTTCGGTGGGAAAATCGTCTAGTCCGTCAAACCCTTCGCGATCGAGTTCATCGATGTCGAAACTTTCATCGCCATAGAACGATTCATCCATATCGAAGGAAATATCACCGGATTTCATCTCTTCGGGACTCAGTATCTGAGGTGGCGCTTCACCTTCGGAAAGGGTACAGAGGGGTTGTTTTAAATTTTTCCCCGGGATGATTTCCGATAATTCCATATAGAGTGCTCTTTCCGAAAAATAGTCGAAGACGAACATTAGTTTTTGTTTTTCATCTTCCAGGTAATCGCTCAAAACACATTCTTCCATCGAGTACGAATCTTCGTCGGACGATGTGTCCATTTTCACCAGTGTAATTTCCATTTCTTTACGCCAGTCATCATCGCAAAGTATAAACGAAGCCATTTCTTTGTCACTGTATCCTGTACTGTCGATAATGGCTTTGTATAGATCATAAAATGTGGCGTCGGCGTCTATTTTGATCTCTCTTTTGAAGTTCTCAACTTCATCGGATAAAATTAAAAATCTGAATATCACAATATTTAAATTTTATTATGGTTGTTTGTCATTCAAAGGTAAGAAAAAAGTTTGGAAATACTAGCGTTCTTTTTTCATAAAATATGATATTCGCATGCTCTTAACTTTTTTATCGTGAGTTGTTGTATTATTCCAAGAAATATATTACTTTTGCCATGCCTTTTCAGAAAGGGAGAAAAAATTCTTCAGTAGCTCAGTTGGTTAGAGCATCTGACTGTTAATCAGAGGGTCGTTGGTTCAAGTCCAACCTGAAGAGCGGGAACATGTTTTTTACTATCTAAATAATTAGATTCTTCAGTAGCTCAGTTGGTTAGAGCATCTGACTGTTAATCAGAGGGTCGTTGGTTCAAGTCCAACCTGAAGAGCGAAAGAGGATGTCACGAAAAGGCGTCCTCTTTGTTTTTATAAACTTTTTTGTAATTGTCTCGTTTTAATATTTGGGTAATGGCTGATTTTTCATGCATTCCTAATTTTAAAATCTGCAATATGGAAATGAAAAGAATTTTATCTGCATATCGTTTAAGAGACGAAGGGTTGAAGGAATTGGAAGGGAAATACGAAATCGTGCTCCCTAAAGAAAAGTCGCATTTCTCGAAGGAAGAAGTGTTGGAACTCATTCCTGATGCGGAAGTGTTTATTCCCGCTTTCAACTTTTATACCGACAAAGAGATTATGGACAGGGGAAAGAAGTTGGAGCTGATAGCCAATTATGGAGTGGGATACAACAATATCGATGTGGATTATGCCACAAAGAAAGGTATCGTGGTAACCAATATTCCCCACAGCGTGACGGAGCCTACTGCCGAATTTGCTTTCGGACTGTTGTTGGCTACGGCTAGACGTATAGCCTATTACGATCGTAAAATTCGTACCCCCGAAGGGGTGAGCTGGGGGATGTATGGCGAGGCGGGACTGCCTGTTTTCGGCAAAACCCTCGGGATTATCGGTATGGGGCGTATCGGACAGGCCTTGGCCCGAAGAGCGGTGGCTTCGGGTATGAAAATCATTTACCATAACCGCCATCGTCTCGATGAAGCTATCGAAAAATTGTATGATGCTGCGTATGTTTCGTTTGAAACGTTGTTGAAAGAGGCCGATTTTGTTTCGCTTAACGCTCCATCTACACCCGAAACGATTCACCTGATTAGCGAGAGGGAGCTAAACATGATGAAACCGACGGCGGTGTTTATCAATACGGCACGCGGAAACATGGTGGACGAGAAAGCGTTGGCCAAAGCACTGAAAGAAGGAAAAATATGGGGAGCGGGACTCGACGTTTTCGAAAACGAGCCGCATGTGCTGCCCGAACTGTTGGAATTGGATAATGTGGTTCTTACGCCTCATGCTGCTTCCAAAACATTGGAATATAGGCATAATATGGCTGTTGAAATGGTACGGAATATCATCGGATTTTATGAAGGGACTTATCCCGTTTCAAGGGTCAATTGAATACAACGAGAAATAATGCTATTAAAAGATTATCGCTTCAACAACGAAATAATTACCTGTAAAAGTAGAGAAAAGGAATTTTATGGAATATCAAACCCATACGTTGGATAATGGTTTGCGCATTATACATTATCCGTATATTTCCGAAATATCGTATTGTGGATTTGTCGTAAATACCGGAACACGCGATGAAATGGCGGACGAAGAGGGGATGGCGCATTTTGTGGAACACATGCTGTTTAAAGGAACCCAACGGAGAAAATCTTTGCATATTGCCAATCGGATGGAGAATGTAGGTGGTGAGATAAATGCCTACACGACCAAAGAAGAAACCTTTGTTTATTCTATTTTTCCCGAAGAATACTTGCCTCGTGCTATTGATCTGCTGAGCGATATGGTTTTTCATTCGACGTTCGATCAAATGCAGATTGAGCGGGAGCGGGGAGTTGTTTTGGATGAGATCAATTCTTACCTTGATACCCCTGCGGATTTGATTTATGATGATTTTGAAAATCTTTTGTTTTCGGGGCACGATTTGGGACACTATATCCTTGGAAATCCTCAATCGTTGAAAACATTCGATACGCAGCGCATAAAAAATTTTGTAGAGCGGCAATATAATCCGGAATCAATGGTGTTTTTTTCATTTGGGAAGTCGCCCTTTTCTAAAGTGGTCAAACAGGTTGAGAAACAGCTGTCCTGCATTTCGGGAAACGGGATTTTGTCCAAAAAAAGAAGAATTCCAACGGATACTTCAGTCCGAAAAGAGAGTGTATCCAAAGGGATTATGCAAGCGCATGTGATGATGGGGAGAAAAACTTACGACATGTATCATCCCCATAGATATGCGTTGTATCTTTTGAACAACATCTTGGGAGGAAGCAGCATGAACAGCCGGCTTAATGTGGCTCTTCGCGAAAAAAACGGGCTAGTATATAATGTGGAATCGAGTGCCGCATTTTATACCGATACAGGAGTTTTTGCCTTGTATTTTGCTTGTGATCCTCATGATGTGGAACGTTGTGTGCGGTTAGTCGAAAATGAATTGCAGCGATTAAAAGAAAACCGGCTCACACCCGGTCAATTGGCAACGGCCAAAAAACAGCTGAAAGGACAAATGATGATTTCGGCCGAAAATCATGAAAATGTAGCGTTGGATATGGCGAAAAATTTTTTGCATTATAATGAATATCGTTCTCCTGAAGAAACGTTGAAAATAATCGATTCCGTTACTTCGGAGCAGCTACAGCAGGTTGCAATAGAAGTTTTCGATCTTTCGAAGTTATCCCAATTGCGTTATCTGTAATCTTACTTTTTTAATGAACCAGAACTCATTGATGTAAAATTGTAAGCCGGATCATTAAATCATGTTGTAAATCTATTTAGGGGGCGTTCAAAAAGTTATTTAACAAGTTGAACGCCCCCTTTCTCTTTCTCTCTCTCTTTGCTGTTATATTTTCTACTTGATTCGGTCTTTATTCCTAATATATTGTCCATCCGCCATCTACTATAATTGTTTGTCCGGTAATGTAATCGCTATCGTCACTTGCCAGAAAAGCTGCTGCATTAGCTATGTCCTTCGGAATACCATATCTGCCGTATGGTATTTTACTCAGGAGGGCATCGGCAATTTCTTTATCTGATCTTAAATTCTCCGTCATAGGAGTCTCGATAACACCCGGAGCAACAGCATTAACATTGATCTTGTATTTACTAAGCTCCATAGCCAATTCTCTCGTCAGGTTAACGATAGCCCCTTTAGTGGCGCAATATACACTGGAAAAGTCAAAACTGACAACGCCGGCTATGCTGGCAGTATTGATGATTTTTCCATAGTTTTGTTGCTTCATTACCGGGATAACGTATTTTGTGCATAAGAGCACGCCTCTCAAGTTCACATTGAGTATTTTGTCGATGGCACTCACTTCCATTTTGTCTAATTCTTCTTGTATAAAGATACCTGCATTGTTAACCAAAATGTCAATTCTCCCGTATTCATCCACTACTTTTTTTACGACTTTCAGAATATCGTTTTCGTTTGTTACATCGAGTTCCAATGCAAGCCCTTTTCCCCCTTCTTTAGTGATTTTGTCAACCACTCGTTGGCAATCTTTTTCATCTATGTCTGTTACAACTACTTTTGCACCATTTGCAGCAAACATTGAAGCTATCCCTTCACCAATGCCTCTACGGGCACCGGTTATAATAGCTACCTTGTCTTTTAAATCGTAATGGTTCATGATTTTTTGTTTTAATTGTTGAAATAAAAATAATTTTCATCGATTAATAAAAACACAATGTCAATTGATAAAGTCCGAATTCAAGTAGAAAATAGGCAATCCTATTTATAAAATAACGAATACCGCTTTCAGGTTATTTTGTTTTACAAATATAATGAAATAAATGAATATACAAATTTATTTAGATATATTTAAGGAAATATTTCTTTAATGAACTTACGTATCGTCCTGATTGTGTTTACATTTTCTGTATACGTAGTTCAGACAAGACAGACCTTCCTCGTACCAAGGCCGTACCATCCTCGCTCCATGCTTGCATCGGGCTTGCACCACCATCGCATAAAGTTCGTTCCGGCTCTTCCTCTGTATCCCGCTCTGGATGAGGCAAAGGCATAGGTTTGCTTTACATCGGTTTCGTGAAATCCGATGTTGTC
>Ga0116191_1001759_pt1 | contig 17216 bp, 10 predicted proteins | sample AD_UKC111_MetaG_FD_89897 | JGI IMG/M metagenome (GOLD analysis project Ga0116191, IMG submission 89897) | Active sludge microbial communities of municipal wastewater-treating anaerobic digesters from Hong Kong - AD_UKC111_MetaG | ecosystem: Engineered > Bioreactor > Anaerobic > Digestate...
CCCCGCGCGGCAACACGATCGCCCACCGCCCGTCGCCTTCCCCGGCGTCCGCCGTTGCTTCACGGCCGTTGATCCGGACGGCCAGCGGCTTTTGGTTCAAAACGAGTACCGCGCGGCCGGGGCTACGGTAACGGACCCCGAGGCCGGTGGGTTTCACGCGCGCATCGAGGAGGTCCGCGCTCAGATGGAGAACACGAGCCGGCAGCCCAGCGCGATCGAGGAACTGAAACCAGGGCCGTTCGAACGCAAGTTTGTAACGGCCGGGCGGAACTGTGACGCCATCGACCCAAACAGCGGGCCACAGCTTGCCACCTCGATAGTAGTCCCGGCCCTCGTAACCCATGAGCCGCACGGGAATCGGGCTATCGACAGCAAACCCACCGCTCTGGTGCTCAACTCGCGCCCGTCCGGCAAGGGCCGCCCCGATCAGGCTCCAATCCTGGCTGGCAACGGTGTATTCGGAATAGATCGCCGCGCGTCCGGAGGCCGATGCAGCAGCGAGTACGGTGAGCGCAAGTTCGGTGCCCGTTGCGCGCGCCGACGGGAGCGTAGTGCCGGCGACGTCACGATCCGGCATCACATTGATATCGAACATCAGGCGGCTGGGATCCGGTACCAGGCTACGGTAGGTTTCTGCGAACCGCCGATAACGATCTGGCGGCTTCATCCAGTGCTCGGCGGTGTCTTCCACCTGCAAAGTGAAATCGAACTCCTTCATCAGCCCAGCGATCCGGCGCGAATTGACACCCAGGGCCGGCCGCACATATTCGCTGTGCAGGTTGTCGAGCATGGTGACGATCACCTCCCACCCGTTGCGCTGCCTTATCGGTTCAAGTTCGCCAAGCACCTTGCGGTGCCACGCGGTTACGATGTCCTCGCGGTATTGGAGGAATTGTTCAAGCGCCTGCGGATTCCGCTTATGGTAGCGTGGCGAGCGCGGATCGAACAGGAGCGCGGGATCGAAACCCGAGCGGCGCACGAAGGCCGTGCGCACGTCCGCGTTCATGGGGACGAACCGGTCCGGCCGCAGGTAGTCCTTGAAGTCGGCGTCGTAGTTGAGTTCGGTGAGGTTGACACCATCCCAGGGATGGGCCGCCAGGGTCTGTTTCATCCAATCCATGGCGGCGCGGTAGCAAGCGGGATTCTCGAAGTTCATCGAGTAGCGCCAGCCGACGCGTCCGTCGGCTCCCGAAGCGGTCCGCTCGCGCCACTCGGGATGGTCCAGCCACATCTTCTCGGTGACTGCGGGGAAGACGAACCAAGCATAGACTGCAATGCCGTTGCGGTGGCAGACTCGGACGAATTCACTGTAGTCGAACTCGTGGCTTCGGGAAAAGGACCAAGCGGCGGCGTATATCACGCGGATGCCTGCCTGACGCCAGGATGCGGCAAGCCGGTTCAGATTCGCGCCCTCGCGGAAGCTGGGATCGAAATAGACCTCAAGACGAGCACCCGGCTGCGGCGAACGGATCCGGAACGCCTCCCGGATGTATTCCACGAAATACGGATATCGGCTCGTTCCGTTCATAGACACGGGGTCGAACGGAGCGGCCAAGTGGAGAAACCGCCCTGCCCCGTGCGAAGCGGATAACGCTAAGGTCTGCTTGCTTTGCAGATCGACCAGCAGTTGACGGGAGCCTTCCGGCGGCGTGAAACGCTCCACCTGGACCTCGGGCTGCCAGCGTAGTGTCATCTCGGGAAACAGGACGTCCACCACGCTGGAAACAGGCACACGCCTTCCAGACCATCGGAAACCTGCCTGCGTCAGCCATTCTTGGTTTCCCTCGACCACCAAATACCCGCCTCGATCCAAGTATCCGAGCACGGATCGGTGCTGTGCAGGACTCAGCCGGGCCCCGACAGCCTCGGGGATCACCAGAATCGAATCGCCGTTCTTTGGGGGCGCAAGAAATTCAGACACGGGAACCAACGCTGTCTGGTACCCGAACGTCTCGAAAACGTGCCGGTAACTCCTCTCGTTGAGAGCCTCGCCGCCAGTGGCGTTGGGATTCGAAAGGATCCACACCGTGGCTGGAGAAAAGCGCTCGCCACCTTCGAGCGGCCGGCGAGTTTGTTGCCGCCCGCGCCACCAAGCCACCAAGCGCGTGTACCAGCCGGGTGCACGCGCCTGCTGCGGGAGATCCTTGAGCGTGTCGACAACCGCCCAACCGCCAGGAGGAGGTTTCGCTGGCACATTCACGGAGCCGGAGAGACGCGACGAGGAGTATCTTTCGCCCGCTGGCCGTCCCGCGGCGTCGAACAGGCGCAGCCGCCAGTATTCTCCGGCAGGCTCAACACGAGCCTCTCCGGAGGATGTCAACACAACCAGCCGGCCGCGAAAATGGACGCCTCCGCCAAATTGCCGTAACGGGACGAAACGAAAACCGGCCGATCGCACCCCGCGCACCACTTCGCCAAGCAGCGCCGGATCGAGAAACGCGTGAAAGTAGAACGAGGCTACGGCATCCCGCACGACGCGCATGGCACGGGCGCGCTCGATGATCACCCGGGGATCGGGATTCTCCTGCACCAGGTAGCCCAGATTCTCCGGCACTACGTACCGGCCAAAGCGATCTATCGTGGGGTAAGGGAAGAACTGTATGGCGCTGATGTCCGGTGTGGCCATGGTCCGGTCATAGAACAGCGGGAAAACCTCCTGCATGGCGCGGTAGTCCGCCTCAGAGGCGGCGTAGTGGGGGGTCTCGAACGCCACGGGGAAGATGCCGTTCTCCACGAGTTCGCGCAAACCCAGACCGGCCTTGCGCAGGAACGCTTCCGCTGAATCGCCGGCCGGCGCCCGGTTGCCCGCCGCATCCCAAAACTCATAGTCGTCGGCGCTGACACCGCGATGCTGGTGGGTGATCCCGTGCATCACGGGCGCACCTCCGCGCTCGACCGCATAACGCACGGCTTCAGCGAGAGACGGCCGGTCCGTAAGGTAGATCTCGTAGCCTTTGGCTGGGTTGCGGAAGATCGGAATCACACCGATCTGAAACGGCACGCCGAGCCCGGAAAGCAAGTCTGCCAGGGCGCGCACGTCCGCGGGATCTATGTCGGCGCTGACGTCCTCCACACGCACCAGCGCTAACGCCTGCGCGGGGTGGTTTATCTCAAGGATGTCGTGCAGAAGGTCGCAGAAGACCAGGTAGCGTCCACCCTCCTGAGCGTAGGCGAACGGGGTGTCCGCAATGTACCAAAACCGGCCTTGCCGAAGCGCGTACGGGCGGCGGACATTGTCGTCGCTGAGCGCCTCGGCCACCATCTCGACACCCTGGCCCTTGACCTGGACGATGCTGAGATCGGGATCTTCTTTCGGAAGCGTGATCCCTTTGTAGACGACCCGGCGGAAATCGAGGTCGTCGCGGTAATCGACGTAGGCGAACCCGAACCTGCCTCGTGACCCCCGGGCGGCAAGCAGCGTGCCGATATGGCGCCCTATCCAACAAAATGGACGCGCGGACGCCGCGATGTCCGATAGGAAGTTGCGCGGGAAAACAGTTCCGGTGACCGTGCCCAGGAAGAAGGCAGCCCGATAGCGGTCCAGTTGACCAGGGCGGTAATTCGCCACCGGGATGATCTCGCCGGTCAACCCGAAGTGGCCCAGCAAGTTCTGGATCTGATGGGCATCAAGGAATCCTTCGGCGAGAGGCTGATCCGGCCCGTCATAGTAAATAGCCACGGAGGGACGGCTTTCCGGCGGAATCTGCGCGCAGACGAGCGGCCATGCAATGGCGACGAGCGCCAGCGCCGCAAAGCTCAGCCCCCTCAGAAGGCCTCTACCATTCTTTCGATCCCCTCCCCGAAGCATAGTCAACCTGTTGGCGCGGCCCGGAGCGATTATAACCTGAACCACGGAGTCCATTGGCGACGATCACACCTGAGGCCAACCAAAGTTTTTCCGGTGCTGTGGTATCTGGTCAATGTTCGCGTTCCCTTTCTCGCGACTGTCGCCTCTCAAACACTGGATTCCCCGTAGCAGCTTAGAGGCCGGAGTCTCCGAAACAGTTAACCGATTGATATGAATAGGACTTCTCACAGTATTCACATCCGCCGCACGGTCAACGAGACCGGATTAAGTAGATTTTACGCATCGACTTGGAAAGTCTTGCCGGCTAGTTTCGAGTAGATCTTGCCAGAACATACTGCTCCCCGTGACCTCGGCCTGCTTGGAGACGGCCGGATGGTTTCCGAACGTTCTCCGTCGGCCGTCGCCGGCATCGAAATCGACCGGGACAGAGGTCCAGCGGCTGGCAACTGGACGCGTCACCTGAACGGGGTAACCTTGGCGATCCGCTAGCCGAAGTTCCCGCGCCATGATGATGGTCAGGGCGTTCACGTAAACTGGGAAGTAGATGAGCGTTTTGACTGTTGTCAGGCACGGACAGGCTTCTTTTCTCGCGGAGGATTACGACAAGCTGTCCCCCCTCGGCGAGCGGCAGGCTGCGGCTCTTGGCGAGTATTGGGCCCGTAACCGTGTGAAGATCGACGCTATTTACACGGGGCCGAAGAAGAGACAGATCGATACGGCGGCCATCGCCGGCGCCGCTTACGCCAGCGCAGGCCTGGCTTGGCCCGCGCCTGTCGTGCTGCAAGGGCTGGACGAGTACCGCGTCGACGAAGTGATGCGCCGCTACGTTCCGGATTTGGCCGCGGCCGACCGCCGGGTCGGCGATCTGCGCCGGGCCGTCCAGCAAGCCAAAGGCACCCCCGCGCTGCCCCTGGCCATCGAGAAACTGTTCCGCCGCGTGTCCACGATGTGGGTACAAAAGGAATTCGACGCCGAGGAGATCGAGGACTGGAGCCGGTTCTCCGGCCGGGTGCGGGATGCTCTGGCCGAAACGCGCAACCACGGACGGCGTGGCGCCCACGTGGTTGTGGTCACCTCGGCGGGCCCGGTGGCAGTGGCACTGCAAACCGCGCTCGGGTTGGACGAGGTCACCACGCTCGAACTGAGCTGGCTGGTGCGGAACACGGCCTGCTCGGAGTTCCTGTTTTCGGGCGACCGGTTCTCGCTGTGGAGCTTCAACACCACGCCGCACCTGAGCGACGCCGCGATGATCACTTACCGCTGATCATGCGTCCAGCTTCTGTTTGAGCAGTTTATTGAGCGCCTGAGGATTGGCTTGCCCGCGCGTGGCCTTCATGGCCTGCCCCACCAGATAGCCGATGACGGTGGATTTGCCGCCCTTGTACTGTTCCACCTGCTTGGGATTCGAGCGCAGCACCTCGTCGACGACCTTTTCCAGAGCCCCCGAATCGCTGATCTGTTTCAATCCTTCGCGCTCGATGATGACGCCGGCGGCTTCCCCCGACTCGAACATCTTCGGGAAGATCTCCTTGGCCAGCTTGCCAGAGATCTCGCCCTGGTTCATACGGGCCAGCAGGTCGCCCAGGTGTTCCGCGCTCACGGGCGAATCGGCGATCTCCTTGCCGGCGGCCTTGAGCGCGCCCGCCAGATCTCCCATCACCCAGTTGGCGGCCAGACGGGCATCACCGGCGCGCGCCGCGACGATTTCAAAATAGTCGGCGATATCGCGCGATGCCGTCAGCACTTGCGCGTCATACTCGCGCAAGCCCAGTTCGTTTATGAACCGCGCACGCTTGACGGCGGGCAGTTCGGGCATGGAGGACTTTACGCGGTTGAGCCACTCTTCGCTGATTCGCAGAGGCACCAGGTCCGGCTCGGGGAAGTAACGATAGTCGTGCGCCTGCTCCTTGCTGCGCATGCCCTCGGTTTCGCCAGTATCGGAATCGTAGAGCCTCGTTTCCTGAACGATGGTGCCGCCGCCTTCGATGACCGCCACCTGGCGCGCGATTTCGTAATCCAGCGCCAGCTTCACGAAGCGGAACGAATTCAGGTTCTTCACCTCGACCTTCGTGCCGAACTTCTGGGCGCCCTTCAGGCGAACGCTCACGTTGGCGTCGCAGCGCAGGTGTCCCTTCTCCATGTCGCAGGTAGAAACGTTCACGAACTGCATAGTCTGTTTGAGCACGGTGAGGAACTCGTGAGCTTCGTCGGAGCTGCGCATGTCGGGCTCGGTGACGATCTCGATGAGCGGCGTTCCCGTCCGGTTCAGGTCGATATAGGTGAAGCGCGCGGAGTCCTTGAAGCCCTCGTGGATGCTCTTGCCGGCGTCGTCTTCCATGTGCACGCGCGTGATGCCTACCCGCTTGGTTTCGCCGGCGACCTCGACGGCCACCCAGCCGTGCTCGGCAATAGGCTGATCGTACTGCGAAATCTGGTACCCCTTGGGAAGGTCCGGGTAAAAGTAGTTCTTGCGGGCGAACCGGGAGACGGGATTGACGCGGCAGTTCAGCGCCAGGGAGGCGGCCATGGCCATCTCGACGGCCTCGCGGTTCAGCACCGGCAGCGCGCCGGGCATACCCAGACAGACCGGGCAGACGTTGGTGTTTGGCGGCGCGCCGAAGCTGGTCTGGCAGCGGCAGAAGATTTTGGTCTGGGTGGCCAATTGAACGTGGACTTCCAGGCCAATGACCGCTTCGTATTTGGAGAGCACTTCCGGCGCCACTAACGCCTCAACATCGAAGGACATTACTCCATTATAGGAGGGGCGGACGTACCGCTATGTTTTCCATCCACGGTTCGTTATCGCGCGATACCTCGCGGTCCGCCTTGCATCAGCGTTTTGATCTCGTCCAACGTGTACCGGCTGAAATCGCCGGGAACCGAGTGCTTCAGGCAACTCGCCGCGACGGCGAATTCGAGCGCTTCGGAGTGGCTGTCGAACGTCTGCCACCCATAGATGAACGCTCCCGCGAAACAGTCTCCCGCGCCGACGCCATCCACAACCTGGTTCATCGCGAAATGGCGGCTCACATGGAACTCCTTGCGGTCGTCGAGGCAGGAGGACCATCCTACCTGCCCGGTAGGCATCGGCTCCCGGAGGCTGATCGTAATTGCCTGCATATTCGGATATTGCGCGAGCACCTTCCTGGTCAGGTCCCGGTAACTCTCAGGATCGAGGAAGCCGGGACGAACGCTCGCCGGCACGTCAAACCCCAGGCCCATCCGAACGTCCGCTTCGTTGGCAATCAGGATGTCCACCAGGTGCGTCAAGCCAGGTATGACTTCGATAGGGGGTTTGCCCCACTTCCACAAGTTCTTCCGGTAGTTCAGATCGAGAGAGACAATGAGCCCCGCGGCCTTGGCCTTTTGAATCGACTCAACGGCAAGCTCGGCTGCGGATTCGCTCACGGCAGGCGTGATACCGCTGATGTGGAACCAGCCGGCGCCCTGAAAAACCGTGTCCCAATCGATATCGCCCGGTCTGGCCAGTGCCAAAGCGCTATCTGCACGGTCATAGAACACCCTGGTGGGGCGTTCGCCGGCGCCGGGTTCGAGAAAATAGATCCCCATCCGGCCCTTTCCACGAAGAATCATCGAAGTATCGACACCGAAACGCCGTATTTCGCCGATGCAGCTTTCCGTCAGCGGATTCGCATCCGGCAGGATGGTGACAAACGACGTCTCGGCCCCGAGTTGCGCCATCGCTATGGCTGCGTTGATTTCACTGCCGCCGAACGTCGCGACCAACTGCGAACTCTGAAGAAGACGCTCCTTACCAGCAGGAGAGAGCCGCAGCATCACCTCGCCGAAAGCGACAGTACGTCTGGATATTTGCATGTGCGATTCCATTGTACGGCGCGGGCGTGCAACCGACCGCGACGCCGAGGCGCGGAGTTGGGTAGTGTGCATTTCTTGAACTGAGTTCTATCTGCCGCAAGCGGGGAGCCGATCGCTGACGTTCGACGATAACGGCAAGTTGCGCCGGCTGGTAAGGAGCTATCTTTCGCCGCCAGGTTCCGGGTGCTGCCTCACGCCAACCGGCCTAGCAGTGCCTGGAAGCGCGGGTGCGAGCGCACCGCATCCAGGTTACTGTCGTGTTCGTACCAGCCCTTTTGCGTGAGACCGCCGGCGACGGCGCGCTCAAGACAATCGACGGCGTCCTCCGCCAGTCCCAGCATCGAGTAGATGCAGCCGACGTTGTATAGCAGCATGGGGTTGTCCGGCTCGGCGGCGAGGGCGCGCTGGGCCCAATCGCGGCCGCGCTCGCGGTCCCCTAACGCCACCATACCGTTAGCCGCCATGTAAAGCGCCCGGGCGTCGTCGGGGTACAGCGCCAGGTGTTGTTCCGCGGCCGCGATGCCTTTTGACCGGCAGGCGCGCGCTTCCTCGGGCCGGCCCAAATCGTCGTAGGTCTGGGCTACCAGCAGCGGCGCCTGGTAATCTTCCGGGCGCAAGCGCATGGCTGCTTCATACCGCTGTACCGCCTTTTCGCGCTCGCCGCGCGCGAAGGCGTGGCGCGCATAGAAGTAGTGCGCTTCGAAAAGATTCGGATCCAGCCGCAGCGCGGTTTCAAAAGCGGCCGTGGCTTCCTGATCGTGGCCTCGCACCGATAGCACCACGGCACGCGAAGCATGCGCCTGTGCCGATTCGGGGTCCAACTCCACGGCCTTCGCACTGGCCCAATCCGCCTGGTCGAGAAGTGCGGGATTGCGCTCGGAGTACAGGTACAGATACGACCAGCAATCGGCCAACCCGGCGAAGGCCAGGGCATACGCGGCGTCGCGCTCCACCGCGCGCGTAAACAATCCTGTGGCGTAAGAAACGTCGCGGGGGCTATAGCGGTAATAGTAGCTTCGACCACGCAGGTAGAAGTCGTACGCCTCCGTGTTACTGGTGGGCGTCTTCCTGAGCGCCGCGGTCTCCTTGGGGCTCAGCGTGACTTCCAACTCCTGGGCCACGCGCCGCGCAATCTCCTCCTGGATCACGAAAATGTCTTTGAACTCGCGGTCAAAAGCTTGCGACCACAACTGGTAGCCGCTGTCGGTATCCGAAAGCTGCACGGCGATGCGCAGCCGCTCACCCGACTTCCGCACGCTGCCTTCGAGCAGCGCGCGCACCTTCAATTTGCGGCCGATATCCGCAATGTCGGCGGCACGCTCCCGGAAACGGAATGCGGAAGTGCGGCTGGCCACCCGCAAGCCCTGAATGCGGCTCAGCGCGTTGAGAACTTCCTCGGCGATGCCCTCGCAGAAATAGCCCTGGTCCTGTTGCTGGCTCAGGTCGGCGAAAGGAAGCACGGCGATGGAGAGTTCGAGATCCTTCCGTTCGGGCACGCGGCTCGCCAGGTCAGTCTGACGCCCGGCCCACCAAGCGTCCAACTCGGCCCGGTAGGCATGGACGGAACCCAGCTTGTCGTGCTGCAATCGATGGACGGGCAGACCTTCTTCGCGCTCCCACCGCTGCACGGTGCGAGCGCCGCGGTTCAAATACGCCGCGATTTCCTTCCAGCTATCCAGCCGGTCCGATACAGCGCCATGGCCGGAACCGGCCGGTTCCGGACTCCGCGTCATGGTCAGTCTGCCTGTCCTGATTGTGCCAGATCCGCAAGCTTGTTGAGGCCGTCGACGTAAGCTTTGGCGCTGGCTTCAATCACATCCGTGGAGGTACCGCGGCCAAGCACGCGGCGGCCGCCATCCTCCATTTGCACGGTAACCTCGCCCAAGGCTTCGGTGCCGCTGGTGACGGCGCGGATCTCGTAGCGTGTCAGGCGCGCCGAACTGCGAGTCACCATAGCGATGGCCCGGTAGACAGCGTCCACCTGCCCGTTGCCGACTGTCGCTCCTTCCTTCACCTCGTCCCGCACCTTCATGCGCACTGTGGCGGTGGGGATCGCGGCGGTTCCGCTGTAAGTGTGCAAGTAGTCCAGACGATAGATCGCCGGCACCTCGCCGAGTTGCCCGTGCAGAATGGCGATGAGATCTTCGTCAAAGACCTCCTGCTTCTTGTCCGCCACCGCGAGGAACCGCTGGTACGCCTGATTCAGTTCAGGCTGCGACAACTTGTAGCCGAGCTTCGCGAGCCGGTCGCGCAAACCGTGGCGTCCGGTGCGTGCCGTGAGCACCACGCGGCTCTCGCTGAAGCCCACGTCCTCCGGCCGCATGATCTCGTAAGTTTCGCGCTGCTTCAAAAAGCCATCCACGTGAATGCCGGAGCTGTGGGAAAAAGCGTTGCCGCCCACCACAGCCTTGTTCGCCGGCACGATCATGCCCAGCATATCCGCCACCAGGCGGCTGGTGCGATAGAACTCGTTCGTATGGATCCTTGTGCGGAGGCCGAAGTAGTCGACGCGGGTGCGCAAGGCCATCACTACTTCCTCAAGCGCCGCGTTTCCGGCGCGCTCTCCGATGCCGTTGATGGTTCCTTCCACCTGGCGGGCGCCGTTGTGAACTCCGGCGAGCGTGTTGGCTACCGCCATGCCCAAATCGTCGTGGCAATGCACACTGATGACGGCCTTTTCGATATTCGGTACTTTTTCACGAATGGAGCGGATGAGTCCACCGAACTGCTCGGGCACGGTGTAGCCGGTGGTGTCTGGAATGTTCACCACGTTCGCGCCGGCGCCAATGGCCGCTTCCAGCATCTCGAACAGGTATTCCGGATCGGCGCGGCCGGCGTCTTCGGCATAGAACTCCACCTCGTCCGCCAGTCCCTTCGCCATCTTGACGGCGTCGACGGCCATCTTGATCAACCGGGCGCGCTTCTCGGCCAGCGTCTTGCCGTATTTTTCGTCGCGGAATTTGCCAAGGATGTGGATGTCGGAAACTCCGATGCCGGTATGAATCCTCGCGCGCTTGGCCTTTGCCAGAGCCTTTCCGCACGCGTCGATGTCGCTGGCCACCGCGCGAGAAAGGGCGCAGATGGTGGCGTTGTCGATTTCCTTGGACAACAGTCTGACGGCTTCGAAGTCCTCGGGCGAGGACGCCGGGTATCCGGCTTCGATAATGTCGATGTTCAGGCGGGACAACTGCCGTGCAATGGTAAGCTTCTCACGGCTGCCGAGGCGGGTTCCGGCGGCTTGTTCGCCGTCTCTCAAAGTCGTATCGAAAATGGCAACATTATCTTTCATCGGAAGATCCTGAATAAGGAAAGGATAGCAATACGGAACTCGAGATGCGCAACTTTCGCGCCGCCAACGTCTCAGGCGCGCTGCCGCTTTCGCAGTTCTTCCCAGATGGTGATGACCAGCGTGCTCGCCAGAACCAGCACCCCGCCCATTATGGCCGCAGGGCTCAAACGCTCGCCCAGCCAGATAGCCGCCACGGGCAAGCCGAAAACCGTCACCAGGTAGTTGCACAACGCAGTCTGTATGGCGTCCAGTTTTTGCAGGGCTTTCAGGAACAGCACCATCGAGAGGTAGTTGTGGAAGAAGGTGAGCAGCCCCATGCCGGTCCAAGTCTGCCGCGTGAAATGCGGCACGGCCAAGAAGCTCTCCGGTTCGAGCCAGATAACCAGCGGCGTGACGATGACGAACATGGCCGCGTAACTGTAAAAGAGCATCTCCATGGGTGAGTACCGCTCCAGCATCCGCTTGCCGTAAGAGTTGTAAAACGCGCTTCCGAGCGTCCCGGAGAAAATCAGGAGATTGCCTATCAAATATCCGCTGCCGAAATCCAGGTTCCGCAGATCGCCCCCCGAGCACAGGAGCACGCCCGCCAGGGCGGCGGCGAAGCTTACCCAGCGCACCGGCGTCATGCGCTCCTTCAGGAACAGCACCGCGAACAGAGCCGTACTCACCGGCATGGTTAGCATAAGCATCGCGGCGTTGCTCGCCAGCGACAGCCGTGTGCCCCAGGTGAGGATCACCTGTCCCGGAAAAATGCCGAGCCCGGCGAGCATCAGGAAAGTCAGGGCGTCCTTTCGGCTGAGCGGCGTGCGGTGCTTTTCCAAGCGGATCAGCGGGTAGAGCATCACGGTGGCGAGCGTCATGGGCGCCCACACGGTGAACAGGCCGCCCACCTGGCCCTCGACCAGTTTGATGCAGGTGAACTGCAGCGCCCACATCAGGTTGCATGCGAACAGCAGCAGCCAGCTTCGCATGCGCTTAGAACTTAACCTGCTTCTGATACTTTTCAGCCAGCCCGCGAATGTCGTAAGTGAAATTCACCCAGACCTTCTCCCACTTCGCGGCTTCTGCCTTGGTGTACTTGTAGAAGCCCTTCTGGTTGGCAATGCCGAGAGCGCCGCTCTTCGTCATCGCCCGCATCAGCTTGGGAACTTTTGTTGAGTTGTCGAGTTCGGGCAGCAGGTCCTCCATGACCGCCATGTAAGCGGGAATGCCGGTGAGGTCCATCCAGCGGAAGGGCCCGGCGATGGTAGACCACCAGCCCATGTCGTTGCGGTAGGAACGATCGACGGTTTCGATATCGGCAATACCGGCTTCGACCAAGTGGAACGCCTCGCGCAGCATGGCGTACATGAGGCGGTTGGAGATGAAGCCGCGGATGTCGCAGTTAAGCACCGTGGGCATCTTGCCACACACTTCGCCGATGCCCTTCGTGAGTTCGATGGTACGGCGGGAGGTCGCCTCGCCCGGAATAATCTCGAGATACTGCATGATTTCGGCCGGCTCGCCCCAATGCATGCCGATGAAACGCTCCGGGTGCCGCCGGCCCTTTTGCAAAACCGTGATGGGAATGCTCGATGTGTTGGATGAGATCACGGTGCGCGCCTTGACGACGCCTTCCAGTTGATCGTAGATCTCGCGCTTCAGCGCCAGATCCTCCTTCACCGTTTCAACCACGAAGAAGCTGTCGCGCAACCCATCGATCGAATCGGTGAGCGTGTAGCGCTTCCTCCAATCCGCGACGGCCGCGCGCGTCACCACTTTCCGGCGCGCCAACTCATCGAGCGCGTGGCCGATGTGCTTCAGGCTGGCCTGCGCGCGGCTGGCCGTGCGGTTATAGGCCACGACATGGAATCCCCGCGCCAGAAGGCAACTGGCGATTCCCTGCCCCATCAATCCCAATCCGATCAGACCTACCGGTTCTCTTCCGGGTAAAAGCTTCTTTTTTGTCATGCGTTCTTCCACTTTCCTCCAGTGAAGTCCGGAAATTCAACCGTACTCGATCCGGCCGCCACCGATTGAATGGTGAGCGGGAATATGGCGCTCCAGGTTACGGAATCGTAAACGTCGATGGGTGTCTGGCTCTGCTGCCGCACAGCCTCGACAAAATCGCGGAGCACGAAGTAGTCGCCGCCGCCGTGGCTGTAACGGCCCGCCGTCGAAACGGCCTGCTTCCACATAGGGTGTTCGTACTTGTCGTAATAAGGCTGCAAATCGGACCACTTCTCGGCCTGGGCCGGATCGCCGCTTTCCACGTAGATCTTCTCTAGCGTACCTGAATAGCTGGCCTTGGTTCCTTGCACCCGGAAAGCGAGATCGTAAGGCCGGGGCGTCTGGCACTCGTAACCCAGCACCACCGTGTAGCCGCGCTCCGTCTTCAGCAGCGTAGTGTTCACGTCGCCTTGTGCATAGCGCCGTGTGGCGGACTCATGCGCGGGTCCTAACTTGCGTGCGGCATAGACGTTGAAGCCGCGCGAAACCGTGCTCATCGACACAAGCCTCGCAAAACGGTCGCCGTGGTTGATCTTCATCCAGCGCGCGATGGGGCCGATTGGATGCGTCGGATAAAGGTTGCCGTTCAACTTTTCGGCGAACTTAGTGCGCCAGGACGGTTCCCCATTATCCAGAAACGACAGGAACCGCGTGTCGTGATGATACCCGCCGGCGCAATGCACCACCTCGCCGAACAGGCCCTGGTCGATCATGTTCTGAACGAGCATGACGTTGCGGAAGTAATTGACGTTTTCGAGCATCATGCACGGCATGCGCGTCTGCTCGGAGGTTTTCACCAGTTGCCAGCACTGCTCGAGCGTGACGGCGGCAGGCACTTCCACGGCGGCATACTTGGAGGCGCGCATGGTGGCCAGCGCTACCGGTGTGTGCCACTGCCAACTGGTGGCGCACAGCACCGCGTCCAAGTCGGCCCGCTCCGCCAGGCGGCGAAAGTCCTCCTCGCCTCGCGAGTAGCCTTCCGGCCGCTTGCCACGGGTCTTCTCGACAAAGTCCTGTGCCCTGGCCATGCGCTTCGCGTCGATATCGCAAACCGCCGGTATTTCGACGCCTTCCAAATCCAGCAAGATGCGCAAAAGGCCATAGCCGCGCCCCCCGACGCCCACTATGCCGATGCGCACGGGTCTGGCAGCGGCCCACGCGGCCGAAGCCACCGCGCCGCCAAGGAACGTTCTACGGTAGATCTGTTTCATAGTGATGAGTCTCAATGTTGAGTTTAGCCGGATGAAAGGCTCCGTGTGGACGGCTGCGGGCCCCATGGTATACTGCTCGCCATGAGAGATGGGCGGGTGGGATTCCTTGTCGGCGGCGCCCTGCTCGCACTGTGTTGCGTCTGGGCAGCGCTCCGCGACATATCGCGCGGTGACGAAAGCAACTACACGCTGGAGTACATCTTCCTGGCGCTCGGCGCCGCTGGGCTGTTCTACATTCATCGCCAGGCGATGCGAATTCTAGCGTTCAGAGCCCGCAGAGCGTGGCGTTGGACGGCCATTGGCTTGCTCGCGCTCTTCGATGTCGCGGCCGTCAGCGTCCGCCTGTATCCCAAGTACCCGAATGATGTAGTTGTGGCAACCGCTTTCCTGGCTGTGACCCTGCCTGTGCTCGGGCTGCTCTGCCGCCGGGCGATTTGTCCACGCTGCGAGCGGCAGTCAAGCTGCCAACTGTAAAGCCGCCGCGCGGCGCCGGCCGGTTATTGAATCACCGCCAACAGTTTGCTCCGCAGCAGGGCCGCTTTCTCTTCGTCCAGCTTCTTCCCATTCGCGGTGATGTAGAAGACATCCAGGGCCTTGTGGGCCTCGGTGTCGACCAGCACCACGTCGATGCCGCAGCCAGCCTCCGAGATTGTCCTGGAGATGTCGTAAAGCAAACCGGGACGGTCCTGTGCCGTCACTTCGACGAGCGTCGCGGATTCGGAGGCGCGTTGATTGACCGAGACCACGCCCGTCACGTGCGCCTCCCGGCTGGGCAGCTTCGGCTTGGGCCGCCGCTTTAGAAGTTCAACAGGGTCAACTTTGCCCAAAATCGCGCGCTCCAGCGTGACGCGGAAGCGCTCGACCTCGGAGGGATTCAGGTCGAGATTCCGGTTCGGGTCCGAAAACGCGAACATATCCAGGACCATTCCGCGGCGGTTCGTAAATGCTTCCGCCTTGAGGATGTTCAATCCGAAACCGGAGATCGCACCGCAGAGCGAAGCGAACAAGCCGGCGCGGTCACGCGCGGCAACCACGAGGCTCCAGGCACCTTCGCGTTTGTGAAGGTCGACAGCCACGCCGCGCTTGGCGGCGGCATCGTGCAGCGCGCGATGCATCTCGATTGCTTCCGGCGTCTGCGTGCGCAGATAGCGCGTAGGGAAGCCCGCCTCGAAGCCGGACGCCCCGGCCGCGTCGCCAGCGTCGCCGCCGATGCGCTCGATGCCAAGCGCCCGCGTGAGTTCGCTGTAAGTCTCCACGTAGATGCGCCACAGTTGCTCCATGCGCCAGGTGGTCATGGAGCCTGGATGTACAGCGCTGGAGTCGGCGTAACTGATCAGCAGAAGTAGTCTGAGGTTTTCGATGGTCTCGACGCGGCGCGCCAGCCACTGGCTCGTGGCCGGATCGGCGGGATCGCGCGTGTTCATGGCCAGGGAGAGGTCGCCATGGTGACGCACCAGAAACAAGACCGTGCGCCGGGCATCGGCGGGGGCCCCCAACCGGTCGAGCGCCTGAGAGGCAAAGCGCTCCGATTCGACGACGTGATCGGTCATGCTCACCGACTTGCCCGTGTCGTGGAACAGCAGCGCAAAGGACAACAGTTCCGGCTGCTCGATTTCCTCAAGCACTTGCCGGAAACGCAGTTTCTCAGGCTGCGTCGAGCCGCGCAGAGCAGCCAGTTCGCCGATGGCGACCAGCGAGTGCTCATCCACCGTGTAGCGATGATGGAAATCCCGCACCACCAGACACTCGATGCGAGCCCATTCCGGCAGCCAAGTTTTCAAGACGCCGCTCGAATGCATCGCTCGCAGCGCCTTCAGCGCATGCGGCTGCCGCAGCAACTCCACCGCGTCTTCCCAACGGGGAGTGGCGTGAGACGCTATCCGGGCAATCCTCGACTCGCTTTCTGGAGCCGGTTTCAAGCCGTGCCGCGCGATGAATTGATAGAAACGCAGCGCCAGCCCGGGATCGGCTTCCAGTTGCATGGGATTCTTGAGGTGCACCTGTTCCTGCACGACGCTGAAATCGGCGTTCGACAATCTTGAGCGCCAGGCCAGGAATTGGCTGAGCAGGTTGCTGCCGGTGTCTTCGGCCTGCTCCATGGCGGCCAGGGCCGCGCGATGGATCGCCAACGCGTGGCTGTAGTACTCACGCATGAAGTCCGCCGGCGTGTGGCGGCCGAAAAACTCGAGCGCGGCTGCCTCTTCCTGCATTTCGAAACCGAGCCGATTCGAATCCCGGCCAGCCCGGTAGTGCAGCAGGCAGCGCAGGCGGCTGAGAAACTGGATAGCCTCGTCCGGCGGCGCCTGGCCAACGGCAGCCCGCAGGCGCCCCAGCCAGTGGGTCAGGTGCACATCGCGGATGCCGCCAGGACATTCTTTTATGTCGGGTTCCAGGTGGTACACCGTGTTCTGGAACCGGTCGTGGCGCGGGCGGGCCAGCCTGCAAATGTGGCGCGCCAGGATGCGGCCCTCCTCGCGCAGGAATTTCGGAAGCCGGATCGAAAGGTCTTCAAACATCCGGGCGTCGCCCGCCAATGGGCGCATATCGAGCAGGCTCACGACCAACTCGACGTTCTGCACGTTCAATGTGACGCACTCTTCGACGGTGTGCACGGAATGGCTGAGCCGCAATCCCGCATCCCAGAGCCGCTGCACGAAGCAGGAGACGGCCGCGGCGTCGCCGGAACCGCTCAGATCCCTACCTGTCAGCAAGAGGACGTCAACGTCTGAATAGGGAAACAGTTCGCGCCGCCCGTAGCCGCCCACCGCGATGGCGGCGAGCCCTGAACGGTAAAGAACCGCAAGCGTCTCCTCGAACGCGCGGAGTACTGCCTGGTCCACTTCGGATGTGCGCCGCGACAGGACTCCGACGGCATCGCCCGAGGCGAGAAACTCCTCGCGCGACGGATCAGAGGGCGGCATCGCCGCGGTCGTCATTGCGGATTCGGATCGCCTCCCGAACGTCATAGATAAAGATCTTGCCGTCACCGATCTTGCCCGTGCGGGCGCTCTTCAAAAGGGCGCCGGTAATCTCTTCGACGCGGGCATCGGTGACGATCAGTTCCAATTTCACTTTAGGCAGC